>Ga0308161_1000047_pt1 | contig 376128 bp, 353 predicted proteins | sample PhyFR2_FD_201034 | JGI IMG/M metagenome (GOLD analysis project Ga0308161, IMG submission 201034) | Phyllosphere microbial communities from UC Gill Tract Community Farm, Albany, California, United States - DLSLF.R2 | ecosystem: Host-associated > Plants > Phyllosphere > Unclassified | place...
CAGTTCACTCTACAGAAACAATCCTGAAAATCAGTCAAGGCTTCATCAAGCAAAAAGAAACATCGCTTCTTATACCCGAAGGCAGGATAAGCTTAATATAAAAAAAGAAAAACTTGAAAGAGAAATCGATAATAATACTTCTAAGTTCTGCTATGGTTCTGCTTATCTTTTACGACAAAGAAATCAGATTCATAAAAATGATAAAGTAAAGATAGCTTCGTGGAGAAAAGAATGGAACCTCCAACGATATGGTCAGATGTTATTCACAGGCTCTACAGATGAGCTTTTAGGCAACTCTAATGCTCATATATACCTGAATGAGAATAACCAGTTTATATTAAGAATAACGGTTCCCACAGGCATGAAACATATATACAGCTTTACTCATGTTGAAGTTCCAGTAAAGATTTCTTATTATGAAAAAGAACTAAGAGAACATATCCATTATCATTCTTTCATTAAACCCAAAGAAAAAGCTTTATCTAAAGGCAAAAATAAGGCTAAAGAAAATCAGGAAAAGAAAACATCGTCTTTATCTGTACGATTAATGAAAAATGCAAAAGGAAACTATTCTGTTGCTTTAGGATTAAATACTTCTGTTAATTTAAAACCAGAGGTGACGACATCATCAAAGTATGGAGTAATCGGAATAGATATCAATCCTGACCATCTGGACATAGCTGAGGCAGACTCTAAAGGTAATTATATTAAAGGATGGTCTGTTCCCTTAGAATTAAAAGATAAGTCTTCTGCCCAGAGGAAAACAATTATCTGTCAGGCTGTTGCAGATATAACTGACTATGCAGTAAAAACAAAGAAAGATGTCATCATAGAGAACCTTGATTTCTCTAAAAAGAAAAAACAGTTAAAAGATAACTATAACAAGCACTATGCGAGAATGCTTTCCGCATTTGCTTACAATAAAATAAAAGAAAGCTTTACCACAAACTGCTGGAGAAAAGGTATTAACCTCAAGGAGGTTAATCCAGCCTATACCAGTTTTATTGGTAAGATTAAATATGCTAAATATTCTGGTTATAACTTAAATGGTAGTAATCATACATCAGCAGCATTTGTCATTGCCCGCCGGGGTATGCAGTGTAAAGAGATTATCCCTAAAAATATTTCTATTGTGAATAATAAAACAGAAATAAAAGATAATCAAAGAGAAAGTGAATTAACAGTCGGGCATGTATCACTGGGTAAGATGACATATGTTCATGGTAGAAGCAATTTTACTGTGTTAAGTAAGCTTTCAAAACAGATAACTGACAAAAAGATCAGGTTCAGAATTCTTGATAAAGGGCTGTTAGATGAGACCCTTAAAAGCAATGAACTCAGGTCTGTTATTGAAGATGGGTCTCCGATACCCATAACCTTATTTATTCCTTTTCTTATTAATGATCAGGTTTGAATACAGTTAAATTAACGGTATGCGATAGTAAAAGAGGTTTAGCTTTACAAAAGGCAATTCCACATATTCCCGACCATCTTTTAATGATTGAAACAGATGCTCCTTATCTTACACCTAAAAATATGCCTAAATCTCTTTACACAAGAAGGAACGAACCTGCTTATCTTAAATATGTAGCAGAAAAAGTTGCTGAATTAAAAGGGATTACCACTGAAAAATTAATTGAATTGACAAATAAAAATGTTGAAACAATTTTTGGCTGGAAACCAGAAGTGTAATATTTTTAATAATGGATCTTCTTATTTACACAAAAAGCAAAGTTGGACCTTTGCTTTTTTTATTTTAATTATTAACTTATATTTTTATTTTCTATGTATATCGCTTTTGTTAAATTTTTGATATTATTTTCTTTACTTTCTAAACTCTGAGCTTCATTAATACATTCTCTAATTTTATTTAAAGTTATTTGACCTTCACATTTTTTTAACAGTGTCTCAAATTCAGATTCATCCATATTTAATGCTATTTTCTTCAAAAAATTATTACTAACAATTTCATTTGAAGCTATATCATATCTATTCTGAGCATCAAACGCTTCAAGTTTATTTTTATTCATTAAGAAATAAGATATACTTAAATTATTAGGATTTTTTGCATAAGAAACATAAAAAACATCATATAAAAGATAAAACATTGGAATTAACATTAACGTAGATATTGTATTAACTAATAATGATGAAGGTTCTCCTTCCGCACTCCAGACAAAATATCCTAAAATCCAGGCTATAAAACAAAAAGATAAATTATATTTCAAATCCTTTAATATAAAAGGTTTAATCATTCTGGAGCTTTTTTCTTCTTTTAGGGTTTCAAACATCTGATTTTGTTCTTCGGTAATTTCATTATATATTTCTTTTATATTCATTATCTTCACCTTTTAAAAATTTATTTATTAATTTGTTTTCTTCATATATAGCATCTGTAAGTTTCTCAATATTCTCTAATTTTGTTTGTTCTTTACCTTTCACATTAAGAATTTGTTCTACTTTATTAAGAGTAATATCACCATTACATTCTTTCAAAAAGTTTTTAAATTCTTCTTTATTCATATTCAAAGCAATTCGTTTCAAAAATTCATTATTTATCTTTTTTTCTGAGGCGACTTTCTTTTTTTCTGCATTTAAATCTTTTATTAATTTTTCTTTTTTGAAAGCTGATTTAAAATAATAAGATAAGCTCAAATTCTTTTTCTTAAATAAACTAAATATAGGTGGTAATATTGGAACAATCATACAGGCAAGAGTTGTAAAAGTATAAATTAAGCTTATTTCATTATTTCCCGCATATATAGCTAAACCGGCAGATATGAATAACAGAGGGAAAAGAAACATTGAATCTTTTCTGTAACATTCAGATAGTAATTCCGTATCATGAAATTCTATATCAGATACCATCTTTTCTTTTTCACTATCTATTTCTTTTAATAAATTTGCAATATTCATACTTATATATCCTTACTTCCTGATATTAAATGTTGATTTTCCTCATAGATCGCATCAGCCAATTTGTCTATGCTAACTGTTTTCCTGTTATTTTCTAATCTATAAGATATTTCGGCTTCAAGTTTTTTTATACTTACTTGACCAGCACATTTTTTTAGAAAATCTTTAAATTCTGATTTATTCATATTTAAAGCTATCTTTTTTAAAAAGATATTGTCGATGTTTTCATTACAAATACAATGATTTTTAATCGATTTTTCTTTTCTTTTAATATTTTTCTTCAAAAATAACTTGGATAATAAATAGGATATACTATAAGTTTTTTTAAGATTGTATTCTACAAAAAACTTACTTATCATTGTTATAATTGAACATATTCCAAAAAAAGATATAAAATCATTACACAATTGGATCGTTTCCAGATTTAATGGATTTATTGATTTGATATACATAGATGAAAATAAAATCACACCTGTAATACATGTCACAAAAAACGAATCATATAAATGGTATTCTTTTTTTAACACCTCTTCATTTAATACCATATTTTTAAATTTTTTTTCTTTTTCATCATCAATTTCTTTTAATAAGTTTTCTATATTCATTATAGTGTAACCTTTAGATTATAATAATACAAAAGACTACACTATGAACAATTAAAAAATCAATTAAAAGTTAAATCTTAACCAACCAAAGAGTACATTTCCATTATTATGAGTTCCTGGAATATAAGTAGCTTGAAAATTAACTTCTTTATAACCTATAGAAGCTAATGGTAAAGCCGCTGGAATAGGAATATAGCTCCAGTTATCTCTTGCTGTTATAAATGCTGTATAACCTAAACCAAGCCTGAAATCTTGATTTTTATCAATTGGTCTCCATATTTTTTCCCATCCATAACCACCTATAGGCTCCCATTTATTAAAGGAATCCTTAAAGGTCATTAAATAGATTCCATTCCAGTTTCCATATTCATCGTATTTTGAAATACCTCCACCTATACCCCAAGGCTTCTCATTGTATTTATTAATATGTTCCTGGTCATAAGTTATCCTGTTATGCCATGTTAAAACAGGCAAATAGAGATCTTTACTTTCAGAAGTGTTCCAGGTATCACTGACACTATATTTGAAATGTTCATAAGTTTTATTGATTGAATTGTAATCTAAAGCATAGCTATTAACTGAAAACAATGAACATAACAATATAATCATTTTCTTCATTTTAAACTCTCCCTGACATCTTTATTAATACAAAGAAAACAAGAATACCAATAACTCATTATATTGTCTATACTTTTCTTTTTAGCATTTATTATCTATTCATTATATATAATTTGGATATTGATAATATGATTTCGAATAAAATCAGAATAAAAAATTTATATTTTGTATTTATTTTTTGACACACTATATGAATCTGGATCGTTCGCATTTTTGACGGATAGAATAGCCTCATAAGGTATTGGTTTAAGCACCAATATTTCGTATTTTGCTTCACTATATTTATAGTCTTTTATTAATTCTTCATTTATTTCTAATAACACAATATCTTCATCTTCTTCAAAACAATCACCAAACCAGTTTGAGTAAGCATCAAAAGCAGTTAGATTATCTGGAAAAAGATATACAGCTTTTTCTATTTCTCCAAAGTTATTAGCATTATTACCTATTGATGGTATCAATCCATTTTCTTTGATTGAGCACAAATTGTTTTTTTTTGTAATGTGATAAAACATATTTTTTTCCTTTATTTTATAATCTTTTTCTTCGAGGATTTTGCTCATTATCTGTTTGAGTAATCAAATCTTTATTCTTCTTAACTGTTTTTTAAATTTTCCTTTGTTAATAATCTGGAAAATAAGCAGCTTCACGATTATGCAGGTTTACACTATTCATATTTTGTATCTTTTTACCATACTTAAGATGATAATACAATACATAAAAAGGCTTTTCAATGATGAATAGAAAGATAAACAAAAAAAACAGGACAAACGGAATAGTGGAGTAAAGCACATCTATTTTAAACATTTCTGGAGTAGACAACAAAATTGCTTCTAGCAAAATCAGTGAAATAGGCACAAAAAAATGGTTATATACCAGATGTTTTTCATGGCATAATAATCTTTATAATCACTAACCCTTTCCCTGTTCTTTGTATAATCAATCATTATAAAAATATTTTTGACCAGTTTTTTCTCAGGATTAATAATACTGATTTTTATTTGTTCTTTTTTGCTAAAAAAAGCTTTCATTTTAAACCAACCTTGTTAATTTATTCTTTATTATAAATAGAACCAATAAGTGCCTTAACAGACTCTTCATCTCTTTGTTTTTGCCTTTTTTCTTCAAGATATTCTTTATTCGCAGCAAAAATTATAAAGTTGGCATAGGTAGGATTTTTTTTATACTTTACAAGAAAGGTTTGCATGTCTTCTTTTTTAATGTAAGGAGATACCTTATGCATAAAGTCAGCATCAATATTTTCATCTGATAAAGACTCATGCATAATTTTCTTAAATGCAGACTTTTTATATTTTTTATTATTTAATTTAAAAAACATATAACCTGATGAAAAAAGGAGACCTGTTTTTTCATACAAGCTTTTTATCGTATAACAGAAAATAAAACCTATAAGCAGGGATGGGAAGATGGCTTCAGCAAAAGAAAAAGCTAAAAATAAACCATACCATTCAGGTCCATCGTTCGGAGTGATAAATGCATCAATATTTAGCTTTAAAATAAAACCTGTAATTAGAAGATAAATAAAAGAAATATCAAGCATTGAACCTGATTTACTTAATTTTTATTTGAACAGACTATTTCTTTTCTTAGTATCAACTGTATTGTTTTCTTGAAAATAATCTTCTCTTTTATTTTCTATAATTTCTTCTATTTCTTTATATAAAGTCATACATTACCTCATTCAGTTTTTACCTGGTGAATAAAATAGCATAAAGGCAATTTAAAATCTACTATTATTGGTTTCAAAAATAGTAATAAATAAGCTTATCTATTACTATTAAAATATCTTTTTTTATTTATTTTTATCAACTAATTTTTTAGCCAATTCTTCTTCGGCTCTTTTTCTTCTGCTTTCAATTAATTCAAGCTCTTGAAACTCTTGTTCTTCTTTATTTTTTACTTTTTGCTCTTCAATATTTGTAATATTTATTTTCAATTGAGTGTATTTTTGACTATTTTTAAGTGTAAAATCCCGCAAACCTAAATCTTTATATGTTAATCTCCAACTAAGAATTTGTTTCATTTCTTCTTCATCAAAGTAAGGAGCAATTTTTTCATAGATTTTTAAAGACAACTGATTTTTAACAGCATTATTGTAGAATTCGTTTTCATCTTCTTTTTCTTTAATAAATTTAAAATCGCTATATCCTACTGAACCTTCATTTTTTGTAGTCACCATTTTCTTTATATAACGAGCATAATGAATAATAGTTGGAATTCCAAAAAAATAACCAGGAAGAGCAAACATAGACATCATCATGAGCTGCTTTGTGTTGAATTCTGAGGCATCTACACAGGAAACTAAAAAAGACACAAACATGAAAAATAAACCTAAGCGGGGCCAGTTATTAATCATAACATCATCAATTTTTGCAAGAAACTTCTGTTCACCAGGCATATTCTTCTTCATATCCTCGAACAAGACTTCTTTTGGTAACACATTTAATATTTTTTCAGTAATTTCATTTTTTAACTCTTCATTATTCATACATGTTTCTTCATTCATGACAACCTCTTTTTTTATTATTTATTCTTATGTATTAATTAGCTACTGACCTTATTTTCTAATTTTTCTTGATGGAGCTTTTCTACAAAATCATTTACAACTTTGTTTCTGTTCTTTTCCTCTAAAGACAGATTCTCAGTATCATTATCCATAAATAAATTAAACTGATTGCAATAATCTATAAAATCAAGATATGTTAATTTATTGGATTGTGTTAAGAAATTTTTCAACTGTTGTTTATTTAGATAATCGCTTATATGTCTTATAAAATCTTCACTTATATGAGAACACATAAAAGATTCAAAAATCCAACGTTCTTTTTTTTCTCGGATAATTTTTTCTTTCTTCTTTTTACTTATAAATAATTTAATCATTAATTTTCTATAGGGATAAAAAGTATCTGCACCTACAGAAAAGACAAGCAAGAGTGCTGTCAACATTAAAGCAAAATACAATGACAATGGTAAGAATATATTAAAAAAATCTGCAAGAACAAAAGTCATCAATGCAAACACAACCGAACAATTAAAAAAGGAGACTAACTTAAAAGGAAGTTTTTCATTAACAAATTTTTCTTTTTCTTTGGGACTCAAAGAATCATAAAAGTTATTTTGATATCTAATTCTTTCTTCTCGCATTAAATCCTGCATTTTTAGACTTATTATACTCATCTTTTTTATCCTCTTAATTTAAAGCTCTGTCTTTAGAATACATGTCATCAACAAGAGCATTTAGTAAAATTTTTGAATGTTTATTTTCTAATGCCTTTTTTTCATCTTCTTCTTTTTTATCACAAAAATTACACAGTGCATTATAAGAAGGATTTGATTTATTTTCAGACAAAAACTCCAGCATATCTTCTTTTGTTAAATAATTTGAAATCTCATTAATAGTTTTACTGTCTATACATACATTAATAAAATTAGTCTCCAGTGTTTTTATTATCATTTTCTTTTTTATTTTTTTAGGTTTCAGTTTATATATGATATAAGCAGGATTCAAAAAATCACCAAAAAAACAAAACATCATAATTGTTATCACCATACTTGAAGGTATAGTGCAAAACAAACTAAACAATAATAATGCTGCCACTGCTGAATTATCATTTAAATTATTAGCTATATTAATAAAAAAACTCAGCCATGCTATAAATACAAAAGGGGAAACTAATAAAAGATAATTAGTCGCTTCGTCTGATGATTTTAACATCTTCTTAAAGTTATCCTTATTTTGCTTTATAGTTAGGTCTTTGTTCTCTATCACATATTCATCTTTTTTATTTTTTATTATATTTTTTATCTTTTCAAATTTGCTCATAAGCTACCTCTGCCTTTATTTTTTGCATAAAAATAACGCATATTTTTAGCAAAATCATATTTTTTAGCAGACAGATACAAAAAGACCTCCTTGAGGTCTTTTAACTTAATAATCAAGCATTACATGAATTCACTTTCTACCTCATGGCAGCTATGACACAAACCATCCTCATAAAGTTTTTCAAAGGTATTCCAGCAACGATCACATGTTAAATACCCATGTTTTTCCAGTTTAAACTGTGAACTTTTTACTAAATAAGGTTTTGCTAAAAGTAAAGTTAAGGCATCTACTTGTTCTTTAGTAAAATCCTGAACATAATAGACTTTCATTTCATTATTTTTTGACAATTCCTTTTTACCTCTTAATCCTTCAAATTGTTTATTCAACTCTTCTCTGAATTGTAAAACTTCATTAACCTCAGCAACATTTAATTCACTTTTTACTTCATCCAAAAATTCTTCCATTAATACTGATGGATTATTACCTAAACCTGAAAGTGAATAGTACTCTTCCATAGAATAAGGCAGGAAAGGACTCACCAACAACATGAGTGTATGTTGAACATAATATAATACGGATTGAGTTGTTTTCCTTCTTGTATCATTTTTAGAAAGACAATAAAGACGATCTTTTTGTGAATCCATATAAAGATAACTTAGTTCATCACAATAATCATATAATGTATTTAATGCCTCACAGAACTTATAACTATCTGCTAATTTAAGCACATCTTTTTTAACAGCATTTGTTTTGTTAAGCATATAACTGTCTAATAAATCAACCGAAGTTAAATTAAAATCAGAGACTTTAAAATCATTCAGATTCTGAAGCATAAACCTGAAAGTGTTTCTGAATTTTTTATATTTTTCTGTTGCAGTAGCTAAAGTGTTTTGAGAAAAAGTCAGATCTTTGTGATAGTCTTGATCCAGGGACCATACACGATATAAATCTGGACTTCCTACATTAAACATTTTCTCAAGAGGCTGATAGTTTGGTGATGATTTTGAGAATTTATTTCCTTTTTCATCAACAACAAAACCATGAGTAAATACTTCTTTATAAGGAGCTTCTCCATTAAGAGCTACGGAAGTTAACAAAGACGACTGAAACCATCCACGATGCTGATCTGAACCTTCAAGATAAAGATCAGCTTTAAAATGTCCCAATTTTTCCTGAGTTACAGTAGTATGTGTCATACCGCTATCAAACCATACATCTAAGGTTTGGGGTTTAAAGCTCTCATCTTCATACAAGGAAGAAAGTCCTCCTTCTTTAACCTTAGCCATCCATACCTCATACTCGTCCTTATCTTCTTTAGAAGAACCAAAAGGCAAAGGCACTCCCCATAAACGGTTACGACTCACACACCAGTTTTTACGACCTTCCAACATAGCTTGTAAGCGATTTTTACCTTTCTCAGTATAAAAAGTCACAGCTTCTGATTCAGATACCGCTTTTTGAGAAACATGGCTTAAATCCATAAACCATTCTTTAGAGGTTTTAGAGAATAAAGGTGTTTTATGTCTCCAGCAATGTGGATATTCATGCTGAAAATAAGAGTGAGAATAAACAAGACCTTTTTCTTTTAAAAAGCCTAATACTACAAGAGAAGCATCTTTTAAATTTTTCCCCTGAAGTTCTGGAAAATCAGAACAATCATATTTACCATATCCATTGACATAGTTTTTAGTTTCTAAATTGTATTTTTCGCCTACAAAGAAGTCATCAAGACCAAAAGATGGTGCTGCATGAACAAAGCCTGTGCCGGTTTTATCAACAAAATCAGCAGCCAGTACAGGCACTTTCACCTGCCTGTAAGGACTCATAACCTTCATACCTTCAAGTGAAACATCTTCCATCCATAACCAGTTTTCAGGAACATCTTCATTTTTCAAATGTACAAAATATTTTGCTTTGCTTTCATCAAAGTATTTTGCATAAGTAAGACGAGGATTGTAAACAACAGCCTGATTAGCAGGAAGAGTATAAGGAGTTGTTGTCCAGACAAGTAAGGATGTTGACTCATTTACAAAAAATTCTACAGTCAGACTGTCAGATTGCTTGGTTTTGTATTCCAGTTCAGCTTCTGCAAGCGAAGACTGACAATCTTTACACCAATGCACAGGACGAAATTTCTGGAATAAAAGACCCTTATTCAGCAGTTCAAGAACGGCCTTCATCTCACCTGCTTCACGGGAGTAATCCGTTGTCTTGTAACTTTCATCATAGTGAGCAAAAACACCAAATTTTTGAGACTGAACCTGCTGAGATTTAACTTGCTCGGAAGAATAGTCATAACATTTTTTAACAAATGTTACCAATTCTTCTCCTTTCTTACCATAAGTTTTTTCCACAGCTAATTCTACAGGAAGACCATGACAATCTGATCCTGGATAATAAGGAGCATAAAATCCATTAAGTCGCTTAAACTTAAGCAAAGTATCTTTCAAAACTTTGTTAGTGAAATGACCTAAATGTAGATCTCCGTTAGCATATGGAGGCCCATCATGAAGGAAAAACAAAGGTTTGACTTTCTGTTTTTTAAAAAATTGCTGCAATTCTTCTGAATTCCACAGAGCAACAAATTTCTCTTTCTCTGTATGTTTTTCTTGCAAAGGAAAATTTACTTTATGCATATTCAAATTATATTTAGTCATTTTTTCACCTGTTTTATTTTTGTTTAGTAATTTTTTGAATAAAAAAAAGGCACTGGTGCGAACCGAGTGCCTTTGTAGAGACGACAATTAACCCGTCAGCCCAAAGGCAACGTGCTAATTATAATAATGTTGGTATAATACTGAACAGTATTCATTTTTTGTCTCTTTTTTATTTAACTTTTATCATAATATAACAGCCTTAAACTCAAGTCAATTTTATTCTTCTTTTAATAAATAAGAAAAATAAAATTTATTCATATACTTTATTTACCAACAGAAGATATGTTAATTGTTTCTTTAGTAAAAAAACATTATAATATAATAGTTATATCGAGATAATATATAAAAAGGATGAGTATGAATTTAACACTTGCAGGCAATGGGAAATATCTATTTCATAAAAAAATAGAATCTGGAGATTTTAGCATTTTTAATGGTGATATTGACAAATCTACTATTTTTTCAACATATCTTCCTTTAGCCGAGCATAATAAAATTGATGAACATAAAACAAACACAACCTTTAGAACTTTGCTCGCTTATCTGAATAAAAACTCTGACCCATCTCAACCAGAAAAATCTTTTGCAGATTGGGAATATATTAAATCTTTAGATTTTGATTTTTCATTGGTTCTTGATGATTTTTGCAAATATGCTTATTTTCAGCATCTTCCGCCACAAAAAATGGTAGCCATACCTGTTGATTTAAGTCATTTTAATACATTATTAAGTTTTGGCTTTTCTAAAAAATCGCAGTTTCTGGCAACTCATATGATGAAGGAATTTTTTGATAAGGTAGATTTATCAAGAACAAATCCTATTTTCGTTATTAATAGTTTATTCTCTTACCCTCATGATATTATCAATCTTTATTTTGAAAAAATAAAAGAAAAACATCCTGAAATGTCACTTGAATATGGTCTTAATTCTATAGATTTTAATACTTTTTCCAATAAAGATACCTTAAAACATTTTATTTCGCTTTATCTTAAAAATCATGACGATTTTATTGAAAATATCATAGCTCAAACTTTTCTTCATTTTGAAAAAGAAGAAGCTTTTTCTATAATGCAAGATTCTAAACATAATATAGTATCACTTTTTATAAATACTTTTAATATTATAAATAATAATACAGCAAACAACACTTTATCTAATCAGAAAGCACTAAATAATTTACTTGATTATATAGAAACTAAAAATATACCACTTAACGATTTAAAAACCAGTGATTTTCTTAATTTTGTTCATGATAATGAGATAATGCTAAGACTGATTAAAAATGGAGTTCAATATAAATCAGATTTTGAAAAGTATGTTTTTGAGCTAAACAATGCAAAAAACAATGAACTCGCACTAATCGATTTTTTCATCAGGAATAACTTATGGACTTTTGAGACTCCTGATGATAAAGGTATAACATTCATAGATTATTTTAATACTATTTTTGATGATTTTTTGAAACAATCAAACGCGGGATTTGCCAATAAGATACATAACGAGAAGAATAAACGAATTGAAGACTTTAATAACTGCTTTAGTTTTTTTTCACAAAATCCCGGAACAAAACCTCAATCGCTTGTATTCCTCAAACAAAAAAATAAAGACTTGCAAAATTTATTCTTATATAACATCCTCAAAAGTGATTATATTGAAAAAGAACATCTTGAAAAATTTTTAAATACTGATGATATTGTCAAATTCTTGATTGAAGCCACTGACACACAAAAAGATAGAACAATAACTTTTTTGCAAAATATTATTCTTCATTACAATCAAGGAAGAATTAATTTTTCATATTTTACTTTAAACAAAGACCAGTATGATGAAAAAATCAAATTTTTAAAAGAAAAAACCCCACATGAATTTCTTAATAATACGGCAGCTTTTCACTTATTAAATATTATTTTACTTGCTAATAAGGATAAAGATTATATCAGAAAAGATATTGAAAATTGGTATTCTTTTTTCCTTCAGGAAAGCTTAAACATCCTGCACAAATACAGTTATTTTAAAAAAGATGTTTTTCAAGAAATTCAAAACATCTTCAATGATATAAATACTAATATTCTATTTTCTAATAAATCTATAGGGCAGCTTTATTCAAATCTTATAAATACTGATATTGATACTGTTAATAAATATATGAGATCACATGAGGGTACCGAAATAAAAGAGTATTTTTCTTTACTGAAAGAACAACATTTACAAAAATATATCGCTTATGAAAAACAAGTAATTGAGAACTCGCTTTTATCAAATCATAATATTAAGGCAAACAACAAAAGATTATAAAGTATAATAAATAAACATGTTGAAATTGTTTTTATCACTCTTTCGGTTATAATAAAATAAAGATTAAAAGGATTTATTATGCTTTATGAAAAAACCACTAACCGTTATAAATATAAATTTCATGTCAACATAGAAAAAGGAGATTTTAGTGTCTTTGACAGCTATTCTTCAGACTCTGTTTTTTCTCAATATATAAAAACTATGATACATGAACATGCATCACATACAACAATTAAGTCTTTTATGGCTTATTTTGACAAGAATTTTAAGAAAAAAGAAGTTGAGGCGGCCTTAGAAAAATGGGATGAGTTAAAAAAACTCAACATCAATTTTGACACTGATTTTAATAGGGGATATGGTTTTATTTATGACTTCCACTCTTTTATTGAAAATAAGTTTAAAAAAATCAACATGCCTTTTACCAATTTTACTTCTTTAGCAACCTATAATTTCTCTAATAAGTTGCCAATATTAGAAGATGCGATTATACTTTACGCTATCGAAAACACAGACTTATCGAAAATTCCACCTGTATACATGATAAAAGAAACAAAAGACCCTCGTTTTCTTAAAGAATATCTTTATGCATTAAAATATGATTACCCTGACATAACCCTGGGTGATGGAATAGCTCTTCTTCAACCAGAAGTTTTGCAGGACAGGGAGCTTTATTTTCATTTTGTTTTAAAACACTACCAAAATGAATCTTCTATTAGTTCAGATATGTTTGATAAAATAATTAATGAATTTTCTGTTGAGCAATTATCTTTATTTTTTAAAAATACAAAACCTCAATTTGGTTATCTTTTAAGGAGTGTAGATTCACAGCTTTTCAAAAATTCACATCATTCAAAAGAAGATTGTATCACTATATTTAACCTTATGTTAGATAATCTAAAGGAGCAGGATTATGATTTTTCAACACAAAGACTCGCTGAGTTTGAATATTTAGGTGATTATGAGGAATTGTTCAATAGGTTTATTAAACTTAGATTCGATTATAAAAGAGATATTAATTATCTTTTATTTAACAATAATAATTTACAGTTAACCAAACATATTTCTAATTTGCTGAAATATAAATTATGGGATTTAGATACTCCAGATAATAATGGTTTAACTTACATAGAATTTCATCAGAAAAAAATAAATGATTTACCAGAAAAGGAAAGAGGCTATGCATCTATTCAATTTAGGAATAATTTTTCCAGAATTTTAGAGGTTATACATTCATATTCTAAAAACAATCCTGATTTTAAGCCCTTAGCAAACTTCGATTTCGCAGAAAAAGCTGATGACAGAATGAAGGCTCATATTTATTGCAATCTTCTTAAAAATGAAATAATTGATGATAAATCTCTTATTCAATTCTTCAATGGTGATGTTTTAAATGGCCTTATCAATTTTATATTGACTTCAGAGGATAAGAGTTATTATGGACCTTCATCTTTATTACATCAGGATTATCCTGAAAAATATTATATTCAGGATGAAAAAAACCATCGTATCTTTTGTGATAATTTAGAAAAATTGGATTCCAAAAGTATAATCCCTATGCTCATTGATTCTATAAAAATTAATTCGAAACAAGATTATCTACAAAAAAATTATGATTTTTATTATAATTTTGTCCTTAATTCTTTTTTAAAATGTATTGAGAAAAAAGGATTTAATTTTAACATTGATAAATTTACAGAGATAAATAATATTTTTGAAACAATAGATAACAAGAGTTCAGCATTACAACAATACGATTGGACAAATACTATTATCGGCATACTCCAGGAAAAAAGCGATGAATATTCTCATGCTCAAACTGGGAATATATACGAAGAAGAGCTAAAAAAGATAGTCGATTTATTAAATGTATATAAGTATAAAAGAATAGAAATAGAAAAAAACATGATAAATAGTTCACTGAATCATGAAATTCAGCATGAATCAGTTAATAAAAAAAGACTTTAAAGGAAAATACAAAATATGGATAAAGTAAATATTGAACAGATTATTTCTTCGGCTAAAGAAAAAGCAAACATGTCTTTAATGACCTCTGACAATCCTTTATTTACTTATAGCATAGAGAAAATAGGTAAGTCTATACTTAGAACATTTAATGATGGCAGCTTATTAACAGACTCTTTTTACAGTGAAATTCACAAGCTTCGTGAGAATAAAGAAGGTGAAAATGCTACAAGTAAAAATTCTTTTTATTCAAGATTATTGCTACTTGAACAATCATTAAAAGATGTCATTCTTTTTTCTCAGGACTCACAATACGATGATTTTTTATTGACCGAATATAAAAACACCTTAAACAGAATTGAAAATATTTGTTCTGTCACGGGTATAAATTTTAATTGTTTTATAGGTGGCATCTACATGCATTCTTTAAAAAGTAATGCAGGCAGATATTTTACAGATCATCTTTTACAGAATTATATTAATCCTAACTCTTTTTTGTCATCTGGAATGGTTGTTGATATAGCTGATGAAAATTTACCCTTAACCTCACCTGTTCATCTCGCAACACTTTACAATGATGTTGAAAGCATAAAAAATTTATTACCCAATACTGTTTTCAGTCAAATAGAACTTATTTCTCATAATAATGTTCAAAAAGATGAAAACAACAACATTTTTATCATGCCATCAACGAAACTTAAAGAAATCAATATAGATAAGAATAAGTTATCAGAAGCATATGAACAAATCGAATCTCATGTATTTGAAAGTCCGATAGCAAAAAAGCATTCTTTATTCAGAAAAGGACGACTGATATTTCAACAAGAATGTATCTTACCCATAAAAGATTTATGTATGCTACTTAGTTTTGATTTTCGTTTTAAGAAAGAAAAAAAGGTTTCAACTTCATTATCTTATGACACTGTTAATCAATTAAGAGATATCTATAAAAACGCTGGATTTCTTACTGAAGAAAAAGAAGCTATTATATTATCTTCCTCTTTGATAAATAAACCTTCTGAATATGTTTTATTTAAAGACTGGAACTGGAGTGTAGATAATTATTTTGCAATATCTGTAATGCTAAAAAAGAAGGACTTAAATATTTGTGATTCTTCAACATTTGAACTTATGAATCGAATCAATAAAGATATTTCAGATTATCTTAAAAAAGAATATAATACCAATAGTGATTCATATAATACATATATAAAAAACATCACAAACGGCTATCATGAATTTATTAAAATTATAACAGTTGCTTCCTCCTGTATTGCTAATATCGACGACCGAAAAGAATCATTATTAAAAAACATAAATAATGATGTTGAAAACTTTTTTAGAGTTTTAAATAATATCAGGAATCAATCTTCTGATATTTGGGAAAAAGAAAATACGAATAATATTATTCGTAATACGATAAAAGAGGTTAACAATTGCATCGAAAGAACCTTATCATCTGTGAGTAAATGTGATAAAAATATTGTTATGTATATCAATACAACATTTGAAAAAAACTGGCTGGCATTCTCTTTTTCCAATGAAGACGAAACTAAACCCACAGTAAAAAAACGGATTTAGCCTATTTATGTTAAAAATATAGCATTTTTTAAGGATAAATATAACTCCTTGTTGACTTTTTTGTTTACTGAACACATCATAGATTAACAAAAAAACTACATATGAGGATACAATTATGCCAAAAAAAGATTACGGTGATATCGAAGGTATTGGAGTTCTTGCTAAATTCATAGGAGTGTCAGCAGCTTTGGTTGCTGTCTATTTTGCACTTTTTATGAGTAATGGTATTGTTTTCTTCCATTTCCTTTAAGGATAAAAATCATAAAAAAAGAGGACTCACATCCTCTTTTTTTTGTTAACTCCTGATTCGATATAACTTAACTCATTTTTAATTTTTTCAAACTCCGAATTGGATTTCACTTCCAGAAGAACATTATTAAACCAATCTGTATGTTCTTTTTTAAGACCTTCGAAAAAATAGTTTTTTTCTTTAATATCAAGATAAAGTGAATCACCATATAATGACAGAACAACTTTTAGTAAAGGTTTTAAGGCTACAGACTTTTTATTAATAAGATTATAAACAGTATGAAAAAAATTACTATCCAATAATTCTCTCAACTCTGGGTTATTTTCTAAAAATCCTTTTTTATAACTCCCCGTATTTATATAATCCATATAATTTTCAACAACATTCTCATCTTTATAATGATGACATTTATTCATAAAAGCTACAATTCTTACAATTTTTTTCATTTCTTCTTTTACTTGCAAAAATCCTTCCAGATATTTAACATGTTCTTTTTCTATATTATTATCAAAGAGGTGCATTATTGTTAAACTATTTACATCTTTTATGAAAGAGAATACTTTTTTATTATTGTAAAACTCAATGAGTTGATTCTTTTTTTCTACAGAAAAGTCACTACTTAATATTTTATTTATAAAAATAACCTGCATTACATCATCCATAACAAAAGTTTCTTTATTAGAGAAAGCACTTACAATATCTGTTTTTTCATAGTAATTTAAAAAACATGCTTCTTTTTTATTATTTTTCAGTGTGCTGTTAACATCTTTATCTAAAAAATAATTAGCCATTTTTTCACTTCTCACATAAAAGAGAATGTTTTCACCTTCTCCATCCAGACTATTAACATCAAAACCTGTATTATCTAAAATGTAATTATACATATTTTCAGTTATGCCACATTTAAAAAATAAAGGTTTTAAAGAATTAATATCATCTTTATTCTTTATGATATATTTTAAAAACCTCCATTTTTCGTGGATGTCTATATGCTTAAATAAATCAGCATTTAGTATAAAATAATTTAACATTGTTTTTTCATAATTTGCATTTTCTATTTCATTAACAAATCTCCATCTTGCTTCAGAACTTACAAATTTTGAAGATAAAATATCGATTAGATGCTCTAAACAACTGTCTGACACCATTATTTGCGAATATTCCCTTATCATATACATAATTAAAGCATCATTGTTTCTAAAATCTGCTTTTTTGAACACTGTTTCGCTACTTATAAAATCGTTATTTATCACATAATCTATAATCTCTTTATTTTTCAACCAAGGAAAATCGACAACATCTGTTCTGGGAATCCTTTTTTTAGGAGCCTCATATTTTAAATTCCAGTCGAGAGACTTAAGATGTTTCAATATTTTCAATATATCATCAGGACAAGATTTCCTGGAAGATAAAATTTTATAAACTACATTATTTTTATTTTCTTTTATTTCAGGATCTAATACGCAACCAACTTCATTTAAATAAAGAATATTATGTATTACATTAGTATTGAATGATATTTTTCTTAAAGATTTTATTTGTGTCATTGATAAAATATCATTTTTATCAATTATCAACCCATTATTTATCAGATAATTTATTACTTCTTTATTTTTGGCAAAAAACAAGAAATTGAAATCCAGAGATGATAGAGAAATGTTTTTTCTAACAAGGTTTTCATAAAAAGACACATCAAGTAATGGTATTATCTCTTCTATATAATTAGAGGTGATTTGAAGCATTTTATTGATTTTTAAAACATCATCACAATTATTCATAAAAAATAAATATTGACCCAAAGATATCTTGGAACCATAATAAAAATTAAAATGATCTAAGCCACCATTATTCAGAACCCTCATCTTTGAACTATTTTTTTTAATTTTTAGAAAATATATTACCTTTTCTGAATATTCAAAAATATCATCATTGGAACATTGTTCTTTGTATATATTTATTAAATAATCATAAGTTTTTTTATCTTTGATATTTTTTATTACTTCACCTGGAATCTCAGTTTTCCCATAAACTTTAAAATAATCATTTCTTATTAATATTTCTAATTTTTCTTTATTTATTTTACAAAAATTCCCTCCTTCAAAACGTAAAGAAACCGCTTTAGGATACTTTTCGTAAAAATCATTTAGCAAGCGCGAATTTGTAATATAAGAAGGATAAAGATGGATATCTTTTTGTTCATCACAATAGGATACAAATTCTTTTTCAGATAAAACGATATATTTTTTAAGTTCGTCTATTTTATTTTTAATTCTTGAACTTTTATGCATGTTATTAATCCTTAAATATTTGGATCAGCAAGTTGAAGTTTTTGAATCATTATCACTTTTTCAAATTCACTCCATTGTGTTTTTTTACTATAAGTATGATATTCATGTATTCTTACAAAAAAATCCTTTAATACTTTTTCACAGTGTTTCACACTACTTAACAATTCACGGGTCACAACAGCATTACGAACAATTAAGAAAATAAGAGCAAGCTCCGATAGAGAAATAAAAGAAAATTTTAAAAAAGTATTTATATGTAACATATAGCACGAAGCTATTGCTATTACACCTATAAATAAAATGGATAATTTAAAAATACTCATTTTTAGTTTATCCTGAGTTACCCTTGCTTCATTTTTTGTCTGTATAAATGTATCTATCATGAAAACTAAAGTTTGCCACTCACTCATTTCTTACTCCTTAAAAGAATAGCAGAAAAAAGAACCACTCTTTTCTCTGCTATATTTCTTGTAAAATAATTTACTGATCAATATCCCATTTTACGTTTTACTTCTATTTCAGGAGACAGAATATTCAGTTCTCTTTTTTCTCTCCATTTATTAACTTTTTTCAAAACGGTATTAGTAAAATTATCAGCTTTCATTTCATCTGATAACTCGGGAGTTGCAGCATAAAAAACATCTAAACTTTTTTCCATTAATACAACAAAAGAACTAAAAGCTTCCTCTTTTGTGCAGGTCTTGTAAGAAACACCATCCATAATCAATGAGTTTTCAATAGCTACACGAGAAGCCTGACCTGTTTCTTTAAATAAAATATCAAGCAAACTCAGTGTATCTTTATTAGAGACCTGAGATTTTTCTTTGATATATTCTTCAATATCAATAGTATCAAAAGCTTTATTTAACCATGCTTCCATTTGTTCAACATCATATCCCTCATCCATAGCATATAATGCATATAAATCTACAGCAGAAATAAAAGTATCAATAGCTTCACCAGCCACACCATCTTTACCTGGTGCTTCTCCGTTTTTAATTTTCTGAATTTCTTCATCAATTTCCCAAATTTCTTCAGCGATTTTGGTGTTAACATAAAATCCTGAACGAAGATTATCTGAACCTTTCATACCCAAATCTGACGATGTTTGTAAAATAATATTTAAAGCTGTTCTCATAATTTTTTCCTTAATAACTAACGATGATAAAGTCGCCATCACGATAAGCCTGGCAGTTTTCTTTAGATAATATAAATCCTTTATTCTTTTCTTTTAAGCTTTCTTCCCACATCTTTGCATCGTTAGAACATGCAACACCTTCATTTAATACACCACATGAAGTCCCAACAGGTAAAATTGTCAGACTCGCCATAAAATGACCCTGAGCACCTACACCCGCATAAGAAAAAAAAGAAAAACAGAAAAGAACTAAAAATACACTAATTACTGATTTAGTATTCATTAATCCATCACTCTTTTTGTAGAATTTATACTAATAATTATACCTTTTTTAACAATAAGTACAAGCTCTTTTTAATTTTTAGAAATATTAGTTCCATTTATTTATAGAGAATATAAAGTTTTATTTCAATAAAATATTAGGATATTATATTTCAAACATTACCATCATTAAAGACAAATAAAAAATAAATAAACGGGGAAAAATTTAAAGTTTTTTACGTTACTTTACAACAAATGAAAAGCATAATCTGCTAACAACACCGGCTGTTATCATTTAATGAATTTTTATTCTTATAAATGATTGTTAACTATGCAATTATATGGTAATAATCAACAAAAGAAAGCTCAGAATTTATACAAAAATAAATGGAGTTAATATATGAAAAGCAATAAGAAAGGATTCTCTTTTATTGAAGTAACTTTAGTTTTAGCTGTTTCTACTGTTATTGGTTTTTTAGCTTTTTCACAATTTATTAAAGAACAGGATTATTTGAAAGCAAAGTATTCCGGTGAGCAAATTAAACAAATAGGTGATGCTGTTAATGCATACATCTCTAATCATTATGACACTCTCTCTACCTTAACAAATGCTACGGGTGCTACCCTTGATATAGGTCCAAGAACATGCACAACAGGCCTTGGTTCTTGTTCTATCAACATTTCCACTTTGTTAAATGAAGGTCTTCTTAATTCTTCATTTGTTGGTAAAAATGTGTATGGTTCAGGATACAGTATTCTTCTCAAAAGAACGGGGATTTCCCCTTACTACAAAATAAATGGCATAGTCATTACAGATACTCCTTTAAAAACTGGTGATAATATTCGCTATGATTTACTTGGGGTTGCCATGAAAAGTGCTGGAATTGACTCAGGTATGACAAGAGACAGTTCTTCACTTATTTCCGGTTTTAATGGTGCATGGAATGCAACAAGCTCTGATTATTCTGTTATAAATAAATCGGGTCTTTTAGCTTATCAGGCAGGTTATGGAACTTATAATTATTCTGTTTTCTTACGTCGTGATGGAACATTACCTATGACTGGAGATCTTAATATGGGTTCCAATAATATCAATAGTTTAAATGATTTAACTGCAAATGGCATAATTACTACCAATAATTTAAGGACAAGAGGGGCTGCTATAATGGACTCTACACTGACTGTCAGTGGAAATGCCAATTTTGCCAACAATATTTCAGTAAGAGGAGCAGATATACAGGATATTCCAGTAGGATATATAGGAGGAGTCAGGACTCCTGACCTTTATGCTCACGGAGGTATGTATATTGCTAAAAACGGAACCAAAGTTGCAGATAAGAATTGGGCTTTTATGGCTAACCGTGATGGATATTTAGGAATAAGTGGAAATATGAATGCTGAGGGAACAATAACAGCGGGCGGTTTTATCAATGCGGGGCGAGAAGTTATAGCAAGAAATGCTGCTGGAGATTCTATTCACCTGGGTGGGTATGATGGAAACGATTATGAATTAAAACTTGATAATGCTGACAAAATGCTAACCATATGGTGGGGCGATCTTTATCAGCAACAAGATGCTTACAGAGACAAAACTATTCTACAGACATGGGGTTCTGCTTACATAGATGGAGATCTACGCACATCAAGAAATATTTTTGCATCTGGTAATATTATGGCGAGTTCCATTCAAGCTTCAGGACGAATAACGACCAATGAATTTTTACAGATTGGTGGGGTAGCAACTCTTGGAGCAAGTTGCCCTAATAACGGTCTTCAGGGAAGAACAAGTACTGGGGCTATATTGTCATGTGTCAGTGGCAAATGGTCAACATCCGGTCTCACGACTTTTGTATCTGCAACTGGAGCTTCTAAATGTAACAGTACAGGTGGTCAGTCTATCGCCTATTGCCCTGCTGGTTACAAACTGATTTCTGGGGGTCATATGCAAACATCTATTCTCAATGAACTTGGTAAAAATGCACCAGACTCTTCATATCCTGACCCTTCTATAAATGCATGGCGAGTGTCGCTCCCTACATCTGCTGGCACTTGTATGGCCGCTTATGCTTTGTGTGCCCAATAAATATATAAAAGGAAGAATGTATTCTTCCTTTTTATGATATTATCAAAAATATTACTTTATATTTTTAAATCTTTTACCAGCCTGAATCAATTTCTTCTTTTTAATTTTAAAAGAAGTGCTTTCAAATCCACCAAACATCTGCGAATTAGCAATAATTTCAGCCCAGGCAGTAAAATACAAAGTAGGCGCATAGCCTTCCAACCAGATTTTATCAAGCTCTTCACCTTTTAAAACATGAAAATCCATATCATGCTCAATAAGCTCTGCAATTTTATTCTCATCTGGAAATACTCCCATCCATATTTGAGCACTTACTTTTGCATGATCAGGAAAATGCCTTTTACCATCAGAATCAATAGTAAGGCAAAATGGCTTCCCACAATCGTGAAACTCCTGATAGCGATAAACAAGCTCTTCCTTGTATATTTTGTCTTTCAATAGTTTATACAGTTCTTTCACGATAGGATCTATGACTTCTTCATTTTTTTCCAGACTTTGTACTAAATTCTGATAGACTTTTCTTACACTTAAACCATGCTCATAGACACTTAAACCTTGCATCTGTTCCGTATTTTTCATTTTCTCTAAAACATTTTCATATGTATAATTATTCTATGACATAGTGGATTCCTCTTTAAATGTATTCATAAAATCGATAAGTTCATGTATATTTTTAAATTCTGCCTCATATTTATCATCTAAAACCCTGTATGTTCCAGCATGGATTTCTATGGTTAAATCATCAGGACAAGGATTCTCAAAATAAGCCATTTCTACAAGTCCTTCTGCACTCATATAAATACCATATTTCTTGAGTTTACACTTATTTATAAAAATTAAGGCATCATTATAATTATCCTGACTCATTGGCAAAGCACCTCTTCCATCCCAGTTTGCAGCAATTTTTCTCAATGATTCAATACGTTCTTTTTGTTTTTCTATAGTCATAGCATTTCCTTATTGATGTTTAAAAAGCTGATAATTCTTGAATATATGTCTTTCATGTTCAAAAACAGGACGGGTTGCAAACGATGTTAAACCATAATCCCAATCTGGTTCTTCGAATCGAGCAAGCTCAAGAATATTATTGAATTTTTGATAAGCCTTTTCTAAAGCTATTTTATCTTTAACAGCAATAACAATGATTGAAGTCAGGCTTTCGTCATTATGAGGATTTTTGAATTTTAAACCAGATTCATATACTGAATGGTTTGTCTGAACAATGATTTGTTCAAGAGGGAGATCTTTTCTAACAAAGACATAGATATAGGGTTTTTCTTTTTTGATTTCAGTCTACAGCATATTATATTCCTTCTTTAGTTTATTATATGGATGTTTTTATAACAACAAAATCATGTTACCTGAATGATTTTTTTAAGTCAATAAAAATTTTAACTATTACTTAAAAACAAAAGGAGAGTTTCCTCTCCTTTTCTGTTAATAATCGAAATTTTTACCTTTGTGCTTTTCTTTACGCAACAAAGACATTTCCTTCTTACGGTCTTTTTGTGTTTTGCTGGCAAACAGAGGTTGCATCACCAAAGATTTTGCACTGTTTCCCATTACATCGTTTTTCATTTTATCTCTCTCTTTTATTAATTGTGAGCTGTCTTGTTATCGACACTTTCCAGACAACCTTCTTCACTTAGTTCCTGAATGAAACCTTCCACACCTGAACTGCCTTTATAATTGTCGAAAAAATGATTTTTCTCGTTAAAAACAACTACAAATCCAGGCTGAGTTTTAGCATATTCAATTACCGCTTTTGCTTTTTGCATCATTCTTCTCCGTCAAATTCATTTATAGATAATAGTATAATTAATCATACATTTCAAGTGTTTTTTACAACATAACAAAAACATTAACTACTATATTCTTCTTTTCTTTTTCATAATTACTTCTTCACTTTCGTTTGTTTTTAAGACATTACTAAGTAATTTACTTTCAAGGAAAGGGAATAACAGCTCATCATCAATAATGTTTATTTTTGATATATCAATTTTCTCAATATAAGGTTCCAAAAGAGTGGCGATTTTTAACCGTGTTGTCTCATTTAAAATTGGTGATTGTGGATAATAATAAAATTCACGATGTCTGAAAAATTCAGAAAAAGGAACCTTATCATTATTACTCAATCTATTAGCAACTGTTTCAAATAACTTGTCATCATTATACAAGAAAGATGCCTGTAAAGCATATAAAACAACACATGTTCCCATTATATTATAAGTTATAGGATTTTTAACATCATCCATTAAAGATAAAAAGGCATTCATTTTTTCCTCTTCATCTTTTGAATTATAGGGGTTTGAATTATACTCTCTACCATAATGAAACAATTTCTGTGTTACGAATTTACAGAATTGAATATTATATTCAGCAAAATCCTTTTCATAAATTTTTATAAAATCTTTTAATAATTCTATACTTTCAGGGGTCATAAAAGAATAATAACTTGTCGAATCATCATTTCTTAAAACCTGAAAATATTTATCAAATTCTCCTTTATTAGCAACCTGTTCTTCATTACAAATGAATAGTACAGTTTCTTTATTTTTTTCAAACATTTTATTCAGGAATGATGAGGTTGGCGAATTTTTTACAATAGTTTGAGGGAACAGTGAAAATATTTTATGATATGCGTATTTTATTTCTTTGTCAGAAATTTTAAGATCATCAAATTCTGAATCCAACACATCGTAAATCCTATTGTAAAGTGTCCCCGTTTTATTTAAATAACTCTCGTTTTCTTTTATGAAGTTAAGTGTTTCTTCAAAATATTTGATTTTTTCTTCAGACGAGTATCCTTCATTTTTTAAGAAAGCAGCCAAAACCTCTGACAAAATATATTGACCTTTCTGCAAAGAGGATGTTTTCATGGGGGATGAATCAAATTGCTCATATACATATTTAATTGCTTCATCGGATATTTTAAGATCATTAAAATAATCTGTTAAAATATCATAATTACTATTATATAACCGGCCTTTGTTCTTTAAAAAATTCTTATGTTGTTGTATCAATCCAATTGTTTCTTCAAAATATTTATCTTTATGTTCGCCTGTATAATTTTTGTTTTCCAAAAAATCAGCTATTAGTCTGGCTATAGTATCTTTACCCATTGATGAAGTCGCATCTTTTAATTTTTCGAGTTTATCTTCAAATATTAAATTATGGATGAAATCTTTATATAAATACACTCCTGTATTATGACAAAGTGATAGGGCTTTCTCACCGTATGAAAGAGACTGTTTCTTACAAAATTGTTCCATTTTTTCATTTAATTTCGGCAACAGGTCAATATTTTCTTTATATATTTCTGTGGTTAGCATAAAAGGATCAAAGAATAATTCTGATGCCATAAATTTCCTTTGAGCTTTCTTTTTATCTTCAAAAGATAACTTATTATAAAATTTTTCATAATCAAAATAAAACCCATTAGCTCCATAGTTGAAACCGTGAGAATTGGCATCGTTATAATTTCTTTTATAATAATTTTCTGTCACTTTTAAAAGCATATCAACATCATTAATACTTATTTGAAACAATCCATCGGCTAATGTTGATAACGAATATTGGTTATTGAAAAAACCCTTTTTCTTAAAAAGAGCCATAAAATCTACTATTTTATCAATATTTTCCTTTGTATCTTCAGTTTCTCTGCTTATCAGAAAATTAATATAACTATCCATTATTTCTTTTTCATGTAGATTTATATTTTCTTCATTTGACGGGGCATAACCAATAAGGGTCTTTAAATACTTGTTTAACTCTTCAAGGATATCATTATTTACTTTTTTTAAAGAGGTTATGTTTTCAATAACAGTGAAAAAATCACTACGGGAATTTATCTTGCCTTTTTCTAAGACTTTCGTATTTTCAATGAAATCGCGCATACCACTAAATTTCACTTTATTTAACCATACTGTTATTTTTCCCATTAGATCCTTCTCCTTTTAGGTATTATTTCTTCTTCTGTTGAATTTTCTGTTATCAATGATGACAACATTTCTTTTTCTGCAAACACTCTAGCATACGAATAGGCTTCTATTGGGGACTTTTCAAATAAATTTAAATATTCTTCATTTTCTTTTAATTGTTCAAGACTTCCATTTTTATCCATCTCAAATTCAAATTCCTGCAAATCCAGAATATTATTTATAGTCAGATTATCACTATTGAAACTATCATTTAAAATAATATCAGATGTTTTGAATAGAGTATTATTTTCCTTCATTAATTTTTTTAGAGTATTCTTTAGCTGGTTATAACTTCCTATAATAGATAATTCTTCTGTTTCATTACCTTTATACATACTATTGTATTTAATCATACCAAAAATAATTTGTTTCTGTATATTCACTTCTTGTGTTTTCAGCAAATCCAGAATCATCTCTGCTTTTTCATGCTCGTAAATACGATAACCATTTCTGAGTAAGTCCATATGAAACATATTTTCAAAAAAACCAACCTTATTAAAGGCGGGATATTTAGAACACAAATTATAAGATTCAAGAGCATTTTTTAAAAGTTCAGGTGCCATATTAAAATAACTATCTTTTTGAACATACATATTTTTAATCAATTCGTTTTTTAACGAATCATTTATTTCTGCATTATTCATTACATTATCAACAATATTTTTTAGTTCAGTAAATTCTTCTTTTTGTATTAACGGAATAAAATCTTTTCTAAATATTTTTAAAAAATCATCATCGAATGGAATATATTTTGCAAATTGCGATATCACTTCCATATAACCAATAAGAACTTCAGATTGAGAGTCTCTTGATAAATTTTCTTGTTCACTTGTAAGGAACCTCAGTAAAGATGGAAGTTTTTTTCTTTCATTTTCAGACATATAAGCGTTTAGATAATTTGCAGTTTCTTTTAGTGTCATAAATAATTCTTTCTTAGAAACAAAATCATTTTTCACAAAACTTCTTTGTATACCATTTAAAATGTCCGATACATCATATTGCTCAGATAATAACAATTCAGCTATTTCTTTATGTTCACATTGAAAGTGATAGCTCTTGATTTTTTCTTTATCTTTTTCTCTATTTTCAAAAAAAAATGAAATATATTCTTTATAAAGAGGTAGGTTTTCTTTTAGAATAGGAAATCCATTCCATAAAAACTCTGATTTTGTTTTCATTCCTGCTTTTATTTCTTTATTTATATAATTTATCTTTTCTTCCCTTGAAAAACCAGAAATAGCTTCATCTCTAACAATATTTCTGCTTGAATAATTTCCTTCTTTAAAGTAAAAACTTAACCCTCCTAAAAAATCATACTCTTTTTTATATTCTGTTAAAATCTTTGTATTACAAATTATTTTTAGTAAAGCATTATCAAGGGCTTTTTTTATATCATCCTTCACTTGTGAATTTTTAGCCCACCTAAATATAGAACCTATTAGTTTAAGATGATGCATGGCATTATATTCGTTTGAATTCGCCTCAGCATAATTTAAGAAAGACAAAATTGTTTTTTCTTTTTTTAAATCAATATTATTTAAAATAATATAAATTTCATTATTTTTCGAAAAATAATCTATGCTTTCCCAGCTCGTATTCAAAATTGATTCAGCTTTTTTTAATGCATAGTTTTTATCTTCATTGCTTTTGTCTATTACAATTCGTTCTATTATTGTAAAAGCATTTTGAATAGGATTAAACCCCAGTATTTTTTCTTCTAAATTTTCTATCAATGGCTGAGGCTGGTTTATTGAATTTATAAAATCTTTAATTTTATTTTCTTTTCCTGGATTGTTTATATTGTTTTCTTTATCTTTATTTTTGCCTTTTAAAAATCCAACAAATCTATCTATTATAGACATTTTTAATTCCTTTTTTATCTTTATAATATCTATTATACTAAATATTTAGACAAACACTAACCTTACAGTCTTTTTCTTTTTGCCGGATTACTTTTTGCATTTAACAATATTAACCTTTCATTTAATTCTTTTTTTTCTTTATAGTTATTTAGTAAGAACCATGCAGTTTTATAGTCATTACAATTAACCTTATTTATGAAATTATTATCATTTATAAATTTTCCAGTAATATTATTATCAAACTCTATATTCAAAAAACCCATGAATTCATTAGCAGTCACTATATTATCTTTTAATATATCGAGCAATTCTAATGTACTTATTTTGATTTCTTTCTCTTTTATTTTTTCCTGAATAAGATCAACTGAAATAGGTTCTTTTCTTAGCATGTGACGAGTTTCGTTATTCATATAGAGTCCACAAAACAATTCTTTAATAATTTTTTCACCTATAAAAGGATATTCATATACAATATCTAAAATCTTATCTATCTTATAATCCATATACATTTTCTCATCATCATCGTATATATTATGATAATCAGAAAAAACTTCTTTAAAAATTGTATCTCTTTTGGCTATTTTTTCTTCACCTACAATATCTATGTAGTGTTTCATCAACTCAAGTGTTTCGTCAAATTCTTCAAAACCTTCAAACATGTGTGACTTTTTGAAAATAACCATATCGAAAATAGGACTCAACACTTCTTCTGAAGCCCAATGTGAGAATAATGCGGGAGCAATAGATTTATTTTCACGAACCACTCTGTTTATTTCATAACCATATCCATAATAATCACTTTTTAAAAGTGTAATTACGGGGGAATAATTTTCAAATATAAAGGCACCTGCTATATCGCAATCAATGTTTTTATTATGTAATAGTGGAAAACAACTTACTTTATTTTTAAAAGCCTCACTGACTCCTTCTTTTTTAGAAAGAAATGAGAAAGATTTTTTATAAAATTTAATTTTTTCATGTTTATCTACATCTTTTACTGACAGAAAAGATTTGTTAATATCTTCAAGAAGGTTTGCACAACCATGCATATCTGATTTTGGGAAAAGCATTTCTGTATTTATTATTTTTTCAATAACAGGTTGATATAAATAGGCATTGTAATCATTCAGAATGATTTTTTTATCTTCAATGGTATCAGCGGCTTGGTCAATAAAGTCTAAAAAAACAGGTACATTTTCAGGCAATAAATTGAAATTTTCAGGAAAAACATTTTTATATAATTTTGGTTTTGTTAAAAAAATAGCCTGAATTTCAACTTTTTCAGCATAAGAAGTTTTGCTATAAAAATTATCAAAAAAGTCGGACTTACTACCCATACCTATAAAGCTACCTATATCATAAAAATTGTAGGAATTTCTGATATTTAGTAAGTTAATAAAGTCAGGAACATCACTAATAAAGGTGTCTATAAAGTTGGGGTATGATTTCTTTTTATTTTTGAATGCATCTAAAGAGGTTATTTTAGAACAAATATCCAGATATAATCTCAAATATTTTTTTACTTCTTCTTTCTTTATATTTTGCAATATATTTAGAAGGAAAAGATCTATAACTTTTTCTTCCTCGGCTGTTATTTTCTTATTAAAACAGTAATTTTTATAGTTGGATACTATACTTTGCAATTCTTCAAGTTTTTCTTTCTTAATTGAATCACAGTAAGAGTATTGTTTTATATTTTCAAAAAAAGCAAGAAATGCTTCTTCTTTCTTTGAGAGTCTGGGTCCCTCTGTTTTTTTAAACGAAAACATATATTTTATTTTTTCAATAACAGACATAAAATTCTCATAATAATAATTTATGTCTTTATTATATACGAGAATTTTGTCTTTAGAAATAACAGCAATTACAATCTTTTCTTAACTTTTTCAATTATTTCATTTTTATCATTATTTAATAATAAACTTAACTTATGTTTTTCGTAAAACAGATGAATCTGGTTGAAAAATTCATGACTTCCGCTTTTTTTACAGCGATCCTTTAAAAAATTAATATTTTCAGGGGTATCATATATCGTGAACAGCACTCCTAAATCCTCTTGTAATTTCAAATCCATTAAATTACGAGAAGACAATTCGTATAAATCTGAACCAGCATTACCATTAAACACATCTGCTACTTCATCAAGATTTCCTTGTTTAATTTTTATTTCAAAATAAACAATAGCATAGGTCTTTACTGTTTTAATCAATTCATCCCGGTAATTCATTTCCGGGTATTCTTTCAGAAAATCAGATATATCTTTATCACTTTTTTTGAAGGCATCTGAAAGAATTTCAACTTCATTATTATACATTTTTTTATACATCATATAATTGTTTTTCAGAAAATTTTCAAATTCATCATAATCTATGTAATCTATAAAAAAACTAACGAATGCATTTATTTTCTCCATTTCTGCACTACGACTTAACTCTTTTTTATAAATCTCATGAGAATCCAATGATTGACCCGCAAAGTTCATAAAATTTTTCATAAACATTTCTTTAAATTTATCATTATTAACAATACATTTGTAAATATTTCCTTTATCTTTCAAATCAACCATTGATAAAATTGTATTAACTTTTTTGTTAAATTCACTCAAGTCAGAACTGTAAAAGTAAATAGAACTTAAAGCTGATTCGAAAACGGGGGCTAACAAACTCCTGTCTTTTGAAAGAATCTCAGCATATTGTTCATCACACATTTCTTTCAATAAATCAGGCTTATTAGCTCTTGTAATATTAATATTGTGCGAATCAACTTCGGTGATATCAAAAAAGCCTCTCTTAAGTACAAATGGTAGATGAGTAACTATTTTTCTTAGAAAATCTTCACTTTTGTTAAACAAGTAATGATTTATGACATTATTTTTAGAACTCAATGTATATAAATCACGCATGGATGTATATAAATTCGAATTATTTTCAAGAATTTCAGCTATCTCAGAGTCATTCCTGTTTTCAAAAATAGTCTCCATAAATGCAATAAGGGATAAATTATCGCTCGAATCTATGATTCTTTTTTTCGAATACAGCATTGCATTTGTTTTAACCAAAAAAGAAGTCTGTTTAAAACTATTATGATTCATGGTGTAATTGTTAGGTTTTTCAAAATTAAAAACATCTTCATAATCACTAAAGTGTGATGGATTTACATAAAGCATAGTATCAAAAAAATAGTTCCTATTTTTTTCATTTACACCTTCAGCACTGTAAAATTGTATAAACCACTCAGGATTGAAATTTTTTTCATCCCTCAAAAAAATACTAAACTCTTCTTTTTCATTTGCTGACATAGTAGGATAAAAAGCCGCAAAGTTGTCCTTATCCAGTTCCTTTTCTAAGAATTCTCGCTGTGTCGATGCAAATTTTAAAGTTATAACCCTCTCCATTTCTATTTCCTTTATTTATTTTCAGTTACCAATTTATATTTTAACCAATTTAATGCAATATGACCATTGCCCGTGCCAATTTTTCCCTCTTTTTGCCATTCAAATGCTTCTTTATAAGAAATAACAATAATCTTAATAACCTCGTTTTCCCCAGGACAACCCCCGAATTCAGGCAAACCTGTCAAATCGGCTTCTGCATAATAAAGATGAACTTTTTCAGAGAGCGAACCACAAGAAGGCAGATAAGAAGCAATTAACTCAATATTGGAAAGTTCTTTTACTCCTGCTTCTTCAAAAGCTTCTCTTTTTAAGGCTTCTTCATGAGATTCCCCTTCATCAATCATACCTGCAACCATTTCATTGATATAAGGCATATCCTGAAGGATTCCACCAGGGCGAAGCTGAGAGGTTAAAAGAAGAGTTTCATTTACAGGATCAACAATTAATCCAATAACAGCATCACCGCGCAAAACAACTTCACGAGTAAACTCTTTTGACCATTCACCTGTTGGTGTTTTTTGTTGTAAAGTAAGACCGTCTACCTTCATCCAGCCTTTATATTTTCTCTCTTGTTTCAAAAGTTTATATTCCATAATAGACCTCTAAAGTTTGATAATTAAAAAAACATCATACATTACTTTGAGTTTATAATCTATTTAAATTTAAAAAAGAGAAAACCTCTTTTATTTAAGATTTTCTCCTTCGTTTTATTATTTTTTAAGAGTTAACATTTCTACATACAGCCTGCCCAAACTTCAGCCGTGAGATATTGTTTCTCTGGGGTATCACAAAAAACTTCCCAGGTATTATCATTAGCAGCTCTATTTCCTACCATTACAGCCCAGCCTCTGCCATCGTTAGAAACACAGTTCCCACCTCCACTTACTAAAGTCTGACCAGCCGGACAAGAAGCATAAGCATGAGGCCATCTAAAAGCCACATTAGAACCATAATATCTTCTTACTGTTGATAATCCACCTTTCCAGATTCCATTCACACAGGATACCAGTGTGCCTTCAGGAGTTCTCCCTACAAGACCATTTGGAGAACAACCCCAACCAATATTTGCCTGACCATTTATATAAACAAACTCACCTGAGTTTACACGACCATTTGCATCGATATTTCCATTGGAATGCACATAGTTTGAATTAAGATTACCTGATGCCCATACATATTGGGCATTAACCTGACGACCTGCATTTACATCTGTAGCAGCATCAACATTTCCGTTTGAGTGCACATAATTCCCATAAATACCATTTCCAGAAACATTACCTGAAGCACTCATACTGCCGCCTGTACTTATCCCATTCTGAGCATACATCGTTCCACTGGTATTTACTGTATTAGAAGAATAAATATCACCATTTAGATTCATATAAGCGGCAAGATTTCCTGAAGGAGCAGAGGTGCCATTTTTAATTAATGCTATAGTTCCTGATGCTATAACATCAAAAGTCCTTATTCCTCCCCCCCATCCTGTTGGAATATCGTTAGGATCAAGTCCAACCGTAGCCAATTTTCCTGATGTCGCTGTATTGCCTCCAACATACAGGACAGTGCTGTTTGCAGCAGCATTAGGCGAATATATTGTTAAGGGTTTACCTGAACCCAATCGTATTTCGTAATCATTACTGGATGCATCACCACCTATTGTTATCGTATCACCATATCCATTTTTCGCAGACACCTCTCCCCCTGCAACAACTTTACCACCTGTTGTTATGTTTCCCGTTCCATTATAATTAGCAGCATTATTGATGCTGTTAGCCCCCATATTAAGATTTCCTGTCATAGGAAGGGTTCCATCACGACGTAAGAATACAGAATAGTTATAGGTTCCATAGCCCGCCTGATATGCAAGTAAGCCTAATTTATTTATATTCGAATAATCAGCACTTGTTGCACTCCAGCCACCATTAAACCCTGAAACAAGCGAAGAACTGTCACGAGTCATACCCGAGTCAATACCTGCCGAAAGCATAGCATTTCCAAGCAAATCATAACGAATATTTACATTTGTTGTCTTCAAAGGTTCATTAGTGACAACCATACCATGTATTTGATAGTAAGGAGAAGAACCTTCTCTTTTTAATAAGATATTATACCCCGAACCATACACATTTTTTCCTGAATAGGTAGAAGGAAGTAAACCATCATTAATTAATGTTTGATGTGTAACAGAACAGGTATTGGTTGCTGAAGAGCAGGTTCTAGGTCCTACATCTGATGAGTTTCCTGTTGAATTAGTTAGCGAAGATAGAGTATCATAATGATTAGAAATATAAGCATTCAGTGCATTTCCTAAAACTTTAATTTGCTCCCCTGCAAATTGTGCTTTTTTATATTCTTCGTTTTTTACTAATTGTCCGAATGCTACAAATCCTATAAAAGCAGAAACAGCCATAACAAGAGCTGTTTCTGTTAAGGTAAATCCTCTCTTTATTTTTAACACTTTTTAAACCCTTTTTGCCTTTTCCTTTAAATTTACCCTTTCCTTACATTAATTCAATAATTTATCAGAAAATTATCATAATTTATGATAACAGGTTGACTTAATTAACCAATATTTTTTTAACATTAAAATCTACATTTTGTAAGGATATTTGTATTAAAGATTATCAAACAAATTATCATCTTCAACCCCAGCCAAATCTTCTTCAAACAAATCATCAACTTCATCTTCACCTTCAATATCGCATTCATCAAGTCTGATTTTTCTTTTAAAATAATCCTTAAAAATATCATCATCACTTTTATACAGGCTGTCACCTATCATTGGAGTATTCACTGAAGGCATGTTTATTTGAGTCATTTTATCTTCCTCTTTTTTTATTGCCTTTATCTTATCATAACCTTTTTTTATTTGCACCATAATTAATTTTAGTATTATTTATATTTTCAAGAATATATTTTTTTTCAATTTCAGAGGCTATTTTTTCTCTTACTTCTTCAAGATATAACCTTAAATCATTCTGAAGTTTTCTGCCAGAGAGAGCAGATGTGTCTATATTATTAAAAATTTCAAGGGTAGATTTACCCTCTTTTTTATAATTAACATCTACTCCAGCAACGACCAATAAGAAATGTATATTATTAATAATCATCCTTATTTCTTTTATAGGCTGGTCGTTATAACTATAATGAATAGAATCTTTCATTTTCTGTTCGAGTTTCTTAAAAGCATATGTAACAACATTATCTTTATTTTTATCTACTGTATTTAGTGGAATTTGTTTTAAAATTAAAGACAACAATTCTTTATTTTTTTCTTTAGTAAAATCGAAATTTACGGCAGCACCAAATAATGCATTAGAAATCCAATTATCATATTGTAAAACAGCCAAATCAGGTCTGTTTTTAAACAAATAAACAGCATGTTTTCGACATCTGTCATTGATAAGGTTTTCTATCATCAGTAGAGTTTCACCTTCGTCAGAAGGTAATAAATTATTCTCCATCAATATTTTAAATAATTTATAAGAATGCCTCGCATTAATAATAATATGATTTCTTCTTTCCATAACAGGAATTTTATGTATATCTTCTTCAGAATATTCTTTAAAGACTTTTTTTAAAGAATATTCATTCTTATCTGACAGGGCTTTTCTTATTTCAAAATTAATAATGCTATTTAAAGCCATTTCTTTTTTCCTTCTTTATGATTATAATTTTATTATATCAAACAAAAAGGAAAGACTATATGAAATTTTTAGATTTAATATTAAAAAGAGAACTGGTTATTTCTCCTCTTCTTTTACATATTATGACCGAACATAATATTAAATCTAAATATTTAAAAAATGTGATAGAAGAATGTAAACAAGAAGACAAGGCTATTTTATGTTTTTATGAAATGATAAAAGAACAGAATATTTCGAAAATAGACCGTCAATGCATTCAGTTTGCCAGATTAATCATTCCAGCGTTCTTCAAAAAATTAGAGAATATAACGACCAAAGAAGATTTTTATAATACAAGTTATAAACCTTATTTTGATTTTTTATCAAAACATCCTGAACTGGTTAAGAGTAATCTTCAAAATATAAAGAAATCACTTTTTGATATTGAAAAATTAAATAATGAAATTCACTTTTCCAAACATTCTATTTTTACTCTCTCCCTATGGGGCAGTATCATTAATGAGATTTCTTTTGATGATATCAAAGATTATTTAGAATTTGATGGATCAAACAATAATAGTCTAAAAAAAATAGATAATTTAGTGCACTCTATTGTCCATAGTAGCAACCCAATACTTAAAAATAAATTTTACTATTATTTGATTTCCCATAAAATCCATTTTTATTTTGATACTGTAATCAACAACACTCCTGAGATTATTTTTGATAATAATTTTTTATCACAACTTATAGTCAGTGCTAAATCAAGAAATGTTGATATTAATGATTTCTTCATAGGTAAAGAATCTAAATCGTTAAGACAACATTCATCAAGCTTTATACGCAACAATAAAGATGCAATAATAGAAGTATATAACTACATTTTCGAGCAACATAAAAAAATAAATGACACCTATTCTAGTATGCAAAGTTCTCAGGAATGTATCTTTATAGATAAACACATTAATGATATAACTCAGTTTATGAATAATAACCCTTCCAATCTGCTGACCTGTTATATTTTAGAAGCAGCGACTTTAGCAAACCCAGATTACCTTAAAAAATTTCCTTTAACAGCCCCTTTATTTAAAAGCTTAAGTAAAAATGATAATCTGGATTTCAAACAAAAAACAGAAGAATTATTATTACACAAAACTGTCAAAACACTTGATCCTTTTTTATTAAATTATCTTGTTAGCTTTTATAAAGATGAAATTGACTATAATATTAAAATAATAATTGCAGAGAATTTTTTGATACATCGTTTCAAAGACACACCTTTTCCTGTATATAAAGAAATACATGATTACCTGATTCATAATTATAGGGAGCTTAGTGGCGAAGAGTTTGATCTTAATGTCCATATCCTTGATGATATTGAAAATACTATCAATAAATATAATGAAGGTGCCAGTGAAAGACATCGCACAGGTCGCCATGTAGATATTAATCTGCTTTATGATAATTTTAAAGAAAGACTGATGTTTTTTTCAGATAATACAGTAAACCTTATCGATGCAGCTAATATGTATGCTCTTAAATATGATAATTATTTAAGCACGATATCAGAAACAAAAACGGGTGCTTATGAAAATTATAAAGACGGAGTAAATTGGGTTTTGAGAAACTTAGAGCAATCGGTTCTTTCACATGTATGTATTGACTCAATAAAATATTTTTTCCAGGCTAATTTCTTTAACTTTTCTAAAGAGGATATACCTCACATTGCTAGTATTTTTTCCGCTTACAAAAATGAGGAATTTTTAGAAGATGATATTATAAAGGAGAAAATAAAAATGAACGAGGGTGAATTGAAAGGGGAATCGATAGAATTACTGAGAAGTCTTGTTCAGAAAACTATATTATCAGATTCTATAAACCTTGAAACCTCTCAAAATTCAGAATCTATATTAAGAAAGAAAAGATTATAATAAAAAAAGCAGAATAGGGATTCTGCTTTTATATATTTGGATTGTGTTATCAAAAGAAAAGTTTTTCCAAAGTTTCGCTTTTTTCCAGCACTTCTTCAACTTCAACATTATCTGCTGTTTCAAATTCATCTTCTTCATCATAATGTTTTTCTTTTTCATTATTGACAGCAGGAGTATCGACATGCGCATGTTCTTTAATTACACCCTGTTCCATCAGGTCATCAATCACCATATCGACCTGTTCCTCAGATAAATCATAACCAAGTTTGCTACATGCATTTTCAATACATTCTTTATTTAATAATTGCATAAAAAGTCCTTAAATGTTTTTTGACATAATATATATAATCTTTTTCCGTGTGAATTTCAACTTTATTCTTCTTGGTAAGCGATTGAAAGGTTAACTTTTATACAATATTAGTATCTTTGCAGACAAATACTTCCAGATGGTCTTTTGTCATTAATGAATACGGATTTATTCTTTCTTTAGTATTCCACTCTACTGCGATTTCTCCCGAATCCTGAGCGTAAGCTTTAGCAATAGCACCAGGCAAAGACGAAACATGAATTTTATACCAACTGTTTTTCTGCTTAATAATTTCAGATGTTCTTTTTGGTCTCAAATGAGTCCATATCATCCCATCTACTGCTTTAAATTTTTTATATGTTCCTTCTTTTACTTCTTTTCGTTTTGTAGACATAACAAGGAACATTTCTACATAAGGATAAATGAAAGCATAGAAACCGTACCTCTCTGGAGCAGAATGAAAGGTATCATTACCATAATTCCCTTTTTGATTAACCAGATTAAGTCCTCCAAATCTGCATAGAGAGACTCCTTTATTTTTATGTATAATCATTTTATCAATCTCATATTTCGTATATAATGAATTATATTAATAAAATACAGGAATAAAATCAACCATGTTATTTTCTGATGAATACAATAAACAAATACTTTCTTTTGATGAAATTGAAAAAAAAGCTATAGAAGGTGATGAAAAAACAATCAAATCATTGATTGATATGGGTTGCAATCTAACGACCCTTTTTCATACATATAGTGTCTACTCAAAACATCCAGAAAGAAATATAGAAACGAGCCAGAGCCTTCTGTTCATTCTCTTAAAACTTGATTCTCCAATTCTCTTTAATTATGCCTACGAAAAATTAAAAACAGCAGACAAAGAAACACAAGAAGATTTTTATTTTTATGCCTGGGAAAACCCTTCAAACACTAAAAATCCTTTATTCACTCATTATAAATCTAATCCAGGTTCGAGTAGTAAAAGAAATGACTCAAAATATAACATTTACTATACATTACCTGAAATGATCCAGGTCATCAAGCAATCATGGAATGTTGATGCTCTTTTTAAAATAAGAGAAGATGCTATTATTTTTTATAATACAAATAAGAAAATGGATTTAGAAACATGTGAAGAATTGTTTTCAATTAAAAACGATCTTAATCTTTTCTTTGAACACAAATTAAAATCAAAACAAGACTTTTCTATATATCCAAACGACTTTTCAGATAAAAGAATTATTGATTTCTTTAAATCGTGGGAAAAAAACTTCCAGACACCATTACTTTCTTCATTAACTACAGATAATATATTTTCTCTGTTATACAGTTCAAAGGATTCTTCCATTACCCAATGGCTTATTAATGATGTAAATATTGATAAGGATATTCTTTATAATACAAAATTATTAAACCTTAAACCTAATACTCAGGATTATCTTATACCTCTTTTAGACATAAACAAAAAATCGGATACAATATACAAAATTGATTTCCACCATTACGGGATTGATTGTAACATTGGTAGCACACTTAAAGAATATATGGAAAATTTTATACTCATCATGACAAACCCTGATAAATTTTTACAACAAGACGAAGTTAAAGATAACTCTTTTTTCCAAGAAATTTTTGATTCTGTAGATTCTATTCAACAAAATGAAAGATTCTTAAACTTAAAATCAATCTATGAAAAACATTTGATCAGATTAAATACACCCATTCAAACCAATAATATATCAGTTAAAAAAAGAATATAAAAAAAGCCCAGATTATCTGGGCTTTTAGTTACTATTTAACATTTATCCTTCATTCAGCCGATGCAAGTTCGTCTTCAGTCGGGTATTCAATAACTTCACGGTTCCTGTCTGGCTCAAAGAAGATTTTTCTTACTTCTGGGAATTTTTCTTTGATACCGCTCTCAACCCTGTTAATAGCATCAATCAAAGCATCTTCACTACCGGTTTTCTGCATTTCTGCCTGAACAGAAACAGTAATAAAAGGACCATGCTGAGCTGTAATAAAGTCATAAATCTGTTTTACTTCTGGACTCTGTTCGATATAACTTCTGATACCATTATGTTTTTCTTCTTCAGCCGTTTCACCTAAGAGCAAACCATACAGTTCTTTCATCAGAAATACAGACATTACCATCATTACAATACCAATCAACATCATACCTACAGCATCATAAACAGGGTTTCCTGTAAAATAAGTCAATAACAGGAAGATTAGAGCAATACTCAAACCCATTAATGCTGAAACATCCTCTACCACAACAACAAGCATTTCAGATGATTTTGTTTGTTTAAACCATTTAAAAAAGCTTTTTCCTTTCAACTCACTTTTTACATGAGCAATAGCACCTTTTAAGGCATAACCCTCAAGAAGCATAGAAGCAACAATTACAGCAACCGCAATCAGAGGATTATTTACACCTTCATGACCTACAAGATGCTGATAACCTTCATACAGTGCAAATACACCACCCATAAAAAACAAAAGTAATGCTACAATAAATGAGTTAAAGTACATTACTCTACCTTTACCAATAGGGTGCTCCTTAGTAGCAGGCGATTTTGCATGTTTAATACCTAATAGTAATAAAATCTGGTTTGTACAGTCTGCAAAAGAGTGAACACTTTCAGCAAGCATTGCTCCAGAACCTGTAAAAACCGCTGCTATTGTTTTAATCACAGCAATAAAAAAGTTAGCTCCTAATGCTCTCAATACTGATTTAAGGGCACCATTTTCCTGAGCTGTATCGCTTTCCATCTTTTTTCATTTTTCCTTTTAATATCTGCCACATGACAGAAGTATATATTACTTAAAAATCCCACACCATGCAACAAGTTTTTTAATATCAATGCTTATCCATTTTTTTAATTATCTCACAAAGGCTTTCCTTACTGTAAAAAAGCCCGGATAATTCTTCATACTGAGCCTCTGAAGTCACGCCATCATCTGTAGTTACATAAAGTGTGGGGTTTTTAGCAGCATAGAAAAACTATAATCAAACCTGATCATTGTAAGTATTACATTTATTTTCTAAAGAAATTTGCAATAAAATTTATTAAGTATTATAAATATTTATTATAAATTTAATAAAAAATCAAAGAAAAAAGGAGGAGGAAAATGCAAGAAATAAAACCTGATCTTCCTCTTTTTGATACTGAATATGTTAAAGAATTAAAAACTTTTTCTGTTCATGAAACCAATAAAAATATTGTCTCTTATTTTAAAAAAGCTGTTTTGAAATATAAACACTTAGAAAATATGTTAAATATTATTCTTAATAAAGAAATAAGTAGGATTTATTCTGCTGTATCTTTTGAAAAAGTAGAAAACTTCAGTAATAAAGAAAAATCAGAAAAAGTAAATACTGAAAAAGATTTTACTTATTTTAATTTACTCACAAGCCCCATGATAATGAAAGCGGTATTGTCAGGCAATGAAGGTGGTGAGAAAACAAAAAGAGATATTTTAAAATGTAAAACTTGGCTGATAAGTAATGAGCCTGAATTATATTCCAGTATGACAGAAGTTGGGGCTGAATTAAATGATAAAAATATATCTCAAATCATAACCCGTTTAAAGAAAGACTGGTCTTTAAGTTTAAAGAATCTTAAGCTGTGGTATGCCGATAAATCTAAATTTACAGGAAAACCCGGCACACCAAAACCTAAAAAATTAAGTAAAGTATATAATTATTCCGTTCCGTTAGAAGTCAGTAAGTTTTCCTTGTCTAAAAAAGACACATTAGGCATAAATATCTTTAAGAAAATGAAATCTGTTTTTCTTAAGAATAATCAATACATAGAAAATAAAATTATTAATAATGTGACAGTTTTACTGTCACATGGACATATTTATTATAAATTAAGCTGGATTGATAAAATAAAAGAAAAACAAATTGAAATTAAACAAGGTAAAACCGAAAAAAAGAAAGACAAAACTCATTTTTTCCTAAAAAACCTGTTTTCTTCTCAGCAGCAAAACGAGCATTCTTTGGATGCTGAAAAATATAGTAATTTAAGCAGAAAAAGTAAAACGGCGGGACTTGATATAGGAGTCCATCATCTTTTCTCTTTATTTGTTAATGATAAGCACACACCTTCACTTATCTATCGTAATGCTAAAATGGTGCATTATAACAGTGCCTTCAACAAACATATTGCTAAATTAAACACAGAAATCCGTAAGCATGTGGCTGTCTGGAAAGAAATTAATGTTAAGGTTAATAATACAATTAATGGTGAAGTTGTTACTTCAACAGAAAAAAGAAAAATAGCAGAATCCTACACCCTTTACGGACAGCATTTAATTAATAAAAAAAGTAATATGTTTAACTCAAGAAATTTATTTTTTGAAGGCGAAATGCATAAGCTGTCTTCAGCATTACTGAGATGGTTAAAAAATAATGAGGTGTCTGAATTAGTTATCTCTAAAAATCTTTCTTTTGCGAAAACAGAAGGAAGTATTACTTTAAATAAGAAAACGCAACAAAGTTTTTACCAGATACCTTTTGGTAAGTTTTTAAATTATATTGAAGATAAAGCTTTTAATTATGGCATTAAAGTGGTTTCCATAGATGAAAGCTATACTTCAAAAACAAGCTGTCTTTCTGCTGATGTGAATAAAATAAAGCAATTAGCTTTATCAGGTCAGCCCTTTACTGATGAACTGAATGGTGTTCGTGGAAGGAAAAAGAAAGTGGTTAATGGTAAATCTTTGGGGCGAGGATTATTCCTTGACACCTTAAAGAACACCATCATTAATGCCGATTTAAATGCTGCTGTGAATCATATAAAAGTGGCTTTCCCTGAAAGCATTAATATCAAACAAACAGCAGGAAGATTATTTAAATTGTGTAACCCAATACAATTAAAAAGTGCAAACGAGTTTGATCAACTGATTTTAAAGAAATCAGGTTTAAATTAATCTAAGAATTTTTTAGTTTAAATTAAAAATTTTTCGAATAGTTAATGCAGACAGAGGAAGAAGATGGAAACTTGAGTTCACTTCTTTCCTCGAACGTTTTAAACACCATGATCAGGTTTGATTAGGTTAGTAAAAACGGTTACCCCTTTTCCATAATTCTTCATAAATATCTTCAAAATATATACCTTCTGCACTTTTATCTACAGAAAGTTCTACAATATCATAATTATTCCACTCTACTGGAAATGTTACATTTTCTTTATTAAAAGCAAAAATAAGCTGAGCTTTCATTTTATTCTCCTTGTTTTTTTACAAGTGTATTATTTTACTTTTCACTTGTCATGTATTTTCTTTTTCAATTGTGATTAAAAGCATTTATGCTAAAATAAAAGATATATTAACAAGGAAAAATTTAAAAAATTCATTCATATAAAAAATTAAAAAGATCTCCTTTCTTCAGTTATACAAACAAATGAAATTAAAGATATTAAAAAACAAAGAAGGTTATAGATCTTTTAATAATCTCTTTTTGAGGTATAATAAGAGATAAGCTTACTAAAATGGAATACTTATGGACATGATGAAAATCGGGCTTTTCTTTAAAAAAAGCATTAATTTATATAAAGCCTATTCACTTAAAGACAACCCTCTTCTTAACCAGGTTCATCTGAATAACAATATTCAGATAACACCTGATCTTTATTATTGCTTTGAAAACATGTTGTCTGACAAAGATTTTTTCAAACTGATAGATAATATTAACAATAATCCAGACAGTTCTACACACATTAATGGACATATTATCAAACTTTTGGCTGAAAAGCTAAATGAGATAAACACTCTCTCTTTTAATGACCAAAGGTACATAAAACAAAATCGAAAAGTATTTCTTGATTCTTTTGAAACAGACGAAATAGACAAAATAAAAAGTCTTATTTTTTATTTCAAAAAAAATGAACATTTACTTGATAAGTATAAAAAAGATATACTTAAATATTGCTCTTCTGTTCACGGATTTTTTTCCAAGAAAACTACAGACGATGAAAACTATTTCCCAGAGTATAATGAAATTGTGTTTTCCTTTCTAAAAACGGACAACGATTTTAAATATACTTTTTCTGTTAGCAACAGGATTTATTTAGGTTTACCTGATCAATATATGATTCGCTATTACCATTATGGCGATGATGAAAGTCAGAAAAAATATCAAAAAGAAATATTAAAAAGACAAAATCCTATGGAATTTTATTCTATATTTTTTGATATTCATAAAGAAAACCTGCCTCTTTTATACAAATCTATGACTAGCTTTTATAATAAGATGGCAGATATGAAAGGAAAATATGATTTTTCTGGAACACTTATAGATATTGGAGCTTTTTCACATATCGAATTTGTGCGCAAAGTTCTTTCAAAAGATAAGTTAGTCAGCGATATTTTAAACTTTCGTTACAATAAAGATGAAACAAAAAAAGATCCTACAAAAGAACTGTTTAATTTTATATTCAAAAGTTTTTTAAGACCTAATCAAACTTTTAATACTGATACCAAAGCAGAATTTTTAAATATTGTTCGATTATTAAAAAAACATACGGATAATAATTCGGAAAAGTTCATGGCGATTTTTTACAATGCATTCCATACAAATATCTCCACTAATATTCCAGAAGATTACAGCAGGGTAAATGAATTACTCAACATTATTTATAAAGAAGACCCTGAACTTATAAAAAAAATATCTTTTAATGCTGATTGTTCTTTAGGAAATATTAATTATCTAGAAACTCTCAATGATGATTTTATGACTCAACCTACTATCTGGTTTAATTGCAACTGGCAACTTTATCGCTCAGGACTTGAAACTAATTTTTATAATACTTTAGACAAAAACACTGCAATTAAATTTTCAAAAGATAGAGGCTTAGATAGTTTCTTTCCACTTAGTAATCCTGAGCAACTGAAAGAGGCTGTTGAATTTATTTCTCAATTTAACGGAAACGAATACAGTAAAATCTGCATGAATGTTCTTAAGGATTTTGACATCCAAAAACCTTATATTATAGGGAAAGATGAAATCCTTAGCCAGTTTTCCTGGACCAATGAAATTGAAAAACTAAATATTTTAACAGCTCATATAAATGATAATTTTTCTTATCAACAATTAGCAAATAAGTGTATTCATTATTATTCTTCATTGCTTAATGATTCAGAATTAACTATTGAACCATTAAAAGATTATTTTCCTGATAATAAAATACAAGAAAGCATCACTTCTTTTGAAATAAGCGACAGAGTTCCTTTTTCAGAAAGCATTAGTAAAAATACTTTTTTTCAGAATTACATTTCTCTTTTAAATCCAAAAGATATTGACGGTGATGTTAATAAAATAAAAGCGGTTCTATTAAAAACAGGAAGTGCACAGGATGTTTTGAATAATCATAAGTTATGGCAAGAAGATAAATGGCAAGATAATAATAAAGAATTCAGAAAGGTGCTCTTTATTGCTGTAGAAAAATCTGTTTTAAATATAAATCTCGAACAGGAAGCTATTCAACAAACACTTCTTCAAAAAAACAGAAAAAGAATATAAAAAGAGGAGGGGGGAACCTCCTTTTTTTATTTATAACCTTTTTCTTTTTTGTGTCTGACCTTCACCTTTTTCATTCTGTGATTCGTCTTCCCTTATTTTTTTATTTAATTGATAAGCAAGAAGTGTGTTTTCAAAAAACACCATAAATTCATTTATTTTGTCAGGATCATAATGCCATTGATTCTTTCCTTTATGAAGAGTCGCCATTTTTTCACACAGCTCACTTTCTCTATCTCTTTCAACAAGATATTCGAGTGATTTAAATGTAAAATTAATTTTAAACTCATTCATCATTTCTATATCATTTTCTTTAGATGAATGAAGATTTTTTAAACCTTCTTCATACACATTAAATACATCCAACAAAGTATTATCGAAAATAAATGCCATTTGTTCTTTACTAAGATATTTAGCTAAAGGATAAATATTATACATCAGATATTTGGCATTTGTCGTATTTCTTAATGTCATCATCCTCAAAAAATAAGCCTTGTCAAAATCATCAGCCTTATTGTCTTTAACAAGAACTTCATAGCAAAAATCAACAACTTTATAGCCTATAAAATCAAAGCTTTTCCTTCTGTTAGGTTGCCATAAAAACTCTTCCAGATACATACAGATATTACGAGCTATTTCTTTCTTTATCTCAATAGAATAACATTTTATTGTATCAAGTATCCTTTCTCTATAGGCATCTTCAGCCTTATCCATCTCACTAAACAGGGCATTCCATAAAAGAAATTTTTCTTTTTCATCCAAACCTATTTTATCAATAAGAATACAGGTTTTTTCAGCGGATTTAATTACAGTTTGTATAATTGGAGAATAATATAAAATTTCGTCTTCTTTCCCTTTTATATTGTAAGGCAATTTGTTGTTATTTTTTCTGTATTCATTAATAATTTCATAATCTTTCTTTGTTAAATGATATGAATTAAGCTGATTTATAACCTTTTTACTTGCTCCTTGCATTAAAATCTCAATAAAAGAAACCTTTTCATCTTCCTTTGGCACATAATTACCAAGAACTTTTAGAGCTTTTTTATTTGATTTTATTATTTTCAATTCAAGTGCATTGAGTTCATATCCTTTTTCTATGTAATGCAACGCAACATTAAATAGTTTTTTTCTCAACACATATAACATAATTTGATTTACATGTTCTTTTTTGTAAAATTTCTCTGTTTCTTCTATATCTTTATTGTTCACAGCATTTTCTTTAGAAGCATTTTTTATAAAACGAACATACCCTGGTCCTATTAGCTCTTCTGTTTTTTTATTCCAGTAAAGAATATATTCTTCTGATTCAATAAGACTATTATAATAGTTTATCCGGGAATGAAAATCATTAAAGTTACTTTGACTTCTCAAAACTCGCTCTTTTATTATTTCTTTCATTGCCTCTTCATCAAATGAATTTGATTTTTTAGCTTCACATATTGCTACTATTTTCTTAAACAGTTCTTCAAAATGATAATGATTTTCTTTTATTTTCTTGAGAAAATAATCCACATAAGAAGGAATATGTAAAACCGAATCGTTTTTAATACTTATAAAAATTTTTTCTGCGGAATCATCATAACTCAAAGATTCAATATCAGATTGGCTTAATTTATCATAAGAAATAAGCTCATCTACTGCATTATTAAAATCTTTAGGGAGTGTCTCAGGATAATTTATGCGAAGTTGAAATAAATCCTTTAAAAACCATTCTGTAAATTTTAAATGTCTTTTATCTTTCAGTGAATAAATAGCATCCCTGTAAAAATCTATAAATTCATCAAAATTGAAACCTATATCTTTAAAAATATAATTATATAATATTTTAAAATTAGGATATCTATTATAGATGTAAAATTTAACCGGAACTTCTGCGGGATTTATAATGAATTCACTGCCTCTAAAATAAATATTTTCAGGTGTTTTTCTGTTAAGTATTTCTACCCACTCTTCCTTTGTGAATTTAACATCCTCAACCATTTCTTTGTATTTTTTCAAGAAATCAGAATCTCGTGTATCTGCACCGGAAAATATATCTATTTTATTTAAATCATAGTGACAATAATAATTATCTTTCAGCCATGTGAAAAATTTTAACTCTTCATGTTCTTTATTCTTAATCATTGTAACCTCTTTTTTATTTTCTCTTACAATACCAAATATTATAGTAAAATCAATAATTAACAATTAAAAAAGCCACAAGAGTGGCTTTATGGATAAATGAGAAAATGAATAAGGATAATTATTATTAAATAGCTTTATTAACTATCTTCGCAAAATTATCAATACTGACGGCATCATTTATCTGGAAACGATTTATATTAAATATATTTACTTTATTAATATTTACAGGAGCACCCGCAACTCCAAAAGCAGCCTTATAACCATTTTTCTTTAATTCTTTAATAAGTTTTGGAGATTTTAACCCATAAGGATACACATATAATGGAATAAATTCTCCTGTTGTTTTCACAATGTCATATTTACTCATTTTAACATCAAAAACAGGGTTGCCTAAAAAATCTTTTGTAAAATGTGTTCTTGAATGATTCACATAAGTAAATGGCTCATCTTTGTAATGCTCAAAATCTTCTTTTTGCAGGTAAGTTTTATTTTTGTACATTTGATACTCTGTAACAAGAGCAAATGTTGCAGGATAATGATAAACAGCAAGCTTATCCATTGCTGTTTTTTGAGAAGCCCATCCATCGTCAAAAGTAATGACTACTGTTTTTTCAGAAAAGGGAGTTTTATTTTCTATTTTATTAACAAGCTCAAGACTTGAAATAACATTAAAATTGTTTTTCTTCAGATAATCCATTTGCTGCTGAAAATGTTCGGGTGTCGTGTTCATATCTGTTGTTTTTTCTGTTATTGAATGATACATCAAAACAACTGCTTTATCTGCGGCCTGTGAATAAAAAGAAAGTGTTGCAAGAAAGAGTCCTGATAATACTTTTTTCATATAAGAATCCTTTAAGTTATGTTCAGGCCTATATTACACTTTATTTATAAAAAATATACAATAAAATCAAACTTATTTACAAAACGTTTATAAAAATTTTAAAGCCTTTTCTTACTCAAATTTTCACCATTATTATCTATGCTTTTTTCTAATAAAGCTGAAGATAATAATCTTTTCTCTTTTTCCGCTATAAAAGTATTTAACATATAACTCGCAGCTTCTTTTGTAAAATAGTTTGAAAGAATCAATTTATTATTAAAATATTTTTCATAATTGTAATCATTCTTAAATGCAAAATCAAAGGTTGCTCCATATTTAATTAACAAAGAAATCATTGCTTTTCTATCAGCAAACATCAAACAATGTTTATTACCCTCACTAAAATTGATGTCGGCTCCATATTTTAAAAGAGTTTCTACTTTATCAAATTCACCCTCTCGCACTGCCATCATTAAAGGTGTATGACCATCTTTATTCACATGATCGATATCTAAAGGTATATTTTTATCCATTAGTAAATTAATTCCATTAGAGTCTGTAAAAAATAAGATGTTTTGATTGTTTTCATCTACTATCTGAGCATTTGCACCATTCTCTATCAAGCAAGCAAGATTTTCAGAACGAGAAAGAAATAAAAAAGGCAACCCTTTTTCTGTTCTACAGTTTAAATCTATGCCTAATTCAACTAATTTATTTATATGTTTTTCATTTTGAGCCTTAAACAATACTGTACAACCAAGCTGAGAAGGATAATTATTAACAGGTATATTTTTTTCTTTTACTAAATACTCCCACATATCAGGATCAGCAGGAACATTATTTAATGCTGTTGTTTGATATTTTTCTTTTTTCGATTCTGGGCTGCATAACGGATTATTATTTTCCACCAGTATTTTTAGCACTTCAAGATCGGCGGCGAGATAAGTTAAACAAAGATTCTTTTTTGTGGCTTTACTATCAGGATTTATTGGTAAACCTCTTTTAATTAACAGTTTTTGAACATCAGGATTACATATTGTCATATCAAAGTATGTATAGGATGAGATAAAATCTTTACTAATGCTTTTATGGTTTTTGAATGGAGAATATTTATTTACAGGCAATATATCTATACCTTCCTCTAATAAGAAGCGAGCTGTATCATAATCATCCCTATCTAATGCAGCAATTAATGCATTATCACCATTTTCATCAAGTTCGTTTATATCTACTTCTGATTTATATTTTAAATACTGGCGATGAAAAACAATGTCAAATATAGATTTCATAATCTTTTTCCTATTTTATTTTCCGAATTTTCACGGTTTAATTTCTTTAAAATTGAGTTTTTTTCTATATAACTATTAATGAAATTATAAATTTCTTTTTCCTTATCAATATATTTAAGATTATCTAAAAGTCCATCAATATTTGTTTCTATACCTTTATCTATAAGATAGATTCCCTGGTCTTTACCTTTGATATAACTTAAAGCATTTTGTCCGTAAATATCCTTATGATTAATATCTATCCCAGCATTTATGAGTAATATCATTTTTTCTAAAGATGCACCAAATAAAGCTGTTCTGCTCACATCATCAACATGATTGATATCTAAACCTAAATCTATATATTTTTTAAAATCTTTTTCGCTACATTCGTATTTTCCAAATATAAAAGTTGATCCATCTGAAACTTTTTTTTCATTTATATTACAATTGAATTTTTTAACAAGATATTCCATCATTTCTGGATCAGGCTTTATATTTGATATAATCTTCTCTTCTCTTATCGGTATTTCATCGAAAACCATTTCTAAAGGATGACCTACTTTAATAAGCCTCTCAAGAATGGAAACATTAGCTGCACAAAAAGTAAGAGGATATTCTAAAAATATAAAATCGCTGACAGGTTCTAATTTCAAGCCTTTTTCAATTAGAGATAACTGAAGTGATGGGTTGTTGCGAGTAAGAAAAAGACAAATACATGCAAATTTACAATTATTTTCACTTATTTGTGAGATCTCAGGATTTTCATCATATTTTAACACAACACCTTCTTCAAGAAGCTTTTTAGCTGTATCTAAATCTTTTTCATATAAAGCTATCAAAAACAAATCCCTATTACGATCAATATTGCTTTTCTTTCTGTTAAAATTCCTTTTAATTTCTAAGTATTCGTAATTAATTTTGTAATTAATTTTGCTTTGAAAATTCCTCATCACAACCTCCTTTTAACCGCAGACACTTCCTTATTATTTAATTCTTTACTTAATTTTTCTTTTTCAATAAAGCTTGAAACCACATTATATATCTTTTCTTTTGAGTTTTTTAGGGCAGTCATAAAATCTATAGGATTACGGTTAACCACCCATTCTCTTCTCACTCTACTTAATAAATAGACATCTCCCGTTATTTCTATGCCATTTTCAAGAAGCAATAATGCTGTATCTATATCATCAGTGAATAATAAAGCATTTCCACCATATTTGTCCTTTAAATTAACATCTATTCCAGACTCAATTAACTTCTTTGCTTTTTTAAAGCTTGCTCCAAATAAGGCAGTTTTTCCATCAGTATTCTGAACATTTACAGATACACCTTTACTCAGAAGAAAATCTATGTGTTCAAGATTTTCATTATCGAATAAAAGAGTGTTACCGTAAATATTTCTGCTATTTATATCATCTATATCATTTTTAATGATATAATCCCATAAATTAACATCTTCTTTTACTGCATTAATAAGGTTAATCGTCTTCATTTCAGAAGCAGAAAACCCTATCGCACGCGTTATTTTTGTTTTATGGCCTGCTTTAAGCAAAATATCTAGAACTTCAACATCACCGGCATAAGATGCTAAAAAACAATACGAATTATCATCAAAATCAATTGTTGGCGTTATTTTCAAGCCTTTTTCTATCATCTTTTTTTGCAATTCGGGATGATCCCTTGATGAAAGTAAACAATTAACAGATACACTACAGTTATTTTGTATATCCTCTATATATTTTTCTTCTTCTCTCAAACAAATGCCTTCTTCAACTAACCAGAGTGCTTTTTCATATTGTAAATTATCTAAAGCATGGGTTAATGCATTTTGAAGATCGTCATTCCATTTGTTAATATTTATCTTATCTTTTAAAGACAGGTATTCTTCTCTTGTGTCAATGGAAAAAATATCTTTTTCTTTATCACTCATTTAAAATCCCTTACCTATTTTTTCATTCCTTTTATTATATAACAAAAAGAATAAATTTATAACCTTCATTGCAACAAAAATATAGAGTATAATAAATTTATTATTAATATATTGCGAGATTTAATATGCATCCATCATTCAACAGACCTGTTACAACAAAAAAAACTTTAACGCTGTCGTCTGCCAAAACTATCAGTGAGTTGGAAGATCTAAAAAAACAAAAAGACTTTAACATTAACCAACCATTTCCTGGTAAAAAAAATGCTCTTTTTACCGCAGGATATGAAAAAAGCAAATGGCTCATTGAGAATGGCATCTCAATAAAAAAACTTGATTCAAAATCAAGGAATGCTCTTCACTATGTCAAAACACCCGAGAAATTTGAACTTTTAATAAGTCACAATATCAATGTTAATTGTTTAAGCATGTTTAATCGAAGTTTTTTATACGAAATGTCAAAAAAAATGTTAGACTATATATTTTCTGAAAAGTGCACAGTTGATTTATCTCAAGTAGTTAATCAAATTGATAATAAAGGTAACAACTTTCTCCATTTTTTCCTGAATAACATTAACATGAGTGACGAATATACACAGGAAGAATGCATTCCTTTTATTGATAGTTTTGCTAAAAAAGGAGGCGACCCGACATTTAAAACTAAAACCAAAATATCTGCTCTTGATATTGTTTGTTATAACCCAGATATTTTTGTTTATTTACTGGATCATTTTAACTTTGAAAAAATTGACGAACCTTATCTTAGCATTACAACCTCTTCCGTTACTGAAGAAAAAAACCTTCTTTGTCATCTTTTACATTTTAGTATAAATGACGAAAACAAATGTTTTCATATAGATAAAAACCTGAATTATCTCTATGAAAAAAAACACAGTGAGTTTGTCAATATGGCTAATTATATAAAATCAAAACCTGAATTGGAAAGATTTGTTCCTGAGCTTAATAAATTTTTAATCACAAGAGAAAAAGAATTCATCACCAAATCGCTCAATATAAATAAAAATACAGAAAAACACACAAAACGACTCTAATCAGAAAGGCTTATCAAAGCCTTTTCTTTAGTTTTTCAAAATCCTGCATTTTCTCTATTATTTCTTTGTTAAGATGTTCATTCAGGTTTTTATTTTCTTCCAGTGCCTGTAAAAAAATATACATTTCAGGATTATGCTTCCTCATTTGTTCTTTATAGCAAAGCTCATCAGGATCAATAAAAGGCTCTTCTTTATAAAAAGAAATATTTGTATCTATCCCAGCATTTACCAGCAAAGCCAGTTTCTCTTTATTATTTTCTTTGACTGCACTACACATAGCATTTAATCCTGCATTACAGCGATTATTAATGTCTATTCCTTTTTCTATAAGTATTTTGCTTTTTTCAAAATCTGCACTAAATAAGGCGGTCTCTCCTGACATATTAGTTGCATTTATATCCGCCCCTAATTCCAGGATTTTCTCAATATCTTCTCTTTTATCAAGGAAAAATAATAAGGTTTCGTTTTGTTCGTTCACAACTTCATCAATGCTCATTTTTCTTGACATCAAATTATCATTAAGTGTCAATGTGGTAAGATATTCCCACATTGCATAATCAGGTTTTACTTCTCCTATAATCATGGAGTAATCTTCACGGTCATTATGAATGAATAGCGGGTTTTTTGCCTCTATTAACATTTTAAGTATTTCAACACTCGCAGCTTTATAAGCTTTATTTAGGTTGTTTCTATATAAAAATTCTGAAGGTTGTAAAGATAAACCATGATATATCAATAAATTTTGAAGGGGTTTTGACAGCATAAGAAATACTTGATAAAACCTGATCTGTAAAGAAATAACAAAAAAGGAGTATTAACATGTTTATAAGTATAGGTAAAAAAGCAGAAGAATTAGGTGTAGCTGTGGTAACACTTCGCCGCTGGCATAAGAAAGGTTTATTAGTCCCGGATGAAATCACCTTAGGTGGTCAAAGAAGATATAAAAAAAGAATTGATTCCTCAGGAAAACAAAATTACAGTTGCTTATGCCCGTGTATCTTCTCATGATCAGAAAGAAGATTTAAATAAACAAAAACAAGTCCTTTCCTCTTTTAAACCCGATGTGTTAATTTCAGACCTGGGTTCAGGCTTAAACTTCAATAAATCCGGTTTCAACAAACTTCTTACTATTATTCTAAACCAGCAGGCTAAAGAAATACTGATAACCCATAAAGACAGGTTAATCCGATTTGGTTTTCCCCTAATAGAAAAACTCTGCCTTCATTTTAAAGTCAAAATAACGGTTATCTATGAAGAAAAACAGGTTTCTTTTGAGCAAAACCTGATTAATGATTTGATTTCTATTATTACTGTGTTTTCTTCTAAAATTTATGGTAAACGATCTCATAAAAATAAAAACAAAATTAAAAAAGAATAAATTTCTATTTAGTTAAAAAATAAATTTGATTTAATGTTGAAAATAAACTATAGCTCTTTATTATTAAAGTAAAAATATAATAAGGATTAAACTTCTATTGTCTGAAAACCTGATTTCTGCTTCTTCTTTAAAGAAGACCAAAAATAGTAAAAAGAATGAAAGCAGGAAGCAAAAATCTGAGGGTAAATCTTTAACTTTTTTTGATGACAAAAGTAAAACAGAAAATAATAATCGTGTCTTTACCGTTAACACAGAAATCAGGTCTTCGCTTTTAAAATCAGAAGAAATCGATTTTTTAGACAGTTATCTGAAAGAATATAATCATGTTAAGTTTAAATACACAGCCCTTTTACAGAAAGGAAGAATCCTTCCTGATTATAAGGTTTCAGAAATAAAAAATCTTTGCGATGAAAACAACCAGCTACCTTACAGGATTTTTAATGCGGGGGTGATGCAGTCAGTCAACTCACAGGTGAAATCTCAGATTTCTAACAAGAAAAACTACCTTGAGAATACTCTGGAAGATATTAAAGACTGCCTTAAAAAACTGGAGAAATCCCGTAATTATATTAAACTGTTTTTCTCTCACAGTTCTCTCTACAGAAACAACCCAGAAAATCAGACAAGGCTTCATAAAGCAAAAAGAAATATCGCTTCCTATACCCGCAGGCTGGATAAGCTTAATACAAAAAAAGAAAAACTCGAAAGAGAAATTAATAATAACACAGCTAAATTTTGCTATGGTTCTGCTTATCTTTTACGAAAAAGAAATCAAATTCATAAAAATGATAAGGTAAAGATAACTTTCTGGAGAAAGGAATGGAACCTTCAGAGATATGGTCAGATGTTATTCACAGGCTCTACTGATGAGGTTTCAGGTAACTCTAATGCACACATATATCTTGATGAGAATAACCAGTTTATATTAAGAATAACGGTTCCTACAGGTATGAAACACATCTACAGCTTTACTCATCTTGAAGTGCCCGTAAAGATTTCTTACTACCAGGAAGAGTTAAGAGAACATATCTACTATCATTCTTTCATTAAACCACAGGAAAAAGTTTTATTTAAAAACAAAAACAAAAATGAACCAGATACTGAGTTTCTTTCAGAAAACTTAAAAGGTTCAGGAGCAGAAGAAAAACAGGAAAAGAAAACTTCGTCTTTATCTGTAAGATTAATGAAAAATGCAAAAGGAAACTATTCTGTCGCTTTAGGATTAAATACTTCTGTAAACTTAAAACCTGAAGTAATAACGGATGATAAAAATGGAGTCATTGGGGTAGATATCAATCCTGACCATCTGGATATAGCAGAGACAGACTCTAAAGGTAATTATATTAAAGGATGGTCTGTTCCCTTAGACTTAAAAGATAAGTCGTCTGCTCAGAGAAAAACCATAATCTGTCAGGCTGTTGCAGACATAACGGACTATGCCGTAAAAAACAAGAAAGATGTCATTACAGAAAATCTTGATTTCTCTAAAAAGAAAAAACAGCTAAAAGATAACTACAATAAACATTATGCCAGAATGCTGTCAGCATTCGCTTATGGTAAAATAAAAGAAAGCTTTACCACAAACTGCTGGAGAAAAGGAATAAAGCTCACAGATGTTAATCCGGCTTATACCAGTTTTATAGGCAAGATTAAATATGCGAAATATTCAGGTTACAACCTGAATGGCAGTAATCATACATCAGCCGCATTTGTGATTGCCCGCCGGGGCATGAAGTGTAAAGAGATTATCCCAAAACATATTACTATTATTAAAAAAACGATTAAGAGTAAAACAGACGAAACAGAATTAAAAGATAATCAAAAAGAAAGTGAATTGACAGTCGGGCATGTGTCACTGGGTAAGATGATATATGTTCATGGTAAAACTAATTTTACTATGTTAAGTAAACTTTCGAAACAGATAACTGACAAAAAGATCAGGTTCAGAATTCTTGATAAAGGAGAGGCTTGTGCAGAGACCCTTAAAAGCAATGAACTCAGGTCTGTTATTGAAGATGGGTCTCCGATACCCATGACCATATTTATTCCTTTTCTTATCAAAGATCAGGTTTGAATATAGTTAAATTAACGGTTCGTTATATTGTGTTTTATCAAATAAAAAATAAGTGTCCAGATCTGACAACCTCGATAAATCGAAACCTTCCTCAAGCAACCATTCAACTTTTTCAAATTGTCTATTTTTTACAGCATCGCAAATAACCACACCTTTAACGGGGTCTTTTTCATAGAGATAAATAGCACTTTTATGTTGCAAATATTCTTCACGAGAATTAATAGTAAAAATTGTTTTTCTTTTTTCCATATTATATCCTTTTTTTTGAATCGGATTTTATATTATCCGCTATAACTGAATTGATAGATTTTTTTATCTCTGCTTGTTCTTTAAAGACTAATAGCAATTTATAAAAATATTCATGCTTTTTTTCTAAAAAAGAAGAAAAATCCGTATAATTTTTAACATTTCCTCGGGTTGATTTCACAAAAGAAAATTCAGGAGAAACACCTTTTTCTAAAAAACAAATAAACATTTTTTCGTTTTTATCTATGACCATCTGAAATAAAATATTTGCACCCCTCCTGCCTTTTTGATGAATATCAATACCAGCATCAATAAGAAGATGCATTTTTTCATCACTTTTTGTTGTAAATAATGCATTTGTATCAGATTTACTTGTTGCATTTATATCTATACCTTTGCTTATTAAATACTTACTTTTTTTAATATCAGCATCAAATAAAGCTGTATAGCCATATTTATTTCTGGCATTTATATCAAAACCACTCTTTAATAAGGCATTAAGCATTGAAAAATCATTGATTTTAAACCATGAATCTTCAAGTTTCGAACTATTTAAAAAACGATTATTATCATTAAACCAGTTTTTATCTAATTTATCCTGATGAGTAAGATGCCCGTTTTTACTAAAACGAGACTCACCATATTTTTTATTACCTGAAAAAATTTTATTTTTCACACTTAAATCCTTCTTTTCTTTTCGTTGAGTAACTCTTTTTCTGATAATGCTGAATTAAGTAATATGTTTTTTTCTTTTTTTGCTTTAACCTCACCAAACATGACTTTAAAATCATCAACAAAATGAAATGCCTGACTATCTATAAGTTTTAAATATTTTTCACGGTCTTCAAAATGTTTATCATCGAATATATTATACAATTTTGGAGTACATTCAAAGCATAGTTTTACCATATCTACATTGTCAATTTCATTTACATACAATTTTTCAAAGCCTTTTTCATTTAAAAAACTAAAAGGAATTTCCTGACCCCTTAATCTTTCTCTTATTATATTATGAACATCTTCCTGCTGACTTCCCAGAATACTTTTTAAAATATTTTTATAATGTGGCTTATCTACATTTTGCAAAACAAAACCCAAATCAAATTTAGTTTCGTTTAACAAAAAATCAAAACTATCCTTGCTAATTTTATTAGCAAAGTGTTCCCCTTTTTTATTTAAATGATATAACAAGTCTGGTCTTATTTTTTCTGCTATCATTTTAAACTTATCAACTTCTTTACAATGAAAAAGAGCGGTATTACCATTTTCAGATATATGATTTATATTAACACCTTCATTTAAAAAAAATTCTATTTTTTTAACATCATGGCAAATAAAAAGAACATTCCATTTTGCACCATCAGTAGTTAAATTGATATCAATATCTTTTCTTTGTTTTAAATCTTCCAATGGCTTGGATATTAACTCCAGTATATTCATTTTAACATCTCCTTCACCTTTACAATCTTTTTATTTTCTTTACAGTTTCACAAGAAGCTTCAAGACTTTCTTTTAATAATGCACGTTCATAACCACTTCTTTTTTCATAAATTAAATTAAGTAAAATCGGATTATTTTGTCTTATACATAACTCTGTAACATCAACACCATCATATGCATTTTTATTGTTGATGTTTATTCCTTTATTAACAAGATAAGTAGAATAGCTTGTATATCGAGGTCCAATATTATAATATAAAGCATTGTGACCTGCATCATTAATATAATCTAAGTCTACAATTTTATTATCAATAAGATAATCAAGGGCATCGTGGTCTTTAATCGTCGCTGACATTAAAAGACTATTTCCATGAATATCAGTTTCACTTTTCAATCCCATTTGGGTTATATACTCTATCCTTCCCAAATCATTATATATGAATAATACATTCTCGCCATTTTTATCTTTATTATGAATATTAACACCTGCATCTACTAATAATCTTAACACATCCAAATCTGCTTCGGCCATTGCATTATAACCATAATTATTTCGAACATTGACATCTATTCCATTTTTAATAAGACACAAGCTTTTTTTATATTCTGCTGAAAAAAGGGCATTTTCATTTTCATTATTTAGATGATTTATATTCCCACCTGATTTAATAAACATTTCTATAACAGGCTGATCTTCAATATAAAATAATTTCGTGTTGCCCAAGCCATCTGTTTTGGACAAACATTGATCAATTATTTCTTTGTTTTTTGGATAATTGGACAATATATCATACATATCTGCATCATCATATTGAAACCAATATTTTCTATATATTTGCATTTTATACGTTTATCCTTGTGAGCTTTTCACTATTATACTTTATTTAAAAGTATCTGTTAATCACCACAAAACAACAAAATTTCACAAATGTAAAAATATTATTTATAATAAATAAAACTAAATCCAAAAAGGGCACCTATGAACTTCAATTTTATCACAACGGAACAGCAACAAAATTTACATAAACAAATGGAAGGCATTATGGAAGATACCATAGGCTCTGATTTCTATATTTTTGACGGACACAACATTAATGATGATTGCGAACATGACAATTTTTCTGAGGATGCAGAAATTATAGATAATACCATTTCAGCCATTCTACACAGGATATTCACTGAAGATGCTCTTGAAATATTTACTCCTGAAGAAATAGCTAAACATGTTAAAGAAATAATAGGTATTGAAATGGATCAAGCTTATTATTGTACTCGTGTATGGAGTGCCTGGAGCTACGGAACCATGACCGGAGATGACTTCGAAAAAATTATTGAATCTGAAAATTCCACACAAGCTACAGATTCAATAAGTAATACTATTTTCACATACATTATTCAGGCAGAAAAAGAACTTATAACTAAAGACCTTTACTCTACAGAAAACTCATCTTTACCTACAAAAAGATTATAAATCTTATAGACCTGTAAAACTCACTGTGCTATTATGATTGCACTTCTACTGAATAACACAGTGAGGATATCCATGAGAAAAGGCAACTTTTTTTATCAACAACAAAAGGAACATTTTTTGTCTAAACAACATTTACACATTGGCGAACATGATTGGTCAGATGAATTTTCTCTGTCAGAACAAGAAAACATCCTCATTGAGGAATTTCCCGTGTTTGTTCATTCTTTCACTGTGCCAGATTCTATTAAAAAAGAACTTGTTCTTGAATAAGGTGAATTTGTGAAAATAAAACAAAAAGATGTTGAGCGAGAAAAAGCTAAAAATATCATGCGAAAAGTTCTTCGACTTGCATACGAAGAAAAATTTGAAGACATTAACAATATGATCATCCACAGTAATCCTGAACAAACATCCCTGAGAGAATTTACGGTTCTTATTCGTTCAACTTATAGCTTTCATCACAAAATGACAGCTTGGTTGCCTAAACTACAAGAATTTTATCAATACCACCAAAGTAAAGGAAATGAAAAAGACTTCAACAACTGGATGGTTGGACTACAACGCTATTACATAGTATAATAATGCATTCACTTTACAATATTCAGGGATTTAATGTGTATGTTTGATATTCATAATAATATGGATGAAAATCATCCTTATTTTAATCAGTATTCTTCTCTTATTAATAACAATCCTTCTTTTAAAGAACTCTTATCTTTAATTGATAATACATTATCTTTCGAACATGAATTTTTTATCAGACGAAAAAATAATGAACATCATAATATTTTTTCTTCTATTATTGAAAGCTCTTCTTTAGAATATAATGAAACCATAACTCTACTTTCTAAATTAAAATCTAAGAACTTTCCTTTTGAAAAAATACCCTATAAAGAAGTCATTGAAAATATAAGGTATTCAAGTGTTTCTCTTTCAGATATTATAGATGACACAAACCATAATAATCAGTTTTGTGTAGATGTGCTTAAATTTTTTAACCCCATAAATACCTACTGCTTTGCTTTTGTTGCTTTTCAATCACCTGAACTTATTCCGCAAATATGGAGTCTAAGACAAGAAAATATTGAAAAAAAACATGTAATCGAGTCTTACTTTTTTGATATCATGTTCAAGACCTATTATGCTTCATTAGGTAGTAATAAACAACATTCGATGAAAAATCATCTTGCCTTAATGTTACTGAGTGAATCTTTTTGTCTTGAGGATTTAAAAGAAGGTTATTTGTTAGCAGAAAATAATCCTAAATTCATGAGTTATCTTAACAAGCCCTACCCCAGCTCTTTTTGTTTGAATTTCAAAGATGAAATCAAAAAATTTGTATTCTTTGATTTAGAAAAGCAAATTCTCTTAAATTCTCTAAATAAAGAAGAAATATTAAATAATTCAGAAAATAAAAAAAGATTATAAAAAAGAGGTCATCAGACCTCTTAGATAATGTTTATTATTATAATTATAATCAAAATCATTAATAATTAATTATTAATTATTAATTATTAATTATTAATTATTGTTAGCCATTTTCTCTTCAATTATTGAATATATTTGACTGATAAACATTTCTCGACCACTTCTTGCTGATAATAATATATCTAGGCATTCTTTTGAAGAATCATAATTTTTTACAAAAAATTCAGCAATCATGTTGGCTTTATCCTTATGTAAAGAATTAATTTCACTATCACCACATAGATGATCAAACAAACTTATCATATTTTTATTTTTTACACATTTATCATAAAATAAGGTAGTATACATGTTTTCTATTTTTACAAGGTTGTCTAAATCTGCTCTCTTATATGCCGATTTCTCTAAATATTGATTCATGAATTTTTCAAAATCTTCATGCACATCCTCATACCCAAAAAAAGAAGCTATACTGTATATTTCACGGGCTATTTTTTCTTTATAAATAAGTGAAAGTTTGTTAGCTATTTCTTCGAAATCTTTATCTGTAAAAAAATCCTTAAATTGACTTCGAACAGCTAAAAACTTGTCCTTTTCGTCTTTAAAAGAATAATTTATTCTGACAGCTTCTTCTTTTACTCCTGTACAGTATATATCTTTTTTTATATAATTTCTAAATTTTTTATTCTTATAAGTTTCATCTATGAGTAAATTAAATACACTTATATTTTCCGAATAAAAATAAATATTTTTTACTATATTTTTTATTCTTTCTCTGTTTTTCATTGTTTAACCCCAAACATTTTGGAGAAAATTTTTGTTATTTTATCTAAAAAAGATTCTTTTTCCCGCTCATCATCTTCATCCCAGCCTGTTAAAATCTCTTCATTTTCTTCCGTCTCATACTCTAAGGTATAGTCTACATCTTGTGTATTGTGAAGTGTTTTATCATATAACTGATGCATTCTTTTAAAAATGCTATCTTTTTCTGAACCGGGCAAACTATTAAAATAATCAGAGAAACTCTTTTCTTCATCACTTATTGTATCTTGTTTAAAATCTACCTCAACACCTTCAGGTAATTTGAAATCTTTTAGCTCCATTGTGCACTCCTGATGTTTAGTAATTGACCTTATATTTACATCACAAATATCAGGATTTCAACTTTATTATCACATTAATGAATTGTATAACTTTTATCAATTTCACCTAACATCTGTGAGTAAATAGCTTTACCCACCTCCCTTAAAAAAAGAAAATTTAGCAGTTCTTTTTTATTTTGATTACCTGGCAAATCCACTAATTCTTCTTGTTTAATAATAATTGCTGATTTTTTCTGGGAGTAATATACAGGGAGTTTTTCCTCCTCTTCGTTTTCTTGTATACTGCAAGAATTGATATATGGATAATCACCTGCAATAATAACTTCAATTTCTTTTCCTATCTCCTGTGGAAGTTTTCCATTTTCAGGGCAGTTAAGATAGTTTATCATGCTTAATATATCTACATGTCCTGATTTATCTTCCTTAAAAATCAGCACCTCATCTTTTACATTTGTTTTTTCATCCATACTATAGTCTGAATAACCATCCTCAGAAACAGTTCCAAGATTAACTAAATCCAAAGAACCATCTTCAGGGTCTTCGTTGTAACTCAAAGAAAGTATTATTTCACTCCTCTCTGTTATTAATTCACTCAGTTTTAAAGCAGCATAATAAAAATGATAAAAATACTCATCAGTTTCTACAAACAAACCGTCTCCATTTATAAATACTTTTAGTGGATTTATTAAACTAAAACGGCTTCTTTCTAAATCCTGCTTGTATTCTTCCTCTAAATCGTCAAATTGTATAACAAATAAATTGTATTTTAGATAGAAAAAAACATTGTATTCAAGGGAAATAATTTCTTTGTCTTTTATTTTTGGCACCAGTTTCATATTTTTCTCCTGTCAGCTTAGTTTATTTGCTTATCATAGGAGGAAATAACAGTAAGTAAATCAAAAAACAAAAAAAAGACCCTTTGGGGTCTCTTTTTTCATTCTTTTTCCATATTTCATTTAAGTCAATTTCAAAATATGTGAATACTACCTGCATCATTAAAAATTATACTTATTACTTTGCTGTTGGGAATGTCTCTATACTATGCTGTTGTAGAGCTAAAAGAAATGGAATGTTATCTGAAGGGAAATATAAATTATCGTCAAATAATATTTTAACACTTCTTCTTTTTACTTTTATTAATCTTTCTTTTAAACAGTACTGAAATTAAATCTTAGTGATAAACAGGTTTAGACTCTTCAGATTCATTATCCTCATCATCTACTTCCATAAATAAAACGATATCACTTTTATATTCTAAATGACAATCCTTATCCAGAATAGCACTTCTTAACATCTCGCTCATCTGGGTTAGTTCAGCAAATGCAAAAGCATCACTGAGTCCTGCATCAACAAATCCAGAAACAATAAAGTATTTCGCCTGATCTGTCGTTTTATTTTCAACAACCACTCTTTTCACTAACATATCGTGCCTCCTATTTTAAAAGTTTTAATATTATTCTACTTCTTTAAATACTAAAAATAAGAACACAGCATTGTATGTAATTAAATTTTCAACAACAAATTCATCTTAACTTACCCAGCTTTCATTGGCAAGTTTTTTTAAGAGAGGAACATGTTTTCTCAATATTTAATACTTTATAATGATGCCGGTCAAACTTATAGCTTTTTATCTGGATAACTGAGTGGATTTATATTTTTACTATACTCAGCTATACACATATTTTTAGACATAGTGCTTTTTGTAGATTTTAATTTTTATTATTGATATACTCTTAATAATTTTATAAGGCAGGAATATTTATGGACTCTGAAGATATAACATCTAATAAAGGTATTTACAATACAACACAAAACTATGATTTTAATAAGCAAAACCTATTAAAATATTTTAAAAATAAAAAAATACCTGATGCATATTACACCAATGAAAATACTCTTGATTTAATGAGGGCTTTTACTTCTAACGAAGACATAACCAGTCTTGCAAAAATAATCCTAAAACATATTCGTAATGACCAATTGGGTTTTCTTATAACATTGCAAAAAATAGGATTCTCTTTTTTTAATTATTCAGTATCACAAGATGATGACGAATTAAAAAACTTTAATCACCCCCTACTTCTTACAAAGATAATCAATAATTTAAAAGTAAACAACAAACAAGATCTTATTAAATTTTCAAACTTTTTCCAAAATGTATTACTTATTGAAATTAAAGATTTTTTTAAAAGCGATAGTATTGATAAGTTAACTATGGCTTATTTATTTGAATTTATCCTGACTATTATGCAGCATGATAAGGAGCCTTACTCACTTACTAAGTTTGTTTTAAATAGCTTACAAAAAGAAAAATTAATAAATGCTGATTTTTTAAACCTTCCAGACATGGATTACTTTTTACAACCCAAAGAATATCTGACTCTTATTTCTTTTTTTGAACCCGAAAATCTTGACGAATATAATGCTCGTCACCAGCAGTTCAAGTTTTTTGATGCTTTTATTAATATGAAAAAAGAAGATGATGTTATTAATTATCTTCAAACTCACAATATATCTATATATGACATACAGGAAAAAATTATTATTCCTTGTCTCTTATACAGATACTCAGAAGATATTTATGATAATTTCTCTTCAATATTTTTCTTTAAACAAGAATATGGCAATGTTTTCCATATTGATAATAAAAAACGATCTGACTGGTCAAATTTACTCAAAAAAATAGCTTTCTTGATAAACCATCCAAAAAAACAAGAAAATAAATTTTCACGAAATGATATTTACCCACTTCTTAAAAGTATGGGCTTTCAGCCAACATTAAAAGAATGCATGATAAATATGTTCTCTGGTATGAATTCAAATTTTAGGGAACATACTCATTTGATGATAGATACTTTTCTTGACGGAAAAAGTAAGTCCGAACTACTCATTGAAATGATAGCTGAACTTTTTAAGTTGCAGAATGATACTAAAAGAGACCATGATATATATTCTGTTAAAATTTATGATTACATTGATGTCACAAAATTTACAGAAAATGAATATTATAATTTATTGCTCTTTTTTAAAAAATTTCCTGAAAAAAAGACATCTTCGATTTTTATAGAATCCCAGCTATTAGAACTTTTGCAGAAAAAACAGATACGACAGGAAATTCAACATCTAAATTGGATGAAAAAACATCGATTTAATCCGACATCATTTTTATCTTCAATGCATTCGATTTCCACTTTTTTATTTTTAAGGAGCAATATTTCTTTTTATAAACACCTTATATTTAATTCATCTATTCAGTTTGATAAAAATCAAAAACTCAATGACCATTTTGCTGATAAAAAGTCAAAAGATTTTGGTGAAGCAGAAAAAGAACAGATAATAGATTCTCTTTTTGATTTCATAATTGAAGATTATATAGAAATGAAAGAAGAAGGAGAATCAGGAGTACCTCTTATTTATGAAGCTATGTTAATGTATGATGATAAACAACAAACTGATAAAGACTTCTTAAAATTACTAAGAAAAAATGTTTTTCCTTTAACTGAAAAACAAAGCATAATAGTAAAAGAAACATATTTATCTAAACTTAAAAACCCTCTTTTCATTTCTTATGTAGAAGACAAGCTTCTTAAATGTTTAATAAAAAATGAAGATCTTACTATCCGCAAGAAAAGACTTTAAAAAATAAGGACAATATGAAATTAACACAATCTGATATTGATAATATAAACACCTTACATTCAAATTCAGGACTTACTTCTTTTCAGGAAAGTATAGCCTCTAATAATTTGGAGATGTTTTTTGCCTTCATCAATTATAAAGGTTTAAAGATAAATTTTAATCAATATGTAAAAGAGCAATACTCTCTCCTTGAATATGCCTACATTAATGCCTCTTTACATGATGACTCAACCATATTTGAATTTTTGTTAAAAAAAGATGATGTCAATAAAGTTAATGTTTCTGATGAAATCAAATTTATTCTCTCAATACAAAATAATAATATAATTACATTCGCAAACATCATCTCTGATTATCAGTTCAGGCAATCTTTCAATAGCAATAAAAAAACGATACATCTGCATCCGTTATTTAATATTATCAGGTATGCTTTAAATAATCGAACAATATTTAAAATCTATCAAAAATATGAATTTCCTTTGCCAAGTTCAGAATATGATGCTTTATTTTTCTCACATTTATTCACAGAAATTAAAGCTAATAACCTTCAGAACGCTGAAAATCTTTTAAAATATCTTATTCAAGAATTAAATTTGAATCCTTGTCATTTTATAAAAAATGATGATGATTTTATACCTCCAGGTCTTTTTTCCTTTATTTATGAGTATACACATTCAGATGAAGTTTATTCACCTGTTAATCTTTTTAAAATATTAAACACATCGCCTTATTTTAATATCAATTTGCATCGCACATTTTATGAGGAGGAGGATGGTATTAATTTATTACAATATACTTACCTTTATACAAATTTGGAAGATAATAGTAAAAACACTAAAAAAATTATTCTTGATCTTGTTAAAAATCATGAAAATCTGGAATGTGGGGATATTGAAAAACCAAACTACTCTCATGTTGTGCTGGCAATATTAAATGATGACTCTGATTTGTTTAATCGATGTCTCAATCAGATTAACTATAACTACAAAAATCAACAAGGTGATAATCTTTTATCGCACTTTTTAAAACAAGATTATGATAGTGATTTTTACCATAGCCTTGGTTCATCTCCAAAACTTTTTTTACAACTGATAGAACATATCATAAATCAGCTATGTAAAAATCATATTGATATATCAACTTCTCTTACTGAATCTTTTCTTTTTTTCAAACATAAAGCTGAAGCACATTGTGCTGAAAATTTCCCGGAATCATTTGCTGACCTTATACTCACTCAAGTATCAGAAATACACAATCTATGCGAACAGGTATTATTAAAAAACAGGCTTCATCCAACAAAAAATAATGAACAATATAAAATCAAAAAACGACTTTAGTTTATTTAAACTAAAAAATAGTTTAAAATAGAGCATACTTAAAAAACAGGAAATAATATGGAACTCAATAAAAATCAAATCAGCCAATTTTTTGTCAAAAAGAAACGTTCAAATAAAACGGATTTCCAGAAAAGCATTTCCGACAATAATAAAGAATTATTCTTCGCTTATATTAAACATTTTGAAAATAAAAAAGACATGGATATTTTCAATATGGATATTACTGGAGATTATACTTTATTACAGTATGTTTATATTTGTACCAAATTTAGTAAAGATATGACACTTTTTACTTTCCTTTATGAACATCCCCGTACAAATATCAAAAAAGAAAGTAAAAGTAAGGAAAGCCTGTTAAATATGGCTGTCGAATTTCAAAGGATGGAAGATATAAAAAAATTTAGCCAGGATGGTATAGTTAGTTCTTCTCAAAAAAGTATATTTGCATCATGGCTTTCATGCATATTTAATAAAGAAAGCTTAAGCCTGTTATCCTACCTTCTTGATAATTTTGAACATACAGCACACTCGACAAATGCTATAGAAATGCAACTACATCAATTTGTTAAATATTGTTATGAGATCAATAAAACAGAAAAAACAAAAAATTTGTTATTAAAATTACATGAGAAAATTCATAAAGCATCAGAAGAAAATCTCTTTATTTCCAGCACTTATTATAATGTTGATTTATTAAGTCAGGCTATAGAACATAAAGATATGCCTGTTATTGAGATGATACTGAAAGATGAGCATCTCAGAAAAGATTTTTCTCAAAGAGAAGATAGCATAGAAGACCATCCTTTAAATTTAGTTATCAATCAAAATAAAGAAATTTTTGATCTTTATAAAAATAATCCTTTTCCTTTAGAAAGTTCACCTGAAAATGATTCTTTTCTTTTAAATACTCTTTTTGAAAATGCACATTATTCTACTTCAAAAAAAACAAAATTATGGCTGGAGTATCTTATTAATGATCTTAAACTTAACCCTTGTATATCTTCAGAAGAAGATGAAAACAGCATGTCTGGAGTTATTTCTCTAATAAAAAATTATATCGATTATGATTTTAACATCAATCCAGTTGATTTATTCAAAATCTTTGAATCTTCTCCTTATTTCGATATTAATTATATTTCCCATGATTCCGACAAACAAAATATACTCTCTTATCTTTATACTTACGATGACAGTAATAATGGCATTATTGATTCTCCTTTAGCGGTTCATATAAAAAAATCACCTAACTTACAGTATGATTGTTATGATAACCCAGAAAGTTCACTCATAATGCTTTCTATTGCTTATAACGATACAGAGCTATTTAATAAATGTATGAAACATATCGACATGCACTGGAGTTCCCCAAGAAAACAAAACATATTTCAACATGTTTTAGAGCATAACTATATAAATAAAAAATTCTTATTAAATATAGTCAGGAATAAAAAAACACTTTCTGAATTTATAAACTATACTGCGAATTACCTTATTAAAAATAATAAAAGTAAAATAGATAAATCAATGACGATATTTACAACCCAATCTGAACAGGCGGTTAACTATTTTTTACCCAGCGATAAAGATGAACTTTTAAAAAACATTCATCTTATTCACTCAGAATTTGAAAAATTTTTATTAGCACAGACTATTAATTTAAATAAGGAAGAAACTCTAGCCATAAGCAAAAAACGACTTTAATTCTATTTCAGAATTTTTATTTTTAACAGTATAATAAAGTGTAATCAAACTGAAGGGAATCAAAATGGAACTTACTAAATATAAAATCAGCAATTTCAGAACACGAAAAAGCAGAAGTGAAAAAACAGATTTTCAGGAAAGTATATCTGAAAATAATAAAGAACTTTTTTTTGCTTACATTGATCATTTTAAAGATAAAATTGATTTTAATCAGGATGTAAATAAAACATTTACACTTTTACAACAAGCATACGTTAGTGGATTTTATAAAAAAGATTTTACTATATTTGATTTTCTTTATAACCAATCTTCTGTAGATATTAACAAGGAAAGTAAATCAGGGGAAACATTGCTTACTTTAGCAGCAAAACAAAAAGATATGGCAAACTTCCTCAAATTTGAAAATGACGGAATTAAAGATTCAGAACAAGTAGATGCTATTTACTCTTTTTTTAACCATCTTCCTATACTTGCTGATAAGGTTAATTTTGATATGCTTAAATACATATTAAAAAACCCTGATTATACTATGAGAAAGAGTATAGAATGGTGCTTATCAGGATTAAATGAATATTATTACAGAACAGGCAAAAAAGAAGAAATTAAAAATTTACTATTTCAATTAAATGAAAGAGGAGGGCTTTTTTGGGATAATTCTCCAGATGCACATAAATTGCTTCTCTATAAAGCTATTTCACAACGTGATAATGAAATTATAGAGTTAATATTATCAAATAAAACATTCATGAAATTTTTCAAAAATAGTGATATCACACAGGCTGATAATCACCCCATTTATCAAATAATAGAACAATCTATGGAACAACCAAATATTCTTGATAGCTACAAAAAATACCCTTTACCTGTTAAAAAATACAGTGACGATTATGAATTTTTCTCTCCTTTATTTAAAAACAAAACAGCACAAAATGAAAAAAATGTTATTCCGGCATTATCTTATCTTATCGAAGAATGCAAACTAAATCCTTTTAATGAATCAGGACGTAACATTTATCATAAACAAGCATGTATTTCTAAACTTTTTGAGTATTCAGATCATACTCAAGCCATACTTCCTCTCTTTAAAATTATAGAGAAATCTGAACATTTTAATATCAATCATATATTTTCTTTTGATGGGGGTAAATTTAATATTCTTGAGTATGCTTATCGTTGTAAAGCAAAAGATAAAACAGAGATCCTTGATTATATAAAAAATCATCCGCAACTTAATTTCAATGATTTAGATAATATAGAAAAATCACCTTTATTTTTATCAATCGTTAATAATGATGAAGTTCTTTTTAATAAGGCTATGGCAAAACTTGATTATAGTTTTAAAAATAAAAAGCAAGATTGTTTAATTATTCACCTTTTAAATTACTTATATCAGAAAGAATACTACCAAAATATTGCTAAACATAATTCAGACCTGTTTCTTAAGACTGCTAAATTAATAGTAGAATCCATGCCTCCTGATACTTTAAATGAAATTAAAGAAGATTATAAAAATGCTGTAAATACTTTCAAAGAAACCTGCAAATGGGCTGTAAATGCTAATTTTGATATTAATAAAGAACAATCACTTGAGAATGCAGACTTGATTGCTTTTTCACTCAATAGTATATTTGAAAAAAACCTTCTTCTTGTAAACATAAGAGAAGAAGCCTCATATCAATCTCTAAGCAAAAAAAGACTTTAATTATATAACCTGTTTGAAGCCTGTATCTTTTAAATGCAGGCTTTTTCAACTTATTCAGCTTATAAAAAAATCAATTATAAAAAGATTCAACTTATCAAACACTTATTAAATTTTTCCAAAATGTGAAAATTTAATAAGTTATTCCTTTAAAAAAGAAAAAGCAAACTCTAAAGTCTGCTTTTATGCGATGTTAAACTCTTTAATTAATAACATTACAGTAAATCAAAATCTTCCTGTTCTTTAGATAATAATATAATTTTACTCATAGTCTCCTCCTCTTTTATTCACTTATTTTACTATTCAATATTTATTGAATAATGTCCATTTTTTATTTACATTCTTTTTCTTTTTTGTTCAGATTCGGTATTTAAAATACAAATCTTTTCCGCTATTGAGTCTCTTTCTTTTTTTATTTTTATTTTTTTAAGTTCACAAATAAACTCTTCTTTTAATAAAGAATCTTCACTTAAATATCCTTTTTGCCATTCTGGACTATTATAATCAATCACATTAATATCAAAACCTTTTTTCATAAAATGATTAAGATATCTTGGGGGGTAATGAATAATTATAAACCCAGCATCTCTTTCTTTTTGTTTACGATTTCCAGTCAATAAATTTTCAAACATAAAATTAAGACTTTTTTTATTTTTAAAATGATCTTGTATAATAACACCATCATCTTCCCTGATTATTTTTAAAGCTCTATTTTTATCGATTTCTAAAAATCTCTGAAAATCCTCAAAAGATATAAATTCATACCTAAAAAAACAATCTATCAAGTTAGCAGGCAACTGGATTTTATTGTTTTCTGCAAACTCAATATAATCCTTAAAATAGTTTTTACCTTTTCTCATATAATTACATAATTGTGCAATATCATTTGCCTTGACCCCTTTATCTAAAAAATACTGTTTAACTTTCATTGAAGCACCACTCTTAGATAAAAATGTATCGCCTTCATTATCTGTAAACGAGAAATCAAGACCATTTTCTATCAAAAAACCAATATCTGTTTCATCCATGTTTTCCAAAAAGTATTCGCTAAATAAAATACTTTGACCTTTATCATTTTTTTCGTTTAATAACTTTCTTCGCTCTTCTTCATTTAACAACGAAAAAAGGTCTCTTATTCCTTTTGATGTCCTGTAAAAATAAAGAATATTGAAAAGGCTTTTATCCTTTTCCAAAAATAAATCTAATAGACCTTTTTTATACATAAAGTTTAAAATCTCATCATTAATATGTTTCAGATTTAATTTTTCATTTATAAATAATTTTGTTTTTTCAAAGTCTTCTTCTGCCAGTTTTTCTATCATATGTTTAGTTAGTTTTCGAGCAAAAAAGGTCTTTTCCTTAAGGAAAAATTCAAAAAACCGGCCATTACTATAATAATTATCAAACAAATAATTGCAGATTTTTTCATCGGTAACATGCTTTATTGTTGGCAATTTAAGCTTATTAAGCTTATTTATACTCTCTAAGAATTTTATTTTATTCATACTCTCAAGAGTATTCTCTATATTAAACTCCTCTTTCTCTGATTCATTCATACTCTCCCATACATATTTTAAAATTCTCACATCTTTATGACTTTCGAGAGCCTGTTTTTTATTAAGAGGTATGCCAACATTTTCTATAAGATATTTAAAAAGTGAAAAATCAGAGACACAATTTAAAACAGCCATTGCAGAAGATTTACCAGTTACATTTAATCCATTTTCTATTAAAAACTTACCTTTCCTGAAGTTACAGGTAGTCATAAGCCATATAACAATTCGGGCACCAATATGAGAAAAACCAATCCTTTTTTGATATAGCTCAAGAGTTTTCACTTTATTAATATCTTCTATAATAGAACCGTTTTGTATCTTCTCATAATTTGGACTTTTTTCTTTTATAAAATTAAATAATTCTTCATCTGTTCCATATTCTAAAAGTCTTGCCAGTTTTCTCGCAGTATATTTCATAGTTGCCCTTAATTTATTAAATTCTTTTCTTTTTAACTGATGAATCTGAAGTCAACAAAGCTTTCAGGGTTTGATTTTCATTATGCACTTTTGCTTCTACTATTTTTTCAAACAAAGCCATAGCCTCATGTTTTCTCATATATTTTTTAAGTTCTTCAATATCATTAGGAATAATGTTCAGATCCAGACCTTCTTTTATAAATAAATCCATATAGTAAGGATCATAATAATAAATTATAAAAGCACCTTTTTTATCTTTTTTATTAATTGATGGCAGAGCATTTATTAAAAATAGGAGCATTTTTTTCCCCGACACACCTTTAATAAGAGAATAATTATTTAAAAATTTCTCCCTCACTCCTGTTTGTGTATTTTCAAACATTCTTTTAATATTTTTTAATGTCATATTCCCAGCTACATTATTAACTAATATATTGATTATATTTTCAGATAACGGAAAATTATTATTTAAACTATAATCCAGATATTCAGATAATTTATTCAATTCAATACCACAAGTATCTGCATTGGCAGTTTTTGCAATATCACTTACGGGAGTGCCTTTATCAAGGAAAAATTGTTTTACTTTTAAATCAAGCATTGTTTTCTCAAGAAATGATTCGCCTTGTTTATTTAGAAATTTATACTCTAAACCTTTTTCAATAAGGTATTCCATATCTTTAATCGAAAATCCTCTTACAGCTTCTTTAGCCCACAAAAAGCTCTCCCCATTTTTATTTTTCCCATTTAATAATTTTTTAATATCTTCATCATTAATATCCTTAAATAATTTTTTAATATCAGCTATAGTGCTTATCCTTTTCGCCTTTTCTAATATATTAAAATCATCAGAGCAATCAAATATATTAATAATTCCTTCTTTATGAGCGAATAGTAATACATCAATATTCAGGAAACAATTTAAACTATGATACTGGCTTCTTATTTTTTCAAAAACAAGGTTTTTTATTCTATCATCCGTTTCACTTTCTCTTATTAATCTGTTTAAAATATAACAAGTCACATTGTTGTTATCGAGAAAATCAAATTTTTCTTCATTACTATCCGTTATATCGTAAAGATAATTTAGTGTTTCCCTGCACATTGTTCTTTCCCTGCAACCTTTACTGAATTTCACTCCACATTGATGAAGAAGTTTTGTCTTCTCCAGACCATTAGTATATGATACTGATTCTACTTTATAACCTTTATCCAGAATATATTTTATGATTCTTAAATCAGATTGAGATTCAATAATAGATTGACTATCTATTTTAACTTTTTCCTCCTCCACAAGATATTTAAAAAATCTAAAATCCTTTATCCATTTTAAAATATTTTCCCCTGTAAATGGGTCCACGATATGGGGGTCAAATCCATTTTTAACAAGAAAAACACCTTTTTCATAACGACAGCTTAATAGAATATCCCAATGACACATCTTATTTACAGAACTAAAACCGACTTTTTCTTTATATAATTTTAAAATTTTTGTATCGTGAATAAACCTGAATATATAATCAAAAAAAGCATCTTTGTTCTTTATAAACTCTTCAACATCCTGAGCAGTTCCTGTCTGTAATAATTTTTTAAATTTTCTTACTGTATATCCCATTGATGACATAAAAACCCCTTAATTTTTATATTCTTCTTTTCACTTTTTCCGAATCTTCAGAATCAGTAATTAAAGACTTAAGCTCTCTATTTTGTTTTCCAAGCTTCTTTTTTATAATAGCTTCAAAGAATTCTTGTGCATAATCTTCGTTGACTCTTTGTTTTATTTCTTTTTTTGAATCAGGAATTAAATCCAGACTCATACCTGCTTTTAAAAATTCATCAATATAAACAGAAGCAAAGTTATAAATTAAGTAGTTTCCTTTTTTATCAGGAGTGTCAACTGAGGGTAACATTTTTATAAGATAACGAATAATCTTTTTATTGCTTATATAACTAATTGTTTTATAATTTTTTAAAAATCTTTCTCTGATTCTGGCAGTGTCATTCTCTATAAGCACCTTTATACTTTTAAAGCCAGGTTCAAAATCCAAAAACATCTTAAACAATTTTGGGCAAAACATACACTTATTTTTCAATACATATTCTGTATACTCTTCAAGTGTTCCAAGCTCTTGCCCATATGTATCCATCGTGCATGTTTTTTTTATATCTGGAATTGGTGCCCCTTTATCTATAAAAAATTGCTTCACTGTAATATGCACCATAGTTTTTTCAAGGAAAGATTCTCCTTTATCATTGAGAAATGAAAAATCTAAACCTTCACTAATTAAATATTCAATATCTTTTATCGAAAAATTTCTTATACATTGTGCACTCCATAAAAAACTTTCACCTACCTCATTTTTCTCATTTAGCAATTTCTTACGCTCATCTGAAGATAAATACCTCCATAAATATTTAATATCTCTGATATTATGATGATGAGATAAAATATTGTAATGTCTGTCACCTCTGTATATATCAACCATACCTTTAGAGTGAGCAAAGGCAAGTGTTTTAGCACTTATCACCATCCAACCGACATCTTTCAAATATACATTTAACTCTTTTGTTAAAGTTTCAGACTCTTTACATATCTTATCTATAATATACGGAGTGATATGTCTATTTTTAATAAAGAAACCTTTATCTTCTTCACTTGCAATATCATAAAGATAATTAATTTCTTCCTCACCCTGCACCCATTTGTAACAATCTTTTGAGAAAGTAAGACCATATTTTTCGAACAACTTAAGATGACGAATGCTTCTTATCTCATTTACTTCATGAAGTGGAAATCCTTTATCTAATATATAGTGGATAAATTTAATTTTACCCTGCATTATAAAAAATAATTCAGGTTCTATTTTTAATTTTTGAACTTCTAAAAGGTATTTAAAAAAATTGAAATCTGTAACTGTATTTAATAAATTTCCAAGATCTTTATGCTGCATGTAGGGGGAGAAACCTTTCTCTATTAAAAAAACTCCTTTTTCATAACGAGCATTAGATAAAATTAAAAAATGAAATTTGGGATTTACAGTTGATAACCCTATTTTTTCATCATAAAGCTTTAATGATTCAATATCATTAATAAAACAAAGTATATTTTCAAACCACGGATCTTGCTTTTTCTTAGTATACATTTTTATATCTTCTGAAGTTCCCTCTCTCAGAATTTTTTTAAACTTCCTTATTGTATACTTACCGTTTCTCATGTTTTATCCTCTATATTTTTCTCACCTCATTATTACATATTTCCCTTTGAAGTTCACTTATTATTTTCAGGCAAATTCAAGCTAAATACTATCTTTCAAATTCTTTTACGCGAATGATTCTCATCAGTAGCAACTTTAATAATACTATCTAAAGATTTCTTTTCTTTTTCTTGTTTTATTTTACATACCACTTCCCAAAACTCATCAAGTTCATACTGGTCTGATATAAAATCAGATAACCCATCTTTTTTATTAGGAATAAGATCAATGTTAAAACCTGCATTAACAAAATTACTAACAAAAAAAGGAGAGAAGTTATAAATAAGATAAGAACCTTTAGAATCTCTCCTATCTAAATTCATTATTTTTTTCAATACTGAAAATAAAACATATTGCTCCTCTCCATTTTCGTAAAACCTGTCGGGACACAAAATGCTATAATCTTCAAGTATAGCTTCTTTAATATTCATTGTTTTACTTTGGAAGATTTTTCTTATGTTTTTTACTGTAATTCTCTTTTCTGGATAAACTATAAACTCTCTAAATAAATACACATTAAAAGGAATATTATTGTATTCACAATAACTTATAATATCGGTCACTGTACTTCTTTTTGGCATTTCTATATAATTACAAAGAGTTTTTCCAATATCAAGCCCATCAATCCCTAAATCTATAAAATACTGTTTTAGCTTAAAATTCACTTTTGCAGTTTCAAGAAATGATTGACCCTTATTATTTTTAAAATTATATTCAAGACCATTTTTTAACAGATATCTGATATCTCTCATAGATACATTTCCCAAAGCCTGGTAATCCCAAAGAAAATTTTCATTGTTATCATTTCTTTGAGTAATTAATTTTCTTCTTCTTTCTCTTGGTAACAGCTCAAGTAACTTTCTTTTATTTATACCTCTTTTAGTAAGTATATTAAATCCTGATTGATCTAAATCTTCTAAAGATAATACTCCTTCTTTATCGGCGATCATATAAATTTCAGCAGAATATGAGAGACTATAAAAAAATCGATTTATCCTGCTTTTAGTTTTCATAAAATCAATTTTCAATAATTTTTTAAAAATATAGGGAGTGAGTGCTTCGTTAGCAATAAAATCTAACTTATGATTTAAATCTTTTGTTTTATCAAATACATAATTAATATTATCTTCACCCTTGAAATAAAGACGACTCTTTTTGTTAAACGGGAAGCCTTTTTCCTCTAAGAGTTTGGTTTTTTCTAAACTAGCACTAAATACATAAGACTTTTTCTTTATTTTTTTACATTCAGGTCTATTTAAAATATATTTAATAATTCTTTTATTATTATGATAATTTAAGACTTTTTTAACATCCAAAGGTAAACCACATACCTCTACCATGTATTTAAACAGTCTAAAATCAGAAACTACATATAAAAAATCCACATCAATAAACTCGTCATTATCAGGAGTTATTTTAGTTTTTGAAATATCCATCCCTCCAAGCTCCATCAAAAAAACTCCTTTTTCATACTTACAGGTTTTTAATATTCCACAAAACTCCTGATAACTTATTCCAGTAAAATCAACTTTTTCGCTGTATAATTTTAGTGTAGGTAAGTCGTGAATTTCTCTAAGAATATCAGCTTTGTAAAGCCCCCATTTTTTTTCTATATATAAATTGACTTCAGAAGGAAGAGTATTTGTTAATATTTTTTTAAATTTACGTACTTTATGTGAGGTCATATGATTTCCCTTTATATTAATAGCAGCTATTCAGATTAGGAATAATTTTAAGCAAATTAAATTCATTGCTATAATCGTAATCTGTCTCATTAAAATACCAATATTGAGCATCTTTAAATGCAATGTAAAAAATGAATGATGACTCTTTTTTAAGATTGAAACATTCAACCTTCCATTTATTTTTCCCTTCCATTGTTCTTACATCTATATCTGTTTTATCAGAATTATAACCAAAATTCTTCAATTGATGTTTTATGCTATAATAAGCAATATTTTTGATTATCGTTTCATAACCTTTTCTTTCATTAAAAAAATAATCAAGAACTTCCCTTTTTGTAAAATTCAATCCTGCAAACATTTCTGAGGGGATTAAACTTTGAATTCTTTCTCTTTGATAGTTATTAAATACATTTAAATAGTTTATCCCTATTTTATCCCTGTAAGGTTCCATTTGTCTGTCATGGAAATTGATAATATCAAAAGCAATAAAATCCTCTATGTGACTCAAATCAAATTCTGAAAGTTTTTCTATTTTATAATTGTAAATAGCATTATCTAATTCATAATCACTAAATCTTGCTTCTTTACTACCTGTATTTACCTGAATCAAATCATGATATTTCAAATGATCTTCCACTGTTTTTGAATAAATAGTCGCATCAAAGTCAATATCTTTGTAAATTTGCTTTTTATTATTGTAAAGATATGTTTCTATCGTTTCAATACTTCCCGTCTTTAATAGTTTTTCATAACCTGCAATTACAATATTGAGAATTTCGCTTTTCTTCTTCATCATACACTCCAATAACTTATTAAATTTTCATATTTTATCTTTTTCTTATCGAAAATGCCAATAAAAAAAGCATCATTAAAGATGCTTTGCATTGAGTAGTTAAATAAATCATAATCTTCTCTTAAGAGAACTTTCCTCCGTATTAATTATTGTTTTCATCAATACTTCTTTCTCTTGGCTGGCTTTTAATTTAAACATGTGCTTATCAAAAATATCTTTAAATTCTTCAGGATAATCAGATTTCAAAGAATTAATGTTTTGATTATATATTGAAAGTATAAAAGAAAATAAACCTTCATCTTTTTGTAAGAAATAATCTGCTAATTCTGAATAGAGTTCAAATCTTCTAAGAAATAATCTTTTTTTATTATTGAGGGAATATTCATCTTCTCCACCCACAATACGAAAACAATATCGGGGGATTTCCTTTATACAATCTTGCCTGAGCATTTCTTCCCATACCTTTTTTTCTTTTATATCTACGAGCCTCATCTTTTTTTCGTTTAAACCACCTATAAAATCAAAACCCTTTTCTTTTAGCAAACTTATATAATCTGACACACCTGCTTCTTTCATTAAAGAGTTTTTCATTAAACAAGAATAACCATTATCGTTCTCTGCATTTATGTCGGCACCATTCTCCAGCAACAAAAGGAATCTTTTATAATTTGAAACGGTCAGAAGAGGAGTATTACCCGCAAAATCAACATGATTTACATTTGCACCATACTTAATAAGTATTTTCATTTTATCCTCATTAGCATTATAAAGTGCAGTTTTCCCATTAGCGTTTATGATATCAACATCCACTTCCTTTTTACTTAACATTATTTCAGTTTCTTTACTGTTTGCTGAAAATAATTTATAAACTTTATCCGAAAAACCTTCCATCTCATCACCTTTTGATTTCATCTATTTATCCATTATAAACTATTTTTAAAATAGTTAAATTCTTGTTTAAAACAAAACTTTTTTTTGCTATACTTCTTCTATTCTAATGAACAAAAAGGAATTTTAATATGCAAACTTTTTATATTTCTAAAAAAATCAATTTCCTCAGTGAAGGTGTTGATAAACAGAATCTTATTATTTCTGTTTGTGAAAAAATTAAAGCTTATATGCTTAATCATAATTACATTGAAGCAAATTCTGAAGATGACAAAATTGATTTCGTTTTCTCCGTAGGGGGAGATGGCACAATGATTCATACAATGAACGAATTCTTGAATAAAGATTCTGTTGTTATTGGAATCAATGCCGGAAATGTAGGTTTTCTTACCCCTTATACTATAGAAGATGTCTTTAATGAAGATGTATTCTCGTTTATCCACAATGAGTCTTATCGAATTGAAGATCGAAGTATTTTACAATATGAATATAATGGTAAAATCGTAAACTCCGTTAATGAATATGCCTTCACTTCAAACCATCCTAATTACACAATTGATTTCAATATCTCTATTCAGAATAAAGGTCATACAAGTAAAGCAGGTCATTATAAATCTAACACACTACTGATTTCTGGGCCTTGCGGGTCAACTGCTTATAACATGAATGCTGGAGGTTCTATCATCGACCCATCAGTCAGTGTTATGCAAATTTTATTAGTGGCTCCTACCACTCTTGGAATCAGACCTATGATCATTAATTCCAATTCAAAAATCATATTGAGGCCAGCAAGCCAGATTGAAGTTTTTACTGATGGTTTTTCATCCGACATAATTGAACCTTACTCAACAATTACTATTTCAATGAAAGAAAAACAGTCTAAATTATTAGTGCCAGATAACTGGAACTTCTATTCTGTTTTAAGTAAAAAACTGTTATGGAATAACGGAAGAGATGTATAAGTAGAATATATTTAATAAAAGATTGAAAAACATAAAAGATTAGGTCATATTTGTTTATGACTTAATCTTTTTTATTGGGGGATATCTTGAAACAAAAGGAAAAACTACACAATTATGCTGTAGAATTATTTTACAAACATTACCCACCTTTTGCTCATGTAACTTACGAGACAGATACCCTTTTATCCGTATGGCAAGAAAACCTTAATTATCTTAGACTTATGACTAATTCTAAAAATTTTTTGCAAATTCGAAAATTTAATAAGCTACGAATAAAATTTTTAAGGTCTTATTTCCCAGAATATATTTTATTATCTGTTAAACCTGACGACACTAAATTTTCAGTTATAAATCTACATCTTTGCAAAAATTTTTTTGATACCTTAAAAAATTTTATCATGATGTATGGTTTTAAAAGTTATTATATAGCAAACATTCTTTCTCATGACGAACACAGTATAAAAAAAAGAGTTTATAATTATTTTCTTGTGTTTGATTACATCAAACAACACAAGTTTTTTTCTAATCAGACTAATACTGGATTAAATTTTTGTGTCAATTTCTATGACAATATTAACCTTAACAAAAGAAGTATTCCTGACGACATCATAGGTTTTTCATTATGTCAGATTTATAAATTTAAATATTATAATTTATACATAGGATTTAACATTGAAAAAGAAGAAATAAAACAGAGTGAAATTGAAGAATTTGCATCAATTTACTTACACGAACAAGGTCATAGTATTGATATGGCTTTATATTGTTATTTAAAAAAACCACGTTTTTTAACAAATCTTTTTTCTTCTTATAAAGATAATAAAAAACATCAATTTTATTTCAAAATTTATCAAGAAATTTTTAATTCTGCCTATAACTTTTCGGAAAAACTATTTTTATCTGAGTGTAGCCAAACATTGCAAAATAAAAAAATAGATCTTTGTTATTTTTACGAACAACAATTAAACATCTCTTTTGAGAACAATGAAAAAAGAATTTTATTTGTTGACTATCTTGAGACTTTATTTAATTCTCAAAACAATAAAACATCTTTAAATCTCTTACAAAGTTTTTTTAAAGATGCAGCATTTTTACCAAAAGAAAAATTTACTGATACTTTCTTTGATAAACAATTTTTTTATTACTTATATAGCAAAGAAAAAAATTTTAATTTATTCTACAATAACCTAAATACTATTTTCATCGACCATTATTTTCATAAAAATATAGAACACCAGAAATATCTCTTATTACCTGAAGAAAAATTTGCTAACACACGTTTTTACAACACACAAAATTCATACACACATTTTTTATTTGAAGAACTTATCAGAGAAATTTTTACAACTAATAATGCTTATTTTTACTTTTAGGCCTTTTAAAACTTAATTTATTGAATAATATTATATTATCATATTTTATTTTTATTTTATGATTCCCCCGTTACTTATTTGGTTTTAAATTATGAAATAGAATAATACTTAGTCATAAAATATATAAAAAAGAGAACCCGAAAGTTCTCCTTTAAATTTTTTTAACAGTATTTAGTTATTTTTATAAAGAATTTCGCCTAAATTATAATATACAATTGCAAGCTTCTTTTTAAAATCATCAGAGTTTATATAATTAATTCTACAATATTGTATAGCTTCTACAGATTGTTCATTCATACAATTTAAAGTTATTTTATCAAAAATATCTTTAGAATTTTTTAATTTTTCACTAACACATTTATTCATTTTATCCTGGTTTTTTGTAGAACAATTAGAAACTGTCTTTTCAAAATTTTCCATATTATTTTTTAACTTCAATACATTATAATTAAAAATTTCTTCATTCTTATTAAATGTATTATCTTCTGTAGACATAGTATACTCATCAAGAATTGAGATAAAATTACTCTCTGAATCTTTATTTTCTTTTTTATCCTTAAAGCTTGCATCAACATAACCTTTATTAATATAAAAAGAAGATACAAGATTAAATTTTGCCCATGTCAACCTTTCATCCTGTTTAAAATCTAACGAAAAAGTTTTTGATTGACTATAAGTATCATTTATTGATTTTTCTGCTCTTTTCTCTATCTGTGTATTCATAGATTGGTATAATTTTAGTGCTTTATTTTCATTTTCTTTTGAATAGGTTTGCACGAGTTCTTCATTAATATTAATAAGTTTTTGAGGAATATGGCTTTCTTCAGCATAAGCAAGATTGGCGGCAAAGGGAAGCACAATTAAAAGTAATTTTTTCATAGGAAACTCCTTAACTATTTATTAATTAATTAGCATAGAAGAATTAAATTCACAACATATTTTTGCTTTTTATTGAAAATTAGTTATTATCTTAAAAAAAGACTTAACGAGGGAATATGATGAATAAAAAAATATCTCAATTATTATTATCAAGTGTATTTATAGCAAGCAGTTTTGTTAGTATTAATTCTTATGCACAGGAAAGGAATGTTGGATTAGTTGTAAATGTTCCTGCTGAGCAGCAAACAGCAAAAGACAAATTTGATCCTAAGAACAACCCTGATTTTAGTTCTGAAAGTGCAACAAAACTTTATCATCTTAATAAGCAAATTCTGAATAAAATTGTTTTGAATACGACATCTTTCGCTCAGGGTCCATATCAGGACGATTCAAAAACTTTATATGTTTTCTTTGATCCTCAGTGTGAACAATGCGGTACTCTATGGAAGAATTTACAGCAGGATAAATTTAAAACCTATCGTATTTTATGGATACCCGTTAGTGTCGTAAATTCTCAAAACAACACTGAATTAGGATTGAAGCAAGCAGCAACAATTATAGCTTCTCCAGATCCATTAAAAGCATTTGCAGAACATGAAAAACTTTTATCTGAAGGAAAAATGGGAATTACTCCTAAAGAAAATTTGGCTTCAGATATTATAGATAGAATAAGAGCTAATACTTACATATATAACCATCAGGGGTTTGAACGAGTTCCAGCCTTATTCCATGTTAAAAAGAATGGACAATTAGAAAATTACCAGGGTGAAGCTGTATTGATGGATAATGATTTACTACAGTTTATAGAAAATTAAGGTATTCTTACTTAAAACTTTATCAAATCCAAAATCATATTACAAAAGGAGCTTAGGCTCCTTTTATACTGTTTTTAATTCTTTAAGAAATTCAGTCAACTCACTTTTACACACTATTTTTTTACCTTTAAATAAATTAAAATATTTATTGAAAACATCTTTATTCTTAATAAAATATTCCTCAAGTTTTTTACTTTGATCACTTTTAAGTTTTTCAAGAGCTATTAAATTTTCTTCTATCTGTATTTTATTTTGAGGCTCATTATTATAAAGGTAAGCATACCAATTTTTAAGGTAATTTTCGGCCTCTTCTTTCCAGCGAATCATATCAGAATTGGAACCTGAAATTTGTTTATTTAGGAGTATTCTTTCACCAATATTTCCTGATAAAAACATTAACAAAAAGAAGTACGATAGGTTTTCATTTTTTTCTTGTTCTTTTTCTTTAAATTCAAAATAAAGACAACCTCCATGAGGTAAAGGGTTTATAAAGGCAGCTATTCTATTTAATATTTTTTTCTCTGGAATAGATATTTTCAAATTATAATCAGCGAAGCTATTCTCATCAAAATATTTTAAAACCGAAGCATGAGCCATTTCATGATAAAGGATAGATTCATAAGATGTTTTTGTTTTATAGTTTATGTAATGATTATTGGTTATGTTTTTCTTTATATGTTGATACGAAAAAAACAAATAAACAGTAATCGTTGATAATATCAGCATGGAACACCAGATAATATTTTTAAGTTCAAAACTCATAGTTTCCATAAGAAAGAAAAGACTTGTTGAGATAAGTAAAACATCAATCCACTTGTTGCTGTTTTTTCCTGACATGTCATTTAACAAAACAGATTGTTTTTCATCTATAAATATAACTTCCTTAATTTTTAAAAATAAAAGAGGAATCATTAATAAAAATATATGCTGCAAAAAAGGCAGCGGCATATAATTTCCTGAATTATACAAGCAATATCCAGAATAAAAAAACAAACAAAGCATAAATAGATATTTTAAAATAGTCATATGAAAAAATGTCTCCTTAACAGCAGGACATTACTGTATCATTTTAAGTGATGGATTTAAAGATATTTCTCTTTGAAAAGAAAAATATTTTATTGATTTGTCATGTTTTCTCCTGTATTATTTTCCACTTAAACTCGTTTATTAAAGGTGAGAAAATGAAAGATATCAAACAGGTTATTGTTATGCGTAAAGATTTAAATATGCGAAAGGGTAAAATGATTGCCCAAGGTGCTCATGCTTCTATGAAATTTATTTTAGACATGGCAAATAAACAAGATGCAGGGTTTACTTTTAACTATCCAGATGTTGATGTGAAGGCATGGATGCAGGGTAATTTTAAAAAAATTACGGTTTGTGTTAATAGTGAGCAAGAATTGTTAGATATTTACAATCAGGCTAAAGCAAATGGACTTATTGTTTCTTTAATCACTGACAATGGATTAACTGAATTTAATGGTGTGCCAACAAATACCTGCATTGCCATTGGTCCTTGCGATGCCGAAAAAGTTAACCCTCTTACAAGTCATCTCAAATTGCTATAATCTGATCATTAGACAATATCTCTCTTTTTTTATATAATTTAATTATACTATTAAGAGAGATATTTATGGATACTAATAATTTACACCGTTATTATGGAAGTCTTTTAAGCATATGTGAAAATGATGATGATTTTAATCTATTTATAGAAATAATATCTGATTATATAAATCAAAATAAAGAGATTGATTTAAGAAGTTTGCTTAAACAACTTATTGAAGCTTCAGATATATTTAAAACAGCTATACTTGATTATTTTAAAGAAAAACACCCTTCCATATATGACGAACAACTCCTTAATAAATTTTATGAACAAACACAAACCCGTTATAATTCTTATAATGAAGTCCTTATTTCTCAATATTTAGATTATAACAGATATATACAAAATGATATTATAAATACAAACCCTGAATTTCTTAGATATTTTAAAAAAGACAGTGTTTATTCTTTTTTTAATTCAAACTTGTTTTCATTAAACAGTATTTATAACATTAATCTTTTTACGGCTCTTGAAGAAAGGGGCTGCTTTACTGATGAGCATTATCTGTTTGCTCATGGGAATCTTAAAGATTTTTTATTATCTGATAGATCTGATCTTGTTTCAAAAGATATAGCATCTTTTATTTCTGCATACGATCTTGAGGAGCAGAGTTTTTATCTTAAAGACTTATATACTTTATACAAAAAGAATTCGCAAGATATAATTAGTCAAAATAAACAAAGAGAAAAAGTTATTTTCGAGAATCTTCTTATGAGAAATAATACAGGTCTTTTGGTTGGTAAATCTCGCACTTACAATTTTAATTTTTTAAAAAAATATCCAGAATGGCAAAAAGAAAAAATAGCCAACAAATCATTACCAGAAATTATGTTATGGAATAATATGGATAATTTGAAAAATTTTATATCTATTGACAGGCTTCCTCAAGATCAAAACGAAATGCTTGAATTTATAAGGAAAAATAAATACTTAAGTATTATCGAAGATGCCCCTGAAAAAATTAAACTAATGAGTATGATTAGTGACAATGGATTAAATTTTTCTGAGTTGAGAAAAATAAAATCATCTATTGATACAGTTTATAACAGAGAAGTTTTATATAAATTAGTCAATGAGAATGCAGGAACATGGTTCCACCTGGATTTTGGAAGTTTCAATAAAAATAAGGACGATGACAGACAACTAATTATTGATATATTTTCAAATTTAAGTAAGGAAAAGAAAAATTATTTATTATCTGATAAATATAAAAAACATTATGACTTTAATGGAATACTCTCTGGATTAAAAGAAAATAATTTATTGGAAGATGTCGCTAATTTTTTCACACCTGAGGAAAAAGGCTGTATTATTGATATGGCTAAATTTAAAAAATATACCGAATTTTTCTACGGTTTTAAAAATGATACATTTAGACTAAATAATAAAAAATTTTTGAATACATTATTTGAAAAAGAATCTTTGGCATTACAATTGAAAACCGAGTTTAATAAAGGAATGACATTATGAATAAGAGAATCGAACAAATTCTTTCATTATGCAGCAACAAATTAATAAAAGACAGCCATAAATGGAATATCTTTCAACTTATAAAAGAAGAGTTAATCAAGGATCATGTTTCTGAGGATGAACTTTTAAAGGTTAAAAGAATATTTCACGAGAAAGAGTTTAATAATTTTTATATAGATCATTACCCCGAGTATTTTATTGATACTAAAGATGGACTAATAGAAAATCTGGCTACACTTCCCAATTATGCTATTATGGAGAAATTACCTTTATTAGAAAGTTATAAAGGTGAAATCACTTACGATGATTTCATTAAAATTGTGAACTTAAAGGTAGAAGATAAATCACAAGAGGATTTTTCTGCATTTTGCTGGAATACTCTTTTTAAAGAAGAGTTTATTTTCACAGAAAAATTTATTGATTCTTTAGACTCCTTTCATTACAGATGGGGACATGCATCCTCTTCAATAACAACTCTTCTTTTAAAGCATATTAATACTGAAAATAATATTTTTTCCAAACCTTGCTCATATGAAGAAAAAGAAACCTTACCTTTTCATGATTGCTTTATTATATATCAGATATTCTCTTCAGTTTATAATGAAAGCATCTCTAAGCAGAATGTTGACAATATAAAAGGATATTATAAAAACGAGCCTGAAAAATTTAATCATTTTTTAGGCAAATTAATACTAAATAGAAAAAATGATTTAAATGAAAAAAAGAAATATATAAAAAGTATCAGAAGTATTCTTATGGGGGACTACAAAAACACTTTAATTGATGGTTTACCTTATCTTAATTTTGAATCCTTTTTAAGTAAGGATTTTAAAAAAGATATAGGAGAAAAAGCCTTTAAAGAATGGGTAAATAATAATAATGTAAACTTAATAATCCCTTTTGCCATTGGCAACACTGAAACAGCGCTAATAAAGGATATTTTTCAGTATAGAGTGCCAGATGATAATATTTTAAATATACTTGTTCGCTTTGCAAATGATTACCCTGATATAGCAAAATACACTTATAATCAGGGGATAAATCAATTCTCTGGTGGCGGTATATCTCGTTTTATTAAAGGAATGGGTGATTTGAAAAATCTGGAATGGAATAACATATTTAATAATGCTGAACACATTAAAAATATTTTACTCGATAAAACCAATGAAGAAGATTTCAATAATAACCTTATTATATTAAGAGAACAGTCAAAATCTCTAGCTAATGAAATTTCTATTTTTTGTTTAGCAAACGATATTTTTTTAAGTAATACTAATATAACTTTGACCTTTATTGATTATTTTAAAAGTAATATTAGTTCAAATTTATTTAAACGAATCACTATCGAAATGGATGATGCTCTTAAAAATTATGAAGACCGTCTTGATTATGATTTAATTTTACAAACACAATGGAATATTAATAATAAAAAAGAGAGACATATGTATGTTCTTGCTGAAAAAGCACACATCTCCCAAAATCTTAGTGAAGGAGTTGAAAATACTATAAAAAGAAAAAGAATGTAAATAAAAAAAGAAGCCTCTGGGCTTCTTTTTAATTATATCCTTTTTTGTCTGGATATCTTTGAGGCAACATTTTCGTCTTTTAAATCATTTAAAAGAATATCTCTTTCTACTGTAGCAAAATTAACTTTTAATTTTTTCAATATTTCTGACTCATCTTCACCAGAGAATATGCTTTCAACAATCTCTGGTTGAATATGCTTAGGCAACAATGCTCCATTTTCAAGAAGTGTTTCTACAAAATTTGTATTTTCTTCGGATGATCTTTTATGTATAAGATGCATTAATACAGCAAACCCAAACCACTCTTTATCTTCAATCGAATCATATCTGGACTTAGGTATAGCTTTAATATATTTGTAGATAAGTTTGGCAAATTCGTCTTTATAAAATGAATGACCTTCACCTTCAGTTAATTTTTTTAAAAAATCCTTGTTTCCTAAAATAAGATTTGGATTTACCTTTCCTATTATTTTTAATACCTTTGGTTGATTTTCTTGTTTTTTATAATTATTTAAAACAGGAAATAACAACCTTCCGTTATTATTAGCTTCTAAAAGCTGTTCAAAAATCCCCTGATTTTTATTATTTAACGATAATTCTACATTATCTTTTATAAAAGAAACAGCATCTACATGTATAGTATCACTGTTCGCAAGAACATCTACCCATACATTCTCGCCACGAATATCTTTTTTATTCAGTGATTCAATGCTTCTTTTTAAAGTTATTTTATTCGCATGTGCTGCATCTTTATTTATAGCATAACGAACAACAGAGATATCTTCTTCATCATACAAACCCTCCCAACCATCTATTGTTTTTAGCTTTTCACAGGTTTTGCTATGACAAACCTTGAGAGAATCTTTTATTTTGGTTACTTTTTCTTTTTCAAGAACACTCTGGTCAATATTTTCTGCACACCATTTTTCTACAACATGAAGACTACTTAAATTTACATTTGCCATTAAATGCTGCCACACAGGTAAGCTCTTACCATCAAATTCAACATTTCTTTTAAGGTCTGTGTGATTATCCATATAATATTTCAAAGAGTTTTCATCAGCATTTACAGACCGTAAAATTGCTCTTAAAGATGAATCAGCAGAAACATCTATTCCCTTTAATTTAAAAAAATCAAGCAAATCAAAGTATTTTTCTTCATAGGCAGAATTTACTACCTGTGATATTTTCATTATTTTTTGTTCTTGAACATTCATTTCAGAATAATATCCATAAAGTGGAGCAATATTTCCTATAAACTCATTTATTGATATTTTTTGGAAAATCATATCGTAAAGTTTTATGAGTGTGTCTTGTGCTATTCCTTTAAAAGAATGACTTATTTTTTCAAGCGGTCTGTAACCATATTTATTTTGGGCGAAAACAGAGCTATCTTTATCCTCTAAATAATTTTGAACAAAGGAGAGAAAATTATCTTTGTGTTGATAGTCTTTCACTTTGTCTATCAGATGATAAAAAATATCTCTATCTGATGAATTTCTGACAATTTTTGTTGTATCTATAAAACCTGAAGTTTGTAAAGCTTTATAGATTTCGTAGATGTTATCTAAATTTGCACCTTCTGAAAGCAAATTATTAATATGTGATTCCATTCTAAACCTTCTGCATTAAGTTAATCTTTCATTATTATAACATATTTTAATCAATAAAAAAGGGAAGACAAGCTCCCCTTTTGATAAGTTAGATTATTTTATTTTTTTTCTTCAAACTCTGCATCTATTACTGAATCATCACTATCTACATCAGACTCAGGTGATGCTGATTGAGATTTGGCTTTTTCTTGCTCTGCTACTTTTGAAAGTTCATCTATAGCCGTCTTTATTGCAGTTGTCTCATTTTTAGTCATTGCACTTTCAAGAGATTCAATTGCTATTTTTAAGGCATCACTTGGTTCAGCATGTTCTTTTTTAACCTGATGGAGTATAGAATCGGCCATATTTTTAGTTTCAGCCAGTTCTTTAAGGCGATTATCTTCAGCTTCATTTAATTTTGCTTGGTTAATCATCTCTTCGATCTCTTTTTCAGTTAAACCAGAATTTGCTTTTATTGTAATTGTATTCTCTTTGCCCGTTGTTTTATCTTTTGCACTGACATTTAGAATACCGTTGCTATCTACATCAAGTGAAACTTCAATTTGAGGCATACCTCTTGGTGCAGCATTAATACCTTCCAGATTAAACTCACCTAAAAGATGATTGTCTTTTGCAAGCTTTCTCTCACCTTGATACACCTTCACTGTCACTGCTGGTTGGTTGTCTTCAGCAGTAGAGAACACCTGGCTTCTTTTAGTTGGTATAGTAGTATTTTTAGGGATAAGCACTGTCATAATCCCACCCATTGTTTCTATACCTAAAGAGAGAGGTGTTACATCAAGCAATAGCACATCTTTTCTTTCACCAGATAATACAGAACCCTGAATTGCTGCACCTGCGGCAACCGCTTCATCAGGATTGACATCTTTACGAGGTTCTTTACCAAAGAAGCTCTTAACAGCTTCCTGAACCTTAGGCATACGAGTTTGTCCACCTACAAGAATAACATCATCTATTTCAGAAGCTATAAGTCCCGCATCTTTCAATGCTATACGACAAGGTTCCAGAGTCTTCTTAACCAAATCTTCCACGAGGGCTTCAAATTTTGCACGAGTCAGTTTCAGGGTAAAGTGCTTAGGGCCTGAAGCATCTGCTGTAATATAAGGCAGATTGATATCTGTCTGTTGAGCAGATGACAATTCTATTTTAGCTTTTTCCGCTGCTTCTTTTAGTCTTTGTAAAGCAAGCACATCTTTTCTTAAATCGATTCCCTGCTCTTTCTGGAAACTTTCGATAAGATAATCAATTAACCTTTGGTCAAAATCTTCACCACCAAGGAAAGTATCACCATTTGTTGACAACACTTCAAATTGTTTATCTCCATCTTCAGCAGAAATTTCTATGATTGAAATATCAAATGTACCACCACCAAGGTCATACACGGCAATTTTCTTCTCTTTTTCAACCTTATCTACACCATAAGCTAATGCAGCAGCAGTTGGCTCGTTAATAATTCTAAGAACATTAAGACCCGCTATAGCACCTGCATCTTTTGTAGCTTGTCTTTGAGCATCATTAAAATACGCAGGAACAGTAACAACAGCATCTGTGACAGTTTGACCTAGGTAGTCTTCTGCGGTCTTTTTCATTTTTCTTAAGACGTCGGCTGAAATCTGTTGTGGAGCCATTTTCTTACCTTTTATTTCAACCCAGGCATCATTATTATCAGCTTTAACTATTTTGTAAGGAACTTTAGATAGTTCTTTTTTTACTTCCTCATCTTCAAATCTGCGACCAATTAGCCTTTTTGCAGCAAAGATGGTATTTTCAGGGTTAGTTACAGCTTGTCTTTTAGCACCAGAGCCAACAATTATTTCGTCATCTTTAAAAGCAACAACCGAAGGAGTTGTTCTTTGACCTTCCGAATTTTCAATAATTTTAGGAATTCCATTCTCGATAACAGAAACACAAGAGTTAGTTGTTCCCAAGTCTATACCAATTACATATTTACCCATATTACACCTCTGTTATTATGATTGTTGAACAAAAATTTATAGTAAAAGTTAAATAGGTTACAAAAGGAAGTTTTCAAGAGTTTTTATGTAAATTTTTTTATAGTTATTTAAAGAATAGTTAAAATTTAAATTTTAGACAAAAAAAACTCAGAGGAATCACTTCCTCTGAGATGATTAGCCACTTACCTAATCGCATTCTATATATTTGGATTTGAACCGGGCTATATAAACCTGTGGGCCTTATTATCATTTAACCGAATGTCAGGCGACTACGATTTAATAATACAAAATTTATTTTTTATTTACAAGACTTTTTTATAAAAGTTTTTTAATTTGAAATTATTGATTTGGATGAATTAAAATACTGATATGAGCAATGTGGATGCAACAAGTAACTATTTTTATTTTTTGAGAGACAATTATCAATTTTTTATAAAAATAAAGTTGAAATTTATGCTATATAGGATTTAATAATATTAAGGACATCTTATTGTCGTAACAAATGAGGACATTAATGAGAAAATTTAAAGAGATTCACCATAATCCTTTTCCACATCTTCTGAATGAAGATACTTTCCTTTCTTCGCCTTCAACAAATTTAAAATCGCTTACAAAATACCAAAGATACATTATTCATAATATGAAAAGAGGTGCTGAAATACTGCTTGATATTAGCAGGAAACAGGCTCTTTTATATACTGTAAAAAATGGGATTAAAAAACTGTGTAAAATATCTATCAGAACCTTATCATCCTTGATAAGGAATGGCATCATACACATTAATAATCGTGAAGGAAATAGGGTATTTTTCGTTATTAACGATTAATATTTTCTTTTACATATTTCCATATAGTATTCCCTTTAAGACTAATGGGGTTCCACTCTATTGTCGAATTACTTACTTTCATTTTTTCTTCTACGAAAGCATAATCTGTACTGGCATTTATGAAATCAAAATCGAATTTCCAGTTATTACCTTTAAAATCAGGTCTGACAAAAAGAGACTTGTTAGGTAAATTTAGATTTTCAGCCGAAATCTCCAGAGCAGATAAAGGTAAGCCTGCACCGTTACATATAGCCCATCCGTTATTATCGGTAATAACGATTGTTGTCTTAATAGATCCTTTACATGTTATTTTCATATTACCAAGGGGTTTGTTTTGAGAAGCAACAGCAGAAGTAATATTTATCTGGATACTACCTTCCTGCAAAAAACGAGAAGCATTAGGATTATTATATTCTGGAAAACCTTTATAGATAAAAGAAATATTTTCAGGATAAGGATTAGTAGTTAAACTTATCACATTTTGATCTGTTGATTTCCACAAACCTTTTGTCTGGAGGTTTACTGTATTATAATGCATATACCAGTCAAAGGTATTATCTTCATTAATAGTAAGCTTGGACATAATATTTGGAACATTAGATAGGGTATAAGAACCTATGGGATTTCCCGTATCATTGACATTAGGCTGGTAGTAATTTGTTGGGGTGTTATCTGCACCCCTGAATACATAGGCGGCTTGTAAGGAGCAGGAATACATAAACAAAGCTGCACAAACTATTATCTTTTTCATCATTTACCTCTTAAATATTTTTGTTTTGTTAAATATGTTATATAATAAAATGTGCTTATCATACCATCACTGGAGGAAATATGGAAAATATTTTTAAAGATTTTGCGAAATTGTCAGAAAATCAAAGTGTAGATGAATGGATCAAAAAAAATAAAGAAGAGCTTTTTAAATTAAAAAGAGAAACGAATGAGAAATGGAAAACGATAGCTGAGCATCTTACAGATCATCTTGAAACAAAAGACAGAATAAGACCCAGTATATTGACTGAAAAGTTAACACTTCATTACTTCTTAGCTTCTCCTCAACCTAAGAAAAAATTTGATTATTAAAAAATAAAAAGAAGGCAATGCCTTCTTTTTTATATATTAAAGCGATTTGGTAAATGTTCGGGTTATAACATCTCTCTGTTGTTCAGGTGTAAGTGAATTAAACCTAACAGCATATCCTGAAACACGTATTGTCAATTGTGGATATTTTTCAGGATTAATTATAGCATCTTCAAGTGTTTCTTTTGTTAAAACATTCACATTTAAATGCTGACCACCTTCTATTTTTACTTTTAATTCATTTTCAATATTGAGTTCTCTGCATACAGTGTTATCGGTAATAATATTATTTTTATCTAAAATAGTATTTTCTGGATATATTCTTGAGCAAAGACAACGAATCTTGTTTTCATCTGTTAGCCATATTGAATGCAATAATTCAGGATTATCACATTGCATTATTTGAAAGCCTTTAATCATAACATTTCTCCTTCTTTATTAACTATAAACATATTGGATCATGTTACAATTAAATCAAATAAAATCTGCATTTACATTGATCAGAATCAATAAATACACTTATAATCTTTTTATATTTTTTACCTCATTCTGAAGTGCTGGCTCATCTAACGCTTCACTAATTTTTCTTTTTTCATGTAGTGAAATAAGAATACTGGGTCCCATACCGTCTTCTGTAGTTTTTAAGATATGTTTTCTTCTTCCAAGAGAATGTTCAAGGGTTCCTCTGTATGCTGATTTAAATTCAACATCTAACTTTGCTCCTTTTTCAAAAAGGTGAATAGCTAAAGAGGTAAGCTCTGGGTATCTCATAGAATGTTCGACTAATTTATAGAAAAAATTACCATGAGAAAGATGAGCATCACTGTTGTCAGGTGAGTAATTTATATCAATACCCCAATGTATCATTATATCAGCCTGTTCTTTAAGATAAGCGACTCTCATTTTTCCGTCACTATCATTCCATTTAAAATTTCCTTTAAAAGCCATGTCTGCCCAAGCATCCATAATTCTAATGAGGCCAATCTGGATATCATCTCCTTTATCATTTTTGACCGTTGGATTCGCACCTTTTTGGATTAAATTTGTCATGTCTTCCCAAAAATTTTTCTTAGAAATTTCAGACATCAGTTCTTTATCCAGATGATTAATAACGGGACTTGCAGGTTCTTTTGAAAAAGAAGACTTTTTCTTTTGAATTTTAGCTTCTTTTTTTGCTTGTTTTTTTAAAAGTTTCTTTATGTTATAATCATGTTCTTTTTCTACATATTGCCTCATAGAATATTCCTTTTCGTTTTGTATATCATAACATAAAAAAAGAGGCTCTTAAAGCCTCTTTTTTACTATAATTTACATCCTTCTTCTTTTGTTAGATGTAGATACTACTGGTTCTTCAGGAATTTCTTCTACTTCAACTGGATTATCCTCTTTTACTTTGCTTTTCAGAATTTCTATTTGATTAAGCAGTTCTTCCATTGTGACTTTATTTAGGTTTTCAAGAATAGTTTTTCTCTCAAGGTCAGCGATACCCTGACCAAGTTCTCCTATTCCACATGAAGGTAAAGGAATTTGATTAGTAATACAAGTCAAAGAAATTTTTGACTCTACAATAACAACATTATTAGTAATGCCACGTGATTTCGAGGTTCTTTCTGCCTGAATAGCACTCTCAAAAAGACGTGCACCAGACATGGGCACATAGCTACCTTTATCATTAAGATAGCCATTACTGGTAGGATTATAAATAAGATATGCTGTACTCGAAACAAGTCTTGAAAGTGGATCGTATTCACTTATAATCAGATTTCCTTTTTTTGAAGCCATTTTACTGTATGACTTTAATGCTTTTTTAACAAGATCTGGCATATTAATTATAAAACCCATCAACTCGATATAAAGCTGAGTCGCTTCTTTAGAAGCAACAAGTTTTTCCATAGCCTCAAAACCAATTCCTTCCCAATCCCCCTTAGCAATATAGGGAAAATCTACAGTTGATGTGGCTCCAATAAAATTACTGAATGTAATAAATCCATAAACTGGCTCATTCTTATTAAAATCAGGAGATAACTCTACTTTGGTAGAGTCAATTCTAAAATTATTATAATATGGTGAACTGTATAAATTTAAGACATTAACATTAAAATCTTTATTTTTTGACTCAAAATTAAACAATCCTAAGCCATATATATTAATATTAATAATACTTTTTTTCACAAACCCAAATTGATGTAGATAATCCTTAAATTGCTTCAATTTATCCATCATAGTGTAATCATTCAAGTAATCACAGTATTTTTTAACAAAAAGAGACAGCACAGGGTTCCAGACAGGTTCAAAAGATAAGTTAGCATTTAAACCTTTTTCATTTTCGATATTGATAATCATAGACAACCTCCGAGAGTTATTTTTATCGTGTAATAATACAATAAAATTACAGAAAAATCAATAGAAAATAGAGGTTTTTAAAGATATAAAAACCAATAAAAACAGCATCTTATAATCTTTTTTTAGGGTCTTTTTCTATAGGTTCCAACTCATGTTTTAAAGCTTTCATCACCTTATTATTTTCTCTTTTAACCAAAGATTCTTTAAAATCATTGGCGTAATTTTCAACTAAAATGCCCTTACTAACTATAGAATCAACTTCTATTTTTAACCTTACAACATAACAATTATTTTCAATATTTTTGCCTTTAGCAAAAGCTACGGCTCTTTTTTCACTTTCAAAAATCATAGCATTTGAAAGAATCCCGCATTCTTTATAACGATCTATGTAGCCATTTCTTGAAGCATCAAAAAGAGCATAAGAATAACTTTCTATAAAAATATCAATTTTTGATACAGTAATCAGTTTACTTTCTTGCCAGTCTTTAATTATTCTATTTAAAGTTTCTTCAGTTAGTTTCTTATTTTTTCTGTTTTTATTAAGCCAATTTTTTAAAAATAAAAAATCCTTATAACCTTGAGTATTCATGAATTTTTCTAATTCACACATACCATTATCTTCATTAGAAAAACCAGTAAAATTCGGAGGATAAGATTTAGCATAATTTTCATGATACATAGATATTCTATAGACATTAAACTCGTACAAATAATTCTCTATCTGTGTTTTTTCTTTTTCGTTTAAAAACTCATTTCTCTCAATTAAATTTTTGTTCAGATTATGAGATAGAGGATAATGTGTTATATTTTTAGAAAAACACAATATTGCATCTTTCATCATAGATATGAATTTGTTCAAAATCAGATCTTTTTGGTCAGAAGGTATCTGCTTATCGAGAAGGCTGTATAAGTCTTGATAGCCCCAAAGCGTGAATTCAGAGACTCTGCCATATTTATTTTCTTTATTAATTAATTGAATGTTTGCAGCAACTTTTTCCATTTTTCCTCCATTTATATTTATCCTCTCTGAACAATAAATAAGCAGGCTTTATTACAATTTATCCAATAAAAAAAGAGAGTTGATCACTCTCTTTTTCGTTTGTTTAATATACTATTCAGCTACTGGATTACCTTTGCGATCAAGTTTTACAATGGGAGCATCTTTCCAGGACTCAATTTCCTCATCAGTAACAGGAAGCACATTTTCATTTCCTCTGAAATACTCATCCAGAACATCATAAGATATCCCTTCTCTCATTGTGAGCTTGTAAGTAGAAGAACGCAGAGGATGAGCATCAGGTTCAAAAGCCTGAACAATTGAAGCAACTCCAAATTTAATTAATACCTGAATTTCTGATTGTCTTGAAATACCAGTGCCTTGTTTAAAACGAAGATGAGATATAGTCATAGTGAATTCCTTTGTTTAACTGTGTTATAATTAATTGATGAGAAGTATTATAACACTCTTTTCTAAAAAACGACAACTATAATATTCAAAATATTTTCATGTTTGACTTTTATCAACATTTTTTTAAAATGAAATAAAAATGGGAAAATATATGAAAACACAAACAGAAAAGACATCAGGTTATCTTTATATTCTAACGAACAGTAGTATTCCTGGACAGGTTAAAATAGGAAAAACTGTCAGGCATCCTGAAGACAGAAAAAAAGAACTTTCAGCCGCTACAGGCGTTCCCACACCATTTGTGTTAAAATATTTTTTACCTTTTGAAGACTGTCATAAAGCAGAGAGAAAATTACATCATTATCTGGAGAAAGAAGGTAAAAGAGTTTCCGAAAATAAAGAGTTTTTCCGTTTAGAACTACCAGAAGCTATAAAAATAATGGATAAAATTTCTGATTTTGAAAAAAACAAAAATAATGTGGATAACAAATCTTCAAATAAGGAAAAATCTACAGAATTTTTAAAAGAAGGATACATCTATTTAAACGGTAATGGGTCTGTTATTAAAGATTATAAAAAAGCATTGGAACATTTTGAGCAAGCGGGAATGATGGGTTCTGTCAAAGGCGAATATATGGCAGGTGTAACTTGTGAAAAAATAACTTATAACATTAAAAGAACAAAAGAAAAGCAGGAGTGGCAACAAAGAGCTTTGAATCATTATAATGCAGCAATATCTCTTGGTGATATAAGCAGTCTTGCTAAGGCATCATGGATTTTTAGAAAATTCCAACAACATCAACAAGCCAATCATTTATGGGAAGATTTTTTAAGAGCCGTTTTAAAAAATGAAACAATTGAAAAAGAGCATACACAATGGATTTTAAGATGGCTCGACAATCAAAAAGATAGTAATTTTACACTACCTTTCCCTGAATTATGGACGACACATATAGCTTATTTAAAAAAAGAATGCAGTAAGGATTCTACTCCAAATGGTATGGCAATAAAATTATTAAAAAACACTAAAAAATGTTTTAATATTAAATGGCTATTTATTATCATTATAAATTTAGTGTTTCTATTTTTAATTTTTAATCCTTTATTATTTTCCAGTATTATATGGACATGTGCTTTTTTAATCAGTGTTATTTTTAGTCTTTATGCTTTATTTCCTGTAAAAAAGAAAACTCAATATAAAAATGTTCCAAATAAACATAAAAAAAATAGAAAAAGAAAGTATTAAATATTATGATATTTTTATTTTCAAACAAGGAGACAGTATGGCAAAAATTTATCCTCTTAATGGTATTCCCGGATATGCTGACGGAAGATTAACATTAAAAGTATCAAGAATGTGGCTTATACCAAGTAAACTTTATCTTGACAATAAACCATTAAACAGAGAAAAAGGCGCTTATTTATTAGGAGTTAAAGGGCAGGTTACTTCTTTAAAATTTAAAAGAACGGGATTTGATCCAGTTCCTAAACTATCTATAAATGGTTCTGAATATAGACCAGCTTTAGACATTCCTCTTACTTTACCTGAACAGTTTTGGTGTGTATTACCATTTCTTGCTTTAATCAGTAGTTATAGTATTGGAGCTTTTTTCTTGAGTGCATTCTTCTCATTATGCAATTTATGGATTTTTCATAACAGAAAAAGAGGTATGCTTTATAAGTATTCTTTATCATTCATCAATATGTTTTTAAACTGCTTTTTCATACTTCTTATACACCATATACTTCAAAAATAAACAAACAACAATGGATTAATCATCCATTGTTGTTTTTTAAGAAATCAAACTTATTTGTTTTTAGTATGTATAGACCAGCAGTGTAACCTTCTCTATATCCCATCTGAGCTTTCCAAAGAACGAATCCAGATCCCTTCTCCTTGTAAGATAAGCATTGATAATAGGAACCTGTATTAAGCCGTCTTCTTACATTACCTTGTTTATCCGTATAGGACAAATAATTTTCTACTAAACATTTAGTTTCTACTCTATCAAACGGATCAAAAGATTTATTACCTAAATTAACAATACAAATATCAGACTCTCTTTTATCTTTATAAATTGCATCACAAGCTTGCATATATTTCGTAAAGCTATTATTTTCTGTGGTGTATATTTTTTTTAAACAGGACTGCAACTCTTCGCTATACGGATTAGTTATATATTTGCACTGTTCAATATCTTCAGAATAAATTGGGTTAATATTTTTTAACTGATAAACAATATTCGCAACACCTTCTGTCTGATAATCTTCCTCAGATAATATATCATTAACCTTGGATATATAATCTTTATCTTTTGATGAGAATGTTGCATCCGAAAATCCTTTTTCACGAGCGGCTTCATAACTGTATTTAAAAATACATCTGTTTTTAATATATTCTTCTGGGTAAATTTTTTTAACCTGACTTCTGAAATCGTCACAATTATGGTTTTTAATCATCAAATCATTTATCTCATTGTTAAAACTATTTATATCTATATTAACAATAAAATCATTTGATTTTTTATTTATAAAAGGCATATCATTTTCAGTTAATGATATTTCTTCGGCAAGAGCAGTTGTTGCAATAAATAGAAGACAAATGCTCATAAAAATGTTTACAAAAAACTTCATTTCAATGTATTACTCACAGGTGGCTTATCATATATTGGTATTACACCAAAGTCTAAATGAATAGCAATTATTTTTTGATTTTCTTCATCTAATTCGGCTATTGCTGGAATTGCGAAATCATCTCTACCACAGTAAGTCAAAACAATATTGTTAAAATTATTTTTCATATCACTTCTTTTTGGTAATCTTATATTTGCACTACCGCAACGAATATGTTCTGGATTATCCATCGTGTCAAACCAGGAATTAGTCACATCATAATTGAAAAAGTTTTCAAACCAGGGTTTTTCACTTTCATCAGGCATACTATCTCTTATATTATCACTATCTGCGATTGCTATTACTTTAGACACAGTAGAAACACCGACAAACAAACAACCCTTATCTTCTTTTTTAGAAATGTTTTCCTGTTTTATATTCATGAAAGCAAGTCTTTTTGAATCAACAGCCGGATTTATACCAGAAAAAATATTTTTTTCTTGAATCGCTATTCTTTCTTTCATGGCTTTTTTATCAATTATAATCGATAGATAAGCTTCTTTAACAAACTCAGGCTCGCCTGTAAAAGAATCACTACTATCAGATACAGTGATATAAGTTTGATAATTGCCAGATGGCATAATTATAAAGGGATTATTTTCTTTATGCATAAGAAAAAAGGGATCGGTTATCATTAATTTCCCTGAAGGAACAGAGATAATACCGGACTTTACAATATGAAGTTCTTTCTGTTCTGTTTTAGCACCAGTAAATTGAAACTTTCCTTCTACAAGAGCTAAAAAAGGGTTTTGGTTATTAAAAATAAAATCAAATTTCATAATTCTTCCTGTAAAAAAGAGCACATAAGTCAATTTATACACTCTTTTTTTTGTTTGTCACCTTCCACTCAATTTCTTTGTTACAATTTTTATCATATTCTTTTTTTCTTAATTACTTCTTCAGTAATATTTTCCAATCCGCCTAAAACAAGACAACGTTCAAATTTACTCAGAATGCCATCTCTGAGTTCAAACTCAAAAGACAAGAAATCTTTTTGATTATGCTTATACAAAGAAAACAAAATATTTTCATAAAGTATAGAACCATTGAAAAATGAACCGTTTAACAAATCACTTTTATTATTTTTCAAATACAGTTTTAACATATTGTATAAATAATCTATTTTATAATCTTTTGTTTTTAAAGCATAGTAAAGGGCAATAGGATGCATAACTTCAAAGTTAATATATTGATCTAAAAAATCCTTACTAATTCCGTTCACTTCTTCTATTAATGGCATCAAAAGATCTATTCCATATCTGGATATCTCAAGTTTTTTATTTATAGCATAAAGAATAAATTCTTTTTTTATAGCCGTTGGTAAATGGTATATGTAATCCAAGAAAAATTTATATTCACTTTCATCTTTATAGGCTGAAAAAAATGATTTAAAAAAATTGAAAATAAGAACATTATGCTGCTGAGTATTAAATTTATAACCATGTTTAATTAATATGTTTAGAACAGGAATATTATAATGAAATATATAATGATCAACATATGAAATATTTTCTCTTATATCTTGATAGATTTTTACCCTATGAGACATACACATAGATGAATAGAAATATTTATCATAATAATGATTAAAAATAGCCTCTTTTTCTTCTGTTGATATACTATTTAAAAATGTATCCATATATTTAGCCTGCTTTAATGATGTTGATTTTTTGTTTTCAAACAGAATGATATTATGTTCCAGTTTATTAACACTGCCTTTAATATCAATATCAATAGAGCTTCTTAAATCTGTATCTATTTGTATTAAATTTTCTTCCATTTTATTTAATATATATCCTTTATCTATAAAAAATTTTATCATTTCTGCATTTTTATTTTTTATAAGTAAAAGTACAGGAGTATTTCGTCCTATTGTTTTTCTTTTATCATTAGTCTCACTTACTTCTTTTGATTCTTGCATTAAAGATTCAATAATTTCATTATTGTAATTTAAAATTGTCTCAATTTTATCTTTTATTTCTTCTTTATTTTTTGTATTCAACATCTTTATCAGATTATATACAGCATGGTTATTCATCAGTATAGACATTAAATAAGAAGGTCTTTGAACATAACTTCTATATAGTTCAGGTATTTCTTCGATATTAAAATTAACAACAACATCAAAAAAATACTTTACATTTTCTGATGATAGTTTTTTATAAAAAATTGGGGATACTTTTTTGTCATTATTTGAAAATCTAAAAGTAAGAAAAAAATGATAGAGTGCCCGTTCATTTTTTTGTTTTATCTGGGACCAATAAAAATTTATAGTATTATAGTTTTGCGAAAAATCCACGGCATAGAAATCGTTATTTTTTGCCAAACAGCTAATATAATTGTGTATTTTACTATTTACTTTTATAAAATCAAAAATATGGCTTACAAATAATTTGTTATTTCTGTATTTATTTTTTACAGCTATAACAGTGTCCATTTTTAATTCTCTTTTGCTTTCACAATAAGCTTTAACATAGTTAAGATTATCAACTAACATCGCATAACCTAAAGCATTAAAACTTAATTCATTATCTTTTTTACAACAAAAATCGTTTTGCGATATATCATCTAACAAGTAGCTGTATTCCTCTATACTTAAATATTGGTCAATTTTCTCTTTAATATTCAAAATCACCACCTCATCTGTTAAATTACTCTTAAAGATACCTCACTTTAAAAGTAATTTCATTTATTTTTTATCCGCAAGACAGTAAAAATTTTTCTTTAGGCGGAACTGTATAAGATGTAATCTTATTAAAAAATACTGTTTTATTGCAATAAAAAAGCGAGTTTTAATCCCATAAAACGCGCTTACATGTATTAATTTTTCAGATTAAAAAATCAATCTTTCTTAATAAACCTCATCATCATAATCTTCACCATAAACTTTCTTTTTATCTGTCAATGAATGATGAATAACTACATCCTGAAGTGTAAAGTTTCCTCTTATATCATCTATACTACTATCTGATTGAAATTGTAATCTGGAAATAATACCTTGTGTGGCTATCAAATCAACTGAAATATAATTTTTCCGGCTGACTAATAAACCAGAAGCAATTACACATTCATAAGGCTCATCATTATCTAAAACAGGTGAAATTCTTTTCTTACTGCCAGTTATAGAAATTCTATCAAAAGCTGTAATACAGATATTTCCACCTTCGTTTGTTTTAATTCTATGAGTTCTGTTTAATAATTTTAATTGTTTAACCACTGTTTTTCTATGATTCGCTGGCATTAACATCGTAAATTTATAAAAAACAAAATCCTCCAAATCTGTTAAAAAAAACCAGCCAAGACTATTATATAATTTATTTTTAAAACCTTTCACTTGAAAAATAGGTTCTTTTTCATTCATTTCGAAACCAGAATCGAGTTTTTGAAGCATATCAAATTGATTCGATGTTTCTTTTATAAAGAATGAAGCTATTAATGTCCAAAACCCGGGGATTATAAATTTCAATACAGACTCATGAGACTGATAATAATTTTCATCTGTGCAGAATATAAACACTTTTTTAGGTAATTCTATAAAATTATTAACCCAAAAAGAGACTAAAGATATAATTGATGGTACCCATTTTGGAGGGTCGTTCATTAACACTGAGTTTCCAATATAAAAGCCGAATATAACAAAAAACAACACAATACATTTAAATAATTTCATAACTTCCTCAATGTTAAATTTTCATTCCCTTGTGTACTTCATTTTTATTTTTCTCGATATCAAATTCAAGAATTAATTTATTTGCTTTTGCCCCATAATCATATTGATGAATTTTTCCATTTTTACTTAACAAATCTGTAATAACTTTTTTATAAAACTCATTTTTGGAATCACTATCATTATTATAGCTAAATAAAACTTCATCCAGCAATGTGAAAGGTTTTTCAGGAAGAGTAAAGTGATGAGAGTTGAAAGTATAGGGGTCAATATCAACATTTTGCTCATTTATATCTCTGAGAAATAAACCAATTATCTTAACATTTCTGGTTTGTATACTTAAAGATAAAAGACTTTCATCTGAAACATCAAGTTTAAATGCCCAAGGTGCTCCATTATCCTGAAGTGGATATTTTTTAAAAAAATCAAATAATATTTCTTCATTCTTTTCTTTCAATAAAGCTCTTAACCAATAAGCACTTTTATCATCTTTAATAACATCTAGGTTATTTTTTAATTGGGTAAAAGCTTCTTTTAGAAAAATTTCATAAAGATGGTTATCTTCAGGTATTACTTCTATTGTATTATTTGTTATTAAATCGGCTTTATTATTTACAAGTAAATTAAAAGCTCTTACCAAAAAACCATTTTTTTTATTTAAATCTTTATCTTTGTCTTCTTTACTGTCATCTAAAGCACCATAAAGAAACAAATACGATATGGGAGCTATAGGGGTTGAATCTTTTTCACTTAAAGGCCTTTCTGCTAAAAGATTGGCTCCTTCATTTATTGAAGATTCAAGACTTTTGATATCTCTTCTTAATATGCTATTGAATAAATTTATTGTTGATTTATTCTCATTTGAAAGATAAACTTCATTCAAAGAAGCATCAAGGGATTTTTCGTTCATAATAGTATCCTTTGAAAGGTATTTCGTTGTTTCTAAAGTTTTATTTGTGATAGTTCTTATTATATAGGTAAAACTTTTTATTACAAGATACCTTACAAAAAATAGATAACCAAAGAGGTTAACATGGCAGAAATTAATCATTATTCAAATAAAATAATTGATGATATTAAAAAGAAAAAAAATGACATTATAAAAAAACTCAGAACTGATATTGAGCATTTCTCTATTTGCAATCTTCCCTTTAGTGACATGTTTTTTAACAATATCGATTATACACACTGGGATTTTAATTTTATTGTTGAATATGCACATTTAACAAACATAGATAACGAAATGTTTTGGCAAAAAGTTCTTTCTTCTCCTTATCATTCTTTGACTGCTAAGCTGGATATTTATCATTATATTTTAGATAATAATTTTATATCTGTATTGAACAATGAAACAAATCAAAACAGGAATTTTATTGATAATTTCTTAAAATCTTATGATTTAGGCATTTATAACATTATCACAGATGATGCATTCCGGGATGAAGATGAAAGAAGATTACTGCTACTTATTAAAAAACTAATAGATTGTGAAGATTTCCAGTTTAGTAGTGATGATATAAAAAGTATACTTTATCGGAAAAGAGTAGCTTTTATGATTTTCCCTTATTTCCTGGAAAAAGTATACACAAATATGACTGAGCATGATCAGAATTTTATACTTTCTAATATTTTAAAAATAGTGCAGGTTGATTATCCTTCAAGTTTATATTTTCCTTATACTACTTTGTTTGACAACCAAAAAATCAAAAAGGATGAATATAGAAATAAGATACTTAATTTTATCTTTAAAAAAAGAAAGAATAAAAAAGAACCCATAGTTCTTCATAATGAAATACCTTTTATCCATACAGAGAAAATGTGGATTTTAATTTTGAAAAAATTCAAAAAACACACACCTAATTTTAAATCTGACATGATTAAAAATTTGAAACATATTATTACTACGATATATAGCACTCAACTACTCCAGTTTTATATAGATAACGGAGGGGTTTTATATAGTGAAGATAAGAATGAAAATGAGTTATTTGTTTTTTTAAATGAAAAACTGCATTGTGATATATTTAGAGGGCACAATATCGAGTTTGAATTTCCTTATAATCTGTCTAATGAAAAAAGCTTAGAGTTCTTTCACCACATCATTAATAATTTTACAGACGAAGAAAAAGCAAAAAGCATCAATTCTTTTTTAAATGAATGGCGGGCAGACATTTTAACCTATAAAAATAATGCAAGCAGTGAGCTTTTAGGCATTTGTGGGTTATTAGAATGCATGAGAATTTACAAATCCTTAGAAGAGGGTAATTATAAAGAAAAACAAGATTTAACTAATAAAAAGAAAAGGATATAAAAAATCATCTTATTCCTATAGTGTGCATAGCATTTTTTGTTTATAAAAATAACAAGAAGTCTGTCACAAAAGTTGAATTTTTATTGGACTTGATTATATAATAGGTAAGTAACTTTTAACTTATATTCTCATATATTAAAATGAGGTGGAAATATGATCAGACAACGGACATTAAAAAAACCTGTGAATGCTGTAGGGATAGGATTACACAGTGGTAAAAAGGTTAAACTAACCTTAAGACCACTACCCGTAAACTCGGGTGTTATATACAGAAGGACAGATTTAAATCCTCCTGTAGATTTCCCTGCATCTGCAACTTCCGTAAAAGATACTATGCTTTGCACAGCTCTTGTTAACTCAGAAGGTGTGAGGATTTCCACTGTTGAACATATTAATGCTGCATTATCTGCTTTTGGTCTGGATAACATAATGGTTGAGGTTGATGCACCTGAGATCCCAATTATGGACGGAAGTTCATCTTCTTTTATTTTCCTTATACTCGAAGCGGGTATAGAAGAACAAAATAGTCCAAAGAAATTTATTAGAATAAAAGATAAAGTTAGAGTTGAGGCAGAAGGTGGAAAATGGGCTGAAATAACGCCTGCGGCGGGTTTTTCACTTGATTTTAAAATTGACTTTGATCATCCTGCTATCACAAGCGATTTTAATCACTATAAACTGAACTTTTCTACTAAGAATTTTATCACAGAGATAAGCAGAGCCAGAACTTTTGGATTTCTCAAGGATATAGATATGCTTAGAGCTAATGGGCTATGTTTGGGAGGTTCTCTTGATTCTGCAATTGTACTCGATGATTATGCGGTTTTAAACCCTAGTGGTTTAAGATTTAAGGATGAATTTGTAAGACATAAAATCCTCGATGCGATAGGAGATTTATATATGTGTGGTCATAACATTCTTGGAGCATACAAAGCATATAAATCAGGTCATGCCTTAAATAATGTATTGTTGCAAAAAGTTTTACAAACTCAGCACGCTTGGGAATATTTTACAATCGAAGACGAAATTAGAGATCGTGAAGTTGCTGGAGTTTTTGAATTAGGTAAGTTTCAGTTAGCTCGTTAAAATGTTTTTATGCCATAAAAAGGATAAAAGATTTCCCTCCTTTATCCTTTTTTATTATAATTAATTATCAATTTTGAATTTTAAAGGCTTACGCATGAGCAAAATTTCAATGAATCAATCTCTTCTTAAAGTTCTACATACAAATAATAGTAAGTATAGCCAAGGGAGTTTATATCGGGAAATCCTTTTTAATAAAGATGTAGATGCTTTAATTTATATAAAAAATAATAAACCTAAAAGTCTTAGTATTGATGCTTATGATATCGGTTATATTTTCGATTCATTAAGAAATGATGATTTTGTTCTATATACATTTTTTAAAGACATTATGTTCGAAGAGCATAAAAAACCAAAAAATAATATAATTCACTTTTTAATCAGAGATTATCATTTATTAAATAAAGAAAAATTAAAGATTTTAAATATATTATACAATGATGGTTTTAAAGATGAACAAGATTATTTGGTTTCAAGGAATTCTTTTCATCAAACTTCAGTTTCAGCAGCTTGTCAGCATAATGAATTTTTTTTGGCAAAACAGCTTATCGATATGGGATTTCCAATAGAATATAAAAACAACTCAAATAATGCTATTTTTTATCTTTATGAAAAAGCATTGTATGAAAGAGAAAAACCAGACTTTAACATTCCTGTTGACAGAAAAATGCTTATTGATTATCTATTACCTTTAGTTACACTTCCTAATAAGAAGAACACTCCATTAATTTGTATTTTGAAGTCATATTGTAAAAATAAAAATTTTGAACTACTTATGAATGAGCTAAAAAGACTTTCACAGAACAAATCATTCACATTTAATATAAATGACGATAATCTTAATATTTTTTCGGCTTTAATATTGCTTAGCACAAAAGAAAATATAATTGAATTCAGTGAAGTATTTCCACAGGCATTTGTTGATATAAAAAACAAAGGTCTCTTTTTAAGTACAATCTTTAGTGCTGATATTAAAGATATGGAATACAAAATAGAATATATGAAAAAACAAAAAATAAAGATAACTCTTTCGGATTTTGAGAATGCTTTTACATATATACATAACTCGTATTTACCCAATAATAAGATTATTCCTTTGCTTAAAAAATTTAATAAAGAGTTTAAATTTATTTCATCAGATTTTATTTTTACGATAACTAAAACTCTTTATTCAAAGCAACGTTGTTTAAAATTAAAAAGTGAAATTATGGATACAGAGTTTCTTGATTTTATATCTATGATTCTGAAAAATAAAAAAATTAATAATATAGACAGTGGAGGTAATACTATTTTACATACTATTTGTTGTAACCCCGATTTTAAAAATTTCAAGGAGTGTGTAGAACATCTTTTAAAAAGTGGCTTTAACTTAATAGACATGACGAATAAAAAAGGACAGAGAGCTATAGATTTGGTTAAACCTGACACAATAGCTTATGATGCCCTTGATTACTATTCTGAAAAAAATGTATTATTAAGAAACATTTCCATCAACAATGATGATTATAAACATACTAAAAAAAGAAGAATTTAAATTTTGTTTTTATTTGAAATAATATGCATGTTATCAAGAGATTTCTTTAATTCTTTAAATTCTTCCTGACAGAGAATCTTTTTTGTATACTCTGCGAAATCTTTATATTTTTCATTTTTTTCTACAACAAAATTATCTGTTTTATCCTTATATTGAACAACATCATGGATAAATTCCTTTAACTGCAAGGTTGATTTTTCAAAAACAGAACGCTGAAGCAAAGTATTTCTGGTTTTCCCAAATTCTTTTTCGTAATTAGATATCAAAATATTTAAATCTTGATTGATATGGTCAAAATTTTTTCGTATTACCGCTAAATCCTGAGGGATATTTTTAGCTTCCATAAAATAAACAAATGTTTTTTCCACATTTTTTATTAAGGTCTCTACCTGTTCTGTAGTAAGCATTTGTTTTTTTTCGCCTTCCCTTTCTTTATAAAGATTTTTAATAAATTTAAGATAAGGTAAAGTAAAAAAAGTTTTCTTATCGATAATATATTTATTTATTAACCATGAGGATGAGTGGGTTTTCATTATTCACCTTTAAAATTTAATTTTAAATCTATTTAAAACATTATAAATCACTTCATTCAAATAGAAAAGATCAATTTACTTTTTGTTGTGTGTTTATATTTAAAATAGAGATTTTTCTTTTAGGATACCCAGAGCCTGTATCTATAAGAATTGTATTTGCTTTTTTTACTATATCTTTTTGTATAAGATGGCCTACAAAAAGCACTTCTAAATCTTCTACATATTCATCATCTTTAACAAGCATGGCATCATCTGTTGATTGACAATAGTACTGAACTTGAGAATTATTAATATTTTTTATAGTTTCTTGCCATGAAGAATAAGGTATATGAGCATGGACAACACCTGCTTTATTACCGTTATTTAAAATAATAGTTTGTAATAAAGGAAGAGACTCACAATAATCTATTAATCTATGCTTTTCATTTCCTGTTAAATCAAGAAGCCATTTACCTAACTGAGTTGTAAATTTATGAGAAAAAAAAGAGTTTGGATTTCTCAGCACATCTACTATCATTTTCTCGTGGTTCCCGGCAACAGGGAAAAACCACTCATACTTCATCCAGTTAAAAACTTCTGAGGAATATCTACCTCTATTAGTAAGATCGCCTACAGAAAATAGACGATCTTTTTTAGCATCAAATTTAATTTTACAAAGAGCTTGTTCAAGATCTTTAAATTCTCCGTGAATATCGCCCACAATAAAGTCTGTCCCTTTTGTATTGATATTAAATTCTTTATGCATTTATAATCCTTCACCATGTTCAACAATAATGTTTCTTATAATACCATTATTTTTGTAATTTTGTGTCAATAAGGCTGATAAAGTTTCATAATAATTGATATCTAAGCGCTGAACAAATTTTTGCGGGGTAAAATTAGGATTAATTTCACTCAGTAAAAAATCTTTATTATTTTTAACAATCTTTATATCTTGAACTTTATTTGAATCATCAATTATAGTATAGATTTTTATATTTAACTCTTCGCACTTTTTCAAAAATGATTTTATATCTTTTGTTCTGTTTACTAATAAATTAATAAGAAAATTTACTTCTTCCTGTTCACTTCCAAATATGAAATTTTTAAAATCATCTAACCAGTATGGAACACCTTTTATTTCATCGCCTCTTTTAGAAAAAGGATAAATGAAATAATCTTCAACATCTCCTATAATGTTAAAATCTGTTATATATTCAAATGCTTTTTTACCATAGCTATCAACAAGATTTAAGTTAGCACCAAAAGCCAACAATGTTAGAATAGCCTCTTTATTATTTTTCATACAAGCAATTGATAAAGCAGTTCTGTGATAAGAATCTTTCAAATCAATATATCCTGTAGAATAAATACAGAGTAATTCAAAACATTCCTTGTTAAAAACGGTTTTATCAAGTGCCGCATTTATATGTAATAAAGATTCATATCCGTAATTTTCGTTTGGGTAAAAAACACCTGTGTCGTTAGATTGATTGAGTAATTTATATAAATTATTCTTTTCTTGATTTTTTACTGAATAATAAAGCTCATCTTTTTCTATTATCCTCATAGCACCTCCAGGGACTCTTAATAATTCCTGAATGAAATAATCAGGAATGAAATATATATTACCAGTTCAAATCGTGACATATTCAAAGAAAAAATCAAATTATTTTTACATAATAGGTGGAAATATTTTTTTTCTTTGGTAACTTATATATATTCACATTTAAACAATGATAGCAAAACAAAAATAAAAGGAGAGCGAATCGGTTTAAGTATTATTACTTAAAGGCTATCCCGCATTTATGAACAATAAATGACCGCTATTTTATTATGAGTAATCAAGAACAAAATCAAAACAAAGACAACTCTGGTGTTTTATTTAAAAATGCGAATAAAACCAGTGATAAACAACCTGACTATACAGGAACTGTGACAGTTAATGGTAAAGAGTTACGTATAGCCGCATGGGAAAATGAGAGTAAAGATAAAAAAACTAAATTTTTAAAATTGTCTGTGTCAGATCCTGATTCTTTTAACAAAAATCAGCAATCTACTCAGACTCAAGCCAACACTCAAACCAACAATCAAAGCAGTTCGGGTAATAATCAATATGGCGACATATTTGATAATTTTTAATATTTCGCCACATCTATAATATAAGAAAAGGAGCTTATGCTCCTTTCTTTTTAGATTAAATTTCTGCCATGTAATTTCTTTAGGTTATTTTTAACAATACTTGCATTATCCATAGCCATGATATCTTCCTGGTCTATTTTATTCGAGAAATCAAAATCAACCTGATATTTTTTTAACCAACGAGCAAAATCTGGATTTTTTTCATCAACATTCATGGAAAAACGGTATTCTATATTATTATTTAATTGATTTGCACCAATTGTTCCGTGGGCAGCACTTGCTTTTAAAGCTGTTAATTCTTCAAGCATTTGTTCGTGTGTAAGTTCAAATGCATAAGCTTTAAAATTACCATCCCTTATATCAAAAACCATACATTTGTAGTCAGTTCCTTGCCAGGGTCTTACCTGAACCATATGAAACTTACTATCATCGTTTGTGAGAAGAGATGTTTTACATTCAAACTTATTACCTAAAATATCTTCAAAGTCACCTTTATTTTCTTGAACAGCTACATTCATCATTTCAAGTTCATACATCAATCTGTTTTGTATTCTAAAACCATACAATTGCGGATTTAACAAAGACATACCAAAAATAAAGCTTTCCCAATCTTTATCAAATCCCCATTTTTTATCAGTTTTTATTTCTTTTATTTCTTTTTGCATTCTTTTATAATGCAAGGGTAAATTCTCATCTTTTGATTTCTTCAATTCTTCTTTATTATCAAATTTTACCTGATAGTTTTTAAGCCATCTTTTGAAATGTCGGTCTTCAGGATCTACATTAATAGAAAAACGACGTTCTATATTTTTATTTTTACTATTAGCTTTAACAGTTCCATGAGCTGATGGTGCTTTAAAAATGAATAATTCTTTCGCCATTTGTTCTTTTGTTAGCATGAAAGAATAAGGAGTGACTTTTCCATCTCTCATATCGAGAACGACACAATGATAATCAGTATTTTGCCATGAACGAATCTGCACAAGATTCATTTTACTATCTTCATCTGTTAAAATTGAAGTTTTCATTTCAACAGCTCGGCCTTTTTTCGTAACATAGTCGCCTCTATTTAATTTAGACGAAATACTTTCTACATCTAAATCTGAAATGACCCTATTTTGCACTCTCAAGCCATAAGTCTGAGGATTAGTCAGAGCCATTCCATAAGCAAAGGTTTCCCAGTCCTTATCGAACCCCCATTTTTTATTTTTTCTTATTGCAGCAGTAATTTTTTTCTTTTCTTTGAAAATACTTTTAAGGAAATCCTTTTCATTTTCTTCATCTGGTATCATCATTATAAATCCTGTTTATTCCGTCTTTTGCTGATTTAAAACTTTCGTCATCTATTTCGATACCAATAAAATGTCTGTTCAGGTTCAATGCGGCTATACCCGTTGTCCCATATCCCATACAGCAATCAAGCACGGTATCATTTTCGTTTGAGTAAGTTTTTAATATATACTCCATTAATTCTACAGGCTTTTGAGTCGTGTGACCAGCTTTTACACGAGGATTACTTATTTTTATTACAGATCTTGCATGTCTAAAACCATCGTTCTCTTTTTCTGAGGGTTTTTGTTTATTGTAATTATTATTTTCAGCATATTCGCCCTTTCTTTTTATAGAGTAAGGAGTGCCTGGGGTTTTTTGTTCATTATAAGTTGGCAGTTTTTTATAGAATACCAAAATGTTTTCATGAACTCTTAATTGCTGACGTTTTACATTCAATTGACCTGAAGCTATAGTCTTTTCCCAGATACAATCATATTTGTAATATTTAAGACTACTCAAACGAAGTAATGAAGCAAAAGGTTCAGTCGCTGTTAAGACAATGGCTGCATTATTTTTTGTAACCCTATAAAACTCTTCCCACATTTCATCAAAAGGTAAAGCAAAATCCCATTTATTATTAGTGACTCCATAAGGCAAATCAGTACAAATAAGATCAACTGATCCAGAAGGAATCTTTCTCATTTGATCTATAGCTTCACCTCTAATAATTTTAGAATTTCCATATTTTATTTCTTCTATAGGCCTCTCCCTCATTTCTTTTATTTTTTCTGGAGCAACCATTCTGACTTTTTTTTCTATTTCTTTTAAATGTAATATATTTGACCAATCTAACATTAGTTATTTTCCTTAATATTTTTTATTATTTCTGAGTGATCTGCTATACGCAAAACTCCACCTTTATAATATCCACCATCTATAAAAACATGTGATTTGTGAGCAACCACTTTATTCAATATTGTATGACCACAATAGGTAAGTCCTACTTCAGGTAACAAAAAGTTTTTATCTTTTAATGCGGTAATTATTTCTATATCTTCTTCTTTATCAAAAATATTTTTTTTATGGCTTATATTTTTTTCTTTAAAATAAGAATAAATAACCTTTCTCTTCCACAAAACCTGTTCTATATCCTTATCATAATATTTTATTTTTATCTTTTTTATAAAATCTGAGTCAAGCCAAACTTTACTTTTATTAGTAGGTCTTTGAGCGTGCATTACCCAAAAATCCATATCATTATTTTTAATTTTTAACACAAGAGGAAGTGTGCGAATCTTTAACAGGTATTTTGCAATTTCAAGAATAGGAATATTATGTTTTATTTTATTTTTTCTATCTCCATATAAAAGAGAACGAATAAATTCTATAGGGTGAGTCAAACCTAATAAAGTTAATTTAGTTTGAAACATATTCTCATGATTACCTTTAACTGCGAAAAACCACGGTTCGTCAAGGAGCTTCAAACATTCATAAACATTAGGTCCTCTATCTACAAGATCGCCTACTGAAAAAAGACGATCTTTCTCAGGATCAAAATTTATTTTTTTCAAAGCTTCAAGCAATAAATAATAATTACCATGCAAATCGCCAACAATATAATCTTTACCCTTTTCGTTTAAAGGTATTTCTATTAACCATTTATTCATAAATTCATAAAACCTTTTATTTTTATATTCGACTTTTTTATTTAAACTTAATTTTAAAAGATAGTCTAGTTTTGAAGTAAAAATCCAATAAAAAAAGAGACCGAAGCCTCTTTTTTACTGAAAAACACATCATTTATTTTTCATTTTAACTTTATTTTTTTCTTCATCACTGTCAGCACTATTTTTCAGCTTATTTTTTAGAATTTCTGCCATTTCTTTAGCAGTGTTCATATTAAACTCATTATCCTTTCTTTCTGCATCAGGAGGTAAATCAGTATTAACTTTATTCCTTGCAGTTTTATTATAGTTTTTGATAGCATTATGAATATATCTGTCTATCCTGTGCTCTTGTGTTTCTTTATTCAGGAATCTTTCCATAAAAGAACGCTTGAATCCGCCTTTCAGCCTTAATTCCTCCATAAACCTTTGAGGATCTATCAAGTTTTCTTCTATAGCTTTTTCTATAATTTTATTCATTTCTAGCTGTTTTCTGTTATCATTTGTTTTTGTCAAGAACCCCATAACTCTTTGGGGAACACCCAAGAGGATCATCGCAAAACCTACCAACGGAGAAGCTGTCACCCAATCTGGTTGATACATATTAGTAAAACCAAAAGTATCACTTATAACACCATATGCATTAGGTATGAGCATTGGAGCAACACCTAATACACCATAAGCAGTTAAAAGACCTGTAATACCACCAAAACCTATGTTCTCAACAAAACTGCCTGTATTTACAGTGGATAACTGCAATCTTGCCCATAGCTCTTTAGCATCTTCATTTTGCTGTAAAATCCATTTTGGCTCTTCCAATTTTTTCATTTTGCTAAATTTGCTTTTAGAACGCATTTGTATAAATCTTTCTAGCTGAACCCTATGATAATCATCAGGCAACTCTCTGTCAGAATTATTATTTGAAAAAGCATTTTGTTGCATTTTAGATTTTTCCTCTTGTGCACTGCTTTGTTGATATTTAACAGATTCCTGTTTTTCTTTTTCTGCTTCTACAAATTCATTAGGATCTATTGAATCTGTAAAAGAAGAATCGTAAATTTTATTTTCTGGTTGTGACTCCAAAGGAGCATTTAAATCATTCTTTTGCTTATCTTGCATTTTAACCATTTCAACAGTAATTTGTTTTATTGCCTCTGAATTAGCATCGGATGTTTGTGCTGCACTTACGATTTCCTGAATTTCTGCCATATTGTCTTGTTTTACATTACTTCTTATGAGTGTATGTAAAGTTAAAACATTTTCCATTGTTGGGTTATCCCTGTAATGTTCGGCAGCTATTTTTACAGGTGTAGTTTCGCTCAAACCATCAGCACTATAAACTTTAAAATTTCCATTTGTCCATCCTTTCACTAGCAAATCTTGAGTCAGTGCTGGTGAATCTTCCATGACATGCAAGAGTGCAGATTTTCTAACATCAGCAGGAATAGATAATTTATCCATATTGCCATTTAAGGCAGTCACTACCTCTATTTTCATTTCTTTACTCAAAGGATACGTTATCATAATATCTCCAATATATCAACAAATAATTACACTTATACAGTATTTTAAACCTTATTATACCTTTTATCAATATAAAAACGAATAATTAGTTAAATAATATAAATTTGATTGACTTTTCTACTTGATAATTTAATTTTTAATTGAACAGGGAATACCAACTTTTAGTAAAGGATTTACAAACAAAATGGAAATTTTAAGAAAGAAAAAAGGTTTTACTTTAACAGAAGTTTTATTAGTATTAGGCTTAGCAGCCATTATTATCATTACAACATTAATGATGTACCCTAAAATTTCTGCAAACATGCGAGCAAGTAAAGAAGCTCATAATATTACAATCATTGGAGCAGGAGTTAAGGTTCTTTATAACTCAAGTCCTTACTATACAGGTTTAGATACAGATGTTGCTGTAAAAGGGAATGTTTTCCCAGATAGTATTCTGGAAGGGACGAGTAAGACCCCAATGAATGTATGGAGAGGAGTAATAGAACTAGCACCAGGAAATGATGGACCTTCAGGAGCAACAGATAGTTCTTTTTCTATCACTGATCCCAATATTCCAGCATTAGAGTGTATTCATTTGGTTACTGAAGTAAATTCTAATTTTTATCAGGTAAAAATAAATGGCACAACAGTTAAAAGCCCTTCTATTAACTTTGATCCTGCTATTATTACTCAAGCTTGCAATAGCCCAAACAATAACAGTGTGGTATTTATTTCTTTCTAATATCTCAACATGTGCTTTTTGTAATTAGAATTGTTAAAAACACTGTTTCTCATTAAATTAGGATAAACTAAAGTCAAATCTAAATCTTCATATACTCGATATGTGAAGATTTTTCGTTTATCTCTTCGGGTATAAAATTTAGATGACGAGTATGAACATGGAGTAATTGCTGACCTGCCGATATATTTCAAATCTGGCTTATCTGAAATAGGATTATAGGTATAATTTACTCTTCTTTCTTTTTCTATTTTCGCCCACTTCTTTTTTATAGATTCTTTCTTGTTTATTCTTAACTTGCGAATTTTATCTTTCATAATATAATTTTCAGACATATTTAACCTTAACCTTTACCACAATAAAGTAGTTATAGCAAAATCATCTTTTGGAAGATTGGTTACGAAATCAGTAAGCCATTTATCTTGCTCACTTTTCATTTTTGTTTTTAAAAATGAACCCTTAATATCTTTAAAATCTACAATATTTGAAATAACTTTAAAAGCATTCTCTTTAAAACTCCAAAGACCATCTGTTACTAAACTTACACTTTCTATATTATCGTTAATGCGGGACAGTGAAAGTTTGAATCCTTTTTCAAAAGCGGAAAAAGGAAAGATTTTATTATTAAAAGCCTTAATAATAATTTTCCCATTAACTATTTCAAAACGAGTTTTATTGATTAAGACGGGGAGTGCGCTCATCTCATTTTTAAAATTTTCAGTTAATAAAACATCTGTTGCATATACAGGATAAAAAGGTTTATTATTTTCCCATTTAATTTCATAAACAGTAACATCACCGTTGAAATGTTTAATAATAACTCCACCATCACCCATAATCCAGCAATCAAGGAAATCCTGATTTGCAAGCATAACCAGAGTAGAAGCTAACTCATCCCTTATAGTATTCGTAAATAAATGAGATTCAAAGCTATCTATTAACAATCTATTAAAGTTATCTGGAATAAGAGTAGAACTCTTATAATTTAGGTCATTCAATACAACCCTTTCAGCCGCCATTGACCAAGCTCTGGAAGCAAGATCGTTTCTTGCCATAGCACCCGAGCAACCATCTGAGACAATGCCAAATGCCATTCCTTTTTCTGCCTTTGAAGTAGCATAATCTTCGCAGGGGATGGCATCAAGAAAATGTTTTGAACCTATTGTGAAAAAATGATCTATATTCATGTATTAGAACATAAGCTCTTTTGTGGTCATTAAGATAACACCTTTTTCTTTTAATAATTTAATAAATTCTTTAGCTTCTTCTTCGAAACCCTGGACAGCACTGGATGTGTCGATTAAAAATACAATTTTTTCTGGGTGCACATAATCAAGAAGATCCATTACTGAACTTTTTACACAATGAGAAAGAGCCTCTCCTCCTACAAAAACGAAGTCATAAGCAGCAATGCGGGACATCAAAGAATCATTAATTTGGGTTGAATCATCTTCATCAATGGGAATCTCAGCCTTAAACAAAGAATAATGCTCTGTTAAAGGATTTTTTCCTTTTTCTATGTATTCTACCAACTTATTGCTTCTGGTTTCCCATTCATTTAAAGAATCTTGAACTGAAGGATGGACTTTTTGACCTGGTGTTCCTGCGATACAATGCTCAGGCCAAATAATATGCATGTATTTATTCTGCTCTTCTAATGCATTCAGGTAATCATAGGCATACCAAAACTTATCTTCTTCAAGAGGAACCCATACATTCTGATACACATTACTTGCAGTAATTCTGGTAAATGGGTCTGGATGTTTACCATGTTCATCAACCCACCAGCTAGGATGGGCTATATCAAATTTATCGTGAGTATCGAGACTAATGATGACATCTGAAAAATCATAATTTTTTATTAAAGTAGATAATCTCAACATATCATCATGTGCTCCAAAAACAGGCAAGGCAGGAGCACAATTTTCAATAAAATCTTTAGGAATGTCACAAAAATCTATTTGAGGGTCGATGATTAGAAGTAGTTTTTTCATATTTATATCCTCGTTTTTTTCATTATAATATATTAAACATACAAGATATTCAATATATTTAATAAGAGACTTCTAAAAAATCTACAATATTTTTATAATCGTTTTCACGAGCAATATCCAGAGCATTTTTTCCTTCTTCATTTTTTATAGTGATATTCACACCCTTAGCAATATAAATACGTAAAATGAGTTCATTATTTAGTTCGACCATATCAAACCACTCTTTTTCGGCTAAACTTTTATCGACATCTTCTGCTTCAAAATCCCATGCACCAGCCTTAACCAATAGATCTGTTATATCTGTAAAATCATTTTTTAAAGCCATCATATAGCAGGATACATCTGAAAAAGAATAATTAGGATCAGCCCCCTGTTCCAATAATATTTTACAAAGGGGTAAATTGTTCTTAGCAACTGCTAAAAATAAAGATTCACTTAACCATTCTGAGGTATCGGCACCATTCAATATTAATAAGTAAGCAGCATCCATATTATAATTCACTAAAGCTGTTCTTAATGGTGAGCCAAATGGACTATGTTTCTCAATATCAGCACCTTTTATAATTAAACGAGAAATAAGTTCATTTTTGTTATTTAAAATGGCATAATGCAAAGGTGCGAGTCCATCTACACCTTCAGCATCAACATTCAGATTAGGTTTTGCATTTAAAACATTTATACATAAATCAGAAAGATGTTCATTAATAATAAAGTTTATCAATGGAATAGAATCTTCTGGAAAAAAATCCCAGTCATATTTATTTGATTTAAGAGCATTATTAATAGCTTTTTCATCTTTTTCTTTTATTTTACCAGTGAGGTAATTATAGTTATCCAAATTTTTCATTTCATCCACATTTTATTATAGTATTTCAGTTATTATTTTATTTCATTTAGAGTATATCAAAAAAACAAAAAATCAATAAGTTAAATCATAATCGTTTTTTTCCACTTTCTTCCTTTTCTACTTCTTTATTTATTAATTTTTTCAACTTTTGATTTTCATTTATTAAATCCATCAGAGTAATATTTTGCTTCAAAGAATAAATAAATGAACGATCTCTGTCCATTATTTCATTAATCTCTTTGCACTCTGACTCTATTTTTAACATTTCCGAAAGCTTCGTAGCTTGTTTTATTCTTCTAACAACATCTTCTTCAGGTAAAATAACCCCATCCGTAAGTTCTGAGTTAAAATAAGCATTTTGATTTTCTATAAGGGCATTTTCTTCTAATTCTTGCAGTAAGTTGTTAATTTGATTAATTACACTATCCTCATAATCAGGGTTTACATTCAGATAATTAATCATTTCATTTTTTACTTTTTCATGTAAAATGTCGGTTAGATAAAAATCATTTTCTATTGCGATTTGCAAAATGATATTCATTAAATCTTTCTTATCTTTCAGATAAAGTTCATTTAAAATTGAATTTAAAATTTCAGGATTGTAATATTTTTCATGATTCATTATATTCAAAATAACAAGTTTTATTTTCCTTTTCACATCACAAAAAGAATTTGGATTACTCAAGATTTGAGAAGACTTCACCAATAAATATTCCAATAAAAAACCATACACATGTTCTTTACTTAAAGGTACACTAACAGAACATTCTCTATTGAGGATTACAGTATAATAAAAATATAGCTCAGGCGAATCAGTTAGACTGTTTGCTGTATAGGTATAAAGATAATCAAGAATTAGCACATTCACTTCATTAAATGATTCAAAATTTTTAAATTTTAAAATAGAATTCTCTGCAATTTTCAATTCTTCTTTGTTAATTCTATCAAATAAAAAATGAAGATTATCTTTAAAAAAACCTATATCGTTTTGTCGTATTAAATTTTCGAAAATAGAAGGATCTGATTCATTTGATTTCATAGGGAAAGGATTAAACAGATTAATACCTAATGTGTTTAAAGCTCTAAAAGCATCTTCACTATTTTCTTTTATTTTTAGAGTTATATTTTCTATCATATTCAATCCCTTTATAACTTTTATATTTATAGCATATCCGTATCATATAAAATTCAGTTTTTTCAAGTTTATTATCAATATTTGATGTATTTTGAAGCAATTAAACTAAAAATAGCTTTTTTTTGTTAAAAAGCCTTTGAATTATTTTTTCATTTAAATATAATAGAGTCATAAGATAAATTTTATACATTTAATATTTGGAGTAATAATGAACAAAGCAACTTTTTACCACGACTTCCCTAAAGATGTAGATACTATTTTTGACTTCCCATCTCATGTAGTTTGGTCAGAAAAAGATATTTCTGAAAATGTGACCTTAATCAAAAAAGATGAAAACTCTTGGTTTATTTTAGCAAAGGAAGGCAAAAATCCTGTTCTTAGCTGTAATATAACAAAAGAAAAAGGCGAAGACTGGAAAGTAAGCGAACTTGAAGGTTCAGAAGTCGAGAATTTAGAATCTGAGAATTTTAATGATGTTTGGAACTTTTTGGTTTTACATGCTATGAGCTTGCCTGTCAATCGTCATAGTGAAGACGAACTTCCTCAGCCTGAATTTGTTCAGCGTATTAAAAGCCGCATGGTTTAATATTTAATATTAATATAACAAAAAAGGCTCTCAGAGCCTTTTTTTTATACTATTTTTTTCTTATTTTACTAACTTCAGCACTTTTTGTTTTCTTTCTGCATCTTCTGGCAAAATATTTTTTAATTTATAAATAACCAAATCTGCAAACTCTTCCATTTCTTTCCTTGCTTGATTTACACTTGCCCATACATCAGCATCGGAATGGAATACAGAACATTGCAGGTTTAACATCCTTTCGTAAACGCCACGATTTTTTATCTGGAAAAACTTAGGATAACCATTTAGAATTTTCAGGTTTTCTTTACGACCAAAAGCACAAAGGTTAAATACTGGAAGAATTTCTGTGTCGATCATTTTATTATTAATAAATGTTGAAAGATTAACGACATGAGTTAATACAGGTCTGACAGGAACAATAAGTAAATCTGGATTTACACTTTCAAGTCCAGCATCTTCTTCTGAATAAGCCTGATGGTCTACTATAGTAATTTCAATATCATTATCCAGCTCTTTAGGAGAAGATACAACTTTGGTTTTAAGTTTATTTTTTTCTGATAAGAATTTAGCGTTTTTATCTTCACTAAAATCAAAAACACTGGTTTTGAAACCTCTCATTTCCAGACATTCTGCAAGAAGTATAGCTAAGGTAGTTTTTCCAACACCACCGGAAGGACTCCAGACCGAAACGATATGACTCATAATACACCTCTTCAAAATTGAAAATATTTAGTTGATAAAAGAAAATAACATTTATAATTATAAAAGGCCAATTTTTTTTATTATTTTTTTAAATAAGTGATGAATGTTCAAAAAAGTAGCATTTGAACTATTTAATATTGATTTTTTATTTTTATAGTTATATCCTAATAAAAAAGAAGTTTGTTTTTTTAACCAAAGGTAGCCCAGAATATAGGAGTTTATGAGAAAGGGTTGTTATATACAACGAGCTATCCCACATTGAATATATTCGTAAAATATATTAATGGTCTCATAGAAGTGATATGAATATTATAATTAATGGTAATCATCTTCCAGTAACAGAAGCTATTCGTAATCAGGTTGAACATCACTTTAATTCCCTTTCTGAGAATTATGATTGCATAGTTTCTACTACTATAACACTCTCCAAAACAAATGATAAAACTAAACCTTACCAAGCAGATGCTCTTTTGGTTGTTAAAGGTAAAAATGTTTTTGCATCGGCTCATGGAGAAGATATGTATAATGTTATTGACTCACTCTCCTCTAAAGTGGAAGTTCAAGTAAGAAAGCATAAAGAAAAAAACTCTATTCACAAGGGTTCTGTAGCTGTAAAACATTTGGAAATAGATGAAGAAGCTTAATCTGTTTCTAATTTGAAAATAAAAAAGACCTGAAAAGGTCTTTTTTTGTTACAAAGCATAAAAATTATTTCTTATAATCGTTTCTGAATCAATTTGTAATAATAACTTTCAATTGAGTGCTTTGAGATAGATCATTCGTGAATGTGAAGGTGGTTTCACAACCAGTAGATATTTGGCAACCAGGTAATACTTTATAAAGTAATGTTCCCCAGGGTTGATTATCAATTCTTTCAAGGAGAAGTTTTGAAGTCCCTCTACTCCTTATATTTGTATCAAGCTTATAACCATCTGACATCTTATAATTAATTTTAAGTAAATCTCCTGCTTGATAAACACTTTTTTCAGAAACCGCTTCAAAAGGTTCTTTTGTTAAAGTGGTAAAAGACCATGCAAAATTAATAGTAGCACCTGTTGTTTTTCCTTTTACAGTTATATTATAGGTTGTGTTTTCAGATAATGGCTCCCAGGGAATAAAGGCAAACTGATTTTCTTTAACATGTGCATCTTTTGAAGCCAATAATGTTTTACCTTGTATCACGCTTCCTGTATTTGCATCTATCATTGAGAAATTTTCAATTTCTAAAGGATACCCTATTGGTAATTGAACACTAACAGGATAACCTACTATTTCTTTTTCAGGAACAGGGTTTGGTATTTCTTCTTCTGGTCTGAAACTTGTAGGAACATAAGAATTATTGTAAGGATAATAAGAAAGCTTTAAAGGCGATAAGTGCCCATGCGGAGTTTTGACTCCGAACAGCATAGATAGTGTAGATTTACTACCTATTGTTTGTGAGGAAAGTCCTATTTCATTATAGGCAGGTTCAAGCATGATAAATCTATGGTAAATCGCTCTCATTAAAGAATCAAGACCTTTGGAAGGATCTTCTGGCGAAAGAGTTAAAACTTCACCTATATTAAACTCCAGACTTTTACCTTCATAACCTGATGTGTACCCTGCATTTTGTGCTCTATCTATAGGCCACTGCCCATAAAAATTTTTTAATTCTGGACTTTCTTCATGACTTGCAATATCATTAGACAATAAATAAAAGGCATGTTTTTGAGCAGCAATATTTAAATTTTGATTTAAAGAAACAGGGTTAAGACCAATTTTATTTCTCACTGAGTTTAAAGTTGCTAAAGGGTTATTATTTATTAATTCATTAACATAAAAACCCGATGTTGAGTTATTATTGTTATAATTTATTTTGCTGTTGTTCGCTATATCTCTTTTTAAATCTTCAAGAGAAGAACCTGAATTATTTTGATTAACGGTGGTTTTTTGTGTTTGAATAGGAGGTGCATCAGGAAAATCTTTTTTATCTGCTATTTGATTTTTATTATCACATGAAGTGAGCAAGAAAATGAATATACAAGCAGAAAAACGGTATTTTTTATACATCAAAGATTTCCTTAACATTTTATTGCAAAATTTTTTTATTTATATTAGATATAACATTCTCATTTAAAAGCAACAACTAAAAGGAAAATTTGTATGAATGCTGAAAGAAATTCAAAAATAGCCAGTTATTTTTTGATAGCAGCTTTAGTTTTATTTTTACTGTACTTTAGACTCATTGGTCCTGCCATCATTGGCATGATTGTTTACAGTGTTAGCACCAAAATCGCTTACAAAATTGAAGAAAAATTTGAGCTTCATAAAATTGCAAGAACCATTTCTGTTGGATTCATTGTAGCTATTATTAGTTGCTTGATTACTTTTGCGATTTTTGGTTTATTCCACTTGTTTAAAGAACAAAGTGAAACCAGTTTTTCGTGGTTGTTTTTAACAGCAGCAGATATTCTTGAAAAAGCAAGAGCAAGTTTACCTGCAAGTATATCTTCTTATATCCCTGATAGTGTTGATCATCTAAAAGCTCAACTTATCATTCTTTTGAAATCAAATGGTCATGCACTGGGAGATTTTGGATTCCGGGCACTACATGGAATTGCAGGAAGTTTAGTAGGAATTATTATAGGCTCTATGCTGGCTTTCCATAATTTCAAAAAACCAGAAGAATACAACAGTTTTTCTAAAGCCCTGCTGGAAAGATTCATTACATTACGACAGTCTTTTGATAAAGTTGTATTAGCACAGATGTATATTTCTTTACTTAATACTATTTTTACGGCTATTTATCTTTTAGCTATACTGCCATTGTTTGGCATTCATCTTCCATTAACAAAAACAATGATTATTTTAACTTTCGTTGCTGGTCTTATCCCTGTTATAGGAAATCTGATTTCTAACTTTTTTATTGTTGCCGTATCTATTGGTGTAAGTTTTCATGTCGGAATTGCTTCTTTAGTATTTTTGGTCGTTATTCATAAGTTCGAATATTTCCTTAATGCTCATATTATAGGTCATAAAGTAAATGCTGTAGCTTGGGAATTACTGTTAGCAATGTTCTTTATGGAAATTTTATTTGGTTTGCCTGGTGTTATAAGTGCTCCTGTATTATATGCTTATATCAAACAGGAGTTAAAAGATAATCATCTTATTGGTAGCAAGAAACCTATTCTTTCTGTATAACTTAATTAAAAAAAAGGCAGAACCCTCTGCCTTTTTTATTTTGCTTTTCACTATTGAATAGATTATATTAAAAAACAAGAAAGAACATTCATAAGGAATAACATGTATTATATTGAAGATATTGCATTATACGGTCAATTATATAATGAATTCCCTCTTATAAAAAGAAAAGCAACTTTATCTTTTGATGAACTTTTAAATAACACTGAACTTGCAGAATCAGATTTTAAAGAAGAAATTATTTGTGATTTTATTAATATGGATAATGAACAAAAAAAATTGGTCACTTCTACTTTTTCTGATATTTTCTTTCCTTTTGTATTTAATGAGGAAAAATCAGTTTTTTATAAAACGGTTAAAGAGCAATATATTCCTTTTAGTGAACATGAAAAAGATTTATTATTCATCATTTTTAAGTTATTCACACTTGGGAAAAAAAGTATATTTTTAAATTTTTCTCATTCTGAAAATAACAAACTGTATAACATATTAAAAAGTAACAAGAATATTCTTTTACTTAGTAATAACATTAACTGGTTATTTAATTTTCACCCTTATTTTAATATATACTCTCAATCATCTCATGAATCAACAATTGATATGAACAATCTTATCTCTCGTTACAAACCAGTTTGTTATGTAGAGGGAATTCAGGATAAAGAAATTTATTCTTTACTTTTTCCGAGTGTACATTTTATTATTGAAAATGGTAGTGCTAATATTATAGAATTAATGAAATCAAAAAAAGCATCTTCTTATATCAACCAACCGAATATTGCTATTTTAGATTCAGATGCATACTCCCATGATGCTATACAAACTATGAGTCAGCTTGGTATTCACACTATACCTTTTTCTGAGCTGGAAAACATATGCATTCATCGTAATTGTCTGGATTATTTCTTTCATAATGTTGATATTAAATATTTACAGGAAAAAATAATAAAATATGCTGAAAATAATTTCGAACATATTTATTCTCGTTTTGTGTATAGACAGGAATTTTATAAGAATAATAATTTACCCATTTATACTACCGAACAGTTACAAACTAAAAAAACAGAATTTTTAGGACACATTAAAAACAAAGATTATGATTCTATCATTCTATGGGTAGACGGTAAAAATGTCTTAATGTCTCTGGGAACTAAAAAAATAAACATCAATGTTATTAAAAAAGACAAATCATTACAATATACAATCAAAGAAATTTTAAAACTAGGAGCAATAAATGAATTCTAAAAAAGAAAAAACAAAAATAGACTATATTTCACAATTTTTACTATTTATTATTATCATTTCTCTTGTAGTAAGAGCCTTTATTTTTAATTGGTTTTTTGTTCCTTCAGATTCTATGTATCCTGGGATTTCAAGAAATACATTTATTTTTTCTAATTGCCTCGCATATGGAGTAAGAATACCATTCACCAACTCTTTTATTACAAAATGGGATAATCCTAAAAAAGGAGAGGTGGTCATCCTGCAAAACCCTAAAGATACAAATGAAACATTAGTTAAAAGAGTAATGGGAACAGAGGGAGATACTGTCATTTTTAAATCAGGAAAGGTTTCTATCAATGGAGAAGAAGCCTCATATCAATTACTCGATTCTAAAAGTATTAACTTTCAACCAAATGTAAAACAAGAAGCTTACCTTGAAAAATGGAAAAACGGGCAACAAGAAGTTATTCTGAAAACATTGGATAAGTTAAATTATGTTAAAGGTGCTGATAGTGGAAGAGATGCTGGGACTTTTGTTATACCAAAAGGCTTTCTTTTAGCTATTGGTGATAATAGAGATAATAGTTTTGATTCGAGATTTAAAGATATTGGCCTTATTCCTGTTGATAATGTTAAAGGCAGAGTTATCGGGCACAACTAAATAATTTTATTTGATAAAAACCGAAGAAGAACTTCGGCTTTTATTATTTTAGAATGCACCTCTTGGTTTCGGTGGCTCCATTCTTTTTTGTTCTTGTAATTTATATTGTCTTTTTACTTTATTAATCGTTCTCTGCAAGTGTTTTAATTCTTGTTTTTGAATTTTAGCTATAGCTCGCCTTTCTGGGGTTTCAAGTCCTAAAGAAGGAGCAACTTTTCTTTTCCATAAGGATAGAGCTTTACCTTTAAAATCAAGCACAGTTCCTGTTGTAGCCTTCCATATATTAGAAGTATTTCTTAAGGAACGACGAGTTTGCATTTTTATTTTTTCAGAGAGTTCCATCTTTGAAGAAAGTAATGTTATTGCTTTTTCTCTTTCAAAATCATCCTTTATAAACCATTCAGGATTCGAACCATCAAAATTCCTTTTTTTCATCCACTCAGGAGCATTAGAATCACCTTTTTTGGTAGTATCTTCATTTTCGTCTTCGCTATCTCCAGAAATATAGGTAATAGTACTTTCAGAATTATCGATCTCGTAAACTTCTTTTTCAATATGGTTATTTTCATAATTTTCGTCAGTATGAAGATAACTAGTTTCTTCAGATCTATTCGAATACACATCTGTATTTAAGGCTTTATCCAAAATAGCATTTATTTTCTTTTTGATTTTTTCTTCTTGCTCTTCAGAATTAAATTCATCATCATTTCTTAAACCATTAAAAACATCGCTGTCTATAGCAGGATATGGGTTATTATCAGGAACAGGTACTTTTTCTATATTATCCAGGAAGAAAGGCTCATAATCTTGTGGAGTTAAGGTGATTTCTTCTATTTCAGGGCGAATATCTTCCTGAACTATTTTAAAATTATTAACACTATCAGCAAGAGAACTTAAACGGCTTAACACCAAAGGAACAGGAGGTTTATCATTTACTTCAGTTCCTGCCTTTACAATTAATCCTGAACGATTTCTCTCTAACCCTTTTTTAGTGTCAGCTTCTTTATTTATTTTATGTTTAACTTCAAGATAGGAAGGTAAAAAGCTTTCTTTATAAACGGGCAAATCTTTATTATGAGTTTCAGACCAAAGCTTTTTAAGTTCTTTTTCTTCTTCTGAATAAACATCTACAATTCTATTACCACGTGTTAACCATCTCCTATATTCAAAAACAGACGGGGGAATTTTTTCAAGATCACGGTCGGGATCAGTTAATGGATGATGATTTTCTCTGTCATATTCTATTAATTGAGCTAAAGCATCTTTAAACAAAGCAAGAAGGTTTTCTATTTTATTTTGTATAATTTGTTTTACATAATTAGGATAACTTGTGTTAATATTATAAATATTCTTATATTGCCAGTAATCATACCCCGTTTTTTCTGCTTGCATAAGAAGTACAATTCTAAACTGATCTTCTTCTTGACAGTTATTAATTTCAACAGTTAATTCTTTTCTTCGATTTTCAAAAAATATATTTACTGGGTGTAATTCATCAACTACACTTCGCTCAGATATGTTTGCAAAAGAGACGAGTTCTGCATCAAAAAAACCATCCCCACCAGAATTTTCCGAGGAGAGAGCCATTTTTACTTTATTATAATGATATTTACTTCTCCAGAAAGTAAATAACTCTTCTTTTTCTTGCTGATTCCAATAATCAGGATACCAATCTACTATAAAGGGCATAATTTCTCCTTAAATTTTACCTTTTTCTTTTGCATAGTCATACCAGGGTAGCCCCATCTTTTCCCAATCGATTTGATCTTTTAAAATAATCAAATCACAGGCATCTGCAAATTGTGTTTTAAAAACTTCTACTTCTTCTTTATTGTTAGGAAATAATGCTCTAAAAAGCTCTACAGGAGTTCTATTATTTGATAAAAGGATATTGACAATATCCCTTACTCCTGAAAAATAAGCATCTTGCTTTATTTGTTCGCTCATTAAAATAAGAGCTTGTATTTCGGGTGCAGGATCTTCTACATCTATTTTCTTACCTGTTTTTTTTATATATTCGTTACAGTTTTGAATTATATCATCCTGTTCTTCTTTCGATAAGATAGAAATGCTGCCAGGATAATACATATCTATAGGATAGATAAGTCTTATATTTTCGCTCACGGTGTCTCCTTTTTATTATAATTAAAAATAAAAAAAAGCTTTTGTCAAAACAAAAGCCATTTTATTTATTTTTTTACAGGACGCTTTATCGCTACAGTGATATTATCATATCCGCCTTTTTTATTTGCCTGATTAACTTTCAACCAAGCTTCTATATCAGCAGGATGACTCCAATCAATAGGTTCTATATCGGTTAGACCCCATAATCCATCAGTACAAAGTAAAACACCTTCATCTGAATCCAGTTCGAATTCATCGGTGTGAATGTTTATAGGCATTCTTCTCAGACCTAAGCATTGTGTAATAACATGGGCTTTAGGATGTTTTCTTGCTTGTTCGGCTGTTAATTTCTTTTCTTTTACAACTTTGTTTGCCCACGAATCATCATCTGTTAAAAGATAAACATTCTCACTATTAATAGAATAAGCTCGACTATCTCCTACCCATCCTATGATAATCTTATTATCTTTAACCATAGCTGCAACGATTGTTGTTTCTGGTTCATCTAAAGCATGAAAAGATTCAAAAGGTAAAGATTTTACAGCTTTGTTTGCACTGTCTATTGCTCTATGCATAGTTTCTTTATTGAAATTTGGGAAGTGATTTAACTCATCATAAACCTTGTTTACAGCAGTAACAGCAGCAAGAGAAGCAGATTGGGATGAAGAAACACCATCTGCAACAACAAGTATATAAGTATTATCAGATTTTCTTATACCGACTTTCCCAGCATCTTGATTTGTTCTTTTCTTTTTACCTATATCAGAAATCATAGCCAGGTCATCATTAATGGTTAATGAATCTTGCAAACTATAATTATTAATCTTATTCGCCCACACTTTTTCCACAATTACTGTCCTCAATCACTGGCTTTTAATAAGCCTTTTTTCTATATTACTTACTTTTTTCACATTTGTCTAGTTTTCCTTATGAGTTTTTATATTTTTGAATTATTGTTTAAATATTCACAGCTAATACATGTAAAATAAGAGTTTTTTGCAATTATATTGCTTGAATTTAAAAAATCAATCATATATACTACCTTTCAGCATGAAAATATTAAAATATAATTAAAATGGAATAAATAATGAAAGAAAACATACAAAATAAAAAAGCTTACTATGATTATTTTATTGAAGAGAAAATAGAAGCAGGTTTGGTTCTTGAAGGATGGGAGGTTAAAGCCATCAGAGCTAATAGTTTTTCTATAAAAGAGGCATATGCTGTTATTCAGAAAAATGAAATTGTATTGATTGGAATGCATATTAATCCAAATAATATATCTACTTTATCTACACATATAACACCCGACCCTTTAAGAACTAGAAAAATATTATTACATCGTAAAGAAATAGCTCACCTTATAGGTGCTGTGAGGCAGGATGGTTACACTCTATTGCCTTTAAAGATTTATTTTTCTGGAAACAAAATTAAAGTTCAACTTGGATTAGGTCGTGGTAAAAAAAATCATGATAAAAGAGATAGTGAGAAACAAAGGGATTGGGAAAGAGAAAAATCCAGATTGATGAAAAAGAAATAAGACAAAGGAGACTTTCAAGTCTCCTTTTTTTGATATTATTTTTAAACAATAATTTTTTTATTAACCAACTTTAGCTGCTTTCTTATTTACATGAAGATATTTAGTAAAATCTTCTTTTATCGAGGATTCCATTTTTGTTTTTTCTTCTAAAGCAATCATCCATTTCACCCAATCCTTAAAACATTCTTTATCAAGTGGTGAGATTCCTTGATTATTTTTTATATCAAGTTTTGCTCCTGATTCAATAAGCAATTCTATTTGATTTTTAATTCTGGCAGCAGCTTCCTCTGACATATTTTCTTTTATTTCTATCGTATTCAAAGGAGTATTTCCCTCTAAATCTATAGCATTCGGATCTGAATAACCTGTTAACAAAATCTTAGTTGCTTTTACAGTGCCATGATTCACACTATAAAAAAGCGGAGTTTCTCCATTACTATTACGGAAATTAGGGTCCAATCCTTTATGTAATAATGTAAATACTCTTTGCTCTGCCCATTTATCTGTTTGAGAAGCTGCAAAAAACAAAGCATTTTCATTTTGGTCATTAACATCATGTACATTTATATGTTTATCTTTCACCAAATCAACTAAAGTAGAAAAAGGACTATCATTTTGACAGGTAAAAAGCAAAGCCTGATATGATCTCCAGGGTCTATCCTCAGGATTCGATGCTTTAAGAAACTTAGAAGATAATTCTGCATCTTGCAAAGTTAGCACTTCTAAAAACCATGCAGTTTCATCTTTTTCAAGCTTTTTTTGATTCAAATCTAAACCTTTATTATGAAGAGCTATTATGTTATTTTTGAAGTTTCTTATCGTTTCCTCATTGAGTTCAGTCAGGTTTCCCAATAACCATGTTACAATACTTTTATTTTCTATTTTAAAACTATTAACATCGATTTTTTTTTCTTCTATAAGCTTGATAGTTTTTTCCACGTCATTAGAAAGCAAACTTTCTTTGATTTCCATTTCTGTATTTTTATTTTGACTCATAAATATATAACCTTATTTTGTTATTTCGTACATCTATATTTATATTTTAAGGGTTTTTTTTATATTCACCTAGCATTTATTTAAAATTTATACACAAGAAACAAAAAGAACATCCTAATATTTTAAATAAAAAAAAGACTCCTTACGAAGCCTTTTTCAACATGTTTATATTTCTTTAAACTATTTTTATTAAATCCAGAAATTTTTCAGCATCTAATGCCGCCTGACATCCTGTAGCCGCTGAAGTAATAGCTTGCCTGTAAATATGGTCTTGCACATCACCTGCTGCAAAAACTCCTTCTACTGAAGTTTGAGTGCTACTACCATCTCTACCACCTTTTGTGATGATATAACCGCTCTGATCCATTGCTACTTGTCCTTTAAAAATACCTGTGTTTGGTTTATGACCTATTGCAATAAAAACACCTTTAACTTCTATTTCTTTTTCGCCTTTGTCTTTTTCAAAAACTATAGCTTTATTCACACCATCATCATTACCTTTAACTTCTTTTAACTCAGAGTTAAGTTGAAGTGAAATTTTCCCCTCTTTAACTTTTTCCATCAGTTTAGCAATCATGATCTTTTCAGCTTTAAAAGTATCTCTTCTGTGCACAAGTGTTACATGGCTGGCTATATTAGAAAGATATAAAGCTTCCTCCACTGCCGTATTCCCCCCTCCGACAACCAAAACTTTTTCATTTTTATAGAAAAATCCATCGCAGGTGGCACAACCAGAAACCCCACGACCAAAAAATTCTTCTTCAGTAGGTAAACCTAAATATTGTGCAGAGGCACCTGTGCAAATAATAACAGAATCACAAGTATATTCATCGTATTCGGTCTTCAAAGAAAACGGCCTTACAGACAAATCCACTTCCGTAACAAAATCATCGATAATATCAACATTAAATTTCTCAGCATGATCTCTCATACGGTCCATTAATAGTGGACCTGTCAAATCATGAGCATCACCAGGCCAGTTTTCCACTTCAGTGGTAGTTGTTAGTTGACCTCCTGGTTGTTCTCCAGAAATCATAAGAGGTTCTAAATTAGCACGAGCTGCATAGATTGCAGCAGTATACCCAGCGGGTCCAGAACCAATTATAATTATTTTTTTATGTATAGCAGTCATTTTTTAATCCTTAATTAAACAATAAAAAGTATATATCTATATTAAAACGGTTAAAATATTTTTCAAATAAATATAACCTATTTATTGAATAGTTCAAATTCTTTTTTTATTTAACTTACTTTCAGATTTATAATCGGGTAACAAAATTTTACTGATTTTTTCTTTTTCTATATTAACTTTAATTTTATTTAAATTTTCGTTTGTTCTTGCAACGATTTGCCTTATATCAGATTTATAACTATATTCTTGAGTTAAATAATCTATGCATATTTCTATATCTTTAATACTATTCAAAATTTTTTCTTCTGGAAATTTTTTTTCATAGATGCAGGATGATATATTTAAACAAAGTTCCGCCTCTGTTGTACATGGTAAATGTATACCTTCTTTTACAATCAAAGGTTGTCTTCTTATAAGGGAAAGTACAAACTTTATGTTTTCAGGAGTATCCATAAAAAACTCAGAGAATTCTAGTGGAGTAAAAATTTCTACCATATTTGAAATTTGTTTTGCCGGTATTTTTGAAAAATCGAATTTCTTTATATTTTCAGCTATAAATTCTCGAACAAGTCGAGAATCAAGACTATCTCCTCTATATCTATCTACATATTTTACTAAGTTATGAATGGAAAATTGATTATTAAAACTTTTATTTAAAAAGTCATCAGCCGTCAGGATGTTTTCCCGATCAATTTTGAGAAAAACACCCCTCAAAAAACTCTTGTGTTGCTCAATAAACCAGAGTGGAGAATGTTCGAAAGTTAGTTCTGATATTTCTTCTATATTCATTCTTAATTCTAATTTGTTCATTTTATAATGATATTCTTGTTTCCATTTATTTACAAAATAGTCGTAACTTTTACGACTATTTAAAGCAAGAAAATGATACAAGAAATTACTATGATCCCATGCTTCAATATCTTTTATTTTTGAAAAGGGATTCATGTTATTCATTAATAATGAATCTAAATATTCAGTATCATTTATTTTTTCCTGTAATTCTTTTCGGTTAATCATATTAAAACCTCTTGTTGACAATAATATAATATTATAAATGATTGACATATTTTTACAAAGATTCATTTTATTTATATTGTTAAACTAAAAATTGGATTTACTGAATGGAAAAAAATGCTAAACACTATCTTGATATGATAAAAGATGCAAAAAGCAAAAAAATAAAATATGAAACAGCACCCTCTTTTGTCAAAAGTCTTGCTGCCGGAATGGATTATATAATTATATTTATCTTTTTCTTATGTTTATCTTTTTTCTTCAAAAATCAGATACATCATTTTATGAATCAATCTTTAAATCAATCATTAGGCAATAATATTGATTTAAATACGGGAATAAATTCTCTTTATTCATCGGGAGGAGACTCTGGATATTTCACTTCATTAATAACAGGGTTTAATGATATATTTTATATGGCAATTGTAGGATATTTTTCTTTCTGGGGGTTGGTTGTTAGTTTTTTCTTTACTGGGAAGACTCCTGGAAGCAGATTATTCAAACTTAAACTTTGTGACACAAACAACAAAGCTTTTGAAGCAACTCCACTTCAAAGATTAATTCGCTGTGGAGTTTATTTTATTGATTTTAGTTTACTTTTTGGCTTAGGCACCTTCTACTCTTTATTAAATAAAGATAAAAGGACTCTGGCTGAGGTAATGAGTAAAACCGTTGTGCTCAAACGTCTTTAAATTCTTGATATTAGGTGTTTAGCCATTGCATATGCAAAATCTACTGAGACTGCATTCCCGACCATTTTATAACCATCCATTACATCTTTATAAATAAATTTAAAATCATCGGGAAAGCCTTGTATTCTTGCACATTCTCTTACAGTCAGCCTTCTTACTTTATCAGGATTTGCAAATAAAAACTTGTCGGTTGAATGCCAAATCATTTTTTCAGAATCTGGATGCAAGGGAGCATGACGACCTCCCGCTTGTATAGTAAAAGAAGGCTCATTCCATAACCTTACTCTGTTTCTTGACATAAACATTGAAGAAAAAGTAGAAGTTATATATTCATGATTATCAACATGTGTATTTGCTGGTTTTGTAATATTTAAAGCAGGAACAGCATTATCTTTTAAATCAAAGATGACATCACTCAGAACTTTAGTAGATGGATAAGGTTCTGGATATAAATCAGCAATTGTTTTATCAATATCTTTTCTGACCCCAATAAAAATAACCCTTTTTCTATCTTGTGCAGAACCAAAATCTTTAGCATTTAATACTTTATAATGAAGATTGTAACCACATTTTTTAAATTCTTTCATTATTTTAGCAAGAGCATCAGCATTTCTATCAGCCAATAAACCAGGAACATTTTCAGCAAGAAAAAATCGAGGTTGCTTAACTTCTACTATTCTTATGAAATTGAAAAACAACTGACCTCTTGGGTCAAGAAGCCCTTTCTTAGAACCTGCCTCACTCCAGCTTTGGCAAGGAGGGCCACCAATAATGCCATCGCAATCAGGTAAAGAATCAGGATCAATATTTGTTATACTTCGAGTATCCAGTTCTGTATTTTTGTGGTTATACTTATAAGTATCCCATATTTTTTTATCAAATTCGTTTGCATAAATAATTTCAAAGCCAGCCTTTTCAAATCCCAAATCGAGACCGCCTGCTCCTGTAAAAAAAGACAATAATTTCATTTAATCTCCAGTTTAATTTATAATTTCATCGCTTTTTGAGAATTTAATTCTTCATAAGCATTGTCTACTGCTTCAATCTTAAATCCTTTTTTATTTAACAAATTATGAACTTCTTTAGTCCACATATTATTTTTTTGATTGATAATCCAGTTCAGAAGATTTGGACTTTCTTCTTTAGGCATATTCCCCTGACTAAAATCATCATCAAAATCATCAGCAAAATTCATTGATATCGTAGGCTTCTCAACCAAATCTCCACCTATATTCAACCATAAATTTAACCTTTGCATAAAAAGCTCAGGTGATTTAGTGGTATACTGCAATATCTCCTTACCTATCTGATATTTATTACTAAAAGGCAGATTTGATATATCTAACATAACTGGAAGTACTTTTTCAATTATAAAATCTTTATTTTCATTGGTTGAATTTAAACCCTTCCAGAATTTTGGAGAACTTAAAAAAGCAAGTGAGTCATACACAGGTATTTTTTGATGTTCAGGCCAAACCTTCGCTAATGTCAGGAGCTGTTCTTTATTAAGTTTTATAATAGCTCCAAATAACTCGGTATCAAAGTAGAACTCACCACCTGATAGCTTTCTTTTTTTAATACTGTTATCCATGTTATTCTGTTCAACACCTAATGGTAACTCTCTCTCTTGAACTTCTTTGATTTGTGAACTAATCCAGTCAAAACATTTTTTTTCATTTTCAGTGAGTATATAGTCTTTATTTTTTTGAGGAGTAAAACTTTCTCTCTTATTCTTTTCTTCATGATGACCATTTTGAACTGGAGTTTCTGATTTCAGAGATTGTGTGAGCAGTTTTTTCTCTTCCATTATAGTTTCAGTGGTAGCACTTTCCTGTTTATCTATAATAGCTTCTGGTGTTTGATCTTTTGCTGTTTTAAACCACTTAGTCACATTATTTTCAAAATCAACATTTTTTATTACTGCTGAAAAGCTGACAGGAAAAGTGGCTGAGAGTACTAAAGCCATATCCAAATCCTTTTTTTCTATAGTGGCTTTAACTGCATTATTCCAGGCTTCTTGCGAAGGAGGGAAAGTTAAAACATGCCCGTAATCACCTACCCAATTTTCAAGGATGTCAAAATAAGCATGTAAATTATTAAGTGGTAAAGACTTTGCTGACTTATCCTTACTCATTATTTTCCCCAACGATTCGGCAATGTCTGCATAATTATTGTGTTTTTCCCAAATATCAAGCCATGAATGACCAGAATTTTCAAGGCGTTTTTCAACACCAATCTTGGGTGTTTCGGGGGGTAAAGCATCTCTCCATGAACCCTGAAATATTCTGTTCATAATAGAATTACTATTCCTTTCCATTTATTTGTCCTTTTATTAAAAAATGTATATAATATTTAAATTATAAAATATTTTGCGTCTATGTAAAGGACAAAAACGTGCTTATAGAAAAGGAGTAATTAAAATGAGACAAGAACATAAAGTAGAAGGAAAAGTTGTTAGTAAATTAGGAACCGAGTACTCAACAATTCAGACTTTGGGTAACGAACAAAATGGTCAGCCGTTCATAACTGTACAAAGTAATGGAAATGGAGCAGGAAAAGTTATCATTCACCCTGAAGTTTTGGGGCTTAATATTGAACAATTTAAAAAGATTTTTTCTGGACTTGATATATTAAACAAAAAGAAAGACTATGATAACCGCTTTAAAGAAACACAAGTTCCTTTTAATGATGTTTCAAACGGGCATTCTTACAGAATGGTTTTTGATGATTTGAAAAATGTTTTATCGGCTAAAAATGTATGGGGGCATGATACATCCAGAGAAGCACTCTTTGTCAATAAAGAAAAAGCAGTAGCATTTGCTCAGTTTATAAATGCAAATGTTATAAAAAGTGCTTTACATTTTAAAGAAGAAATGCCCGATATTGCTGATAAGATTAATAGCGGATTTAACAAGCCAGGTCTTGTTTCTAAAGATGTTTTAAAAGCCAAGCTTTCGCAATCCGCTATTACTACAGAACCAACACATTCCAGGAAAAATAATTTCTGATTATTTTTTGTATTTCCACAAATAAAGTCTTGGGGATATCATTATCCCCAATAATATTCCAAGAAGTGTAAAAATAATCATATGAAATTTTTGTACATTTACTTCATATCTTAAAATAAAATCATTTACAGAAGATATTTCTGGTGAATAATATAAGCCAATCAAAACAAATGTTATTAAAATAAAGAATAAATAAAATTTAGACGACATACTTATAGCATCAGGTAAGCGGTGTAAAGCTTTATTATATTCGTCATTACTATCATTAGATTTGTTAATATCATCTATATAAGAATAGTCATAAATTTTATAGATATCTTCTTTTGAAAGATGCTGACGGCTCACTGATGCTTTGTTATTAGATAAAAAGACGTCTAAAGTTATTATATCGTTATCAGGAATACTTAAACCTTGCTCATCAAGCATTTTTAATCTTTTTTCTATAAGGTCTATTCCAAACTCACCTTCATTAGCTTCTATCCATTCTTTTAACTCATACTTCTTAAGCCCATGTGTTAATGGTCTTTTTTTCTCAGCATCCCATATAAAATAGAGATCCTTAATTTTTATAATTTCATGAATAACTGTTATTGTCATAATATTTCCTCATGTTTTTTTTATTTAATCATTTAAAAGATGAAAAAACAAAATTTTTTTGATTTAAGAATAGACTTTCATTATAATAAACCAACATTTAAACACGAAGAATAAAAGAGGAATTCATGTCTACAAACGACCCAAAATATATAGAAGGTGGATATAATGAAATACATACAGATGCTATAAAACTTTTAAAAAAAGGTAAAGCATCATCTATTCCCTTTATAGCTTTTTTTATTTTTCTTATTTCATTATTTTTTATATTTAAAAATTATATAGGTCAACATTTAGAACAATATGGTGTTTTCTCTGAAGTGGTCTTGTTACTTCTTACGATTGTCTATGCTATGGGATTCTTATTTATTACTTGTTGCCTGCAAGAAATACTCAATTACACTTATTTACAAAAAAGAATGAAAATTGAAGATAACATAGATTGTTTCTTTTATGCTTTCAAAAATTACAAAGCTATCTTTGCTTCAATTCGACATGAAACATTATCTATCGTGAGTATTTTTTCTGTCTTCATTTTTATTTATCTTATTATCGCTATAAGCCCAACCCAGCCAGGCTCTGATCCTGTACCTCCAAATTTATCTGAACAATTGGGACCTGTCCTGTTCAAGATAAAACTTATTAGTGATGGACTATCCAATCTTTTCCTGTTTTACAGCATATCTGCCCGCATCTTGCCTGTATTTAATATTACAAGTGCTTTTATGTATTTGAATATAGTTAAATTTGGTATTGATGCCGAGCAGTCTAAAGTTCTTACAATTAAGGGAATAGCTCTTAATGAAAGGATGCTAAACAGACTAAATACAAATGCCATCTATTTTTTATTCCTTCAGTTTATTATTCCTTTCGGTGGTTTCATAAGCTTATTTTTATTGCTTTATTGGTTATGTTTTTTCCATTGTGCATGGCAGAAAATTTATAATAATCAAGACGGTGTTACAGAAAGAGTTACGGAAAAAGTAGAAAATAATCTTTTTATACCAGCATGAGGATAAATCATGACAAATGAACCTAAATATATTGGTGATAATGCTTATAGCATTTTAAAAAGTGATGCCTTAAATATGTTTAAAAAAGGCAAATACTCGACAATTCCCTTTATAATAATGATTATGATATTACTGAATATAGTTATATTGCTTTTATTTTATCAATGTGAAGAAGCAACATTAAATAAATCACTTCCTACATCTTTATTTTTCCTTATTTTTTGTTCATTCTACTTAATAATTAACATACCTATACTTGTTTTTAATGATGTTTTAAATCACCTTTACACAAAGTCCAAATTTAAAGCAGAAGAAAATTCGGATGCTTTTTTTTATGCTTTAACTAATTTTAAAATTATATGGAAAAGTTTTGGTTATAATCTTCTCATTTTATGTTTTATTTTTTTTACTATGGCAACCTTGCTTTCATTTTTTGATAATTTTATAGAAAACTCTCAAGTTGTTGCGACTGCATCAAATCAAGAAATAATCAAAAGAAAAATATACACATTGTGTTCCATATACACAGGTTTTTTGACTATACAGTATATTTTATTCAATGATATTCTCTATAGAAAAGATAATAATAAATTTACTCTACTTAATATGCATTTAGTGTATCTTAACCAGCGATTTTTTAAAATGAGCTTAGCAGAATCCATTATTTTTACAAAACAAGGTATTGAGAAGAATAAGGATCTATTTCAAATATTGGATAGCAATAGACTTGAACCTGTTCTTTTCTTATTACCCATCGTAAACTTAGTTATTCAAATATATTATGTTTTCCTTTACCATGCAGCATGGCAGAGAATTTATAATAATCAGAATGGCATAACAGCAAAAGAGGAAATTAAAATCAGAGAGTATAATAAAAATACAGTTATGAATTAAAAATATTTGCATTTTAATGTTGGTATGCTAATATATACCCTAATTACAAAAATGAAAGATTTAAAGTCATCATTCGTTGTGATACTTTTTATAACAATCCCGCTTAGCAGCGGGTTTATTTTTAAGGAATAATATATGACAAATTTAAAAGATAAAGATTCAAATATGGACCCGTCTCACATTGGTTTTCTCCATCGGGACGAAGTATTTGATGAAGCTGAGTTCGCTCAATATGTCGAACAAGCTCAGACAGATGCCGCTGTAAAAAGTGCAGTAGCAAAAGCAAGACCCGAATATCATCCTGATTTCGATGGGGTTCACTGTATCGAATGTGATGAAGAGATTCCCGAAGCAAGACTTAAGCTTCAGAAAATAAGATGTATCCACTGTCAGAGTGAAATCGAAAACAGAAAATAATTTATTAAAAAACAAAATTTAAGAGATAACAATAAAAAAAGCCCTTAAGGGCTTTTTTTTATATATATTAATCTTCTTTATTATATCTCTTTTTAAAACGTTTTCTTTGAGCCATATCTTCATCAGAGACAATAACTTGTTCTTTAGAAGGGACAGGAGAATTTCCGTCAGTAGAAGAAGCTCTTTTTTCCCTGCTTACTTTGCTGGGCTTTTGTGGCACAATATTTTCTTCACCTTTGGAAAACTGTCCTTTTACTTTTCTTATCCAACCTAAAATCAATTCTCCCACGAAAAAACCTCCTAATACTGGATAAATAATATTGTTTTTAACATCGTTTGGCAGAGGAATAAAAACAAATACAACACTGGTTATCATCACTCCGAATAACACTTTTTTATGATAGCTTTTTCCATTCAAAAACAAATAAAAAATCATCCAGGCTAAAGCACCTGCAAAAAGAAAAAACATTGATATAGCCGCTGTTGACATGATTTATTTTACTCCTTTAATGCTCTGTGAAATAGGTTTTCTAATATCAGCTTAACAGGTTCAGAAGTCTCTTTTTCATTAAATATTTGATCCATAGACTCCTTCAAATAAATCCCATCATCTGTTTTATTATTACTGTTATTTTCTGTATTTAATAATTCTACGAAAACAGAATGTTCTATTTCTTCTGGTAATACTTCTATCAGTGATTTTTGTGTATGTCTACCTTCGAAATTAAATATTTCTTCACCACTGACATGCGGAAGAACAATTTGTTCAAGATGGGGAACTGATACACCTTTTGCAGAGGGCATTGTTTTGTTCAGGAAAGGGTTCCACATCCATACACTCGGAAGATGTTCTGACATATCTATACTCAAACGAGAAATATTCCCAGGGTTATAACAAGCTGTGTTTCCTACTTTAACAGGCTTTTTCGTTCCATGAATATGACCATTAATCATCATATCTACACCATCTATATTGTGTAGTGGAATAGAGTTTGGATATGTATTCTCAAAAGCCAAATCATGATGAGTCAGCCAAATAACACTTTTACAGTCTAACTTTTCATGTATATAATTGTTGAGTTCATTATTGGGTAAAATATGCTCATTAACATTTGATTCAGACAATAAATTAACACCAGAACGACCGGCAAGTGATTTTACCTTTTCCTTTGCAAGTACTGTATTTTCTTTATCTAAATCTTCTCTTATAGAGGTTCCTCCTTCTTCACATATAAAAGAAGTCAAATCATAAGGAATAGTTTGACCATAAGGAGTCCCTCCTATTGCTACATTATGTACAGATCCTGTCTCTGGATCTGTTAAAGCAATTTTACCCCAAAAACTGTTTTTTTCTATTACATCAATTAAACCTGTCACTTTAAGCAATGCTAAAGCATTTTTTTCTTTTAACACCCATTCATCTTTTTCGTGATTTCCTACAATAGTAACTGGTTTACGATTAAATAACTGTAATACTTTAATTATTTTCACCAACATTTCTGGTTCAGAGTCATCATCCTCATGAAAAAGATCCCCTAGAAAAACAGGTAGCAAATGATTATTATTAGAAATATTTGCAATTTTAGTTAGTTTTTCAAGGATTGTATCCAGATAAGAGACATCTCTCCTGCGACCGGGGCGTTTTGACCAAAGATGAGGGTCTCCTATAAAAAGGAGTCCTTGTGTTCCCAAATAACCTTCTTTAAAAGATAAATTTACTGTCCTTATAAGTGTTGTTGCTGCATTTGGTTTTTCATTATTAAACATTTCATTAATCCTTATGTTCGTTATCCCAAGGTCTTTTGCATGTAGGACAAATAGGGAATTCATTCAATATTGTATCATTAATCTCGTCTTCTTTTTCTTTCAGAGAAACAATAACCTGCTCTAAAAACTTCCCTTCTTTCTCTTTATCTTTCCATCTGTTAAGCAGTTGTCTAAAAGAATTTATGTTTCTTAACTCTATATCCGCCGTTTTTTCTGAGCTAATCAATTTCTCAAAAAATTCTGTTTTCTTCTGTGTTTTTTTCCAATCACTCAATAGGTATTTCAACTCTACAGATTCTATATGTAAATTAGACTCTGGAGTTTTTTCAACTGAATTTAACCCTCTATATTTTATAGACTCATCTTCTGTTCTTTCCCATCTTGATAATAGATTTCTCATTTTTTCAGAATCACTAAAATCATAGTTAAGATCTTCTGATTTTTCCATTTTTTCTATAATATCAAGTGTATTAACACTATGAGCATAATCAGACCATTTTCTTTGAAGATCTTTTAATGGCGATAAGTTGAACAATTCGGGGATCTCTGGAGCCTCTGGAATTTCATCTAATACTTTAAATGATTCTGTTAAAAATAAACATTCTTCCCATTTATGTTTTATCACTGTATATTTATTCAAAAAATTATCTAAATAATCTATTTTTTTCTTATATGCTTTAGTTGAATCATTTTCAAAAAAATCAGCATGATTACTTATATTTTTTAAAGCAATTAAATTCCTTTGAAATCTTTCAAGAGTCTTTTCAGCATTCTTTATAGAAGTTTTAGCTTCACTCATTTCTTCTTTAGAAAGCTTCATCATTTTTTGCACATAACTGCTATCACTTCCTATAGCAAGCGCTTTCGCCCTGACTGATCCTGCCTGATCAAGAAGAAATATAGGTTTTTTCTGATGACCTATTTGAACATCGAGACCATCTATTAAACCTATACCAGTTTCTTCCTCAAGCCATTCTGGAAGATATTTAGCACCTTCTGTTCTATGAAGAGGATTATCCAGATCATATCCATTATTGATGTCTATAAGGGTATAAACTTCCTTTGGATCTTTTGGTGAACCTTTCCCGAATTTCCTTTCCCAAAACAAAGCTTTTCCATTACCCATATCAACAGTTACTTTTGTTGAAGGTTCGTAATGCTTTATAACAGAATCGTCAGACTCACCATAAAATACAGCTCTCAAGGCAGAAACAATAGATGATTTACCTATATCGTTATCACCCATTAATAGAGTGATACCTGGAGACAAGGGAATAAATGTATTTGAATGAGCCTGAAAGTTAGACAACATTATAGAACGAAAACCATCATCCTCATCATTCCATACAGGAGATTCACTTTCTATAGCCCATTCTGTTTCTATACCAAAGTCAGTTTTATTTATTTGTAGGCGATAAGGTAAACAAGCAAAATTTTTATCATCATGATGAGAAATCATTAAGACCTGAAGCCCCATTCTTTCCGACATTTCTTGTATTACATTCGCAAATCTAGGAATTAAAATAGGTTTAATCCAGCAATCTGCTTCATCAAGCACCATAAATCTCCTTTTACCGGATCTAACAAGAGCTATAAGCCTCAACCCCACAGATAACACATTGGATACAGAACCTCCATTTCCATTATAGGGATCTTCTGGAGGATTATCGCCTTTCTTGATCGTGATATTAAGAGATGAAACACCTCTTTCAGTGGTGAGATCCATCAGAACTTTTCTATCACCGGGTAAGACATCTTGTAACAGAGCAGAAAGAAGTCTTTCATAAGCTCCAACAGATTTTTCATGCTCATGTTTTTGTAAAATATCAAGCAATAGTTTGACATCAGGATCGTAATTGATTCGTGTTTTATAAACAGCGACTTCTTTTAATAAATTATCGAATTCCTGTTCTATGAGCTTTTTGTTATTTTTTAGAGTGTTGTATAAAATATTTAAATCATCGAGCAAATCAAATAAGTAATCTTTTTTTTCTGTTATCATAATATAAAAACATCCTAATACTTTTTAATTATTTAAATTTTCTTCAATTTCTTTTAATGCTTTTTCTTCTCTTATAAGACTTTCTTCAAATCTGTCTAAAACATCTTTTTCTTCTTTTTCTTTATTTTTAATCAGATCTTCAAGCTCTTCAATAGTTGATACACCTAATGCTGATGCTTCTTCAAGACATTCTTTCAATTGCTTTTTAGCATGTTCATACTCAACTTCTCTTTTTGTTCTGTCTTTTTGAATAATTTGTTGTTTTCTTTTTAGCTCCTGATATCTTAAAGATTGATCTGTAGAGACATTACTTTCAGAATGACTTACTTGAGTATTACTGCTTACTTTTTCAGATGTAGAATAATTTTCATCATTATTTGTATTATTTGCAGATATTGAAGGTCTTCTATTATTCGTAGGTCTTAATGTCATTTTTATACTCCTGTATTGTAAATTTCTACAGATGTTATATTTTATAAATTAATATATTTCAAATTTATCTTTATAAGGGAGTGAATTAAGTGCATAAGACTCAAGAATTAAGTTTAATCTACAAGCCAGAATTTACTGGACTGGCTCAAAAAACTTGGTCTTCATCTCCCACATCTAAAAAAAACCCAACCATGCCTCCCTGGTTTGATGATGTTGTATCGACAAGAGGCTTTGGTATGTTAAATATAATGATATTTACTGATTACCCCTGGATTGTTTTCCCTGAATTTGTACCTAATTTTTCTATTATTGCTTTTCACAGAAAAAAGAAAAATACAAAACCTGTAAAGCTTGAGGAATTACAAATGAAATATTTTGAAGGTGTAGAAGGACTTGATGCTGATAAAATAATACAAAAAGCAGTTTCTATATTGTGTAAAAGATGGATAACCAAACATAAAGGTATTATGAAATTGGAAGATGAAAACATGATCATATTCATGTTCCCAAGTGAAATGTTAAAAAAAGTTCTATTGGCATTAGGTCTTCCTAAATCACAATTGAATCAGTATTCGTGGATAAAAAAAGAACAAGTCAACTGGTCAGCTTCGGGATTTTATTAATTTTTTTACAAATAAATCCATAAAACAATATAGTTTTTTTTGTAATATGCTTTATAATTTAAATATATATCAAAAATTGAGGTAATTTATAATATGAAAATAAGTGTCGTTAACGAAGATTCTTTAGTTCAGGAAATTCAATCTGCTAAAAAAGAATCAATGGGAGCTTTGGGATTAATAGATAGTGATATTTTAGCTATGGGTGTTGTAACTAAAGATAGTGGGCTGGATAAAGTCATGATAGGCGAAAAAACATCTCCTCGTGTAGAAAATGTTTCTATTCCTGCAAGTATCCTTGCTGAGAGCAAAAATACAATATCTGTTGATAACGATAAAAAATCTGATTTGTCTTTAAGCACACTCAAAAATAAGATGAAGTTGAAAAAAGGAATCAAAACATCTGAAAACAAAAAAGATGGTAAACTTGGGTTGTGATTAAATTCTAAACAAAATAAATTTATAAAAAAAGAGGGTAACCTCTTTTTTTTATTTGACCAAATAAAAAACAGAATATATATATGTAAAACAGAAAAGAATATAAAAACAGGTTTTATATTTATTAAATATCTCAAGGAGTTTTAAAAATGGGTATTTTTGATAATTGGAAAAAAGAAAAAGACAAAGAATCAAAATTAAAAGAAGAAGAGTTATTAAGAAAGGAACAAGCCGAAGAACAGCAAAAATTATTAGATGCCAGAAGAAAGAGACATATGCCTGACAGTGTATTAAGAAATTCAAGAGAATCTATACAGGGCCAAAATGCAGCTAAAGAAGCAACTAATACAATAATATCTTCATTGACAAAAGATGAAAAGGAAGTGAAGGGGCTTGATAAGACTAACAATGTTTTAGAGCAAGCTGCGATTTATTATGCTAATGCTGATACTAAAAAATGTATAGATCTTTTAATAAAACACCTTAATGAAACAAAAGGTACTGCAAAAGAACAAACATGGATGATGCTTTTTGATACTTATAAAACGACTAACCATAAAGAATCCTTTGATAAACTTGCTCTTATTTTCTCTAATAAGTTTGGTGTATCCCCTCCTAATTGGAAAACAGGCAATCCAAGTCTAAATTCAGGAGCAGCAATGGGAAGAAATGCTATCAGCATTGATGGTTTCCCTTCTGGTGTTAATGATGACAAAGTTGCAGATTTCCTTGTTGCATCTAAAGAAGCTGGCAACTCCCGAATTGATCTCAGTCGTGTTAAAATAAGTTCAGAAGATAGAAATCTTATTACTGGAATTGAAAAAATTTATTATATTCTTACGAATGTGAGAAAACTACATATTCCAGTACAACTAATGGGTGATGCTCATATCATTGAAAAAATTTCTTCCATTGTCGAGGAGATAGAAGGTTCTGAAGAGAATGATCCCCTTTATACTATTTTCTGGAAATTACTACTTGAGATTTATCAATGGAGAGGTAATGAAATAGAATTTGAAGAATTAGCACTTCGTTATGCAATAGAATACGAAGAATCTCCTGAAAGTTATTTTGCAAAAGAAGTTGTGACTCAGGATGTTCAGGATTTTAAACAAAAAGAATATGTTAATAAAGATGGTGATATCTTACCTGATACTTTCATCGATCAACAGAATATAGAGCATTTAACACAGTTAATCGAAGAAAGCTTAAAAGGAAAAGGACAAGCTGTTCTTAATTTTGAAGAAGTTATTCGTCTTGACTATTATTCTGCGGGAGTTTTAGCAAACTTTTTAAGTAAGAAAGGTATTGAAAAAAATAGAATTATAGTTGAAAATATTATAGAACCTATAAAATTACTTTTCACGATAACGGGAGTTTCGGATTTTGTATTCTACAAAATCAAAAAGTAATAAACACAAAATAAGGGTCAAAAGACCCTTATTTAAAAATCGGAGGCTTTGATTTATATGAATGAAGAAAAAAAATATGATAATACCAATAGAGGCACTTTGTATAAGAACGAAAATAAAAAAGATAAACAACCTGATTATCGAGGAAAAATAAATATAAAAGGCATCGATTATAGAATATCAGCTTGGGTAAATACCATAAATGACGAAAAAGTTATTAATTTCCTTGTTGTTGAAGAAGAAGAGTTTCAAAAAAGAATTGCTCATTTAAAACAGAAAAATGAGGAATCTCAATTGAAGATTAATCAAGATAACAATGAGCCTTCCCCAAGTAAAGCTAAAGAAGAAAAAATGGAAAGTTATGATCCTATATTCAATGATATTTTTAAAGACCTTAATTTTTAATTATTTATCATAACCTTTTTTTTATAATATGAATAGATCCTGTATCTTTACTTATAGATTCATTTAATAATCTTTTTTCTGATTCTGCTATCTCAGAAGCCATATTCTCTATCCATTTTTTAGGAAATCGATGTTTATTTTTAATTTGATTAACCTGACAATTTCTTTTTATTAATTCTTTTATAAGTGTTTCTTTTGCATCGTAGCTCATATAAAATTTATCTAAAAGCAACACACCATCAATCAAATTTTCTCCTGTTTTATTTTTAGTATTTATATCAAATCCAGCTTTTAATAAAAAATCTATTTCTCTCAATTCAGTTGTCTTATTTAATACTTTTGTCATTAAAAGATCTTCACCTTTCTCATTTTTTGAATTTAATATTTCTGAGTTAATCTTTATTTTTGATAAAAACTTATATCCATAATAATCCAGTAGAGATCGCCCATCAATATCTCTTTCATTTATAGAAAGCAATCCTTTATTATATAATGATAAGGTAATTTGTTTCGGCAGTATCCCCATACCTAATGTTTTATTATTTGAATAAATAACATCATTTAAAGATTCAGTATTTAGATGATTTAATAATTTCTGTATATTTTTATCAAATGAATCATCGGAATAAAACTTAATTATAAAATCTTTTATAATTGCTTTTCTTAAAGTTGCTCTTACTTTTTTCAACTGAAAGAAGCCTTCTATGCAATTACATTCTTGAAGGTTTTTTTGTAATTCTTTATACTGGTTATCGGAAATTTCATCATACATGCTATTATTCCTTAAATTTTTCAATAAGATTGCTCAACATCTTACCTATAACAAACCCAAGGTTTACGGGAACAGCATTACCAATTTGTTGATAAATAGCAGATACGGAACCCTCGAAAATCCAATTATCTGGAAAAGTTTGAATACGAGCATATTCTCGGGTAGATAAAGGACGAGTCTCTAAAGGATGACAGCGTTCAGTTTGCTTTTGTGAAGGCGAGCAAGTTAAAGTTAAGCAAGGTTCATCAAGAGACAATCTTCTTGCCATACCCGTTTTACCCCCTCCAGCATAAAAACTTTTTTGCATATATTCTTTTTGCACATCAATAGGTAAATTTCTCCAATATCCACCCTGAGGAACCATATCCATAATCTCTTTTTTCCTTTTCGGATATTTTGGGCAATTAGACAAAGGTAATACTTCTGGGTATAACTCACTTTCAAATAAAACATCTTTCATAGTAGGTAAGGAATAATAACAAGGAATACACAAATCTTCGTTCTTGATTTTTGAAACAAGATCATTTCTGACACCAATGATAAAAATCCTTTCTCTTTTTTGAGGAACATTGTAATACATTGCATTCAAAATCTTTATTTCCACGATGGTATAACCAATTTCTGTAAAAACATTCTTTATTGTTTCAATTGTAGCACCATTATCATGTGATAATAATCCTTTTACATTTTCAGCAACAAAAGCTTTAGGATTGGTTTCTGTTATAGCTCTTGCAAATTCATAAAATAAAGTTCCTCTGGTATCAGCGAAACCGAGCCTTTTTCCGGCATGTGAAAAAGCCTGACAGGGAAAACCACCAGAAAGTATATCTATTTTATTTTTATAGGGTGAAAAATCAATATTTCTTATATCATCTTCTATAATATTCCATAGAGGTCTGTTTTTTCTAAGTGTAGCACAGGCTTTATTATTAAATTCATTTAAAAAAACACTTTCAAGGCCTGCTTTTTCAAAACCTATAGCTAAACCTCCCGCACCTGCAAAAAGCTCACCGATTGTCACTTTATCTTTGTTTACTTTTTCAGAAAAAGCCAGCCATTTTTCTTTTATTATATTTTGAACTTCAGCTTGTTGAAGAAGAACTTTAACTTCTATTTTATTCTGTTTATGTTTTAACAGAACCTCGTCATTTAAGCCTGTGATTTTTATTACTTCTTTTAAATTCATATTACTGTTTACCATTGTTTTATTTTTATATTTAATAGTAATATCTTTTTGTTATTTTGAAAAGAAAACTTATAATAAATAAGTAAAAATTCTTGCTTTTTTTATTGGATTTCGAAGATGTATTATAGTATCATCTTACTTTAAACTATTAGCTAAAAGAGAGGTATTTATGGAAAAGTGGCAAAAATGGTTAATTGGAATTGTTTCAGTCGTTTTCATTGTATTATTAAGTATAGTATGGTTTATTTTTGGTAATAATACTTCTCACGAAGAACTTCATAGCCAAAATACAAAATTCCGTATGTTTGGCGCGGATAATACTATTGCTACGGCTTACTTTTCAAATTCTGATTTACCTGGAGTAAGCTGCTACATTACCAGAGCTAACACAGGTGGTATTAAGGGTTCACTGGGTATTGCTGAAGATACTGCACATGCTACTTTAACATGTTTCCAGTCTGGCAAAATCGACACTTCAAATCTTACAGAAGATCCTGTAGATGTCTATAAAGAAAGACGTTCTATTGGCTTTAAGAAACTTAAAGTTATTCGTTATTATATCAAAGAACGAAATGATCTTGTTTTCATCACCTACTCTGACAAAATATTGGACGGAGATAATGAAAACTCATCATCAGGTTTTCATATAAATAACAAAATTTTTGATAAATAAGGCTAAGGTTATTCTATGGATAAAAAATATCAGTTGTCCAAAGAAGTAAAAGAACTATACATAAAAAATCCTTGTGAAAGGTTAAAAAATGAGGTTATTTTAACTCAATCCTTAGGGGATCATTTCAAAAGATTGGATACAGAATCTAAGCAATTTCGCTTTTATGCTTCAATCAATGATTCTTTTATTGAAAATTACAGTCAAAAATTAAACATGAATGATAATTATTTTATTGGCTGGTTTGATTGCGATAGTGTGTTGCGTGGTGTGTCTCATATTTCCGCGACTAAAAACCCTTATGTTGCGGAAATCGGTCTAAGTCTGGAAAAGCCATTTCGGGGTCAAGGGATAGGATTGTCTTTGTTGGTCAATTCTGTGCTTTTAGCAAAAGAATTACAATTTGATTATATTAGTATTGAATGTTTGGCTTCCAACTACAATATTATATCCTGGGTGAAAAGAGCAGGTTTTCCTTTAGAAAGAAAAGGCTGTGAACTTCACAGTGTGTTCTCAACTAATATGGAGTGGAGTAATCATGCCTGAATTACCAGAAGTCGAAACAGTGGTTCGTGGTTTAAAAGAACTCAAAGGAAAAACTTTAAGTCATTATAAACTTTACAAAGATGCATGGAGAAAACCTGTCCCTGTCGAAAAACTTAACAACCTTATAGGCAAAAAAATAAAAGGTGTTAAAAGGCGGGCGAAATGGCCTGCCATTATTTTTGAAGAAGGGTGTTTATGGCTTCATTTAGGAATGACAGGTCAACTTCGCTTATTTGATGAAGGGGAAATTGCTCCTGATAAAGATAAAAACGACCATTTGGAACTTTACTTTACTGACAATACCATGTTGAGATTTCGAGATCCTCGTAGATTCGGAATTGTTGCATGGACTGAAGGCGAATCTTCAGAGCCTCCCAGTTCTCAAAAGATAGGATACGAACCTTTTGATCCTTTATGGACTGCAAAACAATTTTATAAAGATTTACAAGAGCAAAAGAAAAACATAAAAGTTATTTTAATGGATGGGAAATTAGTAGCAGGAGTTGGAAATATATACGCTTGCGAAGCTCTTTTCGCATCAAAAATAAGCCCACTTCGGGATTGTAAAGCAATTTCACTTATAGACGCTTCCTTACTAAGAAAAAACATCATTCATATTTTATCAGAAGGTATAAGAATGGGCGGTTCTACTTTACAAGATCATCGAACAGCAAAAGGTGAGATTGGCGAGTATCAAAAAAGTCATAAAGTCTATGGTAAAGAAAAAGAAACATGTCCATCATGTCATAGTCAAGTTATTGAAAAAATCCAACAGGCAGGACGTTCAACCTTTTATTGCCCACATTGTCAAAAATAAGCGAATAAATATTGAAAATATTTATTTTTTCTACTATCTTTATTGAAGGATATATTTATTTTATATCCTTATAAGTTATATCTCTGATCATAAATAAGGAGTGCTCTATGAAAGACTCATTTTTTGAAACACGCAGTAAATATCAGAAATGGACAAATGAAACTGCTATCACATCACAACCTAACACATGGAATTTGCTGCGAATTGTCTTAAGCAGCAAATATGCCGAAGCATGTAAGAAAACAATTCATTTACATTCTCCTAATCGTGATCAATATCCTAATATGGAAAGTTTTTGGTCAACAGGTATCTTTGAGCTGGATAATGAGACTTTGCTTTTTATTTTGAAAAAAAACATTGAAGAATATATACCTTTGTTACAAAAACAATGCGATAATGCAATGTATAATCTCATTATGAGTAATAAATATTCCTTAGAAAAAATTTCAAAAATGAAAGAAAAAATCATTGTTAATGATGAAGGTTATAGCATTCATCTTTTTATTGAATAAGGAGGATGTATGCTAAATAAGTTTAAATATATTACGTTATTTTTATTATTGGTGGCACCTTTTTCTTTTGCTGCTGAAACAGAGAAAAACTCTCCATCTACTGAACTTGTTTTTTCCAAAGAAGAAAAAGCAAATGTAGACTATCTATACAATCTTATGGATAACGGTAATTACGGGACAGCACAAAACTTTATTAAAAGTAATGTATTGTCCAAGACAATTATTATTGAGATACTTAAAAAATATGCGAATCAGGGTTTGACACCAGCAATGTGGATGTTAGGTGATGCATATAACTCAGAAAAAGATGAAGAAAACACTGCTAATTGGATTTATGCAGCATTACTTGGCACCAGAATAGATAGCTCACTTTGTTTAAATAAGAAAGCTGGCGGGATAGAGGGTTTATATGCTCGTTCGTTTAGTTCTGCTGTACAGACTGCAAGAACTAATAAATTAACCAAACCTATTTCTTTTGCTATTGAATTACATAAAAATATTCCTGTATCCAGCCGGAAACCTCAATGGGTATGTTCTGTTGTACAACATGAAAAAAGCATAACTGGTGATGGAACTTTGGAAACAAGGAAATGGGCTGATATTTATAAAAAACAAATTGAAAAATTTCAAGAGGAAACAACCACAGAAACACCTGTTTCTCCTTTGTAAATAATAAAAAGAAAAGGTCCTCCTTTTCTTTTTATTTTATTAATTAATTAATCCTCAAGCTTATAATTCTCAACCCTTTTTTTCGCTTCTTCTATACTTTTCTTATCTATTTCTATGAAATCTTTTTTATAAGCAATAAAAGGATTAATATTTAATATCTCTGAAATGCTTCCCCACAGTCTTCTTGAAACCTCAAGCGGTTCATCTAAATTTTTCAATTTAAGAAACCATTTTTTACCTTTTCTTATATCTCCACCAGAAGTTTTTCTTGATTCATGAGTCACTCCCTCTATATAATCCCATGACACTAGGAGACCTCTATATATTTTTACAAATTTTTCAGGATAAATTTCTTCAAATTTTTTAATGGATGTTTCTGATAGATATTCTTTATTCTTAGTTCTTATTGTTGTATATTTAAATTCTGATCTTAAATATATAATATCTTTTAAAAGAATATTTATTAATTTATTTCTGGATGATACAGTCAGAATATCTTCATTGCTTTTATGTATAGCATCCATTATAGGTTTAGCCCAGTCAGCATCTCCTACATCTTGAGTTGCTTTTTTGGTTAATGCTCTGTGTAGTGCCTGAGCGAGTCTTTCAGCTCTTACAGGTTTTACTATGTAATCTGCAACCTCTATATTAAATGCTTCTACTGCATTGTCTTCATATGCACTAACAACAATGATTACTGGTTTTTCTTTACTTTTTTGCCAGCGAGATGCAAATTGTAATCCATTTTCTTCACCAGGCATAACAACATCTGTAAATATAATATCAAGGGTCTTTTCTTGATCGCGCTGAGTTACCAAATTATCAAATTCTTTAGGACTCTCAGCAGCTATAACAATTCTTGCTTTAACTGTTACACTGTTAATATCATCAGTTTTTATGCCATTATTCAACGGATTTTTTTGTATTTTCTCTAAAACCCAAGGCCATAAAAGGGGTGTGCTACTTTCTTTAGTTTCTTCGGTAGGTTTATAAATATCCCAATTCCAGTTTTCTATGAATCTCCTTAACCTTTCCTTGGCATAATGTTCATCTTCCAAAATTCCCACATTGATCCAACAAATTTTGTTATTCATTTTGTATTTTATCCACTCTAATCAAAAATAAATCTTTTGAGCGGTAAATAAAGAAGAGAGATAACCCTCTTCTTTTATATTATAATATTATCTTTCTTTTCCTCTTACTAAGTTGTAAGAATCATACAAAGAAGATTTTCTTAATCCTTTATAGTCCTTGCAAGCCATTGAATTTTCTAAAATGGCTAATGAATTAAGAGCTGTTGTCTGTAATTGACCCGATAACCCTGATGCAAAAACTTTAGATTTTTCTAATAACTCAGAAACATGGTCAAAATTATTTTCATCTAATGACTTCGCTATCTTTTGCTTATTTTTAGCAACTTCATTCAAAATTATCTTTTCTTTCACTTCTTTATTAGTGAATTTATCTTTTTTATCAACTACAGGAATGTTTATTATAATATTTTCTTTACACTCATTAGAATCCCTATCCTGATATATAATAGTGAATTTTTTACTTGTCAACTCCTGAGCGGTATACTCTTCCAAATCTACTGATAATGTAATTAATAATTCCAAAGGCTTATTTTTTAAAATATTTGGTAAATGATAAAAATTATCTGCTTTTTTAAATTCGTTCAATAAAATTATATTTTCATCATTTATACACATTTTAACTTGTTTAGCCATAATATTATTAACATTTTCAAACTCATCAGAGAAAAGATTTTTAAAATCTCCGGTTTCCTTAATGTAGTAATAGTTGCCATCTCCATTTTCTGCAATGGACATAAGTAAATCCTCATTATAGCTCAGACCAACACCAAATGCGGATGTGCTTATCCCAGCTTCTTTAATTTTTCTTACAGCTTCAGGAATGTTTTCATTACCCAATCTATTAACTTCACCATCAGTTAATAAAACAATCCTGTTCAAAGAATTTTTACTCATCGTATTTGTTATGCATTTTACACCGTCTTTCCAGCCCGCCAGTAAATTAGTCGAGCCTGATGCTGAAAGATTATTTATAATCATAATAATTTTAGACTTATCTTTTATAGTTAAACCTTCGGCTAAAACATGTGATAAAGTATCAAAAGAAACTATTGATATAGTATCTTCTTCTTTTAAATAATTTAAGGAATGAATAACAGCTTCTTTTACTAAAGCAAGTTGAGTTTTACCTGTATTGAAATAACCATATCTGTTATTATTAACAGGCCTTACAGGATGAGTAGGCTCTGGACTAAAAGGAGTCGTAGGTGATGTATTTGGAAAGGTTAAAGGTGTCCCTGTTGTTTGTTTATTTACATTTAAATAAGGATCTAAACTATTATTATTATTATATAGCTGACCCAGTAAGACATCTTCCATATTATTTTGATATGACAGGAATCCATTCATAGATCCTGAAGTATCTATAACATATGTAATATTAAGAGGCTTTCTGTTCTCTGTTTTATTTTTATTTTCTAAACTAAATTTAACCAATGCATTTATTTTTTTCTTTTTTGCCTTTGCACCTTTAATTAAAGGACTTTCAAATATTACTTCTGTTTTTATAGTATTTTTCATGTATCACCTCATATTGTTTAATAATTTTATAATTTCATCTTTTTTATCAATATTATCTTCTCTTATTTGAATGGTAAGATAATCATTTATCTTTATATGTTTCCAAAGATACTCATCTTCAGTATTCGGAGCTTTACCTTTCAACTCTGTAGGAAATTGTGAGCTTACGACTCCTCCATTCATACTGTCAAGAACTGATAATATATTTTGTTTCTTCTTTTTAAGCTCATCATCAATAAATCCTAATTGACTTGAAGCAGAGAGAGAATTAGCGATTAAACCATTTCCCCCAAGCAACGAAGAATTGCTTCTAACATATGAATCTAAAGAAGATCGTATCTTTTCACTATTTGAAGAATAAAATTTAGAAGACATCCCCATCGATTGAGACTGCAACAATAGCTGAATTTCTCTTAGATGTTCTTCTGTGTAATATGCCTTTCTACCCTCCTTTAAAGGTCTGGATATAGCCTTCTCTGTCGCATAATGTCTCAACAAACGAACATTCCACTCATTAGTCCTCCTGCTATCCTCACCGTCCCTTTCTTTTAGTGGTGCTTGATCATTTAAAATTTTTATAAACTCTTCTACACCCCATTTTTGTTTTTTATCACTCATATTCACCCCCTGATATACAAATACAATAAATACTGTTATTGTCAATATGTATTGTAACTATTTATTTAAGACAAAAAAAAGGAGAAAATTAATTTCTCCTAAATATAAAACACAAAAGATAACAAAATTATTATGCCTGCTTAAGTTTGAGATAGCAAATTTTATTTGAATATTTTTAAAATACGTTGCCCTATATTCATAGGTTCTTGTATTACTATACTTTTTTTCAACTCCTCTATGGAGATTTTATCTTTGTTCTTATCTCTTATACTAAGAAGAGAACTAATATTTTCACCGTTGGATGAAAATTTATCCAAAATCTTTTCATCGTTTTCAGGGGTTTCATCAATAAATTTAGGTAATACCGGTTTTTTTAGAAAGTTTACTATAGTAATGGACTCATCCGTTACTTTATTAGCTACAGGTTTATTAGTGGATATATCTTTAATAATATCATTAGTAGGCTCTTCTGATTTTTTTAGAGCTTTCTTATTTAAATGTTCAGGCATTATTTCTGTTTTTTTAGAGACAGCATTTTCAGAGTTCTTAGCACTCTTAGAATTTTTCTTATTTAAACCTGAAAGATCAGGCAAAAAGACTTCATCTTTACTCATTTCATCACCTCTAAATATTATGCTAAAAAAATATAGTAGATTATATTTTCTACCAAATCAAAAATATATCTACTATTGAGAATAATGCCTGCTAAATTATTTATTTTGCAAGGTATGGAGATTGGCTCTATTATAATATTTACTTGTGAGTAAAAATTCAAAAAATTTACTTACTTTTAAAAAACTATGAATTCCTTTTATCTTTCAATTGCTTAAGAGAAGGGATAGTTGCAGTATTTACTGATTTAGTATTAAAATCATTTTTTACACTTTTACCTTCTGAATACATTTTTTCTCTGTTATTAAAATTGATCTTTCTCTGTTCTTTTTTATTTAATATACCGTTTATAATTTTTTCATCAGCTATATTAAGTCTTTTTATTCCACTGATAAATTTTTGTTTATCTGCATATTTATTTTCAGGAAAGTTCATCAAACAATCTATTGTTGCAAGTTCTATATTGTCTGGATGAATATTTCTTTTAAGGTAGTCAACATCGTGAGTATAAGAAACTATAAGCACCCAGGATTGTAATGCTAATTCATACCTTATCTTATCATTTTCTTCTTCTTCAAGAAAATTAGAAGCATTAGCTTCTTCCAAAGTCATCCACTCATGGGTTCTACTAATTTTAATTTTTTCTTTCTCAGATTCATCAAACACAGATTCTTGTTTATTTACAACATGCGATAAAATAGTATTAATTTCCATTGCTAATGTTCCTGACTCGTGATACTCAAAATAATCTTGAGTGCCAAAAGGATATTGATTAGGGAAATCAATAACTTTATTTCTTTGGATTAGTCTATACAATTTATCAAGATCAGGATTTTTTGATATGTACAAAGAACGATAATAATCCATTGTTTCTTTTATTGCTCTATCTGAAGAACCTTTTTTACAAGAAAGCCTATATGCTTCCCTTTTTGAAACAATAAAATCATCAAAACATTCAATAATATTTTTTTTAAATTCTTTAAATTTACTTATTCTTATAATTTCTTCAATATTTTTACTGTCGGAAAATAACCCAGGAGTCTTTTTGTTAATAGCAGACTCCCTTATAAGAATACTTATATCTTCATCATCATTCATTTCAGTTTTGTCTTTATTTATATTCATATTGCTTATATTTCCCTGATATTATTCTTAAAACATCCAAGTTCATAAACATAGTAGGAAAATCTTCACCTAAGTCAAGGGCACGAGTTTCTCTGTCCATATGAACTACTAATAAAGGCTCTTCTTTCACATCGTCTTGTTCTACACTTATTCCATCATAGGGTATTTCTTTTTCTTCAAGGAATTCTGCTAAAGACTCTACTATTTTTAATAGTTTCTTTTCAGTGAAATTATCAGAGATAGGCCAATGACTGAAATAAAAAATACCTTTTTCTTTTAATTTGGCTTCTTTTATTTTCTGATTATTCAAAGCAAATTCTTTTTCTGGCATATCTTGATTTTTATGAGTAAAAAAATGTTCTTTTAAAAGATTCATAATAAACTCCTTAGGATAAGGTAAAAGAAAAAAAGAATAACACTAAATAATAAGATAAATCTATTTTATTTAATATTACTTTAACTTTATTATATTTATTTTATTCAATTTGTATAGTTTTTGATTTGTTTTTATTTATTTTTTGTAATATACTTCAGAAAACAAGTCAAAGGAGGTTATTATGAAACATATTATCATATTTTTGCCTTTATTTTTAACAGGATGTGCAGCTATATATCCTGACGCATATCCAGGTTCTGTAAATGGTAATGTAAGTCAGGATTACTCAGCCCCTCAATATCAACAAAATTATGCTCAAAATAATTCTATAAATAGACCTTTTATACATAATAATATTTCAGCAAATACTCAGTCAAACAATCTCGATTATTTATATACAGAACAACATACTAATAGCAATTATTATAACAATACTCAAACCAACCAAGTTCAAAGTTTTTATTGTCAAAATCAGGGTATGAGCCAGCTTATTGGTGGTGTTGCAGGTGGAGCTTTAGGATCATTATTCGGGAAAGGGTATGGTAAAGTTGGTACAGTAGCAGCAGGCACGATACTTGGTGCTACTGTCGCTGGTGTTCCTTGTTATTAATTAGTTGTCACAAACAATAAAAAAGAGGGATCTCCCTCTTTTTTTATTTTGACTATAAATCAGTTTTTTTGTTTAGCTTAATGGCATAAACCTTAACGGGTTTTTCACCAAACTCAGGATGAGTAATTTCCTTTATTACATAGCCAGACCAGGGAATAATTATTATTTTCGATATATCATCTTTAGCAGGATAACCTTTCTTTATAATAATATTTTTATATTCTTTCCCCTCAAGTCTCTTCTTCCAAAAATCTTTATAAATTCTATATTCTTCAGTTTTTACTCCAGCTTTTATATCGTCAAAATATTGACCCTTTAAATTGAAGATAATATCTTTAAGCATTAAATTTTCATTCCTGTTTTACCATTTTTTCTTTCTACAGGAACAATATTATTTTTTTGCAGCTTATCCAGATAATTCTCGTGTTCTTGAAGATCATTCTCTGACAATTTTATTTTTGGCAGACCACCAGAACTTATTTTTAGCAAACGAACAGGATCTCTGGGGATATCTTTTTCAAGTTTTTTCACAATCTCAAGGTCAATACCATGAGTCATTTTAAGATATACTTCGGCTAAAATTTCACAGTCTATTAAAGCTCCATGTTTAATACGCTTTGATCTATCTACTTCGTATCTGTCTGCTAATGCATCGAGATTTTTATGGTTTCTACTACCGGGATCAATTTGTTTAGCGATAACCAGAGAATCTTCAGTTCCTGCTAAGATATCCCAAAAACTTACAGGGCTTTCAGCAGCTCTCATTTCATAATTTACAAATTCTTCATCAAAAACTTTGCCGTTATGGGCAATAGCAACAGAATCTTTCATAAATTCTATAATTTGAGGCATTACATCTCTGAATAAAGGTTTATCCTTAAGAAACTCATCAGAAAGTCCGTGAATATTCTCAGTTTCTCCCACAAGTTTACCTTCAGGATTTATATAAAGATGTAAATGGTTACCTGTTATTTTACCATCAATAATTTCCACACCTGCAAATTCAACTATTCTGTCACCTTTTTTACATTCAAGACCTGTTGTTTCCACATCGTATACGATCTTTCTCATTTATCTGACTCCATTATTCGTTATTAAACATATCCATAAATTATATGCTATTTAAAATTATTTTCCAGCGATCTTATTCTTTTCTTTTATTATAAAATCAATATACTCTTTTACAAGTTCACAATCTAGGCCGAATGGAATAAACCAACTTTTTATTCCATTAGCCCATTCACCACCAGCATAACTCACATCGTCTTTCACATCTATTGGGTAGTTTAGTAAATTACCAAAAGGAAAATTATCTTTTTCTTTGATCAGATGCACACTATTGAAAATCTCCTTTTTTCCTTCAAGATTTTTAATATTAAGTAGATTGTTTTCCATACTTATATTTGTTTTTAATTCTCTCCAATGTTTTAAATTCAACCACTTATAGCTATTCTGAGAGAGAATAATTGTGGTCATATCCGCACTATAAACTTTATTTTTTTTAACAACTGTATGTTCCATATCCCAGTCAGCAACAAGTAAAGAATAATATTTCCCATTTTCTTCTACATAATAAATAAGACCATATTGTAAAACATCTGGATTTAATAAATCGGGGATAGTAAAAACATAAGGTTCATTTTTTATTATTCCTTTAGGAAACCAATGAAAATGCGATTTCAGGCAGACTGAAAGAAGCCTTACAATTGAATTTTTAGCGCGATCCGTTTCTGGAGTATCATTTTTAGAAAACTTTAAAAAAGAAGACACTTCCTGAAAATCACGAACAGGAATAAGTCCTTCCTTTTTAAACACTTTATATACTTTAGGAGCTGTGTTTGTCAGAATGTTCTTCTCTCTACTTCTTATCAAAAAGTTAAGAACCAAACTGACTCCATCCTCTAAAGAAACATTTGGGGACCAGATTCTTTTTGAACTTCTACTCATTTTAATCTCTCTTCTACTTTTTCTTCTATTCTAAAATATAATATTTTTTAGTCAATTTACAATTTTTTTTAGTTTATCAAATGAAATGTAATCTTGAAAAAACAAACAATACAGCGATTAAGATTTTTCTTTAACTTATGGTGTCACTATTTGTCTTTTAAAAAAAAGGATATACAATGATTAAAAAGTGACCAATTGTGGGGTGGGCTTCATAATTATGGATACGATATTGAGCAATGAAGAAAAAAAACTTATAGATGGTATTCTTGATATAGAGGATGCTATTTTTTGTCATGCTGATAAAATTAACATCCACCAAAAAAATCAATTACTAGCAAAAAAAGAAGCCAAAGAACTCACTATGTCTATATTATCATTGGATAATGATTATACTAAAATTCAAAGGCAGATTATCGAAGATTACTGGCATAAGCAGGTTAGAAAAAGAATCAATATTCTTATTGCTACAAAACAAGATAAAAAAATTCACCCAGAAAAATATGCAGGAAAGACTTGGCTATATCACCTTGTAGATCACGATGATATAAAGCAAGTGAAACTATATTTATTTAAAGAAAAGATCCAAACATTATCTTCTATAAAAGAAAATCTAGTTCAAAAAGCCATCGATAATAAAAATCCAGAAATGATAGAATTACTCATACATTATCAACATCCAATTTATGAAAATAATATTCCTCAAATAAAAAAAATTCTTGAAGAGACAAGCTACCATTTTAATGATAAAATAAAATCACATATAAATATAATGGAAGAAAAATTTTTGTTGCAGTTAGAATTAGCTTTGCAACAGAATATAAAAACAATGGAGCTATAATGGGTGGGAATGCATTAAAAACAGTTAATACAGAAAGAAAAGAGAAAGAAGAATTTTTAATTATTGAAGGAAATGTTATAGCAACATTAAAATCTTTTTTTCCGAAAGCCCAAATAAAATCTCTTACATACTATCGTGAGAAGCAAAATTTTGGCGACCTGGATATTATTTTAAGTGAGAATGAGTATGTAGAATTCGTAAATAACTTTTGGGATAATTTTTGTAATAAAAATAAAGAAGCACGAAAAGATGAGTTTTTTACTATTAAATCTCAGTTAGCCTCCAAAAGTCTGGTTCATAGTTTATTTAATTCTCAGGAATGCTATCACTCCTACCCCCAATTTTCTTTCGATTATACATTAAGTAAAGATAAAGCTTCTTTTCAAATAGATATTGTTGTAACTCCAAATTTGAATTTTGATTTTACTGATAATTATTTGAGTTATAATGACTTAGGTAATTTTATTGGAGTTATTGCTGGTAATATGGGGCTAAAATTTGGTAATGCCGGATTAAATTATCAATTAATAAAAGACGGTAAATTTTTAGATGTTGTAAATATTACAATGGATTACTATAAAGCATTGGATTTTTTGGGATTTGATAGCGAACGATACAAAAAAGGCTTCAATAACCTTGAAGAAATTTTTTCATTTGTTGAATCAGGAAAATACTTTGACCCAGTTTTATATAGCTTGGAAAGTCGCAATGCAAAACAAAGAGCAAGAGATAAAAAAAGAAAGAACTATGCATTATTTCTTGAAAGAAATAAAATCAGGAAAGATGATTCTCAATCAATAACTCCCTTTTACAGAAATAAAGAATATTGGTTTCAAGAAGCTATCAATTATTTCCCCGATTTTTCTAAAAAATTACAAAAAATACTTGATGAAGAAGATAAACATAAACAATTTAAAAATATGTTCAATGGTAAAATAGTAAGTAAAATTACAGGAATTCCAGAATTAACTACGGAATTAGGTAAATTTATTGAATTAGTTAGAGCGGATTTTTCAAGCCCTCAAAAATTTCAGGATTTTATTCTTTCCAAGAATAAAGAAGAAATTGAGAAATGGATTTCCGAAGAGTATGCGTCTAAATTTAAAGGTTATGCTAATAGCAAGCATTCTTTTTAACACTGTTTTTTCTTAAAATAAAAAAGGTCACTAGACCTTTTTTATCGTTTTACAATTTATCCCAGTAAAGCTCCTTCTTTTATTTTACGAATTAAATTCTTTTTTTCATGGAAGGTAATATATCAAGATTATTGATATTTTTTTGAATTAGATCTTTCTCTACTTTTATCAGCAATTGTAAAGTATCAATATCATTTATGCCTGAGGGACTGTTTGCCATATCTGATATTATTTTAAAATACTGGCTACTTCTTATACTGGGATTTTCATCAAGTTGATTGAAATCAATATTTCTGTTGTATTTAAAATAATCTTTAATCTTTGAACTTAAAGTTTTTGCACTATAAGGGAATTGAGCATCAATTTCTTTTATAAGAGGCATTTCTGCAAGTTCTTTTTTAACAAAATTTTTTTGATTTTCCAGTTTAAAATTCACTTCTAATTCATAACAAATTGTACTTGCTACTTTTAATAAAAAAGCATCAGTATTTTCTTGATAATGAAAACTCTGATTCCATTTATCAAATTTTCTTGCCATATTTTCATTAGGAATAGCAACAGGTAATTCGTATAAAGTCTTAGTATGATGATTATAATCGAAATCTTTTCCTTCTTTCCAGTATAAATAAAGATTCTCTATTGTTTCTCTGGACAATGATTCAAACTTTTCATTCAAATTAAGCAGTATTTTTCTATAGTTTTCGAATCTGTCTTGCATCTTTGTATCATGCATACATTCGAAAGAAAAATAGATTTCTTCAATATTTCCAATTAATTCTGTATACATATGCATCGGACCATACTCTTCTTCCCACTCTGCTGCTTGAACTACCAAAAGATTAATGGTTTCTTGACCATCATTATTAATAGTTAAGCTGCAATGTTTTTTATTAAATTTAAATAAAATTTCAGGTTCAGCATTAGCTTGTAAAGATAAAATATTTTTTTCTATTTCAGCAATTATTGAATTATAAACTAAAAACTCATATTGCTGCGCTGATTTTACGATATAGTCGAGATCTGTTTGATTAAAAAATTCCATTTTTATTTCCATTAAAAAAGGCCATTAATTTATTATATCATTAATCACCTTTTAACACTACTTATTAGTTGATTTTTTTAAAGTTCAATGATCATCTGCATTAGTTCATTTAATTCCTCGTTTTGAGGATCAACTCCTGTTATTTTAAGAATATTTCCGTAAGCTTCAAGATACCCCTCTTTGAGTTTATCTGATTCAAAAATTAGAGGCTTCCCTCTTTCAGCTAACACATTAAGAGCCTCCATAACAAAAGGCGTTATTTTACTGGCAGACTCCTGATCTAATTGGGTATTTTCTTCTTTAAAATTGATATTAACTTCAAGTTGATTATTATCATCGAAAAGTATTGCTACGGAAGTCAATTTTTCATTCTTTTTAAATAAATTATCTATTACCAAAAAGAATTGCTGACATTTCAGATAAGCAAATCTTGAATTCAATTTCATAAATTTTTCTTTCATTATTTTAAGTTCATCACTTTCGACCTGTTCTTTAGAGACCAGATAGAGAGGATAAGTCACATCTTCATATGTTTTTTTAGGTATATTAGATATATCTATACTTATATTTTCCTTCCAGGAATCAACAATACGATTGTAAAATTCATGCCCCACAATATTTTTATATAAATCATATCGTTCTGGGCGCTTAATGGTAGCGAAAAGAGAGAATAATTTTAAAAGTCTTTCATCACCTATAACTAAAGGACCCACATTAGCAATTAATTGAGAATGCAAATCTTCATCTTCTATAGGATTACCATACACATCATAGGCATGAACTATTAAACGAGTTGGCTCAGTCACAATTTTAAACGAGGATAACAGACTCTTTCTTTTATAAAGATCTTCTATATTGATAAGACATTCTTCCAAAACAAGGTAATAATTTAACAAAAACATTTCCGTCCATGCTTCGAAGTTTAATTTTTCATATTCATCAACATTATTTAATTTTTTAGGTAACATATATCCTCCATTCAATATTTACCTATCTATATAACTTTTCACACACAAATGCAAATAAATTCCATTTTTACCAACTCAAAGTTCAAAACAGCTTAATTTTCATTCAATCTAATCATTTAAAAATTACTTTTTTTGATTTTGCTTTTTCGGAATGCTATTCTCTTTAAAAGCAATAATAATTGAGGATTTTTATGTCTTACAAAAGTATATTTCAGGCTATTAAAGCAAATAATCTCAATGCAGTAGAAGAATTTACTATAAATAGAAAAGTTAACAAAAATTCAGTTAACAAAGCGGGATATAATATTGTAGAAATTGCTTTCTATAACCGCAATAAAAACGATGCTATAGTAAATCATCTTTTAGATTACGATTACCCAATCAATTTTGCTTCAAAAAAAATGCAAGCCATCGTCTTTAGCGTCATTAAAAATGATGATTGTCTTTTATTGCAAAAACTTATCCAAAAAGGTTTACCTTTTAATTATACATCAATACAAGGATATTCTCTTCTTGAGTTTGCTTTCTTTTACAAATCATCAGAATGCTTAAAATTCCTTGAAAAGCATACGAAAATAGAATCAGATCCTTTTGTAATGATAGAAAAAGGTGAATTTTTATCAGTCGTTAAATTTTTAAAGGCAAATCCAGATTACGATATTTATTTTAAAAAAGGATATAAAAACTTACTGCTCCAAAGTTTAATTTCAAGAAATTTAAAGACTTTCTTATACCTTTTGAAAAACAACTATTCTTTGTGCACAAGAACAATAGCAAAATATGTTGAAGAGGAAATTAAGATTTTTACAATTTGTTGCCAGTATCAAAATGAAGCATATCTAAAGGGGTTGTTTAAATATATAAAGAAGGATTTATATATAAGATCTAAAATATCTTTACTAAGCTCAAGTATATCCAATCTTCATTATGAAAATGTAAAGTTTATCTACAATCATTTTTCTTCAGATAACAAAACATCTGTTTATCCGCAATTTTATGAATATTATAAAACCGATGATCAGAAGATTATAGAAATTCTTTATGATGAGATTCTAAAAGATAAGGAAAAAAAGCAACTTCGACAACATACTGAAAATGCAGTTCACCCTGCTATTTTTTATTTGCATAAAATGAATAAGAAAAAGTATGATTATTATTTAGCTAAATATCCTCCTGAAGCACATCATAAAGAAAAAATAGCTATTCTTGCTTTTGAAAATTGTAATATAGAATTGGTTAAAGAATTTGTTCCAAAAATCTATTTTCAACCATCTCATGGAGTTACTGCCGATTGTTCTCAACTTATTTCTGCTTTTCTAAATAGTGACAAAAGTGACAACATAAAATTTAAATTTTATAAGGAACTAAAGGCACATAATAAAATAGACAATTTAATGGGTGATTACAGCAGAGAGTTTTTAATTAGTTTTTATACAATGTCCCTTGCTCTAAAAAAATATAAATTTTTCAATCTTATTACGAAAAATGAAGAATTAAAAAAAGAACAGTTTACACTTATAAAATATAATTATATTGACGGCTCAAAAGAGAATATGCCTTCAAATCATCTTTTAAGTTTTTTTATGAATAAACATAATATTGATGACGATTGTTATCAAATTAAAAAGAAATCTAAAAACATTTCTACACCGGATGACTATATGAAAGCATTAATTTATATTGTTAACCTTTTTGATTTTAATGTTCATGATAATGTAAACATAGATTTCATGAACTTTGTTTATCATTTTAGTCATTACAATAAACCTAATTTTTCTCACCCTAAAAAGAAGAATTACACAGACATAAGCAAACTGAAAATCGTTGATGTTCTTGAAGAATATGCAATTATAGACCCTTTTTCAGTGGGTTTAAGAAGTCAACTTGAGAAAAACCACATTCAAAAAAATACTTATATTCAAAAGCAAAACAACTATACTTCTGATAATATCTCTGCACCTGCAAGAAGAAGATTATAGTAAATAATTTATTATCTTTTTAGCCTTAATTTATTTAATAAAAAACCTGCATAGCAGGTTTTTTTAACATCATAATCTCTTTTTAGGTTTAGAAGAAAGAAGTGGTTCATCAGGCACCAAAACATTTTCTATTTCTTTTTTGCTTGTTTGTTGTTCAATAATAAAACCATAATATTTTTCTTCGAACTTCACAACATTATTTAACAATTCAGACACTTCTTTCATTCTAACATCAATACCTTTTTTTTGCATAAATTCATATTGAGGCAGCATAGAGCCTATGCAATCAAGGATGTTCTTTATACATAAAACCTCTTTTTCTCCCATATGACCAAAACTTCTTCCTGAGTAGGAGTTGACTCTTGCCTCATCAAAAATGCCATTATATTCTTCAACAAATTTAATTTTCTTTTCCAAATAAGAAATGAGATATTCTACAGCATACTTTCCATAGCCATCTGCCTCCTCTTTTTTCACACCATTTTCCCATAAGTAATTAAGCTTATCCAACATAAATTCAGTTTTTGGATTTTTTGCAAAGAAATGAGCCATTGTTCCTTTCGTATGATCTCTCAATTCAGCAACAGGTCCCAGCAATTTTGCAGTAATACTGTAAAGTGGTTTTCTTATTAAAAAATCAGCTTCGGCAAAAGTACTTCTTATGAAAAAATTTGGCATACATCCTCTCTTTATTTTAGAGTAAATATAAATTTATTGTTAACAGGAAATATTTCTTTTAAATAATCTACATCATCAATGCGGGATTTTTCAACAATAAATTCTACAATATTCATTTCCTCAAAAACCACCATGTCTTTTACTATATTATTCCATGTGCTATTTTCATCCCATAAATATTCAAGATATTGAAAAACATTATCTGTTATATTTTTTATATTTTCGCTATAGTGAATTTTACTTTTCTTATTTTCTTCCAAAATAATAATTTCATCTTTTTCTTTTTCATTTTCTATTACTATTTTAAAATTGTTTATTTTTGCAAAGGGTGTATCAATATTTAAAGATTGGATATTTTTGCTAAAATCTTCCTTTTTAACACATTCACCGTTCAAAAAAACAAAAACTTCATAATCTGACTCACTATTTACAAAAAGTATTATATTCCGATCAATAAGAACTTCTGTTTTTAGACTATCTGTTTCGTAATTAAACTTATTTCTCTTTATAATCTTTCCTTCTTTTGTGTAATTTATTATTTTTATCAATTTACTCATTAATACTCCGTTATATCTTCTTATTCTTTTTTAATTATTATATTCTAATATTATTATTTTTCCCCAATTTCAATTATTTCTATATAAATAGTAAATAAAAAAATATATTTAAATAAAAACAGGCACTCAGTATGTTTTATGAGCAATATAACTTGACTTTGGTTATCAGTTTATGAAATAATTTGTTTTCATTTAGGAGGCTTTATGAAAATTGAATCATCCATTATCGAAAACTGGAAAGAAAAAGTTATAGACACAGACACTCTTATTCAAATTTATGGTGAGGAAGTGCTTTTTGCTGATTTTAAAGGCGAAACTCTTTTGCATATTGCTATAAAACTCAATGATAAACATCTGTTTAAAGATCTTCTTAATAGGAAAAATTTGCCTTTTTATAAATTAGATACAGAGGGTTTATCGCCATTAAGATTAGCAATAAAGAAAAAAAGAGAAAAAATGTGTAAGCTTATACTAAAACATTCTGAATTTGACATAAAAAAAGAAAAAAAATCAGACACAGAAGATTTCCTATTCGAAAGAGAAAAAATAAGACGCAACTATACAAATAATACTACTAATATTAACAAAGAAGAATTTTACAGTATGACTGATGAGAAGGAAGAATTATATAAACCTTCTTTATTGAGTTTAGTCTTGCTGAATAATATGAGTTCATTATATTATGAAATAGCTCCTTTACTTGACGATGAAGAGCTAAGTAATGATTTTTCCTCATGCTTTGAATATCCGGGTTTTAGCGAATTAAGCTACAAAAGCCCTGTTTTGGTCAGCATATTTGAAATTGCACTATATAGTAATGAACTTAATATTGCTATGTCTATCTTTAACAAAAATCCTTCTGTATTAAAGAATCTTTTAATGGCTGAGAATTATAAGAAGAAACTCCTCTTCTATACTTCTAAAGATGTAGAGTGGAATTATAATTCCAAAATTGTTTTAAAAAATTATCCATTGCATAATCTATTAGATATGTTTATACATTCTGATTTTATTAAAAAAAATAAAAATCAGTCATTAAAAAATGGATTTATATTTTTGAAAGATAGCATTGAAGGGAAATTTTTTGATTTTGAAGATGACTTTATCCCTAATTTATATTCTCTTGTGGAACAATTCATCATACTGAAAACCGCACAACAAACTGAAACCACACAAAGTATAACAAAGAAAAGAATGTAAGTTCTTTAGGAGTCAAAATCTATAAAGCTAACTTATTTTAAAGTCTCGCTATATTGTATTAACTAAAGTCAAATTTTTTAAGTTATTACTGCTAAAATTTAAATATAAAATTTGACTTTGGCATTAAAGCAAATACATTTATAATGTAAATCCCTGCAAAAAGAGAAACATTATTTATGAAAGATTTTTTCAATATAAGGAAACTATTTGAGTCTTCTAAAGAAGACTCAGATATTCTTTATGATTTATTTTCTCAGATAAGAAATAATAAGAAGCACGACTTTGAGAAAAATATAGTCAAAAATATAAAAAGACTAAGTAAAAACAATCCTCAATTATTAAATGGAATTGATGAATCTGGCAATACTATTTTGCATTATGCTGCACATTTCGGCTACGACAATATAGTTTCTTTATTATTAACTTCTGGAAGTGATTGGAATATGAAAAATCATATGGGTCAAACTCCTGTATTCAGAACAGTGATTAATAATAAATATACTACTTTTAACATACTGAACAAATACCCAGTCGTTTATAACGATACCGACAATGCGGGAAATACTTTATTGCATTATGCTGTAAAGAAAGGCAATGTTAATATTATTAGTGAATTAGTTAATAAAAACGCAAACCAAAGAATTAAAAACAATGAAAGGAAAATTCCTTTATATTATGTAACTCTTTATAAGAAAGAAACCATAAAAAGTATAAATATATTTTTTTCAAATAGTGGTCTTGATGAAAATTTGATACTGGATGATGAAGGGAATAATATTGCTCATCTTGCCGTAAAAATGAAAAACTATGATTTGTTAAATGAACTGTTGGTGCATAAAAATTTTAAAACCCTGTTTTTGCAAACAAATAAAGATATCTTAACCCCGCTCTTTTTAGCAGCAAAATGTCATAATGAAAAAGCATACAGAATGATTCTTTTACAAGCAGATAATACTTTCTTTAATCAAAAATTAAACATTATATATGATTTCACGGATGCTATAGATTCAATGAGTGAAAACACTATAATAGAACTGTTATCTCAAAAAAAGGTTAACAAAGATCTTAATAATTATAAAGATGGATTTAGTTCTGAATTACTTTCTCTTGCTCAAAAAAATCACATTGAGGCAATTAATTATATCGTTTCACACTTTAAACTTTCTTCTGCTGTAGATAATACTATTTATGAAACTTTACTTTTCACTCTTCTTGAAAAAAATCAAAAAGAACTTTTTGACAAATTAACTTTACATTACAAGGGAATTAATCATTCTTTTTTCCTGAATGGTTTTAAACATTTTTTAAGCAATAAAACAAACACACTGGTTACTGAAAATATAGATGGACATATCAGCTTTTTAATGCGTAAACAGAAAATTTTTCTTCAAAGAGCAAAAGAAACTGACCACGAAAAAAACATCAACGATTGTTTAAATTTTTTAAATTTCCTTTTAGAAAATAATAATCGTTCTCTGTTTATAGAAATGATTTTGATTTATTTAGATATTGGGATTTCATTTAAAAATATCTCAACTCAGCAATATATAGAAAATGGTTCAATTTTGCATAAAGCAATAAAAATAAATGATTTAAATATTGTTCAAAAAATATCTCTTTTAGGTATTAATGTAGATATAGAAGATTCATCGAATCAAAGTGCTATTGAATTGGCTATTTTAAACGAAAACTATGAAATTTTTGAATTTCTTTCTTATCGGACAAAAAAATTAGATTCACCCGAACCAAGCTTCACTCTTCTGGAAACATGCATAAAAAACGATTATTTTACAGGTTTTTCTCATCTCATATCTTTAACTGATATAAAAAATTGTGTTTATAACGGAATAGACATTCTTGAATATTGTATCAGAGAAAATAAAATAGACTATGTGAAAAAATTAGCTTTTTCAGGGATTTTCCTTAGAAACAAAAGCTATTCTGGACATAGCAATATTTTATCACAAAAACTTCAAAATAGTTTTTATCTTGCGGCTGAAAAAGACTTTATTGATATCTTTATTTTTTTATACAATGAAGGTGCTGGTGTAAACATGATTCCAGAGAAACAAACTTATACTCCTTTACAAATTTGTATTGTAAATGATTCTGAAAAATGTTTTGATTTTTTGCTAAAAAATCAGGCTGACGTTAATAAATTAAGCGATATAACATCTGAATCGCCTTTACATGTGGCCGTAAAACATCAAAGATTAAATATGGTTAAAAAGCTTGTTGAAAAAGGAGCCAATATGGAAAATAGATCCAACATAAAAAAAATGACCCCTCTTGATTATTCAATTTTAAATAACAATACAGATATTTCTGAATTCCTTATACAAAATGGAGCTATTAAAAAGAAGCAATCATAAAATCATAGTCCTGTTTTTTGCAACTTTGACATTTTTTGACATTTCAGGTTGTGCCAGGTTTTTTCTGTAGATAACAGGACTGTTAGTATATTTGGTTACAGATAACAATTTTTCAGTTTTACTTTTTTCTGTTATTTTGTAGCTTTTCAAAAAGCCAAGTTCTTCAAGCTTAACTAAAGCTTCTTTCAATGATTGCATAAAATGACTATATGACATCTTTGACCCTGAAAGTAAATGTAATTTTCTTATATCTATTGGTATTGGGTTGTGATGTGAAGAGTAAAAATCATGCAGCCATAATCCGAGATGGCTTTTTATTTTAGAACTTCGATGTATATCAAGCAATGTCATATCATCAACAAATAAATCTTTAGTGTACGGATTTACAGCTATAAGCCATTTTACATCTTTTACTTTTCCTGTTCTTATAAATTTCCCTTCTTTTTCAATAATATCACTTCTTTTAGCCATAGACAGCAAATTACCTGTTATTTCTTCTTTATAAGTTCCTGTATTTTTTATAATATTTAAAGTCGCTGCCGTTAATTTTTTAAGTGAGTTATACAATATATCACGAGATGTTGAATTATCTGTTCTCCCAAGTATTTTAAACCATTCATTAGGAAATATGCGAATGGGATATCCCATTTCTACACCAGAAGCTCTTCCTGCATGTAAGCAGAGTTGAAAAACCTGATAATCTTTTTTATCCAGTGCGGGACCTGTATAATTAATTTCATAATCTTTTACATAAGATGCAATCTCATGATCTGTAAAATAATGCTCCGATGCTTTTTCGCCTGCAAATAAAGCAGTCCTGTTAAAAACATTGGGCATACCTTCGTGCTCAGGCCATGAAAGAACATAAGTATTTCTGTTTAAGGAAATAACCTCCCCTCTCACATTTACGGGATTTGGAAAAACCGTTTCTATCTTAACACTGTTATCTTTGCTCAAAAAGGTCATATAGGCTCCTAAATCGCTCTCTATTAAATTATAATAAAAAAAACATACCGTAGCAGATAAAAAAAATAAAAACCTCTGGCTGAGCTTTACAGAGGTTTTTACGAATTATTTTATACTTCATATATAATCTATATTTTTTGCTATTTCCATTTTAATTTTTTAGAGACAGTCAATTTCCGATGTTATACAGTCATTTTTCGATAATCAGACAGTCATTTTCCGATGATATACAGTCATTTTTCGATAATGGAACAGTCAATTTCCGATCATCAGACAGTCATTTTTCGATAATCAAACAGTCAATTTTCGATCCAGATCCTCTACAACCCTAGTCTCCCAAGGCTTGCCAGAGGCTGTAGTACCTTCTTTTAGATATATATATAGATATTTCTTTAGTGTCTCAGTTTACTTTATAATTTTTTTATTTTTTTGCTGGAGCAAAACAAAAAAATCATTTTGAAAAAATGAACATGAAGTTACTTACACCTGTAGCTTGAGATAAAGCTTCTTTAGTTGTCCCTGAAAAACAGCTATCATCCAGAATTATCGAAGTTTCTTTCTCAGGAACTTCGATCTTTTCAAATAATATGTGTTGATACTTTTTACGTTGATTTGCCTTTAAAGCATTTATTTTAAAAGATCCTTGCATTTGTGTTATTCTTTCAAAATGAGAATCCTTTTCTTTTTTTTGTAACTTTAAAGAAGGTATTTCTTCTATGATTTTCTCAATTGAATTTTTCTTTACAATAATCAGATGTTTCTTTAAACCAGAAGCTATTCTAAAAATAAAATCATTACTACTTTGTGGAATAACGATTGTAGAAAAACCACTAAGCTTTTCTTTCAATTCATTTGTCACCTGAGATATAAAAGCCTCTCTGTCTGGTAGAGTTTCACCAAATCTTTCTTTACAAGCATAATAAAGCCTCATATTTTCTTTAGATTTTAAATCGTACAAGTAATTAACTGATATTTTTTCCACAGTTCAAACCTCAATTATTTGGAATTAATTCCAAAATTATAACAAGATTCAACGATAAAGTACACACTTTTGATTCATACAAAAAAAAGCTATCCCAAGATAGCTTTTCAGTGTTATTGCGGATGTAATCTCTTTTAAATAATGATTTAATAAAGAGACATTAAACAAATCAATTGGTTTTTATTGAAAAATGTTGGCTTTTCTCCATTCTTGTTTTTAACTCTTCTTTACTTAAAGGTGGAGCTACTTTTATAATATCACGTCTCCATACTCCACCTCTCATAACCTGAGCCATTGCTGTATAGGGAGTTGATAAATGGACACTCAAATCAAACTCATTTAATAAAGGCTCTATCTCTATTTTAAATTCCCCTATACCTGAATTGTTTATTGTTGAGGCTTCCTCGTCCTGAGTATTCAAAAATGTTTTTCTTCTTTCAGACATTCTTTTTATTTCATCAAAATCTCTTATTGATGGGTTATTTCTATCGAAAGAAGGGCGGGCTAAAAGATGCTTAGCAGCCGCAATAAAAGGCACACCATGCATTTTAGGTTCAAACTTAGCTTTCTTTATAGAACCCAGTTTTTTAGCTGTCCATTGTCTGGTTTCATCAGAAGAACGATAAATATAAAATGATAAGAAGTTATTCAACATCGCAAGGGCCGCATCTTTTCCTAAACGGCTATAAAACTCATCAACAGATTGAGTTGCTATGAGGAAAGCACAGCCAAGGCTTCGTGCAATAGGAATAATTTCGCCTTCTACATTTTTAGTTATCACTGATTGTGCTTCATCAATAATCATTAACATTTGCTTCATACCACTATTATTAGTAGCCCAGTCCGAGGGTCTGTTTTTTATAGCATTAGCAAGTTGAGCTTTTATCAACTGAGTGCAAAGTGTTCCTGCATCACTGTATTTTGATGGAGGACAGCATACACCGATACCTTTTCCATACAATGGACCGTTAATAGAGACACCTTTCTCCTGCTGACACCAGGTTTCGGAAATCAGTTTATTTGAAAATAAAGGAGCAAGCCAGGCATCTACTGTTGATTTGACATTGGCAAATGTTTCAGGAGACATTGTTCCTATATTACGGACATAATCAAAAGCTTCTGTTAACATACCTTCTTTTTTAGCATCATCATGATTCTGAAGCCAGCCTATTATACCTGGATTTCCATTTTCCCCATACATTGAAATAGGATTATTAAGAATATTACAAATTTTATTCAAATAACCCGCAGTTTTCTTGTATTCACGAAGTGGAAGTTCTTTTTGATTTAATAAATAATCATCTTCCAGTTCTTCCCATGTTTTAAAACCATAATCATAAGCAAGCTCTTCTTTTTCCATTCTTACAGCATATTCAAGAATAATACATGCTGTAAGAAGATATTTTCTACCTGCATTAGTGAAAAATGGATTCTGTTGACCTCCACTATCTTTTCCACTTTCACTGACTTCAGCAATTGTGAATGCAAGCTGCTCAGGTGGGAGGTCTATAATTGCAAAATCACAATATCCAGGTTCTATCAAATCAAAGTTATAGTCTTTATAAACACTCCATAATTCTTTACCTAATTGACCTTTTCCATCAAAAACAGCAACTCCCAAGCCAGACTCTATAGCTCCAGTAGCATGGTGCTTGATTAGTTCTGTTTTACCACAACCTGTTTCACCTATTGTTAATATATGTGTTTTCCAGTCATTAATTGTTTGACCAAAAGGCAAACCTTTATCTGGGCTATAGCCATCCATATATTCAGTTGTTATACCTTTGGCTGTTCCTATTTGAACAAAAGGTACACCTTCCTCTTGTTCTTTTTTAGCTCTTTCATATTGCATTTCACGAGCTTCCATATGTGAGGCAAGTTCATCATACCTATCCTCAGCATTAACAGAGTTTGCTTGCATATCAAGGAACAATGCACGGGTTTTTCTCTTTTTAACAGTCCAAAGATAAGCAACAACTCCTGGAGTAATATAATGGAATATATTTATTAAATAGACTGGAATTGTTCCTGTACTACTCCCCATATACATATTTTTAAAATTAATTCCTTCATTTATTAAACTGAGGGAAAAAGAGCCAAAAACCCCAGAAAATACTATCCAGAACGCATAATTACGAATATCTATAATTTTATTTATCATCATAATATAAGCTACAGCAAGTATAGCTGTTGTTACAGGGAATAATCCTCCCAAAAAATAGTTAACTAACGGATACCATAAAACTAAAAGAGGGATTACGGGCGATTCTGAACCATACACGAAATCGTTTAAAAGTACACGACCTGAGATGTTGTAACCCTCTTCTGAACCAAACAATCTTGGCTTTTTATCCCTGAGGTCTGGAGGACAGTCAGTTATTGTATCTCCACTTTTATCCCTTAATACCTCACCTTCTTTATTTTTTAATGGTTCGCCTTGAGGTGCATCCCATCTTTGATAAACAAAATCTGCTTCAGACTGTGCTTCTTCTCTATATTTTTTTGTAGGAAAAAGAGCTGAAAGTGTTTTCCAGTATAATTTCATAATTTCACCTTAATTGAATAAACTTGAAGATCCACCAACCAGAGAATTATTATCTCCATTCTGATTGCTGTCATTACTCTGCTGAGTTTGTTGTGGGGATTGTGAAGATGGCTGACTATTTGTTATTCCATGTTCATTTTTAAAATTTGAGACAGCAACATTAATTGAATTGTAATAGCCCATATAAGGGAATAAGCATATCCATACTCCAAAAAACAAGATAGAAAATAAAGCTGTAAATTTACCAACAGCTAAAAAGATCTTACGTCTTACAAAATCTGTCTTTATATTTTCTTTAAAATATTTATCATCCGCATTTTTTGGGGATGGCATTTCCCTGTCTATAGGAATATCATAAAAATCTTTTTTCTGACCAAAACTTTCCGGTTTACCTATTAATAAGTTGCCTACTACTCGATATATTAATGATAACATAGATATATTTTGAGAATTATTGGGTTTAAATTTTTTCATATTATTTTCCTGCCTTTTTAGTTTCACTAACAGTATTATTATATTTAAATTAAATTCAAATTTTTATATAAAGCAAGCCCAAAGAACATGTCTTTGAGCTTGCTTTTACAATTTCATATTATGGTTACTAGCCACAGGAATAGAAGGTTTTTCAGGTTGCCCATCAGAAATTTTGGGTCTCTGAGGTCTTTCTGACTGATGATGTTCACTATTAGCCTTTTCTTCAGCCCTGACATTTATCGAAGGACGGCTCATTCTTTGGTTTTCTTTTTGATCCTGATGGTGTCCATTTCTCTCATCTCTTGATTGATTTTGTCTTTGATGCCTGTCATCATTTTTTATTGTATTCGGATTATTCCTTATATTGTTTTGTTGTGCATTACTAATAGAAGGCCTCCTTGAAACTTCAGGGCTATTCTTAAAGGCATCTCTTTTTTGTTCAACCGATTTAGCCTGTTTCAGATTATGATTTTTTTCTATTTTGTTATTTTTGTGTGTTAAATCATTATATTTATCTTTGATTTTATTACCACACTCTTTAATTTTAGAAACGGTATCATTAGCCCATTCTTTTGTTTTATTAAACATTTTATCCCAGCGATTTTCTTTTGAAGATAAAGTATTTTTCTCTTTTTCTTGTTCTTTCCTGCTTTCTTCTTTTTGTTCTTTTCTTAATTGATTAAAAAGTTTTTCCTCTTCTTCATTTTTAGGTCCATAACGCTTATGAATTCGCTGATTTTCTCTCTCATATTTATAATCAGCCTCTGCCGTTCCTATTTCGATAACTTTTTGATTATAATCTTTATTTAATTTATTTTTTTCATTCTCATAATTATCACGAGAAAGAGATTTTTCCTTCATTTCTTCTTGACTTGGAAGTTTTACTTTATCTTTTTCTGAATATTTAGAAATATCACCCTTATTAAAATCAGCTAACTGATCTTTTTCAGATATATTCAAGTTATTTACTGATTTGTTCCTATTGTTAAATTCTTCAAACACATAAGCAGATGGTCTGTTTATTCGTGAATCTTCTTTATTACGTGTATTTTCTCCATTTGCAGTTCTATATATATTATTATCTTCACCATCTTTAATAATATTGTTTACACGTTCATTTAGTTTTACCGGCACAGCATTTTTAAGATTTTCTTTTCTTTTATTGGAATCATGCTCTCCATTTCCGTAAAATTCTTCAAACTTCATACTACTTTTAAGTTCATTAAATTTTTTATCTTCAGCATCTTGCTGCATAAAACTTCTTTCTTGAGCAAACTCAGCATTACTTCTACGAGCACACCAGGACATTTGCTCTTGAACAGACGGAGGGTTTTCTTTAAGATTTCTGTCCTGATAAGAGATTGGATGGTCATAAAGTTTATCATAATTTACAAGAGAGGACATGCTGGTGCCTAGAGAAATATTACTATTTTCCATTCTTGACTCAAGAGCATTATAAGACTTATCTGTTCTTGGATTAATATTTGAAGATTCAAGTTCTTGTTTTTTAGCATTAAGCTCTTGCTCAGCACTCCAATTTTTATGACATTCTTCGCTGGCATTTATTAATAAGTTCATTCTTTCTATATCGGGACCCGTACAATTATTTTGTTCTTGTCTTAATTTCATCATTTCGTGATTAAAATGTATATTAACAGGATGAGCAGGATCATCAAAACGCCTTTGTAAATCTTCTTGTAATTTTAAATCTTGCTCATCGAAAGCTTTTCTTCTCAAATTATCATCTATTATTTTTGCATTTACAAGCCTGTCACCACCCGAAGGCATATCTTCAAGGGGTGACATGTGTATTTCATTTCTGGAATATCTGTCTACCCAAAAATTAACAAGCTCTTTTCTTTCATTACTGTTCCATTTTGGTGGAAAAAGTGTCGCTGTATACATGATTTATCCCCCTATTAAAATGGCATATTATAATGTTTTTTATATTCAATAAATTCTTCATCTGACATGTCAAATTCTCTTCTTAATTGTTCCTGCATTCTTACATATTCAGGCAAAGCTAATTTATTAATATCAACCACATTATCTTTATTTATTATGAGAGCCATCGCTTCAAAAAAGGCAAGGTTGTAGTTCGCTTCCTCTACTTCATTGTTTCTTTTTTCATAAGGGAAAAACTTATCATATATACTTTCTATATCGATATTTCCAGATTCATTGAGTATGGCATTTTCTCTTTCATTATTATTCTTTGCTATCAAAATTTCATTTGCAATGTTGCGAATCAATTTTACATACTCTATGTAATCTATAAGTTCATTTATAAAGGTGGTTAGTGTTGGATCTTGCTCTTTTTGAGAATTAAGTTTATCAAGTTCATTTTCTGAAGTTAGAAAATTACCTTCGTAAAGGTAATAATCGGCAGGATCAAATTTTAATTCATAATCATAACTATTGGAATTCATACATACCTCTGTTATTGTGAGATGTTTTTTTAAAATATATATATTTTTAAATTAAAATCAAATATTGATTTCTTAAACTTATGTTAAAAAAAGATTTTTTTTAACAAAAAGGGTTCTTAATAATATTAATCTAAAAAAAACACAGGAACTTTATTAAAAATTTAATTTTTTACTATTATTTTCTCCAATAAAATTAGTAATTAAACTCTTTTATGAAAGAGATATCAGAGTTCAGGTAGTTTTATTTTGAAATAAGAAAAAAATGTGCATTTTCTTCATTTGACAGACTAAAATGAAATATTATAAAATAAATAAAAACATAATAATATGTAAGAGTAGTCTACATGATTAGATTATGTTATAATAAAACAATATCTTTTTAAGAAAAGGAGTTTTAATGTCAGTTTTGATAGATTCTATAAATCTTTGCGATACTATAGAAAGCATAAGAATATTGCAAAATAATCCCAATATAAATCTGGAAGAAAAAGATGAATATTGCAGAACCGCATTGCATATTTCCTGTCAATCAAAACTTAGTGAAATTTCCCATCTTTTATTAAAAAATGGTGCTGATATTTTAAACCAAGGTGAAAATGGCAACTACCCTTTGCATTATGCGGTTTTAGGTCATGATTTAAAAATTATTAAAAAAATAATCAACAATCATTTTGACCCCGATTTACCAAATGAAATGGGTGAAATAGCTTTACATCTTGCCGTTCAGGAAGGTGATTACGAGGTTGTCAGTTATTTATTAAATAAAAGTGATATACATATAACAGATATTGAAGGTAACTCTGTTTTACATAAAATAACACCTGATACAAGTTTCAATATATTCTCTCTACTTCTTTCCAATGGTGCTAATATTCATTCTGTAAATGATAACAATAGCAACATACTACATATCCTTTCACAGCAAAAAACATTTAACATTTATCTTGATCAGATAATGCGAATTTGTTTAGATAATAAAGTTGACTGTCATCAGAAAAATAAAAACCAAGAAAGCCCAGTCGAAATTGCTTTAAAGAATAAAAACATCCCCTTTTTAAAAGTTCTCAAAGAATACAATCCTTTCCTTTGGGAAGAATTTTTTTATAATACTCATAATATTTTCACTAAAAGCTTACTAAATCAAAAAGAATATTTTTCTTTATTTTTAAAAAATGAATTATTATCAGATAATCACAAACTTATTTTTCTTATTCATAATGAAGACATTTTATCCCTTTGTCTTGAAAACAATCTTTTTAAAGTAAATGTTCAAGATACAGAAACAGGAGAAAGTCGATTACATAAAGCCATAGAAAAAAAAGAAAGGTCTATAATTAACCTTCTTATTTCTCATGGAGCAAATGTAAATTTAAAAGATTTTAATAATAACACACCTTTACATATTCTTATAAATTCACCTGATTTAGAAATAGCCGAAGTACTGGTCTTTAATGGAGCATCCTTAAATGAGATGAATAATGATGGTATAATCCCTGGTAATGTTTTTGACATAAATAGACTAATAATTCTTCATGAGCAAAAGGAATTAAAAAGATCATTTACTAAAAAGAGCTAAATTCTTTTTTTCTGTTTTGATATCTCACAATTTATATTTTCATTATTTGGTTTTACCATAGCTGCTTCAATCTGCTTCTTTTCAACCAAGGGAATCAGATCTATTACATGGTACTTTTCTAACTTTTCTTTTATAATAATAAGAGTATCGTTATCTTTTGTAGTAAAATCAGAGCATGATAAAATCCTTTTTAAATCATTTAATCCTAAAAAATGCGCTACATTCTGAGTTAGCGGAACCCTATTCTCTTCAATCATTTTGCTTATCGATGCTGACAAGTTCCTTTTTTCTTCTAAAGATATCTTTTCTGGTAATGATATAATTATTTTATCAAGAATATTTATTCCAGACTCATTATACTTACAATCTGATAATTTTAACAAGTCTACCAATGAACTTGTTTGGGTTTTTATATTTTCATTTATTCTTTTGAAGATAAGCTCTGAAACCTGTAAAGGATTAAGCCATTTATTACAGACATCTTTTAATGTTGAACTATTCATTGTATTTGAAAAAATAAGAAAATTTTTATTTTCACTTATATTAAAACCTTTATCTACCAGGAAAGAAATAATTTTTATATTAAATTGAGCAATATATTCCTCAAAATCAAGTTCATTTATTGTTTTCCCTTCCTGTTCTATTTTTTTATAGAATTTAATAAATAAATCTATATTAGTTAGCACATCTATAACAGATAAAACATCATTATATTCTTGATTGTCAAAACACCAGTCTTTTTCAAATATTTTATTCATTAAAAAATCGTGTTTTTCTCCACTTACCTGAGGATATATTGATTGACCTCTTGGATTAATAATTTTACTTTTCCTTACTAAAGAATGACCCAAAAGTTCTTTTCCTAATGACAATTTATACTTATCCCATATTTCTGAATTTTCTATCAGAGGAATAAAGAATTTATCTTTACCATAATATAAAGTAGAGAAAAAGAGATCTTCTTCATTCAAATCAGAAGTAATTTTTTCAAAGGCAACATGTGCTGAATCATCATTAATATATTCATTACAAATAAAATTTAAAATAAGCTTATTTTTATTGTTTTGTGAAAAGTCATCTTCATTGATAATTAAATCATTTATTTTCTCTAAAAACTCCACTGTAAAATTTAATCGTTGAAAAGATAAACATTCTAAAAAACAAAATTTTCCTTCTTTTAAATTTGAATAAACCGCATTGAAGTTTTTATCATTAAAGATTAAGGATGGTGTCATCATCTTAATCATATTATATGGATTAAGGTCAAAGTATTCTGTAATATAGTTTATTTTATCTTTTTCTATTAAGAAATCGATAGCAGAACTATCTTCAAACAAGCTTTTTATAATCTTATCAAAATTTTCTTCAATCAATCTCATTATTTTATCTTCTGAGAATACTAAAAAAAGGCGTGAAAAAACATCATGAATATTTAACCTATAAGGTTTATTTTCAACAACCATTTTAAAAAATAACGGGAAATTTTCATCCATCATCTCTTCACTTATTCTAAATTTTTCAATATTTTCTTTAGTAAAATAATCGTTGAAAAAAGTATTTTTAATTAAATATTCAAATTCTGTTTTATTCATTATATTCTTCTTTTAATTATATTTTGAGAATTATTATCGAGATCTATATTTATTGCTTTTTTGAGCAACATATTATTTATGTTTACCATTTTCACAGGATCTCTGTGATTTGCTTTATCTATGATTAAAAGATTTTCTTTATTTTCAGCAAATTTATCTATATTTCTACTGATAAATCCTTCTAAAAATTCTAAGTCTCCATTTTCGATAAGACTATGAAGAATTGACGGAAATTTATCACTAATTTTTTCACTCAATTTATCAAAATCTGTATTTTCAATAATGGAATAAAAATCGTTTTTCATATCTTTAACTATTGTTTCAGCAGAAATACTTTTCTTTAGAGAACTTATATAAATATCATCAAAAACATATCCTTCATCAGATTTTTTTTGTAAGGTGTTTAAGCCATATAAAGTTGCATTAAACAGGCTTCCAAATTTTTCATGGCAATAAGTTTGTTCTAAATTTTTAGTAAGCTGAATCACTTCAAAAATTTCTTCAAATAATTTTTGAGAGTCATCTAATCTTGTTAACCTTTCATGATTTACAAGCATAATAACAGCCAGTTCTTTCTTTTCTTCATTATCTGTATACTTCATGTACTCTAAAAAATTTTTGTTTTGTATTATATTAGGCAACCTTTCTAAAGGGCAATTTTGTTCTTTTAAAAAAGAGATTATAGAAAAGTCCTTGATATCCCTAAAAAATTTAGGAGAAAAAGATATTTCCAAATCTTGTTCTTTCATTTTATAAAAAATGGACTTAAAATTTTCAATATTTGATAAAGAAATATTGCTTTCAAAAATTTTATTAATATCTTCCTGTTTAAAGTCTACTTCTTTAATAATAAATCTAAACAACAAATTTCGGTTATGTTTTTCAACATTATTCCTTTCTATAAAATCAAATGCATCTTTAGTTGAATAAACAGAAGCCTCACTCAAATGGCTACTATCGAAAAAAAGCTGCCAAAGTTGTTTATCTGTATAGCTATTTTTCATATATAAAAGATGAGGATGTTCTGTTAATATAGGTAGAACTACCCCCTCCATTCCTTTAAACATACAATGATGCAAAAGGGACATTAACTCGTCTTGTTTATTTTTAATTAAATCATCCACTTCATTATTAAACACTCTAAAAAACATAGTCGATGAAGTATAATCATTCTCAGAATATTTACACAATGTATCAATACTAATTTCAGAAGACATCTCAAGTTGTTTTTGTTTTATAAAACGGGCGGTTTCTTCATTTATTTTACAAGACCAAAGTCTTCTTATAAAGGATTCTTTTTCACTTAAAATAACAGGATTACTTCTTTCAGCAGACAGATTTTCAAGAATAATATTTAAAAAAGGCAAATCATTTACAGTTATTTGTGAATAATCTAATTTTTTTAGAAATGCAGATTCTTCATCTTTTTTAATAGACAACAATTCTTTTAATTCTATAATTTCTGCTATATCTTCAAGGATTGTAGGGTTCTCATCAAGATTTATATGACTTAAAAAAGAAGGATTTCTGAAAACATCATTTAGAATTTCATACTCATTAATATTTTTAAGCACCTCTATCGTTTTTTTAAGACTTTGCTTTCTATTTCTCAATGAAAAACCATCAAAAAAAACATAAGGAAAATGTTTATCCATATTATTTTTTATATAACTTATAGCATCATTAAATTCTGCGGGAAAATTTTGTTTTATTTTTACAAGCATATTTTCATGATGATTAGCTATACAATAACCTACAAGATTAGTAAGAGGAGTATAAGAACCTGTATTTATAATATTATCTGCAATAAAAGAAGGGTGTTTTGATAGAAATTTAATAAAATGAGGATTTCCATCTTCCTCATTTATCTTATTTAGATGATTAAAAAAATCATTATTTAACATTTACAAGTTCTCCTTTATGTTATATTCCATTATAACACCTACAGGATACTCAGACAACTCTGCTATTTATTTTGCAAGCCCATAAAAGGTTAGGAAACTTTCAGGATCTGCCAAAGAACCACGAAAATCTTCATAAATTCTAATTGATTCTTCACTTCCGCCTTTACTCAAAAACTTTTCTTTGTATAGCAAGGCATTCTTTTCACGGTTTTCGTTGATATGAACAAATGCATCGATTGAGTAAACATCAGCCCACATATATCCATAATATCCGGCACTATATCCACCATCAAAAATATGTGAGAAAGTGTTTGGGAAATTTGTATTAACATCCGCTTTCTTTGTTGTATATTTTTCAGTTATATCAAGGTAAAGATCGTGTATACTTCCTGAATAAGTACCTTTATAGATGTTCATGTCAAATAATCCAAAGGAAATCTGACGAGAATAGAAGCTTGCAATATTAAAACGGTTTAATTTAAGCAATTTTTCATAAATATCTTCAGGCATCTTTTCAAAACTTGTTTCTTTAACAATAGAATCCAGAAAATCTTTATCCATTGCATATTTTTCTAAAACTTGAGATGGAATTTCAATAGCATCATGAGCCATACCGCCTGTGCCTGAATGTGATTCGAATTCGGTCTGGGTGCTGAAATAATGAGTCAAATGACCTAATTCGTGTAAGAGAGTTGTCAAATCATCAATAGACATACCTTCTTTTGTCTTATCAAAATTACAACATAAAGAAACAATACCTTCTTCAGATTTAGAAGGGGAAGTTACCGAAGAAACCCATGCACCCTGATGTTTTACTATTTCACGATAATAAAGGTCAAGAACCATATAACCTTTAAATACACCATCGTTATAAACTTTATATGTTTCCATATCTTCATAAGGAAGTTCAAAGAAATCAACTTTCTCAAAAGAGATGTTTAATAAACTTTTTACAAGTTCAAATGATGCACTCACGGCTTTTGCATAGGGCAAATATTTACGTTCTTCGTCTTTTTCAAAACTAAGCATTTTTTCACGGTAAATATTTCCATAATAAGCCTCATCACTATTTTGAATTTTTTGAATACCAAATTCCTGCACTACAAAATTCTCATATTCTTGTCTTTCTTTTTTAGCTTGTGGAAGAATAACTTCACTCATAGATTCCAGAAAACCTGTTACATTATCTGGGACTTTCGCCATGCGATTTTCCAAGGCAAAGGTAGCATAGTTTTCATAACCAAGCATTTTAGCAATCTTTTGTTTTTTATCTACAATAGATTGAATAACATTGGCATTATCAAAGTTACCTTTTGCTACTTTTTGACGCATAAGATAAGCTATTTTTCTGAATTCTGGAGACTTAGATTCCTGAAGGATATCCATAATTTTATTTTCATTATATAAAAGCACCCCATTATCAAAAAAGGCTAAATCCTTTTCAGATAGTTGTTCTTTTAACTCATTACTCAGTTCGCATTTAATTTCTTTTTGTGATTCTGAAATATTTTTATTGAATTTAATAGAGAGTTCAGAAAGTTCATTTGAAGTTTTAATAAATTCTTTTTTATCTTCTTCTGAAAGATTCAAACCATTTTTAATAAAGCCTTTAAGCATTTTTTCTTTAAAGGTAATTTCACCTGTGGTTACAGCTTGAAGGGTTTTTACAAATTCGAAAAAGTCCTTTCTTTGATATAGAGGAGTTATCAATTCATTCTCAAGCTCATCCAGTTTTTGAATAAGATCAGTTACAGTATCTGATGTGTTGATATAATAGTGCAGATAATATTTTTCAACAATTCCATCATATTTTTTTGTTTTTTCATGCACATGATCAATATATTGTGTAACTGTCATAGAAGGTGAACTGTTAATCAGTTTTTCGACGGTAGCTTTATAAACATGTAGGTTCTCTACCAGTAATTCCCAATCGTTATCTTTAAAAATAAAATAATCTTTATTAAACATATACATCCTCCTTTAAATAAGAGAGAAATAGTATCATATGAACACTTTAAAATCAATCATTTTTTTTGAGAGTCTTGTCTTTTCACTATTTTAACCTATTATAAAAATAAAAATGTGATGGGAAAAAGTAATGTATAGAATTATAGAAGCTATTCAGGAAAATAATTATCATTTAGTTGATTATTACATTAAAGAAAGAGACACCTTGAATTGTATCGATTCGATAGGACGAACTCCGCTTATGTATGCTGTATTAAATGAAAATATGCTTATTATCGACTTACTTTTAAGAAATAAGGTTGATATAAATATTAAGGATAAAGATAATTATAAAATAGCTTTACATTATGCTGTTGAAAAAGGAAATTTTGAAATATGTAAAAAGTTAATCGAAAAAGGAAGTCATATTTCTGAACATGATGCTATGAAGTTTACACCACTACATTATTCTATAATGAATGGTAAAAGCGAAATAGCTTCTTTGCTTATAAAATCAGGAGCAGACATTAGCAATAGGGGGCAGTCATCTATCACACCGTTACACATGGCTGCTAAAGTCGGGATAGACAGCATTATTTCAGAGCTATTACGTTATGGTGCACATATAGATCCTGTTGATTTTCATTACAGGACACCCCTACACATTGCTGCTATTAATGGTAATATTATTTCTGTTTATCTGCTTTTAAAATATGGGGCAAATATTTTAAAAACCGATCTCGATGACTATGATGTTTTGCAACTTGCTTGCATATCAGATAGGGATGCTGTTGTAACATCATTAATTGACACATGGGAAGCTTCGCCATTTAATATCGGCTCTAATAATAATAGCACTTTACACTGTGCAGTTAAATCAGGAAATATACAAATAGTTAAAAAAGTTGTTGATGCCATACTTCAAAAAAAAGGACATATTGTTGATTTAAATTATTGTAGTAATTATGGAACACCTCTACATGAATGTATTGATAAAAAAGAAATTGGAAAATATCTTCTGGATATTGGAGCACGACCTAATATTCAGGGGAGAGAAGGTTTTATTCCTTTACATCTTGCCTGCAAATGGATAAAAGACAAGGATATCGATTTCATAGATACCCTTATGTATTATGGTTCTGAATTAAACGCACAATGCAATCGTGGTAACACTCCTTTACATTGTGCAGTTTATGCAAGAAAGTATAATGTTGTTAAAAAACTGCTTTCTTATAAACCAGACCTAAGTATTTGTAATTTTCAGGGGGAAAAATTAGGCAACATTATTGATTCTTTGGAGATTTAAAATATTTTTCCTAAAATCTGTTTTTAAACTTTTTCATAATAAAGGAGACTCGTGTCTCCTTTATAGATTTACATTTTATTCTTTTATTATTGAGCGTTTGCTTTAACTTCTTGCAGAGTTTTATTTATTTTTTCGTAATCCTGATAACCATCGATTATACGTATATTTTCCACGGTCGGATTATTTACAGGCATTATTAATATATATGGAGTTCCCCTTAAATCTGCTTTCTTAGATAACTCTAAATTACCCTGGACTTTATCTACAAACGATGTCAGTGCTCCGTCTTTTTTCTGAAGAGACTCTGCGGTTAATTCAGTAGCTAAAGGTTCGACACCCACAGTTTTCAAAACTCCATTTATATCAGAAAGAGTTAAAGCTCCTTCGTTATGACCCGTAGCATAAATACCATTATGATATTTTATATATGCTTCTGCACCTTTTTCTTTAAACACATATTCTCCAGCAAGAGCGGCTGATATAGAAGAAGGGAATCGGCTTGCGAAAATAGGTGTCTCTTTAAAATAGAACCTTACATCTTTGTTTTCTGCTATAACCTTTTCAAAATCTGGTGCTATTTTTGCGCAGAAAACACAGTTATAGTCAAAAAATTCTACAACAGCAACTTTGGCATCATTTGCTCCAATATGAGGCGTTGAATCAGAATAGAGATCAGATTTAAGATCTATGATATTTTTTATCCTGTTAGTTTCAGATTGTTTTTGCAACTCATTACTCATACTTATCAGAATTTCTGGGTTTTTAATTAAGTAATCTTTTACAAATACACCGAGGTCTTGTTTTTGTTTTTCTGTCAGATTACTAAAGTCCACAGGTGTCACAGCTTTTTCTTTTTTAACATCACAGCCAGACAATGCAATTGCTGAAATGATTGCAGCAGAAATAAGAAGTTTTTTCATTATGTTTCCTTTTTAAATTATTATTAGATAGTGATTTATCTATCACTATAACTTAAATAGTTCAAATTTTTTTTGCGATAAAAATAAACTTCCATATTTTTTTCTTAATCTTTACAATCTTCTTTTCTTTATGGGATTTATAGATACTACTTCATTAACAGAAATTTTTATAATCTTATTTTCAATCTGTGATATAATTTCATTAAATTCTTTCTCAGTATTTTTTAGATTTAAAGCTTGTAGAATATCTTTTAATTCCTCTTGAGAAGAGTTTTCAATAATATATTGCCTTTTTTCACGAAGGTATTTATTAAGGTCTATAACAGTATTTTTTTGTATAGCTTCTTTTTCCATATCGAGAGAGAAAATAAAGAATTGAGATTTGTTCTCAATCATTTTTTTATAACATAAAAGCTTATCAAAATCTATTAACTGGTCTTTCATAGATTGATGTTTTAAACTTTCAAAAATATATCTACTGCGAGTTTCCAGCAATGTTGTTTGATTAAAAATATTATTTATATCTGAATATTCTATAAAGAGATTTATAAGTTCTATAATTTTTTTTATCTCTTTTTTTTCTGAACTATTCACTCTATATTTTAAAGAATCATTGATACCATCAATAATAGAAATATCATTGATATCAAGCTTTTCACCATTTTTTAATAACGTTTTTATAACAGGTATATTTTTTATTATTTCACTCAAAGGTTTTCTTTGATTATTCATCAGGCTTAAAATAACAGAGCTTATTTTTATACTTTTATTTTCTCCGAATTCGATGATGCGGGATTCATTTTTTATATATTTTGGGTCTTTAAAATAATTTTTAATGAGTTTTACAGCATCTATTGTTTCTTTTTTATCAACAATAGAATTAATAAGATTGGAAAAAACAATAGGCTCTTCTTGTATTATTTTTAGTTGGGTTTTTAATAGATTATAATTACTTTCTTTTACATAGTAAGACGGATACAAGAGAGTGTATTCGCCTTTTATTTTATAATCTTTATCAATTTTATCTTTGTTATTAATAATAAAGTCATTTATATATTGAACCGCGATAGAATCATTGGAATTACACATCTCCATTATTTGACTGAGAAACAGAGCATGTTTACATGGATTTTCTTTGCACTTACTCTCTACTTCTTTTAAAAACTCAAAAGAATGTTCAAAATGCTTTATAAATTTGAAGTCAGAATCTTCTATATGGCTTATAATTAGTTCTTTTATTGCTGGATTTTTTAGTAAAATCCTATTAAGCTTTTCATTACGAATAAAAAAATGCACTCTGTCAAATTTATAGGGTATATTAAAGAAATTCTCAAAAAAAACATTTAAATCTTCTTTGTTTTTAAGCAGGTTTTCATCGATTCTTCTCTGGACATGATGACTGTTAAAATATTTCCCTTCTAAATCAAACAATTTAGGAAGAGTAAAGGAATTAATATCATAATCGTTTATGTAAAGAGTTAATAAGATATGAAAAGCTTCTGTATGATTGCTGGATGAAGCTAAAAAATTCTTGAGACCTGCTGTATTTTTAGCTAATGCTAATAATATATCTTCATGTTTTAATATATAATCTTCATCACCAACATGAGATAAAACATCTTGATAATTATACGGTATCCCTGATTCTTCAAGTTGAGTTAAAAAGAGAGGAGTGTTAAATACTGGAGCACTTTTACCCCTCTCTCTTACATTTATTAATATTTGAAGGAAGAGTTCTTTATCAGCCTCTGATAAGCTTTTGAAATAATCAAAGGCTTTTTTTAATTTTTCTTCTTCATTATTGAGATTAAAAACCTCAACATTCAGATATTTTACAATATCTTCTCTCATCATATTCCTTTATTGTAATTTGTTTTTAGAAGCACTTTCAATTTTGTTGTTATCTTCTTTATTCATGGTATCTTTAAGACCAGCAAGAGATTTAACTTTATTTATAATAGAGGAATTATCATGACTTAAACTTTTCTTTTCTTCTATTTTATATCCGATAATTTCTTTATCTGTATTGGGTTTTTCAAAAACAACTTTTGGATTGTTCTTAATATAAGTCAATGATTCTTCTATAGGTATATTTTTTTGGAACAGAATTTTAGCAACATCACCTTTGTTTTCTAACTGATTAAAATGCTTGTCATGTTTAGCCATAAGAATAAATTTAGTTTTGTAAGTCACAAGTTCTTTTTTCATATCTTGAACTTCTTTTAATTTTTGTTTTTGGTTAGCGGAGTTTTTCTCTTCTATATCTGCTTGTAACACAGGAACATCTTTACTTGTAAAATCTATCGGATTCTTATTCTTTGCTGATGCTCTTGTATCTGCTTCGAAGTATATCATGGCAGTTGCCAGACTTCTTTTGTAATTAGTTGTAGGATTTTCGTTTAATACCTTTCTAAAATAAGAATTGATATTATGTAATTGATCTGCTGCCAAATTATTGATTGTTCTGTTTACAGTAGATAACACTTTATCTATATGATTTATGCCTTGGTTCATTGTTTGTTGAACAGATTCAGGATAAATAGGCTTTGCCACAAAACCACCTATCAAAACTGCACCTATCAAAAGACGGGTTATTAATACTTTTTTCCCTACGGAAAATAATGCAGTATCAGTATCTTTTATACATTTATCGAGCTTTTTTAATTCTTCTTGATTCATTTTTACCTCTCCTTAGAAAATCCCTTATTCTAATGTTAATGATTGTATTATACTCTTTTTTATTTTATCCTACAAGTGCAAACTCAGATGAGCTTTACTGAGATGTTAAGTAAAAACCTCTTTATTTTATAGCAACCTTCTGTTATGATAATAAACAATTATCGAGATATATCAAGATACTATTCTAACAAGCATATTTTTTTGCCAATTAGCTGGGAGTTAATAAAATAATGGTACTCAACACTATTTTTTATAAAAATACATTTGATTTTTATAATATGATTGATGAAGAATCTCTGCTGTCTAATTTTTATGTTCGTTTTAAAGATAGTGATTCGTTTATCTATTTTGATGAGTGGTTTACAAATTTATGTAAAAAAGAAAAATACATGAGCGATTCCGCTCTTGAATGTATTTACTATGATATTCTAAAAAATAAAAAAGAAGAATACTATCCTCTCTATAATGTATCTAAAAAAAATCCTATTTCATGTTTTATGAAAATGATTCAAACTGAGGATGCAACTATTCTTTCAGGTTTTCTTAATGATATTCTGAATGAGAATAATCAATTTATTTTTTTTAAAGCTTTTTTAATGATTAATCTTCATGCAAGTGATCACACCGTAAATAAATTAGAAATTCTTAATTCAGGATTTAGAAAAATCATAGTGCAAGAAAAATATTTTAATGAAATAATTAATTTTTGTTTATATTCTTCCAGAGATTTTACTGATGAAAACTTTAGAATTCTTGACTATATAGAAAAAAATTATCTTAATAATTATATTATTCCCAAAAGTAGTTCTTTTTATATTGACGACTTTAAGGATAATCTTGATCTTTTAAAAGAAATGGGATTGTATCATCCTCAACAAATAATAAATTATTTTAAAAAAATAGCTGAAGGTAGTTATAAAAAATTTTTCACTGTTAAAGAAATAATTTCAAAATTTTCAGTTGAGGATATATTGCATTGTGATATAAATGGGAAGGACAATATTCTCCATTATATGCTCAATGACCGCGAAAGTATTTCTGAATCTGATATTGATGTTTTGAAACAGTGGTTTACTCTTAACAAAATCAACCTTAATTTAACTGATGAGCAAGGAGAATCTTTTTATCTCCTATTGTCATATAGAGCAATAATGACAAAAGATATATTATGGTGGGGTTTAATGTGTGGAGCAGAACCATTATATAAAAACAAATCTGGCAAATGTGCTCTTGATTTGTTTGCAGATTACGAAAAACCGATGGTATTAAATTTTCTAAAACAAAAACTTGAGGTTCAATTGTTTACGAAAAAAGACGAACCTCAAAAGAAAAAAAGGTTATAAAAAAAGAGGGTCTCCCCTCCTTTTTTATTAGAAATCCCAATCTTCGTCTTCAGTAGCTTCAGACTTACCTATAACATAAGAAGAACCTGAACCAGAGAAGAAGTCATGGTTCTCATCAGAACCAGGAGATAGAGATGACAATATTACAGCATCAACTTTAGCAGAACTTGCTGGGAACAGGGCTTCAAAACCAAGATTCATAAGAGCCTTGTTTGCATTATAATGTAAGAAATGCTTAACATCTTCAGTTAATCCTAAATCATCATATAATTCCTGAGTATACTTAATTTCATTTTCCATTAAATCTTCAAGTAGCACATAAGCAAACTCTTTCAAAGCTTCTTGTTCATCAAAAGATAACTTTTTGAAGGACTGCTGGAACTTATAGCCAATATAGTAACCATGCACAGCTTCATCACGGATAATCAATCTTATCAAGTCAGCAGTGTTGGTTAACTTACCACGGCTTGAAAGATACATCGGCCAGTAGAATCCTGAGTAGAAAAGGAAAGATTCAAGGAAAACACTGGCAATTTTTCTTTTAAGCGGGTCATCACCATAGTAATGAGAAAGTATTATTTCAGATTTTTTCTGCAAAAATTCATTTTCTTCACTCCAGCGATAAGCTTCATCAACATCTTTTGTCAAACAAAGAGTTGAGAATATAGAGCTGTAAGAACGAGCATGAACGGCTTCCATGAAAATAATATTGCCAATAACAGCTTCTTCATGTGGAGTAATTGCATCAGGAATTAAAGTAGGTCCACCTATCGCATTTTGAATAGTATCAAGCATGGTCAAACCAGTGAAAACACGAATAGTTGTTTTCTTTTCTATGTCTTTCAGTTTGTCTTCCCATGTAGGGATATCATTAGAAAGAGGCACTTTTTCTGGCAACCAGAAATTCGATGTTAATCTGTTCCATATTTCAAGATCTTTAGGATCTTGCACTCTATTCCAGTTAATGGCATTTTTTGATTTTAATTTAGTCATATTTTTTCCTATATTCTTTTGTATTCTTAAAAAGGTCAGTCGTTAAACCGACCTTAAATTATTTTTTATAAACTACAAGACACGCAACCTTCAACTTCGGTTCCTTCCAGAGCCATTTGTCTCAGTCTTATATAATAAATAGTCTTGATTCCTTTTTTCCATGCATGAATCTGAGCTTTATTGATATCTCTTGTGGTCGCAGTATCCATGAAGAACAGGGTTAGTGATAAACCTTGATCGACATGCTGGGAAGCTTCTGCATAGGTATCTATCAATTTTTCTGGACCAATTTCATAAGCATCCTGATAATATTCAAGGTTGTCGTTAGTCATAAATGCTGCTGGATAATAAACACGACCCACTTTACCTTCTTTTCTTATTTCAATTTTAGCAACAATTGGATGTATGCTTGAAGTAGAGTTATTGATATAAGATATAGAACCTGTAGGAGGAATAGCCTGCAAATACTGGTTATATATACCATCTTTCATTATAGCTTGTTTCAATTCTTCCCAGTCTTCCTGAGTTGGAATATGAATACCTGCATTATCAAAGAGACCTTTTACTTTCTCAGTTTTTGGTTTCCACTCTTTTTCAAGATATTTGTCAAAAAACTCACCAGATGCATATTTCGAATCTTCAAAACCTTTAAAGGTTTCGTTCTTTTCTATAGCAATTTTATTAGATGCTCTTAAAGCATGATATAAAACAGTATAGAAATAGATATTGGTAAAATCGAGACCTTCTTCTGAGCCGTAGAATATTCTTTCTTTAGCAAGATAGCCATGAAGATTCATTTGACCTAAACCAATAGCATGAGAATCCTTATTACCTTTTTCGATAGAAGGAACAGAGCTGATGTTACTCAAGTCAGAAACAGCACTCAGACCTCTAATACCCATCTCGATAGTTTTACCAAAGTCAGGAGATTCCATTGCCATTGCTATATTCAAAGAACCTAAATTACAGGAAATATCTTTACCTACTTTGCTGAAAGACAAATCTTCATTGTAAGTGCTTTCGGTATTAACCTGGAGAATCTCTGAACACAGGTTGGACATATTAATACGACCTTTGATAGGGTTTGCTTTATTAACAGTGTCCTCAAACATAATATAAGGATAACCTGATTCAAACTGAATTTCTGCAAGTGTCTGGAAGAATTCACGAGCATTGATTTTAGATTTTTTAATTCTCTTATCATCACGCATATTATAATATTCTTCAGTAATGCTGATATCAGACATAGGTTTTCCATATACCTTTTCTACATCATAAGGAGAGAATAAATACATATCTTCATTCTTTTTAGCTAACTCAAAAGTGATATCTGGAATTACCACACCTAAGGAAAGAGTTTTTATACGAACTTTCTCATCCGCATTCTCACGCTTTGTATCCAGGAAGCGATAGATATCTGGATGGTGAGCATTTAAATACACTGCACCAGCACCTTGACGAGCACCTAACTGATTCGCATAAGAGAAGGCATCTTCAAGCATTTTCATGACAGGGACAACACCAGAAGCTTGGTTCTGAATTTGTTTTATAGGAGCACCTACTTCACGGAGGTTAGTCAACAGTAAAGCAACACCACCACCTCTTTTTGAAAGTTGCAATGACGCATTTATAGATCTTGATATAGATTCCATGTTATCTTCAATTCTTACTAAGAAACAGGAAACAAGTTCACCACGAGCTTTTTTACCACAGTTAAGGAAAGTAGGAGTGGCTGGCTGGAATCTTCCTGAGATTATTTCTTCCATATAATGCATGGCTTGTTCTTCTGAACCACGAGCCAGATAAAGAGCAACCATACATACACGGTCTTCATATCTTTCAAGGAATCTTTTTCCATCAAAAGTTTTCAGGGTGTAGCTGTTATAATACTTATATGCACCAAGGAAAGTTTTGAATCTGAATTTTTTAGCATAAGCAGCTTTGTAAAGAGCTTTTACAAATTCTGGTTTATATTGATCTATTACTTCAGGCTCATAATAACCTTTTTCTTTCAAATATCTCAGTTTTTCTTCTATAGAGTGGAACCACCAGGTATTGGCATTTATATATTCCTGACAATATACACGGGCGGCTTCTATATCTTTATCAAACTGTATTTGTTTATTTTCATCAAGCAGGTTTAACATAGCATTCAGAGAATGGTAATCTGCTTTTACTTCTATTTCATCTTGTGAAACTTCACTTATTTTTAGGGGTTTATTGTTTTCCAAAATTTATTTACTCCATCGTTAACTTTCATTACATCCTCTTCTGTACCTAACAATTCAAATTTATACAGCAAGGGCACTTTACATTTTTCTGCTATCACCACACCAGCCATAGCGAAGAAACTTCCAAAATTTGTATTGCCTGAACTAATCACACCTTTTATATGTTTTCTATTTTCAGGATTATTTAAAAAATTTATTACCTGACGAGGAACAGCACCTCTCATTGTTCCACCACCATATGTGGGTGTTATTAGTATATAAGGCTCGTTTATATTTATTTCTTCACTTATTTTTTCTGGGATTCTTATCTTGCTAAAACTGCTATCCAGTTTATTGACAAAACGATGTGTTGTCTCAGAAGTGGTCGAAAAATAAACTATATTTATCATATTATTTTAAAGAGTCTATCTTCTCCGGTTCGTATCCATTCCAGTGTTGCTCTCCATCATTTACAATAACTACAGGAGCAGAGGAATGTCCCATTGATTTTACTTTTGCCAAAGATTCGGCATCCTGAGTCAAATCAACGGTTTCAAATTCAATACCATGTTTCTTTAATCTTCTTTTTGTTGCATCACATTGTGGGCAGCTTGGTTTACTATAAACAACAACTTTTTTCATTTTAACACCTCTGTTAGTTTTATGCTTTATACTAATATTATATATATTGTGCCTTATATTGTCAAACACACTACATATAGTATTTTAATATTTTTTTATTTAATCATTTTTAGAATTGAAATATATTATAACTCTTATTTTTATTTTGTGTACTCTCTCACCTATACTTTTATTTATCTGCTATTCATTAGAGAGAGAAAGAGGTTAACTTATAAATTCGGGATGATCAAATTTATTAGCAATGTTTTTTTGTATTAGACACTTAGATAAAGTCAAGCTATTTATCTTTTAAAAGAGCAAAAAAAGAACAAAAAAAGCTTTGACATATCAAAACTAAATCGCTAATATTTTAGTCATAGAGAGAAGATAAATTATGAAAAACCCTTATATAACAAAGAATTATCATAAGTTATTGTTTATAAAAAAGTTAAAAAATTTGATTTTTAGGTTTCAATAACCTATTATTTGAATACAGCAGCGATGAAAGTGCACTGAATAAAGAATGAAAAAAAACAGTGCCCGAAGACACTGTTTATATTTAAAATAATAATTGTATTAACGACCAATCATTATCAGACCTGCACCTAAGCAGTAAGCACCAATAACCAGACACAGGTAACCGACAACGGTAGCAAAGAAACAGTAAGTGTTCAGTGCTTTTCCACTTGTAGTGCTGGTGTAGTAAAGACCCGTATCTACACTGGCTGTTTTGTTCAAAACTTCAGCCAAGAAAAGGTCTTCATCTGCTTTTGTTAATGCAGATTTAACACTATATCTCAGAACAGCAAAGATTGTCAGAAGAAATATACCAACTGTTAACATAAAAACCTCCAGGCAGAAAATAAAAAAATTGTCAAGCTCATTCGTTAAAATAAATATAACATAATCATATTTTAAAAATCAAGCACTATTTTAATAATTTATAAAAAATCAATACTTTTTTTATAAAAAAGCACTTTTTGCTAAAATAAGGAGGCTTGGAACCTCCTTATTGGCTAAAATAATTTTTAAACTATTTATTTTTTGTCCTTTTTTCCTGATATTTCTGGAATTTACCATTAGTAAAATCAATATCAGAAAGACCTCCAAACTTCTGCTGACCTGATTTTTTATATTGGTCATAAACATCATCGTGATTATTATACATATCGTGATAAGCTCTTTTCATCTCAGTTGCTTTTTCATCTTGAGTAAACCCAGCAAACTGTGATTGATTAGTCCATGCACGTCCAAATCTTCTAGAAGCTACTACTCTATTTAACCTTTCTTTAGACTGATCAGCACCTCTGGAAATACCTCTTGTCATAGCACTACCTGCTGCACCACCAAGGAATCCTTGAGAAAAACCACTACCTGTAGATGCCTCAACGCCACTTCCATATTTACCTAATACATTACTTCCTGCACCACCTATCCACTGAAGAATAGCATCTGGTAAAGCATGAATCATAGACAATATTTTTTTCACTAAATTATTTAACAAAGTGCAATATACAATTATTGAACCTACTATTTGAACAAAACCAGCTATCCCACCAATAGAACCATGTGCTGTGAAGGCATAGAAGTAATTTACAAATAAAGCGGCTGGTTTTAACATTGATATTGCGGCCACAAATCCTATAACCATAAGGACAGGTCTCAAAATTAATGACATTATTAACATATAACCTTGGCCTTGTCGTCCAACTAAACCATCAGCATCTGGAGCCATGTGTGCCATTGCCCATAAAGGACCTGCGAATAAAGCTTCAACAACTAATACTAACCATCCTATTACTGTTCCAGTCCATATTATGAAAGGAATCATTGGTAAATATATAGCAAGATATATACCCGGTAATAAAATCGCGCCTGCTGCTATTGATAATAGAGGAGACAAGAACATCGCTATTACCATAACTCCAGTATCTGTACCTGCAAGTTTACCAACACCATTACCCGCCAACATACTTCCACCAACAGCAGCACCTATTATTGCTGTTATAGCAAGACCAGCTCCTGCAATCATTTTTAATCCCATGTTGGTTGCGGCATAGAGTGGGTTTTCCGTCATTCTTTCAAATGAAGTGCCACCAAAGCTACTGTTGATAAAATAATTTATCATACCTTCAGCACTTTTACCGTCTTCTGATAAATTTGTTGTTCTTGCTTTTGCTACATCGCCTATTTTTTGTATTTTATCAGAAACTGCTTTTACTTTATCACCAAATCCTGAGAACATCATGGTAATGGCCGAATATGAGTCAGTACTTACAGGTATAGATGAAACCTGTTCTGTTACTACTTGTTGTGCTTTTACTATTCTGTAGAACCAGGTTCCAGCACTAATAAAACCATCTTTTTGCATATCATCAACACCATCAGAATCCATTATAGATGAAAATGAATCCGAAGCTTCCTGAGATACTTTTGCTGCATAATCTTTAACAGCAGAATTCATAGCTGAAGCAATAGAATCTATATTTACATCATTTGACCCTGCCATTTGATATCCCAGATCAGAAGCTTTTTGAAGCATATCGCCCATCGCTTCTTTTTGAATATTAAAAATAGCTTCTTTCATTTTTTCCATATCAACAAGATTCCCTGCAACGGCGGGTTGCATAGAAGAATCTACAGTGGAGCCTATATTGGAGCTACCAGGCAAAGTGAAGGAACCACATATATTTCTGGCATTTACAGTTTGAGCACCATTAGATGAAAAGCCAAAATTATAAGTGATACCAGTAGCATAAGCACCACCTGTTTTTGTCATTCCCTGAGGACTTATACTTGTTATGCTTCCAGAATTCATAGCAGTAGCACTGGCAGATGCTGTCGCTCCCTGAGCTTGTGTCTTGTTAACATATTGTTGTATAGTGTACTGACAAGCACCGGCTTGCATAGCTTTAATAAATATTGGCTTTAATGCAGGTTCTAGAGCTGGAGCTGAAAAAGCGGCACCCTGTAAAGGGTTTTTAGCATAGGCATCCCATGCTGAATCTGCAAGAGCTATACCCTGCAATGCCAGCCATACTATAATTAACTGTATTCCACAAAAACCATTTTTTATAGGAACAATAAGAGCAACACCTAATACTGTTCTTATAGGCACCCAAACACTTGACCATTTTTTACCTAATGCTTGACCATCATGAGCGGTACTCATTGTACCTACGACTATGGTATAAGTGGCAAGTAAACCACCAAAAGCTAAAACACCACCCAGAAATATTTTAGATACTGCTGAGAAAGGAGAATTATCTGCATCAAATAAAGGGGTCATAATATTTTTAACAAGCCAGTCATCTTCAGGCACTGTTAAAAATGCTGCATTTGCCTGAGACGATAACATCATCAATGACAAAAACATTAGCAATAATAAATATATTTTTTTCATACTATTGTTCCTTAAACTTTTATAAGTCCTTCTATAAATAAATTATAATTAAATTTTTCAAACTGTAAACCTCTATAAAGATATTTAAAGAGGTTTACATAATTGTATTACTTCCCACTTTTAGCGGCGGCATTTCTTTCCTGAGCTGCTTTACGGGCTGATGCTGCCTTGCTATCTATTTTCTTACCAACCATACCTAAAGTTCCACTTGCAGCTCCGGTCATTGCGCCTAAAGCAGCTCTTTGACCACTACCTGTGCTACCCTCGATACCATCAGCATATTCTCCAAGAATTTGGCTATTTCTACCACCAATCCATTGCAGCAATCCATCTGGGATACTGTGAATTAAACTTAATATTTTTTTGACTAAATTATTCATAAGAAGGCAGTAGATGATAAGTGAACCTGCTGCGGTCATGAATTCCACTAACATGTTATTACCAGCAACACCTTGAACCATAAAACCAAAGAAGTAATTTACAAATATTGCAGCAGGAGTCAACAGGTTAAGTGCAACTACAAATCCTATCACCATTAATATTGGGCGCAATATCAATGAGAGTATTAACATATATCCTTGCCCTTGCCTACCAACAATACTGTCTGCATCTGGAGCCATGTGAGCCATTGCCCATAAAGGACCTGCAAATAATGCCTCTACCACTAAGACAAGCCACCCTATTGCCGCACCTGTCCATATAATAAAGGGAATTAATGGGAAATATATAGCAAGATAAAGAGCCGGAGCCATCAATGTTCCAAGTATCATATATATATAAGGTGTTAATAAAGTTACACCTGTGACAATTGCCAAATCTGTACCTATAGCTTTACCGAAAATATTACCTCCAGCTACACCTATACCAAAAAGTATTACAGAAATACTTGCTATAGCTAAGCCAACTCCTACGATCATGTTTTGACCTAAATTAGTTGCTACATAAAGAGGATTTCCCGTCATCGCACCATAATCTTGTGAACCCAGACCAGAAGAATTAATAACTTCATTTACTATAATATTAGCCATTTGACTAGGATCTTTCTTATCAATATTTTTATTTGATGGTAATTTCCTTCCTGCTTCACTCATTACTTTATCAATACTATCCATTTTTGCTTTTATATTTGGATCTATTACTGTCAGATTGCTTACAGCTAAATCATTCTTAATAACAGGAATATTTGCAAATTGTTCATTAACTGCTTGCTGAGCTACAGATACTCTGTAGAACCATGTTCCGGCAGATATAAATCCATCTGCTTTCATTTTATCAATCATCGAAGAATCCAAAGCTTCAGCGAAAGAAGATTTAGCGATAGCACTCAAATCTTGCTGATAAAGAGATATATCTGTTTTCATTTGATTTGCAATAGAACTTAGACTGATATCTGGAGTATTGGCTATACTTCTACCTAAAGTTTCACCAGCTTGTAGTAAAGCAGGAAGTGAAGTTGCTTGCTGAGTAAACAGAGCATCTTTAACAGCATCTATATCTATCAGATCATTTTCCAGGCTTTTTGGACGGGATACATTTGCCACATTATTATCTGTATAAACATTATAATAAGTACCGTATGAGGTTGCTGTATTTGCAAGTCCTGATGTTTGTGTTTCTGAACCTGCTAAAACAAAACTACCACAAATAGATTTTGGATCGATTGTATTCATTCCAGGAGCACCATCTGTAAATCCAAAGTTATATTGAACCCCATTTTTTCTACCTGTTGTCGTTACAGTTTTAGAACTCATACCTAGAACTTCAGAACCTAAACTACCTGTTGAGGATAATGAGTATTTTAAGCTATTGTAAGCCACATCACCTTGAGATTTTGCTTTATTTATCGCATTAGAAATAGTCTGTTCGCAAACACCTGCTCTTACTGCTTGAACATAGATAGGCTCTAATACAGAATCTAATCTTGGACTTATCATAACAGAACCTTTTAAAGGGTCATCCGCCCAGGCATCCCATGCTTTGTCAGCAAATCCTATGCCCTGTGTCGCCAGCCAGATAATAATTATCTGAATAGTACAGAAACCACTTTTAATAGGCATTATCATAGCTATACCAACGGCGGTTCTTATAGGCATATACAAGGTAGACCATCTTTTACCAAGAACTTCACCTTCATGGGCTGTATTTATTGTTCCCAAAATGATGGTATAGGCGGCTAATATACCTCCTAAAGTCAACACTCCACCTAAAAATATACCAGAAACAGCCCCAAAAGGAGAGGTCTCAGGTGTAAATAAAGGCACCATTATGTTTTTCATTAGCCAGTCTGTTTCAGGAGGATCATATAGAAACAGAAAATCAGCAGCACTTGCACTTGTTGTGTAAAAAATGCTGATCATGGATAGAAAGAATATATAAAAAATTTTCTTCATACTTTAATCCTTTAATTAGAATATTTACTTATATAAATTATTCCTGTTTAAAATTATACTTATAAAAATTATAATACAAAATAGTAAACTGTAAATGCTACAATCTAAATAAAGCCATAGCCCCACTTATTTTTCTCAAATTATTGACTATTTTTTTTATTACGATTTTATAAATCTAAAGTAGTTGTAAGAAAATTAAATAGGTTTGTAAATATGTCTTCTAAAAATAAATTAAATAAACATGACTCGTGTGAGTTTTTTGAAAGTAGCGACGAGTTATTTTCTGCAAAAGATAAATTCTTATTTATTCAAAATTTTTTATCTGACTTCAATGAAAAAAATTTGAATATTTTAGAAAATATGACCTTTACCCCAAAAGATTTGCAGTATAAAGATCAGTCATTGATGACTCTTTTACACTATGCTTCTCTTACGGGTCATTATTCATACATGCAGTTACTTATAGATAAAGGTTTTGATATCAATAAAAGAGATATTACTCAACCCGTTCTTTTTTATCTTATTGATTACAATTATGAACAATGTTTTTATTCCCTCCTGAAATATAATCATCAATTAATTGATATTGGCAATACAGATTGTTTTGGTGAAGACCTTTTTTTATATGCAAGTAAAAAAGAAAGAGGGCATCTTTTCATCAAACATATTCTTGATTTTTTTCCTCATTATAATAAAGACACCACTGATCAACAATTATCTAACGCTTTGCTTTTAGCTTCTAAAATAAAAAGATTATCTAATAAAAGCTATCTTATTAAATTAGGAATTAATCCTTTTTCCAACAATAACAAAAATGAGTGTGCCTGGGATTTTTTTGATAAAAATGATAAAGAAAATTATTTTCAAACCTTGAGTTCACTTGAAAGACAAAAGATATCTTTATTAATTTCGGACAAAGAAAAGGGAAAAACTGGCGGGAAAAAAAGACTTTAGCATTGAGTTTTTCTCATAAATCTTTATAATAAGTAATATAAACTATTTTATTGTAATTAAGGAAACCTGTTTATATTACAGTTAAAAATTATAAGGAACATATCACATGCTAAACTCTATTCTCTCTAATATTAAAAATAAAAAACTTTTAATGGATCAGCAAAAAATTTTTCATTTAGTCAATATCGATAGTGAGCATTCTAAAATAGAAAAGATGATTACCAAGGGATTTCCTATAGATCATAAAGATGAAGATGGCAACACTCTTCTTATTAAAGCTTGCAATAGGGGCTACACCAAATTAGCAGTTATGTTATTAGAATTAGGTGCTGACCCTAATGCTTTTAGTAATGGGGGTTCAACTCCTATAATGAAAGCCGTAAAAGAAGGCACAACGGGTCTTGTCAAAATATTATTGAACTATAAAGCTGATCCTAACAATACAGATAAATTCAATAATAATGCTCTATTCTTTGTTAATTCAAAAACAGAGATAGAAATGGTTAAGCTTTTGGCACCAAAAATAAAAAATATTAACCATGTCAACCTTTTTGGTTATAATGCTATTCATAAAGCTTGTGTGGGTGTAAAACCAGAGGTGCTTGAAGAACTGATTAACTTTGGAGTTGATGTTGAAGCTAAAGATAATAAAGGTTCGACTCCTTTACATGAAGCTGTTCTACAACGTCGAGCAAATTTGGTTAAAACACTTTATCCATTTGTCCATGATATTAATATTGTAAATGAAAAAAATATAACTCCTTTACATATTGCTTGCAGAAATTCTGATATTAATTTGGTAAGGTTTTTAATAGATCATGGTGCAAATCCAAATCTTTGCTCTGCACAGGGCTTTAATGCTTTAGACAAACTAGAAAGAAAATCAGTATTAAGTACATTAGAAAAAGAAATTTGTGCTATCTTAAAAGATAAAATGGAAGAGCAGCCTGTAAGAAAATTAAAGGCTATTTGATATCCTCCCTGCTCTGAACAACAAGGTTTTACAGTCTGAGCGGATAATTAAAAATCAAAAAGAGACTTCTAAGTCTCTTTTTTTATCTTACATAATTTTTTATAATCCTGTCTGGATTGTTTCTCTTTTTTGCATAGCACTCTTTATCCTGGTTCTCTCACCATCAACGTATGCAGATTGTGTTGGTGTAAGAGTGTTTAATGTTGGATTTAGATAAGCATTAGCATCGAATGGTTTTAGGAATTGAAACACGATAGTATTTGTTTTATTTTTACACAAATTTGTCACCTGACCATAATTCACATCATATCTATTCCATCCGTTTGCATCTGCGGCAGGCATTAATGCAGACGCTGTTCCATTAACATATACCATATATAAACTTGGAGCCAGGGCACCTACTATTCTTGGACATACAGCTTGAGGAACAAAAGTGGTTGTTAATGATAAGATATCGGCAGTTCCTGATGTTGAATTGGTGGAAGTCAAGGTGTAAGTGCCAGACCAGGGATTATAATAATTTGATTGACCTTGCAACTCCACAGGTAATGCTTGGCTATCACTTAGCACAGACATTGAAGCTCCTGAATAACTTGCATTCGAGGCATATATTGTTTTTGCTGAATTTATTATCATATTTACCTGCTGAACGACCTGCTTGGCACGAGCATCATTCATTTGAGAATTATAGATAGAAAACCCAGTTATCAATACCATTGCTGCCACTACCATAACCATAAGAACTTCAGTTAATGAAAATCCTTTTCTCTTTTTTAAAATATTCATATGTCTATCCTTTAAACTTTTTTAAAGTGTATTTCTTTTTTTAAAAATTTCAATATCTCTTAGCTTTTTTTTAAGTTTTTGCCTAAGTTTTCCTGAAGTAATGATATTCTTGATATTTCTGAATCAAATTCCTCTGGAATAACTTTACTTTTTTTAAATTCAAAAAAAGCTCTTTCAAGTTCCTTATTTTTATTTTTCATTCTTTTTAAGTCTTCCACATAAATGCTTCTAACCGTATTAAATGTTCTTGGGGTTGGATGTTTTGCTGAAGAATGAATCTTTTGCTGGAGAAAATGGTTAATACCTGAAGTTTCTATGAATAAATCAGTTGCTAAGTCATCCTTATACCTTATATCTTTAATATCTTCGGAAGTTAAAATGGCAACAGCTAATAGTTCATTGTTTTTTATTAAATCTTCTAACGAGGATATCCCTCCGTTTTTATATATTTCTCGGGCTTTTTTCCGACCGCTTTTCCATTTCAGAACACCTTGCAACTGATTATTTGTTTTAACCTTATGTAGAAAAAAATAAGAAAAAGTAATCGCAAATAATACGATTAATACTAAAATTACCATTGAAAGATTACTCCTGTCATATTGTCTAAATTTTATCATAATCGATATTTAGAAATAATAAAGCCTCCTTATCTAAAAAATAAAGAGACTTTTAGTTTTTCTTCCATAATTTCTATTTATAAAAACTAATTACAAAATTAATGTCTTAGCCTGCTATTTTTAGGAACTTTGCTTAAAAGAAATTCCATTTGATCAGCAATGATTCTTTTTCCAGCTTGCAACAGAAAATCTTCATACCTGTTAGGTATGTAAGGTAAATATAAAAGATTCATTTTTACTTCATCTAAACTTTTATCGGCTTTTCTCCAGTTACAAGACTGACAAGCAGTTACAACATTCATCCAAATATCTTTACCACCCTTGGAAACGGGATGAATATGTTCTCTTGTTAATTCTTTTTTAGAAAACACATCTCCGCAATAAGCACACATATGCTTATCTCTTTCAAAGAGCTTATCATTATATCTGGTTAAAGAAGGTTCCATATCCAAAAGATTAACTTTAGCTATCCCTTTGGTTGCTACAATTGCGGGAACTTCCAGTTTCGATATTTGACCAGTTATTTTTGAGACTCCACCATGTAGAGTGGTTACAATTTTCCCAGATGTCCATGAAATATCTTCTGAGCACATTATGGTAGCTGCTTCAAGAGGATTTATCCATTTCTGGGGAATGCCTGCTACGTCAACTTGTAATATAGATTTCATTTTCTCATCCTACCTCATTATTATTCCTCATAAATTATAAAAACAAAAAAAGCCTTAATCATTTGATGAAGGCTTTTTATATATACATCTATTTTATCTAAAAAAGCCTAATGCTCAGAATATTCCCCAGCATTTGAAATAAAAGAAACCACATCCCAATTTTTTGGGCATGATGATAAAGCACAATTGGTATATTTATCAAACGGTTTCATTTTACGCTCCTTTTAAGATATCTTTATATTATACTTATTAAATAAGAAGATCAAGTTATTTTAAACAAATAAAAAAGGAGCCTTTTGGCTCCTTTTTGTAAAGAAAATATATATTAAAAATCTTATCGCGGTATGACGATCTACTTTTACACATACCCATTTTTCCGCCGTTTCCCTTCAAATACTCCCGAGGTGCACTCTCGCTTTCTTATCCAGTATCTAATCAGGTTATCCTTTCGAAGTTTTGGAACGCGTTCACCGCCACTTCAACTCTCAAACCCTTTCGAACGATTAAGATTTTTAATTATATATTTTCTGTTTTTATATTAGAAAATACCAAGTTAGTATTCATAAATAAATAGCCGCTGGTATGACGATCTACTTTTACACATACCCATTTTTCCGCCGTTTCCCTTCAAATACTCCCGAGGTGCACTCTCGCTTTCTTATCCAGTATCTAATCAGGCTATCCTTTTGAAGCTTTGGAACGCGTTCACCGCCACTCCAACTCTCAAACCCTTTCGAGACGACTATTCATTTATGAACACTTAGAAAATCTGTCTTGGTGTTCATGAATAAGATATTTACATCTATTTTTGTTAAATGCAAATTTTTTTTTAATTTTTTTCAATTAACTTAATAAAAAGTTTTTTCCATCATAAAAAGAACTTATGGAAGGCGCTTCTATTTTATTTTTTAAATCCTCTAACTCTTCTTTATGATAAACCATGTGGTTATGTTCTTTAATATAATTTTTTATATACAATAGTTCGCCTAAAGAATAAGAGTAAATAAATAAAATTTGAATATTTTCATCGTTAAAATTCTGATCAACAAAATTTTCTTTATTGATATTAAACTGTTGTATTATTTTTCCTTTATCTTTTAAAGCAGTCTCTTTAAAATTAAGTAGATTTCTATCAATAAAACCAAGCAATGTTGTTTGTGTTAGTGAATGCTCATCCTGAATGTCTGCAAATAGTTTTTCATAAAACAAATCACGGGGACCATCCATATAAATTTCTTTTGAAACTTGCAGCACATCTCTTCTTTTTCTCATAATCAAATAATTAAGATATTTTAGCACTAAAAAACATAAAATTATCACAATACCTACAGAAACAAATATATTGTGCATAAAAAACTCCTATATTCTTTTATTTTTCTTTAATGTATTTGATTTTTTTATGTCTGGCAATATATTGCTTGTATGTTTTTTAAGATATTCTGATTCAGCAATTGTGTATAATGCAATGAACTCCTCTTTTATATCATCCGAAACCCGTTCATAATTTTCAGGATGAATTTCTTTTTCGAAAAAAATAATCAAAAGCTTTTCTGACGAAGCCTTATATCTGAGTAAATTTTCCATTAGTACTTCACTATTAATGATAAAAGAAAAAATATTCAAACCATTATCGTTGAAATTTTTTAAATCTCCACCACATTCTGAAAACCACAGTAATTTATTAATAGGATTCGTCATATATTTATCATTAAAACAATATAAACCATCCTCATTTCTTTGAAAAAAATCGACACCTTGATTTAAAGCATATTTAAACATAGTTTCTTCACATAAAGGGAATAATACATTTTCATTTTTATTATTTATTTGATTCCAATTTATATCTACTTGCTTCAATAAATGCAAAGGTTCATCTTGGTAATTATACATAAACAAAATATTTTCATTTTTCTTATTAAGAATATTTGGATTTCCTTTATTTTTTAGATAAGCATATAAATGAAGTATAGATGTCGCCTTTTCAAAGATGAAGCTTTCGCCAGCACTATTTTTCTCATACATAATATCTATCATTTCTTTCTTGTTTAGTATACCAAAAGCCGCATTCGGCTCTATAAAATACAAAAAATTTCTTTTCTCATTATCCTGATGACTATAATCAATACCATTTTGTAGAAGAATTTTTATTTTTTCAAGAGAAGCACAAAATAAAGCATTTCTATTTGCATTATTTAATGCATTTATATTTGCACCAGCCTCAATCAATAATTTGCTTTGACGGGCATCAGCCATAAATAAAACAGGATAACCATAGTGGTCTTTAACATCAACATCCGCATGATTTTCGATAAGAAATTTCATCTTCTTATAGGATTTTGTAAACAGTGCAGTTTCGCCTTTATTATTTTTTTCATCTATCTTAATTCCAGAATTTATTAACAACTTCAATTTATCATAATTTGCAGTAAATAAAGCAGTTTCTCCTTTCAGATTTTTTTGATTGATGTCAATGCCTGATTCAATAAGGAATTTTGTTTTATGAAAAGGAGATGAAAACAAACAATTTTCTTTATTATTATTTAAAATATGAATATCAGCACCATAAGATAATAACAATTTAGTCTTTTTGAGGTTGGAATAAAAAAGAGGAGTATAACCATTGTTATTTTGTATATTAATCTTTGCTCCTGATTTTATAAGCACCTCTGAACCCTCAACTCCTGCTTGAAATAATGGTGTTGATTTTGTCCAATTCTCAGAATTAGGATCAGCACCCAAATTTATATAGTCTGAAAAAAGAGATTCATCGCAATAGAAAAGTATATTTCCACCTCCAAAAAAATCAGAATTGATTGTTTTATTATGATTTTTAATAAAAAACATAAACTCTTCAGGCTTGTTTATAATATCTTTAAGCTCAGATGCTGTCATAATCATACTTATATCCTTTTTTTTATTTTTACAGGATCATTCTGGTTAGAAATTTCTTTTTGTATTATTGTTTTTTCTTCTACGGCTTTTAGAATATTGTTAATATTTTTAAAGTCATTTTTAGATAATAAGTTGTATTCATCATAGTCATCTGAATCTTCATTCACAGATAGTTTATCTTTGAGTGAAATATTCTCCTTAAATTTCTTTAAGGAAGACATATTGATATCCATAGCATGAGGTATTTTCTCTGACATTCCTATCATTAAATCCAACAAAGATAATCCGTTTTTATTCCTTTGTAACAAATTTTCTTCCACTATAAAATCATCAAATATTTCAGAAAATAAAACCATTTTTGAATTCATTGCTAAGTTTTTAGCATCTTCTTCCATTATATGAGAGAGTAAGTATAATAAAACAGAGTCTTTACTTGAAACACGATTTTTTAAATATTTAACCCTTTCTATGCTACCATCTAAAACATTAGCCTCCATTAAAGTTAAACCCTCAGAGTTTATGGTATTATAATCCAAATATATATTCTTTTCATCAAAAAACTTCCAGATTTCAATTTGATTCCTGAAAAGTAAGTTTTCATTTTGGTTGTTTAAAATATAAGGATCAGATCCATGTGATATTAAAAAATCAAACATTTGAGGCGGAGCTTTGAATAAAACATTCTCACCATTATTATCTATTACATTAACATTTATTCCAGCTTGAACCAAAACTTTGTATTTTTCATCATCATGATAAGCATACCAAAGTGCATTTCTACCAGCATTATCAATATTGTTGACATCTGTTCCTTTTTTTATTAGTAATCCAGAACTTTTATAATTGGTATACCATAAAGGATTTTCTCCACTTTCTGTCTTAAAATTAACATTAAGCCCATGTTTGATTAATAAATCTAACCAAGCTTCATCATAAAATCCTGAAAAAGCTAAATTACCATTTATAATGGTCGTATTTATATCTTCTTTTTTCAGAATAGAAATTAATTCTTCTTCAGAAACTCTTTTATGCATTAAATCTTGTAGATATAGCTGAGTCATTACAATCTCCTTTTGTTATCGTTTTTATCCAACTTATCAGACAAACTACTCATTATTAATTTTTTTTCTTTTTTAGCGATGCTGTTTGCATATATTTCTCTTATCTTTTCATCGGTCATGTTGGCAAAATGAATTTTAATGTCAGGATAAATATCTTCAGTTGCAGAGATTATATGCTCTACTTTATCAAGATAATTTTCTTTAATCTCAGGAATCCTGAAAAATGGTAAACTTAACAAAACCGATATTCTGAGCTTAGAAGTATAATCTGCCCAATCTATTTTTGAATTACCTATCAAACCATAGTATTTATCATTCTCAAGGAAATGAGACATTATCATGGGTGGTAATGATTTATTCTTTAATCTAAAGCCTATTAATTGTCTTTCTCTTTCATTCAAGTATACAACTTCGTTATTCAATATTTCATAAGTATAAAAATCTATAGATCTATTTGTTGTTTTATTTTTCTTAATCTTTGAAATTTCTCTTGAAGATATATTTTCCAAAAAAATCTTTTTATGTGATTCAGGATATTTTTTTAGATGATTTACAAGTTGACTGTAAATTAACTCTGCTGGCATTTTTTCAGGTTCTAATGGAGTTATACTTAACTTTGACATAGGAATAGTCATTAAACCAAACTCAGCAGGTGATAGTTTGTATCCATTATCAAGTAAATGCATTATCATTTCAATGCTATTGTTTAAAATAACATAACTTACTAAGCTATATTTTTCAGATTCCTGCCTTATCGTTTTATCGGAAACATCAATACTATAATAATTAGGCGAGGTAAATTCTTTTTGCGAACTGTTTTTATAAAGCTCTTCAAATAACTCAGCTTTTTCATTAGCTGATAAACCATCTATAAATTTTACAAATTTTTTGTAAGCATTTTTACCTTTTTCATGGGATATTGCTATAAATTGTTCTATTTTAGTTGATGTGAGATTATTATCCTTATAGTTTCGTTTTAATTCTATATATCTCTTTTCAATATTATTTACTTCATAACCATGTTTTTCAAATAAGCTCATTACATCATGCAGTTCTTTATCTACAGCTAATGCAAAGGGTGTGTTTTTAGATTTCGAATGTGACTTCACATTATCTTTATCAAGCCTCAGTGCATTTTCTTCTGACTCAAAAAGAATATTTACTTTAGCATGTGAGCTTAGCTTATCGCACAAGGATAATAAAGTATCAATTTTTTCAATTGTTTCTGCTTGATTCTTTTTAGTTGTTGATAGCAGTGTTTCATATAAGACATTCGGGCTTAAAAAGGAACTTAAAGCGGTGTAACCATCTTTTAAAAGATGCATCATTCTATTTTGATCATATACACTCCCTGCTTCAGGAATTTTTTCATAAAGTTCTTTTTTGTTTTTCTTTATCGTAGAGAATAAAAAAGAAATATCTGACCATGAATTGTTTTTCATAGCAGAAATAGCACTTTTATTAAATTCATTCAGCAAGGGTAGCAACATTGATTGCAAGAGATTTTCACACCTATTTTTGAGAACGATAGGCAATCCATATCTAATGAAATTATCATCCTGAAAAACAGACTTGAACTTTATATTCTTATATGGTTGATAACCATAATTGTTTAATATCTTGAAAAATAAATTTAATTCTTCATTCCCGTAAACCTGATAGAAATTTTTATCATTGATAATATTTTTTAGAACAACCGTATTTCTTACTTCTCCATTAATGGAATATGAACTTGGTGTGAAGCCAACAGGAGTTTCTAAAACATTATCTTTATTCAAAAGAGCTTTTATTAAAAATTCGTTTTTTTGGCTAATAGCCTCTAATATGGCATAAGCTTTGAAAGCATTATTTTCTCTGATACCATAATTTTTATCAAAAATGTTGTCTACGGGCATTTTTTTAAAATCTTCTAAATCTATAGATCCATTTTCTCTCAGAAAAAGAGAAAGTTCTTTCTCAGATGAGATTTCTGTTAATTTTTCTTTTGATAATAACATAATTAAACCACTTTTTTTATTTCATTTACTTTATTATAAATGTTTTAGTATTTTTTGAAAGTGGTTTATTGATAACAAGAGCTTTTTTGTTTAACATACAAGCTATTATTTATGAAAAACAACGTATTTACAACATTAAATGCGCTTTTTAACATTTATTTCTTTTTTTGCCATAGATGTCATACTCTTCTTTAAAATAATAGACTCGCAATAAGGTAAAAGAGGATTATCAATAGAAGAATTATATTTTTTTACTTCTTTAAATTTATTTATCAATAATTCTATTGTTTTTTCAGGAAGCTCCATTCTGTTATTTACAATAATATTCCTCAAACTCCATAATATATTTGTAGCCTCATTTTTACAATATCTGTGATTTATATAATCAAAAAAAGAAAAACCTCTTTTATTCTTTTTATTTACATCGAAACCATTATCTATAAAAAGTTGAAAAACATTCTCAAACTGTGATGATTCCCTTTCCATCAAAAGATTATATGCGGGAAATCGACCTTTCTTATCTTCCTGATTTGGATTAACTCCTTTTTCAAAAAACAGCTTATATACATCATAATTTTGAGAAGTAAAAAGTAAATTTTGATTTAGATGATTGTTCTTTTTAAAATAGTTTTGTTGTAGATTATCGATCATTTGTATTTTATGTGAGTTTATGAAAAACAAGAAATTTTCACCTTTTTTATTACATAATCTTATTTTATCACCTTCACTGACTATCAAATTAATCTCATAGGGAGTCAAATTTTGTTTTAATAAATAGATGAATTGTTCAAAGGTTTGAATCTCCTTCAGCAGATTTTTTAGTTTTTGATCCAGGAATTCGTATTTATTTTCATAAGCAAAAGTTCTTGTTTCTTTAATATATTTGTCTATACTCATCTTATAACCTTCTTATAGATTTTACAGGAACATCAGTAGATTGAGTAGCGGCATTCAAAAGGTGATTTTTTTCGAGTTCTGAAATATAAATTTTTAAGCTTTCATGTTTATGTTCGTAATTGTGAAGCAAAGGATTTTTGTTTTTTAACTCCTCATAAAAATCTTCTTCATTTTTTGATATATCAAAGCCCATTTCTTTTAAACAAGAGATATATAGATATAAACTACCCGATATATATTTATCTTTATATAATTCAGAATCTATAATATCTAAAAATTCCATTTGCATAAGAAGTTTTTTATCATTATATTTTCTACTGTTGCCACTCAAAATACTGCTGATTATACTTTTAATTTCATTTTCAAATAATAAAGAATCTTCTCCAATAAATATCTTACAAATAGTTTCCTTATCATTATTTTCTTTTATACTATTTAAGATATTTTCTTGAAAAACCGCATCTAAATTTGAGTTTCTCAAAGCTGAAGAAATATCGTTTATGGGATCTATTTTGCATATTTTTAGTAAAGAATACAACCATTCTTCATTAATACTACACTTACCTCCATTCTTAGCATGGTATTGCTTTATCAAAAATTCGAGAATATTTAACCCATCTTTATTTTTTTCCTCATACATTCTTTGATACTTTTTAAGATTATCTTTGTCAGCAATTATTCTGTCTATAATACGACTAGCTGTGTCTTTATTTAAATCATCGCTTTCAGATTTACGAATTAAATTATAAAATATATTTTCATTGTTATATTTTAGTATCCAGAAATCACGAAATCCTGTTTTTGCCTGAAATTCAGCATTTGATGGGTTTGGATCTGATCGGGTGGCAACAAATTTTCTAAAATCCTCTATAAATTTTCCATTCTGGTAATTATAAACCTGTTCGTTAAGAGTATTATTGTTTTCTGTAGTTAGATGGTTTTTTAATATATTTTTAATAGTAGGATCACGATGCATATTAATCCCTATAATATAGCAAAGTCTCTTTTTACTATTTAGATCCAGACCATTTTTAATAAAAACTTTTAATATTTCCGAATCTGCCATATAAGGGTAAAAAGAATTTCTGATATTTTGCTGTATCAGGTTTTGGTTGCCATCATAATCTTTATTTATAAAATCAGTATCGATTATTTTATTTTTTAACAATATATCCAAGGCACGATGAGCTTTCCCTTTTAATAAGCCCACAGCTATATGGTGCTTTGTTATGTCTTTTATATTATTAAAATTTACATTTTCACTCATAAATTTTTGCAAATAAGCCTTATCCATAACAGTGACTCTTGAACATAAATTCGAAATACATGCATTATAAAACGGTTGCTCCTCTATTTTTCTTTCAAAAAAATCCTGATATTCTTTTTTTATATAGTTATATTTATTAAAAAAACTTTCCTCATCTTTAGCATAAGATAAATTTGAAAAAAAATAATCTGAATACAGTTCTTCTATCAAGGGGGTTAATCTTGGAATATCCAGCTCAGGAGAAGATTTACATTGCTTCATAAGAAACAACACTCCATCTATATTTGATAATAACTCTGAGGTTCTCATTCTTGTATTTAACAATGTATTTTCTAATGCTAAATTTATATCCATCATATTCTTCTCCTTGAAACAGGTAGTGCATCCTCTTGGAAATTATTCATAAGTATTTCTTTTTCTTTTTTTATTAACTCTTTTATAAATTTATCTTTAAAATTTTTTAAAATAAAATTCTCAGAAGGTAGATTAGCAATATCATTTATTAATTCCGAATTATTTTTTGTTAAAGAGTAAAGAGTATCTGGAAAATGCTCAAGCATTATATCTCCTAATACAAAAGAATCATTTGTTATAGGAAATAGTTGTATAAATTTTCTGTATTCTCTTTCAAAAGGCAGATTATGTTTGTATTTTAAAATATTCTGCACTATATTCTTAACTGAATCTTCAGACAATAAACTAAAGTTAATATATTCAGTTATTTCTCCTCCATATTTATCAATTTTTGACGGTGGGATATGCTTTAAGGCTAATTCAATACGAAAAGAATAATCATTTACAATCTCCTCATCAACCTCATGGCTTCTTTTAAACTTACTTAAAAAAGTTGAAAACTTAGTATCATGTGCAAATGTTCTACCCTTTTCATCGGTGTGTAGAGGATCACAGCCACTTTTTATTAACAACTTCATTATTTGAGATGTTTTATAAAAAAATAAAGGAGTTAAATTATCTTTATCTTTTTGCGAAACATTAATTCCATTTTTGATTAACAGTTGAATCGTAGAAAATGGTAATTCATAAAAAAGGGCATTTCTTTCATAGGATGTTATGAAGTTAACATCTATTCCCCTCTTTATTACTTTGTTTAAAAGTTCTTCTTTAATATTTTCCTTTTTTGATAATGTGAGAAGGAGATTGCCCTCTTCAGTAGATGCATTTATATCACCACCTTGTTTTAGATATTTGTTCAGCTTATATACTGAATCTATATTCTGAATATCCATTTATATTCCAGTCCTTATCATATATTTTATTTATTATAACAAATATAAAAATTATACATAGTGCTTTTATATTATAATCTTTTCTTTTTGACAGGCTCTTTTGAATCAGTAATTAAAAACTGCATACTATTTTTTTCTGCTTCAGACAAAACGAGATTGAATAAAAAAATAATACTTTCTTTTGCTTTCTTACTTTGATATTCAGGTTCAAAGTATTCTTCATTATTAATTCTCATATTTAAAGATTTATGGAATATTTGAGAAAGATTATATCTTTTTTCTGAGGGAAGTTTTCTTTGACTAATAAGATTCTTTTCTATAGCAAGGCAATATAAAGGAAGGGGTAATGTAGTTATAATGCATTCTTCGCCTTCTATTACCTTTGAGTCAAACAGTGTCATTAAATTAGTTTTATTTACGAATGTTTCAAGTTCTTCGTATGTATCTATATTCAATAAGAACTTATTATGATATGAAGCTATTAAATAATCTGGTGCATAAAAAATAAAGGGTTTAAATAAAGACTCATGCATAAACATAGTCACATTTTCGTATTGATTATAGCCAATTATCTTCCAGTTTATAGATTCATAAAACATTTGAGTGTCTGGATTTATTATTTTCTTGAGGCTTTCCCTGTTTTTATGTTTATCAATATAGCTAAAAAGCAAGGGCTTTCCTAAAATATCTTTTTTGTTTAATATGTTTATCGCATATATGCCTTGAATATCAATTAAATCATCAAGCATTGAAATATCCATAATATGAGATTTGAACAACATCAGCAAAATGTTGTTTGGAATATTTTTACTTATGAAAAATTGCAATATTTCTTTTTGACTGGTGGATTTATATTTAAGACTTGTATATGTTTTTTTATTTATTGCTCTTTTAATCTCATTCTCAAGTATAGCAAAAAAATCATTTTTATAATGATTATAGAGAGAATTTATTAAGCTTATATTTACATTCTGACCTGTTAAATAAAAAGAATCACTTTTTAAAGCTATTTTGTATTTAAACAACAACTCTAAAAAATCAGGTTCTCTGAATATAAGATAGGGATCTTTATTACCAAAACGTATTCCTTTACTTAAGTAAAAATCTAAAAGCTCTAAAGAAATATTTGATTTTTTATACATTAAGATATTTTCATTTGATGCATTTTCACACATTAAATCAATATTTTCCCATTCCAGGCATTTTTTTACAATTTGAACATCATCAAGTAAAAACAATATATTAGGCACATAAAGATCTTCTATGATACCTTTATAAGATAATACATAGTTTTTAATAAAAGCTTCACTTTTTAAAAAAAGTTTATGTTTTAAATTAAAATCGTATTTCATAAAAGTCTTCTTCATCCTTTGAGAAGTTTTAATAAACCATTTTATACACTAATCAGACAAAATCAATCATACCTTGTTTTTAGATCCAGTTATTTTAATAATATTTTTTAAATTAACTTGCAATATATTAAACATATCATTTATAGTAATGTCTAAATACTTTGTTAAGGACTCTTATGACATTTATCAATGACACTTTTTTGAGAATTAATTTTAATAAAATTGTGATATATAAATATACATTAGGAAGACTGATTGGTGGTTTTTATTCAGACTCTGGCTTTCATTATGTCATTATAACCGATAAAGGGCATTTTACATCTACTTCACATAAAAAGCATATCTATGTTTTAAAAGAAAATGCAGAAGGTGAAATGGACTCTAACCTTAACCCTCCACACTGCCCCCCATTTAAAGATGCTATTATTGAAAATTTCAGAGGACAATTAATTTATTCACCAGATAAAAAATTAGCTCTTAAAGCCTTATCTTCTCTTTTATTTAATAAAATTATTACATCTCATGGAAGCATTTACAGAGTAGTTGGATTTTCAATACAGCCAGATGGTTATTATTTAATAACATATGATCTGGAAGGAAAGAAATCTTATCTAGAAATTATATCTCCTTATGAAGATAATACTTTTAACAAAGAGACTTTATTAATGCTCAATAATCTAATACCTTCAGAAGAGGAAATCATAGAAGAATGTATTTAAATCATTAATTCCTTGTTTTTTCCTTATTCTATAAATTCTCCTTTGAACTCACACAGGATAAGCTTCCAGCTTATAATTTTATTATTTTAGTAAAAGCAAAAGATAATGCTCCATATAAATATAATTGCTTTTAAAAATAATTAATTGTAGGATGCAAAAAAAAGAGGAGAATTCTTATGAAAATTAATAAAAAATTATTAAGTTCTTTTATTTTAGGTGCTTGTGCACTTTCATTAACAGCTTGCGATAATAACGATAAAAATATAAAAGATCAAAGCCAAGAGTCAACAGTTTCAAAAAATTATAAAAGTGATTCTGTTACATTTAAAGAAGTGCTGCCGCTCGTAGAACGTAATGTAAAAGATCCTAAAGATATGGCTTTATTTGATAAAGTCACACCGGATGAATTTTTCGCAATGACTTTTTTTAAAAGTAGTGGTTTTGCAAAAGATGATAATTTTAATGTCAAACAAGCGGTTCAATTTACAAATTCTGTGTACCCGCAATCTCCAGTAATAAGAGAAAATGTTCCATTTTACCAAAGTTATGCGAGATCTCTTGCTGCTTATATCTTTACAAACTCGGGGGGATATGAAGGAGATAACAATAAAAACAAATGTTTAGCTGAACAATTGCAGAAAGCAGGTAATGATACAGGAAATGTGATAGTTTCTCAGGATACAAAAAGTTGGGATATACTAAAAGCTTGTAATGCCCTACCAACAGGTGAAGGTATCAAGCCCTACGAATTCAAAGATGTTTTCATTAAGGGTTCTACTGATGATTTAAAATACACCAATCTGATTGCTCAGACTGTTCAATTAAAGAATCTTAAAGATGGTGATTCTATGAGTGGCGAAATATCTAAATTGGGGGTAGATGAATTTTATGCACTTGATATGGCAGCCCAAAATAAAATTCAACCACTGGACAAAGAAGGAAAAAATGTAAGTCTTGAAGATTCTACTTTGGGTGATATCATTAGAGGCTTTGATTATAAATATCCTGGGGCACCTATATTAAGAGGTGATATATCGTTTAACGACAGTTATTATAGAGATGAAGCCTATTTTTCTCTTATGAAAAAAACCACGGGACAAACGGGTAGCGATTACAATAAATGCACTTCAGAAATAATGAACACACCTCTTTTCTCTGCAAGAGTTGAAACTATTTATTCATTTAAAGTTTCTCAACTAAAAGAAATGTGTCAATCTAAAAACCTAACACCTTCCACATAACAATTATTTATAATTGACTATTAGATTTTATTAATAAACAAGGAGAACACGGTTCTCCTTATTGTTAATAAATATTAGATTTTGAACTTACATTTCGGATTAAATTTAACCTCTTCATGGTAATTATGCACATGTGTAAACATTTTTATAACATCCATCGCATATAAACCAGAACAGTTCCAGCAATTATATTCTACTATTTTGACTCCTTCCAATGTTTCGCAAAGATCCATTGTAAATATATCAGCAGGATGATATAGTTTAGCATATTCGAAAGCTTTTTCATAAACTGCATCAGGAATATCATTGTTAGTAATAAGCCGGCCATTTTGTTGATAACGAGATGAGCCTATTATTTCATCACCTATACATATAAAACGATATTCTCCGGTAATATTTATACATTTAGCAATAAGAACTTTTTCATCTATATAATTAGCTCTATGAAATCCATTTTCTATATAATTTTTCAAAGGCAATCCTGCTTCCATTATACCTGCATTAAAAGCTTTCATATCTGTTGTAGGTTTTACAAATTTATCAGTATCGAAAGATAAAAATAAGTTATCTTTTATTTCTAACACCTCCGGTGACTTATTTAACATAGGGAGTTTAAGCTGGGTATAATATGCCTGATCGAAAAATTTCGTATCATGAGATATACCTTTTTGTATTTTTAAACACAATTCAGAAGAAATACCTTCAAGATTGTTATTTTCTATAAGATCTACTATTTTTGTTCCTGATCTTATTATATAATCATCTTCAGGAGATAAATGGCTTATACCTGTCATCTGATTTGTAAAAGGAATTGTGCCAAAAGGTATAACCTCAAATCCTAATTTTCTTAAAGGAATAAAATCATTTTCAATCGCACTAAATAATCTATCTGTATCCTGAACAAGCCATTTGATTGCCATTATAACCTCTTTTTATTATTGTTTAACGAAAAATCTTCTGTTTGTATACTTTTACCAATCATGGTTTTTTCATCACTAATTAATTTTTTTCTTATATGATAATTATAGAAATTATTGTCTTCTATGCTAACATTTAGCAAAGATTTTTTCAAATCTATGTATTCAGGTGAGTGAATATCAAAAACCTTATCGCCATCTAGTAACATGAAAACAAGAGAAGCATGTTTTATTTTATCCACAAAGTTCTCTCCTTTATTGTTTCTAATGGTGATATCCAGTTGTCTTTCTGTAAATAGTTTCAGAGCCATTTTTAAATAATGAGGGCTTTTTAATTTAGCCACTTTGTGCAATATATTATCACCTAAAGCATCGTGAACCATTATCTTACACGAAGGTAATAAAGAAAATATTCTTTCTATATAATCTTCAAAAGAAGTAATTAGATAAAAAATAATATTAATAGCAGCGGGACTTTTCAATAAAGAAAGATCTAAAAGAGGATTAATAACTCTTTGGCCATCCTTTTCTACACATATTTTATTTATATTATTCTCGTTAAAAAAATAAATATAAAGAGGTATGTCGTTATATGAATGATCAGAGTAAAGAGTATTTAAATACGATATATCAATTAAACCTGAATCTAATAAGTGAATGATATTTTCTTTGTGTATCCTTAATAAATTTTCATCTTGCTCAAGTATAATTTTTTTAACTTCTTCAAGACCTATATTTTTTACTAAAGACTCAATAGTATCTTTTGAATAGACAGATCTGGATATTGTACTTTCATTTTTTAAATATGCTTTTTCTAATATATCAAGGGCATTGATTTCTATCTCATTAAAAAATTCAATATACATTATAGGATTTTTATAAAAAATATCAAAATTATCTTTTTGTATTGATGAGTCTTTCATTATAAATCTTATTTTATTTTTTATGGTTTCAGGTATGGAATAAGACGGGTTGTTTTTTTCAAATGATATATGTTCTGAATATTCTTTTAACACTTTTTTAGTATAAAATTCTTTAATATTTGAGTATTTTTTGTCAACTAATAGTTCAAGCATTTCAAGAGATGGGGATAACAAATATTTATCCAGCAGTTCACACTTTTCTATATTTATGTCAAATTCATTCAACATTTTTTCTATATGTTTTCTGGAATTTAATAATAATATTAAGTTTCTTTTATCTATATCGTTTTTAGTAAAATATTCTATTAAATCATCGAGCATATCGTCATCTATTTGACCTGCTATGTCAGAAAAATCTTCATCACCTATTAACATATCTCACCTCTATTTTTTCTTAATTATACATTACTCAGAAAATAATTTCAAAGAATTATTCTTTTGCATCAATAAAATTGTTTATCATTGTGTTTTCAGGTAGAATTTTCTCATCCTCACTTAATATGACGAAAGGAAATTTTGCATGGAACATAATCCCTATGATTTTTATCATAGATTACTTCAACTAATTTTAGATAATAAACAGGATGAATTCAAATCTATTGTTGAAGACTTCAGATTGTCACAATCTTTTAAAATGAGTGTTGTTGAAAAAGGAAACTTTGGTTCTTTCACGGGGGACGATTCTTTGTATTCAACTATTCTTAAAATTCAGGATAAAGATAAATCTTTTTATTATTTCGAAAATATGATAAAAAACGGTTTTGATTTTTTTCACAATAAAAATCATATAGAATATGTTGAAAAATACATATTACCATTTGAACTTTATAAACATTGGCTTTTTTTAATGGATTTTTATCCTGAAATTATTTTTAATAGTAGTCAGAACACACAAGATAAGCCTCTTTTAAATTGTATTCTCATTGATAGTCCTTCGTATATGCTTAATAAGCATATTTGTAATAATTTTATAAGTATCATGACAGATTCTTTAAATTTTCAGCGATTAAACCCCGAACTTATATTCAATGACTCTTTAACAGATACTTTAAAAAATAAAAACATAAAAATAGATTATGTTTTTTTATTTAAAAATTTTTGCAAAAATAAAAGTGTTATTCCTTATCTGACCAACAAAGCGGAATGCTTCTTCATTGCTTTTTTTATGGCAGATAAAGAAGTTAAAAATGCCTTTTTCACATTATTTGGGGATAATATATATAAATTTAGCTATCAGGGATATAATCTGGCTGGATATATTTACCATCATTACCTTACAGTTATACATTTCATATCAACCTTTAGTGCCACACACAAAAATGATGATGTTTTTCTTGAAAAACGATTTTCTTTTTTAGATTATGTTATAGACAACCCAAAAATGAGACCTTTTTTATTCCAGGAAAAAAAAGAAACAGAAGATTTTTATTATTATCCCAACGAAAATCTTTTTTATAGCTATGAAAGTATCAATATCGATCTAAATTATAGACCTTTTCAGATAGATTATAATTTTGAATATCAGGATGAGACAGGTTACACCATTTTACATCATTTATTGATAAATAAACACAGGGATAAAAATACTCTACAATTTGTAGAAAAAGTATTATTTGAAAATAAAATTGATATTTACACTGTTAAAAATAATCAAGGTAATAGTTTATACGATTTATTTCCAGAAAGTAAGAAATATGCATGGCACGCACTAACTGAGAAAAGAAAAATTGATCTTATTGTAGAAAAAAATGATAATGATTCAGAAGCAAACACAGTAAAAAAGAGGCTATAATGGAAAACAAAACAGAAAAAGAAGTTATTGTCATATTATTCACTCACTATCTTGAAATTTTGCAAAATAATAATGAGGGATTTAAAGAAAAAACGGTTCCTGAAAAATGTAGTTATGACAATCTTGTTAAATTATCAAAAGAAGCGATTAATAATGCAGAAAAATATCCTGATGATAAATTGCAAAGATGGTTAGGTTTTACTCAGGGAGTTCTGGCAACATTAGGCTTTATTGATGTAGATAAAGAAAGAGATTTTACAAGACCTTATTTACATTCTTATCAGAAAGAAAAACCGCCATCTTTTGACAGTCAAATCTAATGAACATAAAAAAGGCTCTTCTAAGCCTTTTTTACATTGGTTATCTACAACATTTAACCACATATGCTGATTCACTATGCTGATGACCAACAAACTGGAATCCAGCTACATATTCACCAACAGCACAACTATAAGCTGTAAAATCACGACCATGTGAGTTTCCAACCCAATAGCAAGAGTTTTGTTGCAATGCACTTGCATTCCTCCATATTCCAGCAGTACATGAAAGAATAGAACCATTTGCATTTCTTCCTTGAAGTCCATTAGATGGACAGCTCCACCCTTCGTTAGCAACTCCATTTATTTGTATAAATTCATTAGTAGTCATACGACCATTTGAACGTGTTTGACCTGCTGAATAAACATCACCATTTGACTGAACATAATTACCATAGATTCCATTCCCAGAAACATTACCTGCGGCGGCTACATCTCCATTTGAATGAAGGTAATTACCATATAAACCATTTCCTGAAATATTACCTGAAGCATTAATATCACCTCCGGTGCTTATTCCACTCTGTGCATACATTGTTCCACTTGTGTTAACTGTATTTGATGAATAAATATCTCCGTTTAAGTTCATGTAAGCCGCAAGATTACCTGAAGGTGCGGCTGTTCCATTTTTAATTAATGCAACGGTTCCTGAAGCAACCACATCAAATGTTCTTATACCACCACCCCATCCCGCTGGAATATCATTTGGATCTAAACCTCTGGCACCAATCCTTCCAGAAACTGCTGTATTTCCACCTACAGAAAGAACTGTACTATTAGCTGTAGCATTAGGAGAATAAATAGTTAATGGTTTAGGAGAACCTAACCTTATTTCATAATCATTACTTGAAGCATCCCCTCCCATTGTTATAGTATCACCATAACCATTCTTGGCAGAAACTTCGCTTCCTGCAACAACTTTGCCACCTGTATTAACATTACCTGTTCCGTTATAATCAACCGCATTATTAATACTGTTTGCACCCATGTTAAGATTTCCAGTCATTGGCAAGGTTCCATCACGACGTAAAAATACAGAATAGTTATAGGTGCCATATCCTGCTTGGTAAGCTAATAACCCCAGTTGATTTATATTTGTGTAATCTGTTGAGTTAGCTGTCCAGGCTCCATTATAGCCTGATACCATTGATGAACTATTTCTTGTCATTCCAGAATCAATCCCAGCTTTTTGCATAGCCTGCCCCAATAAGTCATATCGAGGAGAAGAGCCTGCAATTGTCAAAGGAGAAGCTGTGGTCACCATTCCATATATATGATAATAAGGCGATGTCCCTGACCTTTTAAGGATTATGTTATATCCTGAACCATAAACATTTTTTCCTGAATAGCTTGAAGGCAAAAGACCTTCATTTACTAAAGTTTGCACCGTAATTGTACAAGTATTATTTGCCACTATGCAGTTTCGGGGACCCAAATCCGTTGAAGTTCCTGATGCATTGGTTAAGGTGGAAAGCGAATCATAATGGTTAGATATATAGGCATTTACTGAATCTCCGACAAGACGAATTTGAGTTCCTGCCATACCTGCTTTATTAACTTCTTCTTGTTTAAGGAATTGTGTAAATGCTACAAAACCCATAAATGTAGCTATCCCTAAAACAATTGCAGTTTCAACTAAAGTAAACCCTTTTTTCTTTTTCACATTCAACATATATTTATCCAAATAATAAATTTTTACTTTTTATTAAATATACATAAAAGTCTATTTTGTAAAGTATTATGAACAGTTATTTTAAGAAATTTACTTTCCATTGAAGTATTAATGATGTTGTATAAATAAAAAAGGAGAACACGTATTCTCCTTTTTATGTTAATTAGATTATTTTATGTATTACTCAATAGCTTCATTTTTATTTAATGCACTGATACCTTTAATTATCTTATAAATAGTCCAGCAGAATAAACCAAAGAGTATAAATATCCCTATAACAATTGGAATAGTTACAAGACCAATCACACCAACAATAACATAGACTATAAACAATGAAGTTAAATATTTAAAATGGCTTTCTTCTACAAAGTTAGCACCATCTCTTAAAAACAATGCCATTAAAAAACCAACAAGGGCTGTAATGCCACCAAAAATAAAACTTACAGCATATAACAAGTAAATTATTTTTATGATCATTGTTTTATTAAAATTCATATTAAATTCCTTATCTATTATAGATTTAAATTGATTACTAAACGAACTTTAACAAATAAAAAACTAAGAGTAAAGATATTTACAAATTTTATTTTGCTTTTCTACATAAAAAGTCTACACTCTTTAAAAACAATTAATGGAGGTACAGATGAATAATAACCTGAAGCTTATCATTGATGGTTCCATAGTAGGATCACTTTCTTGCAAAACAATTCCAAGAATAAATGAAACTCTTATACTAAATGAAGTTCAATATAAAGTTGATGATGTTGTGTATCAAATTTCAATAGCGAATAATGTGACTAAAACATTTCATACTGATGAAGTTAAACTTTTCTTAAGATCTATTTACTGACATCCTTCTAACACTAGAATATGTTTTACAGTGTTTAGGTATAAATCAAAAGCAGATTATTGGAATAGTCTGTTTTAAAAATTAATCGTTTTTAATAAAAAATAACCTTTATTATTTTTGCTCTTTTTCATATACATTTTCTAGGTAATTATCAAGATTATGATTTCTTTTAAAATCTACTGTTGCTTTTTCTAATAAAATAGACTTTTCACCATTAGCAATTGATTGAAATGCTTCCAGATCACTATAACTTTTAAAAACATTAGCTATTTTGTGAACTATTTTTCCTTTTCTATTTTTAGTTTCAGTATCCTTGAGCAGAATCTTCATATCATTTTTATCCAAAAAAGAAGACAGATAATCTATATCTTCACTATTTAAATATGTATTTTTCAACACATCATCATAATTATAATATTTCTGTTTAATCTTTTTTAAACCTACATAAGCAAGTTGAGTAGTTAGAAGACAAGAAAAAAAAGTAATCATTGGCGGATTATATTCTGCCAGAGGATTCATAATAAAAAGGCATAATGGAATAAAAATCGTGAAGAAACTTCCAAAAACCAAAGAAAGTCTCTCTTTTTTTGTTAGAAAATTCTTTTTATTTTTTGGAAGTGTTTCTTTTGTTACTTTTTCATAAATGTAATTTATGAATTTTGAGTTTACTTGATAATTATGCATACCATTTCCTTTTCTTATTTTTTAATCATTATTAAATAAAAGAAATTAAATATCAAAATTATTTTGCAAATTGAAGATGAGTAGAGTATTGATAAAAAGACTCATAATGCTATCATAATTTAGATACAAATTAAATAACTTATTTGGAATATTAAATGATTATAAGTGACAGAACCAGTCAAATAATAAAAACAATAAAAAACAAAAACATAAATGAAACAGAACAACTTAATATCGTATCATCATTACAAAACCCATCAAACAAACAATTATCTGATGATGAATTTAAATCTTTGTGGATTTTATACCATAATATTTCAAATTCAGAAAAAATAATTCTTTTGAAAAAGTTCCATGATGATTATGTGCAGGCTCAGAATAGAATAGAAAATAGTGAGACTGTTTCTAAAATAATTTATGATTTAAAAAACTTTTCACCCTTGAATTTTTTAGTAAAAAACAAACTTAAGAAAATAAAAGACAAAAAAATTACTATTGATAATGATTTAAATGAAAGGTTTTTCATAACAACAGATAACAATAGTCTTTCTTTATTGAACCTTTCAGTTATTGCGGGAAACAAGCAGTCTTTTGTTTTTTTATTCGACAATGATACTTATGAAAATTCTAAATTTGTTATTCAATCAGCCTTTTACTATGCACTTCTTGCTTCAAATAAAGAGGTTATTGAACATATTTATTTGAAACATAAAAATATTCTACATCAGGAAAGCAATGTCAACTTTACAGAGGCTTATCTTTTTTCTGATGAACACAATATAGAACCCTACGATAAAAATAAATATGGTTGCAATCCTTTAATTATTAGTAAAATGGACTCAAAATTCTTTTCGTTTATAGCTAAAAGACCCTTTACTTCTAATCTTAAAAAGATAGCCAATATTATAGATTTTCAGAGTGAGGAGTTTCTTGCAAAAATAGAAAAAAATTACATATTAAAATTGGTTGAACAAATACAACCATTATCTGATTTATCCAAAGAAAAAATTAATTTTGAAATAAAATCTTTTTATAAGAATATTAATAAGCCAATACCTGAAATTATTTCTTCCAAAATGAAAGCAGCCATATATACGATATGTGATAAAGATAAGTTGAAACAAAAAATAACATTAAATACAAATAACGCCATCAAAAATAGCTTAAGACCACTATGAGAAATTCAAATAGCCAAACCGTACAGTTTTGGCTATTTGTTATATTCTTTTTTTATTTTTTATGACTTCGCTATCAATTGAAATAATATGATCTTTTATATACGATTTTTCTTTTTGTATAATTTCATGTTTTAACAAAATAGCTACAAATTCTGAACTGTTGTTTATTTTTATAATCATTGATTTTTTTAACAGAAAAAATTGGCTTTTAGACATAATATCTGAGTGTATCAAACACTTTAATAAATTGTAATCTTTCATAGTACGCCTGAGTATAGAATTCTCATTATTGTATTCATAAAAAACATTCCCGCCGTTTTCATCAAAATAATTTATAAAATCGTTAAAAAATATTGCGGCATCTTTAATATTTTTTTCGAGATCTTTTGTTTTATTTTTTTCAAGTAATACATGTAACAAATGTAAAGAAATAGTGAACAAATTTTAGGTTTTAGTTTCTATATTTAATAATTCTTCATGTTCGGCGGGGAATGCCTTTATAAAGGATATTAAGTTATCAAGACTAGTATTTCTTAATATATTAAAAAGATTCTGAGGATTAATATTTAAAATTGAAAGATCAATTTCTTTTTTAAATTTCATTTTTTCATCCAGTATGTTGTTGTTCTTTATAACCTCTTATTAAATTTTATGTTTTTTTCATTTTTACTGGTTGATTCGAGAGAATCCAACAAATCAGTCTTTTCCTTTTTTAATAATAAATAGCTTAAAAAAGGATTATGTTCTGAATGCTCTATTAGATCTTTTTTTAACGGAGCGAACTTTGACTGATTGATATCAAAAAGATGATTTTTCATAATAATACTCACTAAAATATCTGGACTTTTTATAGAACGTATAAAAGTATTTCCTTTTTCGTCCAACAAATTTAAATCTAATTTTTTTTCATTAAATAAAGAAATAATATGAGCTAAAGCCGAAATCTTATAAGCGGCATGAACATGTAATATACTTTTTCCCATTGAATTTAGCATGGTAAGTTTATCGTCGGGTAACAACTTGAAAATGACATTTCTATAAGCAGTATTACCTACACTGGAATAATGAAAGATATCACCTAAACAATTTCTATTTATTAAAGAAAAATCAATATGAGGATCGGGGATTATCTTATCATTTTCTTTTACATATAACACATCAATATTTTCTCTAAAAAATAAAGAATAGAGAGGTCTTTTCTCATTATATTTTTCAAATATTTCATTTAAAAAGCTTTTTTCTACTAATTGACCTTTTATAAGATTGAAAATATTAGCATGAGATAAAGATATGTAAGATTTTTTCTCACTTGCAATTACCCATTGCTTTATTTTTTCTATACCTACATTTTTTATTAATTCTTTTAATATGCTGATTGAATAAATATTATTTTGAATTTTTTGTTCATTTTTATTAGATATAACTATATAAGGTTTTATATCTAAATTCTTGTCGTTAAAAAACGGGGCGAAAAAACAGCAATCATAATTTTGAGCAATTTTTTCTGGAAAATCTGGAAGATTAAAAAGCATATCAATTTTTTCTTTAATTTGATCAAAATACTGAGAATCTTTAGGATTATTTATACGGTTATCTTGATGTGTTAAATTAAGGTAAGGAGATAATATAAATTTTTTACAAAAAGAAAATAAATTTTCATAATTATACTTTATCAAAGTATCAACCATTTCAGGATTGAAAGCTTCTGCCATATTTTCAAGATCATAATTATTGATATTAAGATCATGATTCTCGATAAGATATTCTACATGTGATGGATTGATTGTCAGATAGATAAGTTCTTTAACAGAATCTCTGGAAGAGTTTGAAAGATGCTCTATAAGAAAATGAAAAAATCCATCATTAACTTTGCCTTTCATATAAGATAAATCTTCACCATTTATAATAATATTTTTATTCATAAATAAACCTTTTTCTCTTTGGATTAGTTATTATAAACAAAAATATAAGACTAAGGAAGATGTATGGTAGATTTGGAAGGACTCGAACCTTCGACATTCGGTTTTGGAGACCGACGTTCTGCCAACTGAACTACAAATCTAGAGTAATGATAAAGAATGGCGCCAGACAAATACTGAAGTCTACTTCTTCAATTTGTAGAGGCTCTCACCTCTCCACATTCAAAACTTTTTAAACTACTCGCTTTCTGCCTTTAAGTATATAAATAATGTAGTCTTATTCTATACATCTTCTTGCAGTTTATCTGGCGGTTTGTGCAGGATTTGAACCTGCGACCAATTGATTAACAGTCAACTGCTCTACCACTGAGCTAACAAACCATAAATTCCTTTGACGAGTCAGATCCAACATCTGTACTTATAGCATTGTCGCCTCGAACGACAACTCGCCAGTATGAACATAGACGGACACCAATCCTTTTCGTCGATTTGAACGACTTTCTACTCACAACTCGTCAAAAAAATCTTGGCAGTGGAAGTGGGATTCGAACCCACGGAACATTCATCATATCCGACAGTTTTCAAGACTGTTGCTTTAAGCCTCTCAGCCATTCCACTATTTATTACAATTTCTGGAGGAAGCAGTGGGATTCGAACCCACGGATCGCTCTCACGACCTTCGGTTTTCAAGACCGATGTATTAAGCCAACTCTACCATGCTTCCATTTTGGCGGATTATGTAGGGCTTGAACCTACGACCTATCGCTTAACAGGCGACCGCTCTGACCAACTGAGCTAATAATCCATTTCTGGCAGTAGCGGAGGGATTCGAACCCTCGGACCCTCGTAAAAGAGCCTCCACCTTTCCAGGGTGGTGTTTTAAGCCTCTCAACCACACTACTATTCTGGCGGTTTGTGCAGGATTTGAACCTGCGACCAATTGATTAACAGTCAACTGCTCTACCACTGAGCTAACAAACCATTTTTTAAGGATAAAAACTTTTTTAAAAGTTACAGTCAATTCCAGTTTATATTTACCCTCTGGCGGATTATGTAGGGCTTGAACCTACGACCTGTCGCTTAACAGGCGACCGCTCTAACCAACTGAGCTAATAATCCAAATTTGGCAGTGAAGAAGGGATTCGAACCCTTGATCCATGTTTCCACAGATGCTGTCTTAGCAGGACAGTGTTTTCAGCCACTCAACCACTTCACTATTTGGCGGTTCTTGCAGGGATCGAACCTGCGACACATTGATTAACAGTCAATCGCTCTACCTACTGAGCTAAAGAACCAAATTTTGGCTGGGGTAGAAGGATTCGAACCCTCGACATTCGGTTTTGGAGACCGACGTTCTGCCAACTGAACTATACCCCAATTCTGGCGGTTTGTGCAGGATTTGAACCTGCGACCAATTGATTAACAGTCAACTGCTCTACCACTGAGCTAACAAACCTTTCTGGCGGTGACTGAGGGATTCGAACCCTCGGAACCTTTTCAGATTCTCTGTCTTAGCAGGACAGTGTATTAAGCCTCTCTACCAAGTCACCATTTTTTTCTTTACTGCCTTTCGATGTTTATATAATAGCACCCTTTATTTAATTAAGTCAAGCTTTTTTTCTTGTTTTTTTAAAGTTTTTTTATCTTTATAAACATTATACACAAAAAAAGAAATCAACTGTTTATTTTTACAACATAAGTATATTTATAACTTATAAAACAATAAGTTATAAATTTAAAGTTACATTTTTTAAAACTTCACTATTCTTTAGGCAAACAAAAAGAGCGAGGTTTTTAATCTCGCTCTTGGTTTCTTTAAGATTTTTTAATTCATCTTATTTACCCACAAGGCGAGAAGGTCGAATTATTACTATTCGACCAGCTATTATTACTTGAATTTGAACTATTTAAAGAAATAAAAAGAACACCAGCTTTCGCAGTGCCTTTCATTTCTTTTAAAGTCAACTTCATAGTCATAACTTTCTCGCTTGTTTTAATATTAGATATATACACAATAACATTCGTAAAAAACAAAGTCAAACTATTTATGCTAAAATTGCCATTTTTTAATGAAATGCTATAATAGTGAATATAAATGTATTTTTTATGGAATTAATGATGAAAGCCTATAAAAAAATAATGAATTTAATTCAGGATAATACTAACAATACAGATAAAATTATTAAATATCTTTCTAAACTCCCTGACTCTCATCTTGAGTATGGTATGGATTATGAGATTTTGAAAAATGAAATGGAACAACTGGGCGATGATAAAATGAGTTTTCTTCTAACCATTCCTGAAATGTGTTGTTTACAGGGAAAAACAAAAATTCTTCTTTATTACCAAGAGAGAAAATATGATCTTACCCAACTTAAAGAAAGATATGGGATTTTTAATTATATAAAAAATTCCAAAGAAGAAAGTATATTTTTTAGGTCTGGAAAACACAATCTATTATCGTGTTTAATCACTTATGATATTGACCAAGCCTATATCCTTAAAAACAAATACAACATTGATTTATTTTCAGAACCCGAAGCTATAAAAAATGCAATGACATGTGCAACCTTATTTTTTGATAAAGATTTATTTATGTCTTTATGTTTAGGAAACGATGATTTTGATTACATCGATTTTCTCAATAAAAATGCAGATATGATTATTAATAACATTAATTATATTTTTTCAAGCAAGGGCATATATAGTAGAAAGATATTTGATCTTGGTTTTATTTTCCACGAAATACTCGACATTACAGATATTTTAAAAACATCTCCTGAAAAAAAAGCGGAAAACCTCAGAGTTTTTTTTAGAATTGATAAATTTAACAAATTTATATGTGCTAATCAATTAAAAAATAAACATCCTGAATACTTTGAAGATGATGCATGTAATCAAATTATTTTTGATTCTGTTTCTAATTTTAAGGAGGGAGCCAAAATAGAGAATCATGATTTTGAAATTTTTTTAGAAGGATGTAAGCTAATTAACTGGAACAAATCTGTAGAAATCAAAAATCAGTTAAAATTATGTGCCAATATTTTAGAGTATTTAATAAAAAACAATGATATTAAAAATTTCGACTGGTTATTATCTAAAACTAGTCTTTTTAAGAACACCTATCTTATTGAGTTTTTATCTAAAAAAGAAAATATGAATGATTTTCTTTATATATGTTTAATGAATAAACATTTGTTCCACAATCCTGATGTTAAATTATCTGGGCATCCCATATTTTCCGAGGTCAATAATCTGTATAGATACTTAACCTTAAAAGAAAGCAGCATTATAAAAAATAACATACAAGAAGATACAAATTCACTGCCTTCAGTTAAAAAAAGGTTATAAAATAGGCTGCAAAAAATTTTAATTATTAGTTAAAAGATTTATCAAAACAGCTTTTAAAACCTCACTTGAGTTTGTTTCTTTACTTATAACTTCTTCAAACCTTGTCGTAAATTTGGAATCTTTTAATAAATCAGAAATGATATTAATATTAGATTCTTTTAATTCATTCATCATGAAAACAATGTAAATTTCTTTTAAAGGATTTTGTATTTTTACATTTAAAATCACTTTATGCTCTTTTGATAAAATATCAATATCCCTGAAAGCTGAAAAATCTCTCATAAATTCAAGCCTTAAGTATTTTTCATTAGTTTTATATTCAAGTACATTTTCATTATATATTTCAAGCTCTTTATTTCTTCCTATTACATAAATTACCGTTTTCTCATTGTTTATTATTTTTTTTAACATCTTCTTACCCTTATCTAATCAATGATGGTAATCATAACCTACTATTTATTTTTTTAACAATATTTTTTGATTGAAATCTAATTTAATTCATTACAAAAGATGATATAATAGATATAACCAATGGAGAAAAATATGAATACTTACTCTGACAAACATCATAATATATCTGATGAAACATTAACAATGCTTAAAAAAACAGGCTTTTTTGACCTATCTATTCCTGTAGATTCTTCTAATTCTTTTCAATTAATAAAACAACTGGAAAACAGATTATCTGAATCTGATTCACAAGAAAACCAGGAAATAAATGAAGAATCCAACATAAATAATTTTAAATAAGGGCTTTCTGATTTAAAAATTTCCTTTTTTCATTCTCACATTTATGGTTACTTCAAGGAAAAAATAAATAATATTTTTAAACTTCTTCCAGAATCTGAATATCCTAAAATTTCAGATATGAGTTTGACATTCTCCCCGCCCTAAAGGACGAGGATTCTTCTTCCTTCGACGTAAAGTAATAGTTTTGACTTTTGAAAAAAAGCAAAATTTCTTACGGATTTACTCCAGAAGCGATCCCCAGCAGCCCGCTGGTTCTTATATTAATCGCGGCATTAATATCTCTGTCATGGCTTGTGTTGCATTCCGGGCAAGACCATTCTCTTATATCAAGAGACAGCTTAGGCATAATATATTGGCAGGCTGAACAGGTCTTTGAACTCGGATAAAACTTATCCACTTTTACCAATGTCCTGCCATACCATTCAGATTTATATTGAAGCTGTCTAATCAGTTCTCCCCAGCTTGCATCTGATATTGCCCTTGCCAGACGTCGATTTTTTACCATGTTTTTAATCTGCAAACTCTCAACACATATTACCTGGTTTTCGTTAATAATGTTTTTCGTTATTTTATGCAGATTATCTTTTCTTATATTACTGATTTTTTCGTGTAACTTAGCAATCCTGATTTTTAGTTTTGTTCTGTTTTTATTGCTTTGTTTTACAGATAAACCCAGTTTTTTCCTTTTTAAATCAAGCTTAGCCAGTTTTCTCTGTAAAAACTTCATTTTACCTTCATAAGCCAGATATTTTTTGTCATTGGCTATTTTAATTCCGTTATCAAACACCAGAAAATCTTTTAATCCTAAATCAATACCACATTTATTCTGACTTTCTGGTAAAGGCTTTATATCTCTTTCGTAAATGAAAGAAATATAGTATTTTCCTGATTTTTCTTTTGATATTGTCGCAGATGAAAAATTGACGGGGAATTCCTTTGATAATTTTAGTTCTAAAGGCTCTTTATTTTTAGCCATATATAACTGATCAGATTTTATCTGAAGGGAATTCTTCATCATGGTGATGCTCTGGCGATGGTGTTTCTTTTTGAATACAGGAAAACCCGCTCTTTTAGCGAAGAAAGCATCCAGTGCTTTTCCCAGATGTATTATCTTCTGCTGTAAACAGACAGAAGATACTTCATTTAAATAAGCATATTCTTCCATTTTCTTGATTTTAGTTAAATGCTGATTTCTTTCTTTAGCCGTGAAACCTTTGCCTGTTATTTCCTTGTTGTGATTACTTGCCGATAAAACCAGATTCCACACTTTACGGGCACAACCAAAACTCTGAGCTAACAAAGTTTCCTGTGACAAGGTAGGATAAAATCTGTATTTTATTGCTGCTTTCATGGAAATAAATAAAACCTTATTATTTAACTTAATATTATTAATTTTATAGCATTAATATTTGAAAAATCAAGTTTTATCTATGATGATAGACCTTATATCCTCACCCTGAAGGACGAGGTTTTACGGTCGGGCGGGATAACTGAAAAATTATACAGCACAAAACCTGTATCTTTCCAGGAATCAATGGTAATGTGTGAAATCGTCGCTCCACAAATAGTAGCATTTTTTCTCTCTAAACGTGAATCCATTATTTTAAAAGAAACAATTTATGCTAATGACGATTATAGTATAAAAAAACGATTATAAAAAAAGGGGGAAACACCCCTTTTTGATTTAATTTAACAAATACTCTGTTAATTTTTTTATATTTTTACTCATTTCACTTAATGCCATCTGCTCATTATTCGTGTTTTTCTCACAGAAAATTCTCTTAAGTTCATCCCATCTTAGTTTTTCTTCATCAGTCAAAACACCTATAATTTCTTTAAACTTGAGCACATTCTCTTCATTACTGCTTGTTAAAGTTTGAGCTTCTGAAATATAGTGATCCATTATCAACTCGTCAACTTCTTCTGCGGTCATCAATGGTAATATTTTTTCTGACATCTTAGTCATATTTCTGTAAGAACCTTGAAGTTTAAAAGCTGGTTCAGTTCTGTAATCATTATGTTGTGAGGCTGAATAGATATAAGCCTGATTGACTTTTAAAACTACATTTTGAACTTTTTTCATAATTTTTAATACATTAACAATTTCATTGATTTCTATAGAGCTATATGTATATTCAAATTCACTCTTATCTACTTCATGACCTTCTGATATTTTTATAAACAGCTCAATATCAGCAGAGCTTCTGTTTGTTAATGGCTCAGTAACAATATTATTGGTCAAAGCATTTTCGATATAACTCATTTCAAAAACGGCTTTATCGTTTTGAGACATTTCACCAAGATTATAAGTATCTGCCCTGTTTGCTAACATATCTGGAACTTTAAACATTTCGCCACTTTCAGTATAAGGGTTTCCAGCCATCACGACAAAAAATCTTTTGTTTCTCAAATTATAGGTTTTAGGGTTATTTTCCCATACCCCTTCAATAGTTCTGGTTCCATCACAAAGAGGAATAAACTTTTGCAAGAATTCAGGGTTTGTATGCTGAATATCATCCAGATATAAACACACATTGTTACCCATTTCAAAGGCAAGATTAATTTTTTCTATTTCCTTTTTAGATGTTAAGTCAGGAGCCTCATTCGGATCAAGTGAAACAACATCATGACCAATAGACGGACAGTTAACTTTAACAAAGACCAGACCAAGCTTGTTGACCACATATTCCACAAGTGTTGTTTTACCATATCCAGGAGGAGAAGTAAGCAACAAAAGCCCCATTGTATCGGCTTTCTTATTACTTCCTGTCTCACCAATTTGTTTTGCGAGGTTAGAACCAAATTTAGGAAAATAAGATTCAGTGATAAGTTTATTTTTAACAAATGAACTAAGTGGCTTCGACTTAAATCTATCAATTTTCAGGATATCTTTTTCTTTATTTAATTCTTCCACTTTTATCTTATCTATTTGTTCATAGACTGGCATTACCACTTCACGATGTTCCTGATTTCTTTCATAAAAGTCATCAATTGTAAAAATCAATTTGCTATCTTTTATAACTGGATGATCTCCAATTGTATTATCGATAGTAATAACTGAAGACTCATTTTTTACCTCAAAGTCAAACCCATTCTCTTTAGCCAGAATAAAGTAAATAGCTTCTTTTACCATGAAATCATTTATTGATGAATGAATACAATAATCTTCAAGAAGATTTTGAAGTTCATTTATCAATTCTTTAGCTACAACAATATTAGATTCTTTATTATAGTTTTCTTTCCAGTCATTGATGAAATCAAGCAAAACTTTTTCCATTTCAACATAAAAATCATTAAAAGATTTAGATATAGCAACTTTCTTATTATCTATTGTTGAAATATATTTCAGGGCATTAGTATCTATATTGAAACCCCATTCATTTTTAACATCTTTCTTTATTTTCTCAATTTGAATAGATGAATTTATTATTTTCAATAAAGCAAAGGCTTTTTTCACTCTTTCCACAAATGCATCTTTTGCTTTTATTTTTGACAAAATAAGCAAAGCATCAATTCTTTCATCATTGGAAAATAACAATTCAGGATTTTCTTTTTGTTTCTTAAGTATAATTTCCAGTATTTTCTCAGCATCAACATCATGAATGCCTTTAATATAACCTTCTTTGTATAACTTGTCAGAATAGTTATTTATAACATTTAAAAGACTTGAAACTTTACCATCATAAGAACCCTTTGATAATATATCGGCAAGCATTTCTTTTGAAAGGCCATTTAGGTTATTTTCCGCATCGGTTAAAATAGAATATACAAGATATTCAGAACGATAAAGTTCAGCACTCTCAGATATAAAATCATAATTCCACATTTTATTAACTAAAGGATTTACATCACTCACTTTGATTTCGTGCAAATAATCTGTAGTTTCTACATGAGAATAAAATTTATTATCCTTTCTTATCAGAGTTATGTCGAAAGGCTTTTTATTTACAGCGAAACGACTATTTCCCAGTTTAAGTATATTTCCATTATCTTCGAAAATATCCAAATCATCTTTAACTCTTTTTATAGCATCTTTTTCGGTTTTAAGAAGCTCACCGGAAAGTTCTTCGTAAAGAGAAACAGCTCCTAAATCATTTAATTCTTTGAGGAGCTTTTTAATTCTTAAAACAATACCATCTGTTAAGAATATTGAGGAAACAACTTTAATATCGGATGTATGAGAAACTTTACTTTTTACACTACGCAAACCAATATCAATAGCACTTCTCAGATTATTGATTTTTTTCTGTTGTTCGTCCTGAATTTTTTCTTTATGATTTGCAAAAGTGGAGGCTATATCTTCTCTTTGCTTTGCTAAAGTCAATGAAAATTCTTCTATATTAAATTCAGAGAATCGGGTCTCTAAGTTTTCCAGAGTAGCTAATATTTTTGAATACTCTTCTTCGCTTTGTTCTATTGTTTCAGCATTATTGAGCGCATTTTTTACAGACTGTTCCAGAAGTTTTGAATGTGAAGCAAAATCTTTCTCAGCTTCTGCGATAGCTAAAGACTGAACATGTTTTTTTACTTTCACTTTTACTTGATTTAGAGTTGCAAAAACTTTTGCTATATGCTCAAGAATTTCTGACAAAACACTGTTTTCTTCAAAATCGAGTGAAGATATTTCCTGATTGAGATAACTTAACTGATGAGCAAATTCTTCAAGAGCTTTTTGTTTTTCTTGAGCGGTTTTGTATTTATCTTCAGCAAGGATTTCTTTACCAGCAGTATTGATATTACCAATAAGTTCTTCATAAGTTTCTTTTTTATTTAGCAAGCCTATAATTACATTGTTTACAAATTGCAGTCTTTCATTTGTTTTTTTCAATAATAATTCTACTTGCTCAACATCAATATAGCGTTCATTTTTTAAGGATGAAATTTTCCCTGTAAATGTTTTGCTTTCTATTAAAACTGACATCATGTAATCAATTTTATCGTTTTTAGCTCTTGTTTTAGTGTTTAGCTCTTCAAACTCAACAAGAGCGGTTTCCATTTTTTCTTTGGCTATTGTTTTTAAATCATCAACTTTCTTAAACTCAGCAATAACCTGCTCAGCCGTAAACTTTTCTTCATTAAGATGAGTTAAAATTCCTAAATCTTCAAAAGCTGTCAGCCAGTGATATGTATCAACAATCTGGCCTATCATTTTAATAATATTTTTATAAATCTGGACATTCACATTTTTATTAGATACGAAATTAGTAATATTATTAATAGCGCCAATAGCTTTTACTATTTCACTGTTTCCTACTTTTGAAACACGATTTTCATTTGCCCTGTTAATATTTTTTTCATAATGTGTTTCAGAGAAGAAGGCTGTTTTCCACATTTGAGCATAATGTATTTTTGTTAGCTCTGAACTATCTTTTAATACAATCATCCCTCCGTTATCAAGCAAAGCATAACCTTTGCTATTTAAAGGAGAAACCATTTCTTTTGTAATCAAATTGTAAGTATAGATAGCATAGCTTTTATTTTTCTTATTATAAAAGGCATATAAAAAATCTTCACCATTAGGCGATTTGTAAACTTCATGAAGATAGGAATCTTTATTGACATCAAAGGTTCTCTCATTTCCACCTTTAATATAAAAACCGTTCGCATAAATAATACCATTATCTTCTGGTAAAATAACACCAGAGGAATCGAGGGATTCAGCCTTAACAATTTTCTTAATAAGCACATCATAAATAAAATAGGATGGGGTATTCTCTCCATATAATTCTGCTTTGATTAATACAAGATCATCAAGATTTACTGTATAAAATTTAGCATCCTGTAGAGACTGGAGTTTTTGCATGAGATCTCTGGAAAATAAAACATTATCTTTGCTATCAAAAAACTGTATTTTTCCGTCCAGATTGCTTAATTTTAAATCTGAAGTAATTTCAAGTTTTCTTTCACCTACTTTTGCATGAATTTGTTTCCACTGGAAAGGAGATTTATAAATTTTAGAAACAACATCTGAACCCGAAACCTCACCTGTATAAGTAAATTCAGAACCTGAAATTTCCCAGGAGTAAGCCTTAAGATCGTTTTCATTTGTTCCAATTTTAAAAACAATGAAAAGCTTGTTTTTTTCTTTAATAAATTGATGAAACTCAGCAGCATTATAATACTGAAAAAGCCTATCAAATTCAGCAACAAATTTAGCATCATTCAATGAACAATCAGTGAATTTTATTTTTGATACTTCAAAATTTTCAATATCATTATTTTTTATATCAAAAACAGAAAAAATTTCATCTATTGTAGTTTTTTTGATTTTAGATTTTTCATTTTTAAGACCCACAATAAAGGAGTCATCAAGGTAAACTAAATCTACAGGGAGAGTATTATGAGAATTCTCAAGAGTAAGAGTTTCCTGCAATTTCAATTCTGCTGGTTTAAAGGCTTGCTTTCTTTCGTTATTTAATGATACAACTGAACTTTTCAATTTATCATTGACAGCAATCATTCTTTTTTTAATCAGTTCTAGTGAATTCGCTTCCTGTTGATTTAATGTATTCTCAGTCATATTTCACCTTTTATTTTGATTTGTTTTACAGAATAATTCTTTAATTTTAAAAACCATTTTGTAAAAAAGCCACCTTTGCAGGCGGCTTAATTAATTTTACACCGCTATCTTATTTTTTACCTATCAGATTACTCAATACTGCTTTAACCTGAGGATCTTGGATAAATTTAGCCACTGATACATTCTTTAAATCTTCTGAACTAAAGTTTTGCAACAATACACCTAAATCTTCTACGGCATCTTTTTCGCCATTAGCATAAGGTTCTGAAATTTTACTCAACAGCTTACTGCCTTTTAAATTTTGATCCAGAGCTAATCCATTACTTCTACCATTAACCATTTTTTCAAGAGTTGAACCATCACCAACAATAGATATTTCAGCTTTGGTCAGAGCTGCTGCACGAGCTTTAGCTTCTTCCAGACCAACATCTCTATTTGCTTCAACAGTTTTCAACTGCACTTCTTTAGCATTGTCAATTTCTTTCAATCTGACTTCATGCTCACGAGTTTCTTCCTGAATCTGACTCATTGCTTCGTAAACTTTAGTTTTACCTTCAGCTTCTGCAAGCAGGAGCTTTTTAGCAACTTCAGCTTCAGCAATACCATATTTTTCCATAGCGACAGCTTCTTCTAGTTTAGCTTTAGCGCGACCAATGCCAGGGGCTGCTTCTTCATCCTGAATAACTTCAGCTTTTAATCTACGAGATTCAACTTCTTTTTCAGTTACTGCAAAATCTGCATCAGCAATAGCTTGTCTGGTTTGAGCAGAAATAGTTGCTTTTTCCTGTTCAGTTTTACTTGCAATGATCTGTTTTTCTTTTTCAGCTTCTGCAACTGACACAGTTTCAGTCATTGTCACTTTTCTATTACGTTCTGCTTCTCTGAATGCTCTAATATCTTTAGTTTCTTCTTCCTGAACAGCATTATTTCTGCGAACTTCAGTAATCTCTGCATTTTTCATTTCGAAATCTTTAGTTTTATCAGCAAGAGATACTTTATTATTAAGCTCTACCTGCTCTGTTTCAAGTTGAGTTTTCAGACGAGCCAGACCGATTTCTTTTTCAGTTTCTTGTTCTTTGATACCAACCATTTGCTTATTATTAACTTCAGCAATCTCAACATCACGCTCTGTTGTCTGGCGATTGATTTCAATTTCTTTATTAGTTTCAAGCTTGATTTTTTCTTGTTTCAATCTTTCCTGTTCAGCAGCTTCAATTTCAAGAGTTTTCTGTTGAACCCTATGATTATTAATCTCTCTTTCATTACTGATAGTTTCAGTTTGCAGGCTTCTTTCCAGTTGCAAACGAGCTTGCTGACCTTTAACTTCTTCAGTTTTATACAGAGTTTGATTATCTTCAGTAATTCTCTTTATTTCAACATTACGTGAAGAAGTGATATCTTTAATCTTTTTAAGACCTTCAGAATCAAGGATATCGTTTGGATTAAGTTTATCAGCAGAAGTCTGACGAATTTCAGAAATCAGCACATCACCCAAGATAAAACCATCCATTTCTTTTTCGATAGAGTTTTTAACATCATCACGATAAAGTTTACGATCATTCATCAGATCCAGATAATCATGCTTACGAGTAGCAGTTTTGATTGCCTCTGCAAAACGAGGAGCAAAGTAATTTGCGAGCTTATTCACATCATTCAACATGTCAATATCAAATTTCTCAGCGATAGTTGGCAGATTTGCAATTGAGATTACAAGCTGGAAAGCAACACCAATATCTACTCTTATACTGTCTTTACAGTAGCTACCATCACCAATGCGAATAGGCACACTGTATTCACCTTGACCAAATGTTGCAGCATCAGCTTTATTAGCTTCACCAGAATGTACAAGGATAACGCGAGGAGTTAAACTTATAATAGCGTAAGAGTTTATAAGAGGCCAAACAAAAGCACCTGTTTTTGCTATTTTAACATCACCATTTCTACATTTTATCAGTAATACTTTAGATGTTTCTGGAACTAATTTGAAGCGACTGATTAAGAAGCCTATACCACCTGCTATTATCAATGCTAACAAACCCAGCAATATCATATTTATATTCATTCATTCTTTCCTTTTGTTATTTAAAATAAGGGCACCAGTATAATTATACTTTCTTTAAAAATCAATATTTTTTTAACAAGCCACCATTAAAGATAATATTACCGCTTCGGTCTTCTTCCTTAGAAACTATTACGACTTCATCTTCAAGTTGAGCAATTTCAATTTCTTTAGGCGAGATATAGACGGTCAATATATCCTTGTGTCCAAGATATACAGCTTCTATTCTTACGAAATTTTCTTCTTTGTTTATGTAATCAATCTTTCCTATAATACCTTTCACATCAATAATTTCGCCAGAATTATCTTCCATAAATTTTCCCACCGGGCGTAAAATAAAATAAGAAATTCTTGATGAAATAGCTAAAGAAAGCACCAAAGCTACAAAACCTAAAAGAATAGATAAAATCCCATTATCAAAGGCATAAAATTTTTCTACATTATGCAGAATAACAATCATTAAAAAACTGGTTATAATAGCATATAAAATAAATGGAACTCTGCTTTCTACTCCAAGTAATGAACCTACGAAATTGAAGTCATGGTCATGTTCAACATGAGGAGTATCTGTATGTATATCTAGAACATGGGCATCAAAAAATCCCTCAAAAAAATGTTCAACTGATAAAAACAAAGAAAGAAATAAGAAAAAACAAGCCACAAAAAAAAGGCTCAGAGGAATTATAGTAGGCCATGTAGCAAGTGAAGTAATAAATTCAAGTATTTGATTCATGTATATTTTTCTCCAGTTTTTTTAAAATTGCTTTATTGTAGCAATAAAAAGCCTTAAAAATCAAATTTTTTATTCTTCCTATATTCCAAGCAACTGGTATAATGAACTTATTATAAACGAGGAGCAACAAATGGACTTATCAAATATCGAACTCAATAATTTAAGTAAAGATGAATTAATTAATATAATAAATAATCAAATAAAAAATGAAGGAAATACTATTCTAAAAATGGAAGAAGAAGGTTTTTTTGATTGTAGTGTTCCTGATACAACAACATTAGATTCTTTTTCGAATATTGATTTTAATATTGGTCTTGACGATGCTTTAGTTGAAAGCGATGAAGATGATAATCGTAAAAATATTAGTTATTGTGAAAAAAACCTCAAAAATATAGAACAGCAAGTTTCAAGTATAAAAGAAGATATTTTCGCACATGATTTCAAATCTTTTTTTGAAAAGAAAATAATCAACATAAAAAATTATCTCCCAGAAGAACAATATCCTGATATTAATGATTTTTCTATGCTTGAGTGGAAAAATTTATACGATGAACATGCCAGCAAATACGAATTTTATACAATTTTTATAAATTTACAGAACCAAAGCAATGTTGAAGATATTTATCTATCCATAAAAGAAAATTATTACAATAAACCTAATAAACAATATAATGATAAAAAAGACTGGTTCCAACATATGTTAAGAGTCCAGTGGCTGGAAGGATACAAAAAAATTGACGATAGTGAAGCAGGATTGTGTAATGTTTCTAAATTTATAGAAGTATTTAAAAAAGATCCTGACCTAAGTGATGACTACAAAGATAATTTTATCAAAAGCATGTTTTTTTGTTTATTTGAACAAAATTACCATATCAAAAACCTTGATGCTTTAAAAAATACAATTTTTGAACATGCCAATATTCAAGAAAAAGATTTACAATGGGGTTCTTTATTACTCTCAGTCTATCACAATATAAGCAATTTAAGCCATTATTCTACTGTGGGCGGAGATAATAATGTCCCTCAGACTGTTATAGATCGTATGGAAAATGAAATATTTCAGTTTTTCACTGAAAAAGGTTTCCTTAAGAAATGGTTTTGTGAAAACTCTGATTTGCCAGAAACTAAAGATTTTTACGATAATGGTTCTTTATATAGTTTTGTCTCCAGTATAAAGAATAATGAAAAAGAATGCACATTCAACAGTCTATTTAATCAATTTCATAGAGTTCCTAATATGCAAAACTATTTGCTAATAAAAAGAGAAAAGTTTATTCTCCAAGAAAAGTTAAATATTGATAATCAGGAACATGAAGTAAAGAAAATAAAACGAATTTAATCTTCATTTAAAAAAGCTTCGTAAGAAGCTTTTTTTACATTATGCATTTTTTGTGGATTCTCATATAAGACATTGCAAAATATTATCAAAAAGTTATTATCAACTTAATAAAAATAATAAATAAACCTACTCAACATTCTCATAGTGGAGGTGTCTTATGACAACTAACAATAAGCAAACTAACCAGAATAATAAATCTGGGAACCATAATTCTGACAAATCAAAAGATTCTAAGAATAATGGTCAAACTAAGCAGGGCAAAAATAAGTAACATATAAATTCTTTATAAATTATGCTAAGCATAAATAACTAAAAGGGAACAACAGAATATATCAATATATTCTGTTGTTTTTTTGAAGTTTAAATCCTTTTCCTTGTAGCCTCGGCACTTTCTTCAAATGTTCCTGACAAAGCTTCTTTTAATTTACAGTTTTCAATAAATACATTTGATATTCTTATTAAATTATTAATAATTTCTTTTTGAGATGGAAATCTATAGTAAGCCTTTTTTTCTTCCATTCTTTTTAGATGTTCAATCAAAACAGCATGTACATTTTTGCATTTTTCAACAGGGAGAGCAGGAATAAGAATGCTCACAAGATCAAGCTTACCATTATTCATAGCAATATTTGAATTGGAAATGAATTTTTCAACGACCTCAAAGTTTATCTTTGTAGCAATAAAAAAGGCAATTACTGATTCCGATGCTATAGGATAAAGTTTAGAATAATCTACTTTTAATAGATCTTCACAAGATGAAAAATAATTATGCTGGTTTATAAATTTAGTTTCATCTTCAAAGTTTATTTTTATGTTAGAAAATAGTTCTATCACATTTGCCATATTTATAGCACCTATTTTACTTTTCCCTAAATCAAAAGAAATAACATCATGACTGCATTGTTTTAACACATCTTTCATTGCTGGTGTAAAACGACTGGTTAACTCAGAATTCATGGTTAGATTACTCAGGAAAATATCGATAGCATTTTTACCTGCATTATTTTTTTCCGTAATCTTTTTTATAAGTGACGAAGGACTTGTATTAGCATCAGAATTCAAAAATGATAAGTTTTTTGCGGCTATAAAATGATAGGTTGAATCACCATGTATTGTTTTATAGTTTTTCCAGTCAGGAACTTTTTTTAAATAGGACTTAAGTTCAGAATGAAGAAGATCTGATTTCTTTATATCTAACAAAGTATTATGAATATCTACTTCTGCAACTTTTACTGGGTCATTCATTTTGCTCTTTATCTTAAAAGCAACATCCCTGACATTTATAAGATTTTTATTTTTTTCAAGTAATGCCCATATCTGCTTTTCTGTAGAATTATCAATAATCTTCCCCATTATAACCGAATCATGCACTATAGAATAAGCATTATGCTGCTCTAATTTTTGAAGAAACTTATCATTATCCATAGAATCATAAATCATATTAACAACAGGTATATTAGGCATTTCTCTGAGAGTTGTAAAAAGTCTTTTCTCTTCTTTTTGAGAAAGATTATAATTAAAGTCATCATTATTAGTAAAAAATTTTATTATGACATGTGTATTTGCAAAACCTGCAAATGCGGGCTGATCCCTGTAATATGAATTAGCTGATTCGCAAATCAATTTATTATCATTTTCAATAAAGCTCTGTAATATTTTTTTATCAACTTCTTTTAAAAAGGTAAAATTTGCTTTCCAGTTTTTGCAAATTGACTGAAAAGTTTCTACATATTCTCGGTGTATTTTCTCATCAAAATGGTTTAAAAGCTCTTTATCAAAAAGAAACTCTAGAGCAATATCATGATATTTATTTTTTATTTCATTTTCTATTTCAGAAGAAGGTATGTTTGCGAGACTCAATAATGCTTTTAAAGCTTGAGGTGTTTTTATTTCGGGGAAAATTAAATCTATTGCTGGTGCATTCATAGCAAAAACCTTATTTGTTATATTCTATCCATTATTTCATCATAACAAATAATTAATGCATCGTCAGCATGAATAAAAAAATAATTTGGCGAGACCGATGGGATTCGAACCCACGACCACTTGCGTGACAGGCAAGCATTCTACCAACTGAACTACAGCCCCAATTTATTTCTGGCAGAACTGACGGGGATCGAACCCGCATACTCCATCGTGACAGGATGGTGGCCTTACCTAATCGCCCACAGCTCTATTTTATAATTGGCGCGATAGATGGGACTCGAACCCATGACCACTTGCGTGACAGGCAAGCATTCTAACCAACTGAACTACTACCGCATTTTTGGCAGGACCTACGGGGATCGAACCCGCATACTCTATCGTGACAGGATAGTTGCCTTTCCACTTCGCACAAAGCCCTATTTTCTGGCGCGACAGATGGGACTCGAACCCACGACCACTTGCGTGACAGGCAAGCATTCTAACCAACTGAACTACTATCGCATTTGGTAGGTGATGTCAGATTCGAACTGACGACTTTCTCTGTGTAAAAGAGATGCTCTAACCAACTGAACTAATCACCTATTAACTTTTCTAATTTGCTTCACTTCATGTTTTATATATTAAAACAGTTTTTTTGAGATTGCAAGCTTTTTTTGCTATTTTTTTAAATTTTTTTATTATTAATCAATAAGTTAAGTAAAAATTAAGATAAAGTTAACCCCCATATAAACATGGTGTTTTTGCAGAAAAAAACAATAAAAAAAGGCTCCCTGAGGAGCCTTTACTGATTAAAATTTAAATTTAATCTCGGTCTCCTTTAGGCGAGTTCATATCTACGTCATCACGCATATCGATAGTATTTACGATTTTACTTGCTGAATAGATTGTTCTGTTCATAAAAGATTCCTCTGTTTTTATATCTAATACTCTATTTTTACATAATAAAAAATAAAACTCAAGCTTTTTTATAAATTGTCAGGTTTATTTATTTCTACACCGGGTACAACTTCTATTTCGTTTTTCTTTTTAGACGGATCATATACTTTCGAATAATCAAATTTAATCGGATTATTAAAACTTCCTGCTGGGGCTGTGTTCTTAGTTAGCACATTTTGGGGTGTTGAAGCATCATTTGTAACACCTTGAGAATTGTCATTTATTATTATCATTTGTCCATCTGTATTAGCATTATTATATTGCCCCTGACTTTCAACATATTGAGTTGTTATGTTTCCTGGTAAAGGAGTTAGTGGTATGCTCTCTGAAGCAGGAGGTAATACTTTAACCTCTTCAACAACAGGAGAAGTATTTACATCTGAAACAGGAGCGGGATTTTGTTCATACTGAACACATCCTGAAAGGCACAGGCATAGTAAAAAAACTTTTTTCATTTTTTCTCTCGAATCAATTTGGCTTAATTTTATATATCTGTTTTTTTGACAGAAATCAACTTTAAAAATCATATATAAATATAGACAATGAGTAAAAAAGTTTTATTATCGTTATAATTACAGTCTGTGAGATAACATAAATGAATAATATAATAAAAAATATAAGATTGTTTATACAAAATCATTCCGAGGAGTCTCTATTTCTTTTTGATAGCGATGGTAAAAAAAATGAAACATATCTGAATTATTTTGTTGAAGCACTTAATTTTGAACATCCCGCTTGTTTTGAGGTTATAGACCATACTCAATGGTTATTTTTTTCCTCTTTCGGACCAATTGGTTTTTACACAGATAAAAATAATTATTCAGCAGTGATTACGATTAATGAACAGGGATATTTCGATATTTTCTGCAAACATATACAAGACATCCCTTTGGAAGTGCTAAGAAGACGGTCTGAGGAGTGGAATGATTATTATTCCAGCATTGACTTATATATCAACAACAATCATTTATACCGCATACCTGAGTTTATCCAAACTTATGAAAAATGGGCACGGGATTACGGTATAATGCTTGATCCTGAAAATTTATACTATGATAAGTATGGGCAGCTTTTTAAAAATTATTTCGATATCAATTATGATATAAAAAATCTCACTCTCCCTGGTAAAGATGAGCAAGATTTTTTTATTCGTATATAAAAAAGCGATTACAATCTTTTTCTCACAGAGAGTTTCTGATCTATTTCTGTAGATTCCAGAGAGTGGAGTATTTGTTTTTTTTCACTGTATAAAACAGCGGTATTTATCAAACCTTCACTTTGATTTAATAATTTACCACGACTCGCACTATCACATTTATATTTTTTATCATAATTTTCGAACACATTTTCTACTTTCAAAATATCGCTTTCAAAAAGAGAATCTATATAAGAAGTTATTCTTTTAACACTCTCACTTTCATCAAAAGAGCTTAACTTACCTGTTTGATAAAATTGCATGTAAAGCATATCTTCATGTGTAAATATATTCTTTAATTCTTCTTGTTTATAATTCATGAATATATTTTTAATTAATAAACCAGCAGCCACACCAAATTGATATCTTCCTTCTATTGCTTCAGCAATATCTAATTCCACTTTAAGATTTTTCATTTTCAAAAAATTTATATTTTCTTTTGAATTTTTACAATACACAGCAAAAATAGCATGGCTCTTTTCAACATTATTAAAATCATTAAATCCTATTTTATAAGTTTTTTCCCGTGTTAACCCGACATCATTCATCACTTCTATTAACTCTTTTGATAGAACTGTTCTTGAAGAAAAATTAAATTCTTTTATAAAAATATCAACAGAGTTCAAACCTTCATTATTTTTTTTAGAGAGCAAAGAATAAAGTTTTTCTGGAGATTTTTTAGCCATAGCATTTAAATAGTGAGGATTATTAATAACAACAGCATGATAAAAAGTATTATTTTCTTTATCAGACAAGTTATCCAAATTTTTAATAGTGGTAATATCTTCATTAATCTCTTTTATTGTTAAATAATTATTTTTTAATTTTGATAATAAAAGGTTAAATGCCATATTCCCAGGAGCTGATTTCACTAAATCAGGATAGGCTGATTGTATCCATTCTTTATGTTTTTCTTCTTTATTTTGAATTAATAAATCTCCAATATTATTTTCATCGATAACATTTCTCTCAATTAAATATCTGGTTGTATTTTTGCAGCTTATCTTTGAATAAAAAAACGGTCTTTCTTCAAGAAAATTTTTAAAAGCACTATTACTTATAATATCCATATAATCGTTATGAATTAATTTTGAATAATGTAATAATTGAGGGAGGAATACACTTTCATCAATATTTCTATTATTTTGTTTTATATCTTCAAGAATTACAGGAAGTATTGCTACAAAATAGAGATTAGCCCCCACAAATAAGTCATCTGATAAAATATCATCATAAAATTTATCTTGAATTTTATTAAAATGTTCTGGGAAATTTTTTATAATTTCATGGTATTTTTCTGTAAATTTTTCTGGATTCAAATATGCTTTTTGTTCCTGACAGATAGAGAGCATTAATTTTAATATTTTATCATTAAATAACTTGTCCAAATTTTCCTCGAACAAGTCAGAATCTTCCATCAAATTATATAAAGGAATGAGAGCTTCAGAATCGTTTATTTTTTCAAGTAATGCTAAGTAGTTTTCTTTCATATATTTATCTTAAATTTTTAGACCTTATTTTTATTATATCTCAAAAATAAAAAAGCAGAAGTGTTAAGACCTCTGCTTTATATTAAACAATACTATTATTTTTTGTTTTTTTCAGGCTTCAAGCTTTATAATAAAAGGTTCTTTTACATGAGGAAATAAATATTCTCTACCCATTTTTGTTTCTATTTCTGAAAGAAAGCGTTCTTTATTTAAAAAGCTGCATTTTTTCCCATCCGAAAGAATGACACTAAAATGTTCATCTTCAAGCTTCTTAAAAAGAAAAGTGGTATCATATTTTTTGTTGAAACTACCGCACAATCCAAGTCCTTTCTTTCTTATATTAAGAATTAAAGAGTCTTCTTTAAAACCACTATTTAGCATGGATAAAACATCAATGTTATTCTTATTAAAATTAGCTACCCTGTCTCTCATGCTTTGATCACATCCTTTAAGCATAGCAATATGTTCTGCTTTATCTTTAACAGGATCATAGCGCTTATGTTTTAAAGAATCTATAAATTCTTTATTTCTTTCTACTGATTTTTCTATTAAACATGCTCTATCATCAAAAATCAAGGATAGTGTTTTTATATAACAACTATTACAGAAATGTTGATATTTCATCTTTGCAATTAGCGAATTCTGAAGTGATAAGGAATAGCCTTTTACATAAGAAATAATTATTTTCTTCTTGAGTTCTGTATCTTTTATCCATGTTAACTCTTTAAGATATTTCATCATGAATTCATGGCTTCTATTCTCCTGTTGATGAGATGTAAATCCATAAATTCTTTCCGCATCCTGGAAAAAATCAGGAATATCAGCAAAAACTTTTGAATTTTTAAAATCTTCATATTCTTTTTTAGCAAGAGCATAGAGCTGCTGTAGACTTTCAATCGGCTTATCAAAAAGATTTTGAGCCTTTTCAAATGTTGTTCGGTATTCATCTTTATTTCTTTGCAATTTCTTTATAAATTCATCAAGGATACTTATATTTTCTGGAGATGTTCTTGAACTTATTTCCTCTCGCATGAGTTCAAAATGGTATCCTTTTTTTATCATAAGTGCAGTTTTTTTAATATTATTATAGTCGTAAGAGTTACTTTTTAAATAAGTAGAAGGTTTACTTTCATATTTAGAAATCAGACTTCCTATGTGTTGTTTAGGTGTGAAGTCATAATAAAATGATTGTTCAAAGAAAGTACGATGTATATTTTTTAATATAAAATGCAACGCACCTATATCTTTTTGTTGTATATACGGGGGATCTACATTTTCTATAAAATCACAAAAATTTTGAAGTTTTTCAGGATTTGCTACTATACTTGGATTATCCAGAAATTCTTTTAAAATCGTCATATTTAATATCCTCTATAAGAAAGTTTTACATTGTATATTTTTTTTCAAAAGAGTACAATCTTTTTTTCTGTTGTGTTATATTAAATACTTGTAAATAAACAGGAGAAGTCATGAGTAAATTCCATCAACATTCGGCAAATGATCTGCACACACATAATGAACATAATAAATCTAATATTGATCTTCATAATTTCCACAAACCAAAACATCATCATAAAGAAAGTCTAAATAAATTAAAAATTGTTTTTTGTCTTACTTTAACATTTGCTTTTGTTGAACTTATTGCAGCTCTGCAAACTCACTCCTTAGCATTATTGTCTGATTTTTCTCACATGTTAACGGATGGTCTTTCTTTGCTTATTGCTATTAGCATGGCTTCTTTAAGTATCAAACCTGCAAATAAAAATTATTCATATGGACATGGAAGAGCAGATACGATTGGAGCATTTATTAATGCTTTATTTATGCTGAGTATTATTATCTTTATTTTTTATGAAGGAATAATGAGAGTTATGCATCCCGAACCTGTTAATGGTAAAGGTGTGGTTATTGTTGCTGTTTTAGGACTTGTTGTGAATATCATTGCTTTTAAAATTTTACATTCAGGTCATAATCATGGTTCACTCAACAATAAAGCTGCAATGCTTCATGTGATGGGAGATCTTTTAGGTTCTGTTGTTGCAATTGTCGCTGGGGCAGCTATCTATCTTACAGGCTATACTATCATAGACCCGTTGTTATCTATTTTTGTCTCTTTAATTATGCTTGTTCCAACTGTCAATATTATCCGTTCTTCTGTTAAAATAATTATGGAAGGAGTTCCTGATAGTATTTGCTATGACACAGTAGGTTCAAGTATTGAAGAGCTTGAAAAAGTTCATTCTGTTCATGACTTGCATATCTGGACTATGGATTCTCAGGATATTGCATTGACCGCACATGTTGTTATTCCTGACTTACAGGCTTGGGATGAAGTTCTGAAAGAGATACAGGCATTATTACTTAATCAATATAAAATTACGCATGTCACTATCCAACCAGAAAAACAATAAATCTTTTGAAGTGCTCAATTTTTAATAAAATGACATATTAGAATATTTCAAATACAATCATAACACAAAGAGGCTTACAGCCTCTTTTTATTTGGTTTATCTAATGGTTCTATTAATTCATTTAAAGAAAAATATTCTCTTACCAGTTTCAAAGAATTATCAAAATCTTGTAATTTTTCAACAGAGGTTAAATTCTTTAACTGATTTTTGGATAAATCAGAATTGGATAGTATTATTTTTCTTGTTAAAGAAAATGATTTTAAAATTGTCTCTCTTTGTTCTTTACTTTTATTTTTTATAAAATGTTTAATAATATTTATTTTTTTAAAATTATCTTCCGACATTTCATCAAGAAGACATACCAATACCAGTCCAAATTGCATTTGCTCATCATTCATTTGGATATTTTTATTTTTAAATGACATGTCCAAAAAATAAGGTAATAGTAATTGTGCTATTTTTAATATATCGCTGTAATTTCTGTTTTTCAACACACTAAAATCGCAAGACTTTAAAAGCAAATCTTTTTCGTATAAGGCATCAAATGTATCTTTTACAAGAGTAGAATAGTCCTGCTGTGTCATATCTATAAAATCTAACTTAGGAGACGATAACAAAGCCTCTTCTTTGAAAAACTGTTTTACATCTGAAATTTTACTCAGGCGATACCAGTTAGAAAAAAGAATATCTAAGGGAGTCATATTTTCTTTATTTTTCTCTTTTAATAACATTTTAATATTTTCACTCAATTTCTTAGCTTTTAAAAGATGACTCAGGTAGGAAGCTCCATTAGACTTACAAACATAATGTAAAAAATTACAATTATCTTTTGTTCTATGCTTAAAAACTTCTGGTAAATTAAGAGATTTCACCATAGTCATTAATTGATTTTTCGTTTGAGTTTGTTTTACTTCTTCAAAGACTATACTGTTATAATAAAAATTTTTTGTTTCATTATTCATAAATTGAACAAGTTCTTTTTGTTGTTCCTTTATTTTATCCAAAGCTTTATAACTTTTTAAATCAATAATATTTATCAGTAAAAATTGCGAATCATCATCATTTAAAAATTTATTTTCCATAAACCACTTTACTTTGTTTATGGGAACATTTCTTAATTTAGCCAGATTTATCTTAATCAAGTTTTTTATAAATTCTTCCCCATACCTGACCTTTAATTTCTCTTCGAATGATAAACTTATGTTTGATATGATCATAGGGTAAATATCAATTATTTTTTGCTTATTTATATTAAGTAATAAAAAATCTATTTTCTGCTGAATTTCAGAATTATTCTTAATAATCTCTAAAATTTCATCATTCACAAATACACTATATCTCTCTATATATTCATAAAAGAAAAGGGGGATTCTTTCGTAAAAATGGTTCGATTTCTCTGTGATATCTGTGATACATTTTTTAAGTATAGATGTGTTAATATGCTTTAATTCATCAGAAGATAGATCAGATTGAGACATTAAAAAATCTTTCAAAAATTCAACTTCTGATATTAATTTTTCAAAATCGTGTTCTTCTTTAACCATTGTATAATTATTGATTATTTTCTCAAATACTTCAGCTATCATGCACAAACCTTTTATTGTATTAATAATGTGATTAGTGTATTATTAATCAATTATAAAATGCAATTTTAATAGGTAAAAAATGGATAACAAAAATTTACAAAACCTTAATCAATATAGTATTTTTGAATATGATTTTGATTATTTCCATGAAATAAATAATTTGGAGACAGATAACATTGATCTCTTAGACATCGATTTGAATGAGGAACAATATCTTGCCATCCATAATGATGTTCACAGCTCCATTATTATTCAAAATATGAACATCATTAGTAGCACAAAAGAAAAAATCAAAAAAGATTTTGACAAAATAATAAATAGATTTCTTTCCGACGAACACTTACGTCATTCTCTGGATCTCAATGATCCCTTATTAGCTGAATGGAACTATCTTTTTACAGCATACGATTCAAAGTATTATTTTTTAAATCGACTATTCATGATATCTACAGATCGTTTTCCCGAATGGTTTGCACTATGTAAAAGATTCGAAAGCTCAGGCTTTTTTGGAAATATTCTGCTTTCAAATTTCAGGGTTAGTAGCGAAGTCAATTATATAGATAAAGATTTTGATGAATGGATGACTTACTCTCATCTTATAACACCCGTTAGCATCCAAAATATGATGCATTTTTTATATGAATCGCACCCTAATAACAAAAAAAACTTAGATTTTTTCATTTGCGATATTTTAACTAAAATACTAAATAAATTATCAGTTCAGAATTCAGATATTAATGAGATTATAAACAAAGCTATTGAGTTGGCTGCAATGATTTCACTGTTTGATATTTCATTAACCACAGATAATTCTAAATTATTTTCAACTCAAGTTTCTAAAAAGCTGGACTCGTTTTTTAATATTAAAAATGAGAAATACATTGAAAAAACTACAGATCTTATATTTGCATATACCTCATTATTTGATAATAATATTGTTAAACAGATATGCAATACCTTAACACATAAAGATAAAATAAATTTCATTGAGTCTTCATTATTATCTCGTGTTATAAAAGAAGATGAAGTGCCTTTTGTTAAAATCAAGAAAAGACTTTGATATCATTTTAAAGGAGATATTTATGAATATTAGAAATAAAGGTAATAACATTTATTACATTGTAAATGACAAAACATCACTACAAGGTGTCAATATTTTGTTTAATAAAGAACTTTATTTAGATAAAAGAACTGAAAAAAATCAACAAATTAATAATATAAATATTCAAATGAGTCTGACTGATGGTAATGAATTTTTTGTATTAAAAGCAGAAAACCTTTATTTTATATTTGATATAACAAGGATCACTCAAACACCTTATACCTTGAGAGGCGTGGTTGATTTGCTTACACACAAGGAGCTGTTTAATAACTTTGAGAAATTATTGCAAAAATGTTTTTCAGAATCTGGAACAGAAATTGTTAAATCAGTAAAAGAGTATTTACTGCTGTCTCAAATTCCACAGAAAAGTTGTTAATAATTAATTACAGTCTTTTTTTATTATGTAATTTAATTTCCTGAAGAGGTTTATTTGAATTAACCTCTTTTCTTTGATCTGCTAAAAATGTATTTCTCACTATGTCATTAATATCCATGATATCCTGAAAAGCTTTCTTCTCATCTTTTGATAAAGACATTTTAGATATTAAACGGGTTAATAATACAAAATACATTTTCAATTCTATTTTGTTTTTTTTATCAATAATTATTTCATTATAAAGCATAAGTTCATCTATAAAAAAGCTTGGTTGATTGTAAATTACCATATCTGATTCAAACACATTCTTAATAAGATATATCTTTTTTGTCACAACTTCATCATTAAAGCAATAAAAACAAGGAATAATTCCTGGCTCATAATTTTTAAACAGATATGATTTTTTGAAAAATCTGAAAACATCTTCTAGAAAATATTTATTTACTTTATTTTCAAAATATTTATTTATTAAATAATTTATTAAAGATTTTGAGAGAGCTATCGTTTTCTTATCTGTAAATATTTCTTCATTTTCATGTAGTAAGCCTATTTTGTCATTTTTTATGTTAGAAATAATCATTTGTATAATGCTAATAGTTTTTTCTAAATCATCTTTAATATAGTTTTCTTTATTTTCTTTTATAAAATAAAGATAATTCTTCAGATAATACTCATTCTTTTTGTAATTTTTTAACTGTTCATAATAGATGAAAGGAAAATTTTTGATAATATTATCTTCATCCGCAAGGTAAAAATAATCACACATCATTTTTACAGGGATCTTTTTAAAAGATTTTTTATTAAATTCTATAATAGAAAAGATGAGTTTATCTTTTGAAACTCCATCATTATCGATTATGTGATATTCACTAAAATAATGATTGTTCAAATAGCCAAGTCTTATAATTTTATTTTTTACTAAATTGAAATTATCTTTTGTAATTGTAAAGGTAGTAAAGCCGTCATTTTTCAACAAATTTACAGTTTGTATCTCATATAAGTCAGTATAAAAATCGACATAAGGAAGTGAATAAGGAGACCGTAGATAATGTAATATGTATTCTCTAATAATAATATGCTTACTTGTCCAACTCAGACAATCATTATATATATTCTCGCTGTTTTTCAAAGATTTTAAAATAACTTTCGAAGCTTCCTTGAAAAGTTTTTTTTCTGTAAAAATGTTCTTAAATTCATTAATTATAAATAAAGATATTTTTGCTTCAGGCGAGAAACTATAATTCCTTTTAGACAAAATTTCTAAAATCATATTTGAAAAATAAGAGTTATAATCTTTTTGATTAGGATAAACAGGGGATTTTTTTGTCATTGTATTCTCGCATTATTCATCGATAATTTCAGAATACATTCTATTTTTGTTAACATCAAAAATAATGTAGGTATTTAATTATTTTTTGGTGCACTTAGAGGGATTCGAACCCCCAACCCCTTGGTTCGTAGCCAAGTACTCTATCCAGTTGAGCTATAAGTGCATTATGGTAGTGAAAGTGGGAATTGAACCCACGACCTCAACTTTATGAGAGTTGCGCTCTAACCAACTGAGCTATTTCACTATTGGAGCCGGATGAGGACTCGAACCTCTGGTTGTCGTGTGTTTGCACTAATCTTTTTCGCTCTAGAACGAATCAGATCACAACTCTTATTGATTCATACCGTTACCTAACGGACTTTCCGACTTTCTGGAGCGGGTAACGAGGCTCGAACTCGTCTCTAAACCTTGGCAAGGTCTCGTTTTACCTAATAAACTATACCCGCATTGCCTAAAATGGTGGTTTGTATAGGATTCGAACCTATGACCCCTTCCTTGTAAGGGAAATGCTCTACCAACTGAGCTAACAAACCTATTTCTAACACATTTATCTGGAGCGGCTAACGAGGCTCGAACTCGTCACATTAACCTTGGAAGGGTTACGTTCTACCAACTGAACTACAGCCGCATTTTTATTTATTTTCCGTCTTGCTATGTAAATACTATAATCTATTTTCTATTAAGTTGTCAATCTTTTTTTGCAAAAAAATAAAATATTTTTCTTTTAAATCAATAACTTATACTATAAAAACAGCTACTCCTCTGCAAAGCAGATTCATTTAAAACAGACATAAAAAAAGCCCCTTTAAAGGGGCTTTGTGACAAAAGTTAAAATATATTAACTTCTTCGCCCCACTATAAGCATGACCATGCCTACGCGATTCCCGCGCATCATCACATTCATGTTCATAGTAGAGTTTAGATTTAACATATTTTTATCTCCTGTTAATTAATAGGTTCATATTATACTATCTTTCTTATTTAATCAATGAGCAATCTTTATTTATTTTTGCTAACGGAATATTTAGGCTGACTTTTTGAGGATTTTCCATTTTCTTTAATTCAGTATAAGGATAAACTGTTTCGGATAATTTATTTATACATTGATCAACCATATCGATATCTGTTTGAGAAACATTTCCTGTTTTCTTTAACAAGTCTAAATCCCTGACATAGGCATTGCTTTTATCAAGTCTACCCCTTACAACTGGAGCACCCGGATATTTATTATTGAACATGATAACGGCATCTTTTACTGTAGAGGAAGCAGATAGTGAAGGCAGCAAACCATTTACTATTAGAAGCTCATCAGCATTAATATCCAGGCTATCCATACCTTTTTTCAGTTCTTCAGGAGTCTTAGCATTTAAAATTTTATCTTTAAATTCCTGAGAACCTATAATAACACCATCACTACTTCCTGATGTTTGGATTTCCCCTATATTTTGGTATTGAACTTTATTTTCAGGATAACAAGCATTTTGCATATAACCAATTTGCATTCCATCTATACTTTTTTCTTTTTTATCTATAACATTTTTTATTTCTTCTGATTTATTAAACATAAGACAATTTTTTATATCACCAATTATTTTAGGGTCGCCTTGATTTTGTAGCATCATGATAAACAAATCCCTATAAAAGTAATCATAAAAAGACTGAACAGGACCTCTCAATACAGGACTCTGTGGGTTTAAAATATTGAAATCTTGAGCAACTTCCTTAACGGTTTTTTCTGGAGGAATCGGCTGACCATTTAATGAATTTATATATATATTGATAGCCATAAGCTCATCAAAATTAATTTTAGTCAAAACATCCTTATCTCTTTCTTGCTGAGAGACATTATTTTTATTACTCATTAACTCTGCAATTTTTAAATTGTCACTCGGATAACTTCTTTCTTGCGAAATAGATACACTATTTGAAGATTTGTTATTATCACAACCCACTATTGTTGTAGCAATACCGCAACATAATAATATAGACACAATTTTCTTTTTCATAAAATCACCTTTATTCGTTATTTTATGAACATTTAATTTATTTTTACTTCTTTTGCAAGTTTTTATAGCTTATAATACAATTATATTAAAAAGGAGCCTTAACAATGTCATATTCACTTTTTGCAGAACTCGTTGCAAGTATAAAAAATCAAAACCTCTTAAAGAAACTTATTCTTGAATATCCTGATAAGCAGATAGACTGGAATGAAAACATAGTTGCAAAAGATAATAAAAAAGAACCTCTTTATTCTTATGTGCTTAGGCAGGGTTTAAATGTAAAAAAAACAGAAGAACAAGAATTTTATAGTAATTTTGTCAACGATTTAGTTCAAAATAAAAAAATTGATATTTATGATGGGTATTTTGTAGCGGCACTGTTAGACAAAAATGCCGAACTTCTTCTTAAAATTATGAAAGAAAATTCTTCTTTATACATGAATAAATTAACTAACAAAGAAAAAATAAAAATTATTAAACACAATGATTTAGATTTTATCAAAACTCTTATGAAAAATGGAATTAATTTTTTTGAAAATATTAATCCATTAGTTCATATTGAAGATGACAAAATGTTTCGTTTCTTTTTAGAAAAAGATAGAATTGACATATCAGCACCTATTTTTGATAACACCAACATGGTCATGTATTTAATAAAAAATAAAAAACATTTAAATATTGTTAATACATACATACAAAAAGATAAAAATAACACTATATTCACAAATGGTTTATTTGAAAATAATACTGATAATGTTATAGCAGCCGCGTGCAATCTTCCCTCTGGTCTATTTAAAAGAATTATAAATCAATACAGTAATGAGAGTGCATTATCTTTAGATAATTTACCTACCTATATTAATTTTGTTAATCAAGATACCGATAATATAAATTATAATGAGGAAGTTAAACTTTATAACAAAATTGTAAATTTTCAAAAAAGATTACCTATACTTTTATCCTCTGTAATTAATAATTGTCCTGATACATCTAGAAAAGAAGAGTTATTAATTAAACATTTGCCTCTTATTAAAAAGGTTTTACAACAAACTGGGGATTCTGATGCGAACTTATTCATTACATTTATAGATGATATTTTTAAAAATGACGATATTAATAAACAAAAAATTATTAATACTATTTTAAAGGGAAAAAACTTTACACATATTAAAAATCATTTTGATTATGAATTTCTTTTACACATAATAATTCATAACCAGCAAGAATATTTTGAAAAAAATAAAGATAATATACATAAAATTCTGATTAACTCTATCAATTCGATAGTAGAGGCTAAACAAGAGTCAATGTATACTTCATTTGATAAAACAATAAATTTATTGGATAACTTTTTCCCAGAACAATATACATCTAAATTGCTTCATTTGCTTGGACATGATACAAATAAGGCAGCTTTTTTTAATAAAATAGTTAGAGAGGACAAAGAAGCCTTTCTTGAAGCAAGGGATAAGATAAAGTCTCTTTACCCCGAAATATACAAAAGAATCTTTGAAGATAAACGAAACTTTCTTCACAAAAACAAGGAAAGTAAAGCTTTATACGAAAGTGTTATTATTATGAGCACTCTAAATGAATCAAATTATACAGAAGATCTTAAAAGTAAAAAGCGATTATAAGTTATATTTATTAAAAGAGAGCTATGCTCTCTTTTATTTTTTAATGTTATATTCTTTTTTTACTTTTGTTTTCTTTTAGTGGTTTTTCCAGGGCTATATTTTTTAAAATTTCTTCTTGTTCTTTTTTTATAAGAGACCTCTTAAGTAAGAGTAAATGCAAGTTTGAATCATCACATATATCATTTATTGTTTTCATGATTTCAGATTTTATTGATTGTGTTAGGTTTATTTCACCTGACTTTATGAGTTGCAATATTAGAGATGGAGATGCACTTGTTAAAAGTGAAATATTCGAACATTCAGCTTGTCCATTTGTACTTACATCAAGTAAATCTAATCCTTTTTTAATAAAAATACCAATATTTTCTTTCATATTAATTTTTTTATATTTGCTTGTTAAATAAGTATGGAATACATTTTTCCCATTATCATCTTTACTATTTATATATTTTTCAGGAATCATATTTGCATTATTAATTATTCTGTTATCAATTGTTAAAAAATTCCCACCTTCGCATTTGCAATTAATTAAATAATCAATGTTCTCAAAAATATAATCATTGGATGATTTTTCCTCAAAATAAAAATCTCCAAAGTGGAAAAGTAAAGGAGTCCCTTGATCATCATTTTCTGACAATACACTTTTATCAATAACCCCATCCTCAAAAAGCTTAATATATGTTTTTAAATCAATGACTTCATCTTCCACAAGCTCAACGATATGTTTATTTATTTCCTCAAGGCTAAAATTCTCTTTGCAATGACACATGTATTCTTTAAAATTTTCGTAGTCGCTTTTTCTCAGTTTACAGTCGTATCTTCTTGTAACTTGAAAAATTTCCTTATAATTTATTTCGCTTTTAATAAGTGTTGGAAAGATTTTCATATAGGTATAAAAAGAAAAGTCTTCAAAAATATTTTCAAGATTAAAATCTTGATTTTTAATTGTGTCAAATGCATATTTTAAAACATCTTCATCTAATTTTGATATTCCATAATATCCAAAAAAACACCTAAAAAAATACTCAGAATCTGGTTTATCACCCAAACAATAATTATTGATATTTTTCAATCTTTCGAGTGTTAAATTATTATAATAATCTGGATCTTCTGCAAAGATATCAACATCGAGATTCATTCCATAAACATCAATATATTCTTTAATGTGCTTTTCTTCATGTAAAAAAGCAAGTAATGATACAAGTTCGACAAGTCCATTACTGGAGTTATCCATTAAAAACTTAAACTCTTCATCACCTATAAAACCTATTAAAGGCATCAAATCTGTTTCTTTTATTTTCATTTTACATCCTCATTATTAATATATTTATTATATATTTTTAATCCTTTTAAGACAACTAAGAAAAATTACGATATAATAAATAAATTAAAAATTAAAAGGATTAAAGGCTTCTGCATGAATATAGATTGGGATATTATTTTTGGAATTGATACTGCTGAATCATTAGCTAAATTTTTAGATAAGTATCATGAGCATGTAGACTTTAACTATAAACATGATGAGTTCGCAAACACTACTTTTAAGTATTCTTATACTAAATTGAAAAAACATGAAAAGGAACACTTATATTCTGACATTCCTGCTTATGAAGGTGCTTATACTCCAGTTTATGGACAACAAGTATTTGAGAAAATTATGAATAAAGATTCAACACTTTTTTCAAATAATTATAAATTAATCTTACACCATGATAAAGATCTTTTCTTTAAAGTTTATGATAAAAATAAGGATAACTTAACTATTCAGTTAGACAGTGACCCAAATTTTACTTTTGAACAGTTTCTAAAGGCTGAGAGCTATAATTTAATAAAAGATTACTCAAAATTTATAAACATTGAAACAGACAATAAAATATTATCTTACATTTTGGAAAATAAAAAAATAGACATTTATGATAATATAAGTGAGCAAAAAAATTTTAAAAATAACAGTTCATCTTTATTTGGTGAAGATTACCTCAAAGCTATAATTCATTCAGTTTGGAGATCTTTTTCTTCTGAGCAAGATGCAGAAGAAAATAAAGAAACATCTTCTTATACCAAAAATATATTAGCTAAAATTAATATTCTAAAACAACATACAGCAAAAGATAAAAACTTTTTTACCAATCCAGATTCTTTTTTTGAAATGATAAAAGATATTGTTCACGGGCGCTTTAATGTTAAGGATGTTAAAAATTTAACATCATTTTTTATTAATGATGATTATATTCAACATTTGGATATTAATATTTTATTAGCAGATGAGTTTTTAAATCAGTTTAATTTTAAAACTTTTAATAATTGCCAAAAACATTTTGATTTATTTTATGATATTCTTGAAAAGCAAAATAAAGTTTCATCTGTGGTGGATTATAGCAAAAAACTTATCGACACATACAAGTGGCATTATCCAGAAATCATATGGATGGCAATGAAACAAACTACAGAAATAACTTATGAAAATATGATAAGAGAAAACCTACAAGCTGTCGTTGAAAAAAATCAATTTTTCGATGATAAAGCTTATAAATATATACAATGTTTTTCTGATAATATAAAAAAAGATGCCTTACTGGTAAACGAAATAAAAAGCAGATTTTCAATAGATAATGACTATAATAATTATATGACTTGTAGTTATCTTCCAAAACTTGAGTTGGTCTTTGAACAAGATAATTTTATGAATTTATTAACCTTTCATCATAGTAATACTAAAAAATTTGACTTTATGATGGCTTATATTCAAGGAACCAGTAAAAACGAAATCAATCTTATTGAGCAAAATTCACCTAAATTTTATAAATCAGTTTTTATCAATAAGAGTGGATATATTAACAAATACCCAGTTTTAAAAGCCGCATTAGAATCAAAACTTATTAAAGAAGAACTATGCAAAACATTGAATATTGACAATTCAGAAGATAATAAAAAACAAAAACGTTTATAACAAATAAAGAGCCGTAAGGCTCTTTATTATTAGATATCCATCGCAACGAATCAACATAGTAAGAAGTAAAATATTAATATCACAGTCTTTTTTTATTTTTAACTTCATTCAAATCTGTTATTAATTCTTTTTTTATTAATTTAACCTCAAAGTTTCTCTGTATTTTTTCAAGCTTAATTCTTTCTTTTATTAATCCTTTTTTCAAATGTTCACTTAACAAATCATACCTTTCTTTTGTAAGTTTTATCAAGTCTGATTCTAAAATTTTTTCAAGCAAAGACGGCTTTCTTAACAACATCTCAAATTCTTTTTCTTTGAGTAATGAATCTGTTAATTCATGTTCAAACATTCTTATGAGGTGTTGTTCGGTGGATATGTTTTGCACCATATTCAACATTATCAATAATATAAAAATACTCTTTTCATGAGTATCCTTTTTAAAAATAAATGAGATATTTTCATCATTCAATGTTAAATCATTAAAAAAAAGAGATTGTTGAGTTTTATTTAATGGTTTGATATTTTCAATTATATTTTCAGAATCGATTCCTATAACAGTTGCATGAAGCAAAGAATTATTTAAACATAAAGAGTCAGCAAGATCAAAAAAGAATTTAAAATCGATTATATTTTTCTTATAGAGTGAACATATTATTTCTTTAAAATTCAGGTGTGATTCACAGCATATCTTATCAAGTATCACTATAAATGTAAGTTTATCATGTGATTTCAAAAAATTCATCATACTTATAAAACATTCTTTTGAATTTTCATCAACAAGAATCATTTTTAATGGTTCTTGTTCAAATTGAATATCTTTCAGTAGCTTTTTTTTATTATCCACACTCTTCTCATTCATGCAACTAATAATTTTTTCATATTCAGATGATCTTTCCATGATAATTCCTTCAGATAATTTTTAATTATAACCTTTTTTTATTTGTCGGGACAAAATTTTCACCTTCAAGATGTTTTGTAATATTTTCTTTTTCTATATCAGAAAAAATGCTTGAAAATAATCCTCTATACTCAATTACATCCTTATGAAAATCATAGATAATCCTTTTCCTAGCTTCATTCAGTTCAATAATATTATTTTTTAAACAAAAAATAGCTAATTGTGTATGCCTTAATAGTGAAATAAGTTCTTTTTCACCTATATAAGAATTGATATCTCTCCCAAGCAAAGGATTTATCAAACCTTCTGTATTTTTCATTTTATCAAGATAATGACAGAATAATGACTTATCAGAATTATTTCTTTCTTTAAAAAGAACTTCTATACCATTAATTTTAATTATATCTTCTAAAAAATCATAAATAATAACAGGCGGTAAACTCTCATAGTTATTCACGAGATCTTCAATAAAATAATTTCTGATTATATCTTTAAAATATGTATCATTAGCATTGCTAAATTGAATATTTGTATTATTAATCCATTCTTTCACAGAATTGAAATCAAACAAGCCTTCTTTTTTCAAAAGATTAATTTTATAAAGTAAATCTTGTGTTTTATCTTCAGTTTTAGGACTGGATTGTGATAATAATTTGTCTACAGTATTCGTTATTTCTACTGAAGGACTATATTCTTTTTTGAAAGAAAGATATTGTATAAAATTTTCACATAATTTTTCATACTGTTCTTTTTTCTTCCCTTTTAAATCACTAATTTTACTTATTATCTTTAAAGAAGAAACACCTGTTTCTATTTGCTTTTTTTGTTCTTCTGTAAAAAAATTAAAATTGTTAATCAGCACATAATCTATAGCATAGCCAGAATTCTTAAGAGCCAATAAATCATTTCCATATTTATTGACGAGATACTTTTTTAAAAATTCATTCTGTGTATTGTCTAACACTTCTAAAGCAAGATCACGGAATTTTTCATTATTTTTAAAAGCGACCTCATACTCTTTGAATGCTTCCAAAGAATTAAAAGTAATTCCTTCTTGGTTAAAATGATTAAATTCATTCGTTATTTTATGTATTTCGATTTTATTTTTATTAAAAAAATATCTGATATCATCTGGATCATTTGTGTAAAAAACTAATAAATGTCTTTCATTCAAAGTATCTATATTTTGATCACAAAGAAACCTAAAGTAATCACTGTCCATATTGGATTCTAATATTTTGTTAAACATTTTTTAAAAGCTCATAGGTGATTTTTTCTTAATTTATTATATCATTAAATATAAAATAAAAAAGGAACAACTAGTGTTCCTTTATATTTTTATTCACTTTTAGCAATAGTCTTCAAATGTGCATTGATATATCTCATGAGAATAAGAGCTTTTTCTTCTTTATTTAAAGTCGAATGTCCGAGATCACTTATTGGTATTGGAAATTCAAAACCACACTCTGTCTCATATATCAGAAATCCATTAGCATATCTTACGAAGTGTGCTTTTTTATTATTTTCTACCATGCTTTTAACTGAAACCACCATGAAAACACTCCTTTTCTATTTATTATTTTTTATAAAATGTAAAACAAACATTGCCTGGTGCATTGTGTAGGACTCGAACCTACGACCGATTGATTAAGAGTCAACTGCTCTACCGACTGAGCTAACAACGCATTCTGGTGGAAACATTGGGAATCGAACCCAAAACCTATGGTTTAAAAGACCAGTGCTCTACCAATTGAGCTATATTTCCATAATGGTGTGCTGTGTAGGGTTCGAACCTACGACCTATTGATTAAAAGTCAACTGCTCTACCAACTGAGCTAACAACACATTCTTTTTGGTGGAAGTATTGGGAATCGAACCCAAAACCTATGGTTTAAAAGACCAGTGCTCTGCCAATTGAGCTATACTTCCATTGGTGCATTGTGTAGGATTCGAACCTACGACCTGCGGATTAAAAGTCCGTAGCTCTACCAACTGAGCTAACAATGCATTCTGGTGGAAACACTGGGAATCGAACCCAGAACCTACGGTTTAAAAGACCGGTGCTCTACCGATTGAGCTATATTTCCAAACTGGTGCATCGTGTAGGATTCGAACCTACGACCTGCGGATTAAAAGTCCGTAGCTCTACCAACTGAGCTAACGATGCAAAATGGTGGATCTGGTGAGACTCGAACTCACAACCTTCTGCTTAAAAGGCAGCTACTCTAACCATTAAGTTACAGATCCTTTGGTGCGTTGTGTAGGGTTCGAACCTACGACCTGCGGATTAAAAGTCCGTAGCTCTACCAACTGAGCTAACAACGCATTCTGGTGGAAACATTGGGGATCGAACCCAAAACCTATGGTTTAAAAGACCAGTGCTCTACCAATTGAGCTATATTTCCATTTTTCAAACAATAAAAAAGACCCCTTAAAAGGAGTCTGTCTTTTACGAACCGTGAGATCTCATGATCCCAATCGTAATAGATTAGACCCCTGCAATATCTGTTTCTTCTGTTTATAAGTAGTTAAAGTCATCATTTTCAATATCCTCATCATTTAATTAATTTGTTGTTTCATTACTATTTATGGTGGGTGCAGTAGGGTTCGAACCTACGACCAATTGATTAAGAGTCAACTGCTCTACCGACTGAGCTATACACCCATAAAATTCTGGTGGAGAATATGGGATTCGAACCCATCTGATATCTTCGCTGCCAGCGAAGTGTCCACTCCAAGCAGACCCATTCCCCTTTTTATTACTGGTGGAAATAGCAAGACTCGAACCTGCGACCTCTCCCTTATCAGGGGAGTGCTCTAACCAACTGAGCTATATTTCCATTTTTGGTGGAGCCACTGAGAATCGAACTCAGTTCCAAAGCTTGCAAGGCTAAGATTTTAACCATATAAAATATGGCCCCAATTTTTATCCTGGTGGAAATAGCAAGACTCGAACCTGCGACCTCTCCCTTATCAGGGGAGTGCTCTGACCAACTGAGCTATATTTCCATTTTTGGTGGAGAATATGGGATTCGAACCCATCTGATATCCTCGGTGCAAGCGAGGTGTCCACTCCAAGCAGACCCATTCCCCAATCTGGTAGACAGTAGCAGGCTCGAACTGCTGACCTTTGCCATGTCAAGGCAACGCTCTAACCAACTGAGCTAACCGTCTATATGGTGGAAGTAGTAGGATTTGAACCTACAGCCTTTCGGTTATCAACCGAATGCTCCAACCGTTGAGCTATACTTCCTTCTGGTAGAAAAGAGGAGACTTGAACTCCTGACCTCTCCCTTATCAGGGGAGTGCTCTAACCAACTGAGCTACATTTCTATTTATTTACTTCGTTTGCTTCATGTTTTATATATTACATCACTTTTTTTTAATTTGCAAGCTTTTTTTTAATATTTTTTATTTTTTTTCTTTTAAAATCAATAGCTTAAATAAAAGCAAAAGACAATCTTCCAATCTCTTCAAGATCAGTTTTCTTTTTTGAAGAGGCAAATAAAAAAGGCCCCTTTTCAGGAGCCTTTTCTCTTTATACAACTATTTTAAGAGAAGACCCCCTGTTTTCGTTTGATCGCTACCTTTTTAATGATAATAGCAATCGCACCGCTCGCTTTCGCTACAGTGCTTTTAATTGCTTTTTTCATTAAGGTCACAGATAACATGGTTTCTTCTCTCTCATTCATTTTTTATTAAATATAGTATTACATATCTTTTATAACAAAACAAGCTTTTTTCTGCTTTTTTTACATTTTATATATCACTACTCAATATTTCAATTTTATCTTCTTCTTACTAATATCTCGTTTTTGTCATTTCCTCGGTTTTCAGCTTTTCCTGCCATGATGTTTTTTCTCTTTATCGTCGTCATTTCAAGATTCTCTAATCCAAAAAGAGAAGCAAATTTTTCATTCAATAAAGGGTGGTCATGATTACTGTATAAAAAAGAAACATTTTTTAGTTTATCTATCAAATGAAGCTGAGACTCTTTATTGAAACCACCTTTAGCATAGCTATTTTCATTTAATCCTTCATTTATATAAGGAGGATCTAAATAATAAAGACTATTTTTGCAGAAATCTATCTGCTCAAAACTCAGGTTAGTAAAATTCATATTAAAAGATTCAAAAACCTTTATCATATTTTCTATTTTCTTTTCTATAAATTCCTCTTTGATTTCTTTAGCTTCCCAGTTAAATGGAGTATTGTATTCTCCTTTTAAATTTTCCCGATACACTCCATTAAAACAATGGAACTGTAAAAAAAGTAATGTTGCTGATTTTGCAACATTCGATTCAGCTATAGCATTATATATTTCTCTGATATGCTTAAAATATTTATCTGCGGGAATCAATAATTTTTTGATTTTTTCTTTATCTTTCTTCTTATCAAGCAAATAAGTTTCTTCAGGAATACACTCTAAAAAACCTTGTTCTATATGTAACAATCGTTCAATAATATATTCTTTGTTTACTTTAAGATTTTTGTAGAATCCTATGATCGTTGGGTTAATGTCATTCAAGTGTATATTTTTAATATTGTGCTCAATTAATAAATCATACACACTCATAAAAGCACCAAGTCCTCCAGAAAAAGGCTCTGAATAAGTATTTATATGTGGATTAGATTGCAGAATAGCTGTAATTTCCTTTCTTAAGCTATCTCGCAACCAAGTTTTCCCACCAATATATTTGAAAACAGGTTTTACTAATTCATTTTCTTTCATCTTTTAAATTCTTCTTTTATTTGTAGGCTGTTCCCCAGATTCTGATAGTGAATCCAGTAATGTTTGTTTCTCCAAAAATGCAAGAAGTGTACTTTTTATCATACCCTCACTAACTTTCATCTGTTCAAAATCAGGAATAACTTTTTTAGCTATAGCAGCATACATTCTGGGAACAGGAGAAATATTACATTTTTTTTCCGTAGCATTTAATATACTAATAAAACCTTTATAATCTTCAATATTTTCTACAAAGTAATTGAAAACTTTTTCATTTACTAATAAATAACTCCCTTTTTGTTCGATACTGTCTACTATAACCGAAAAATTTTTAATATCCTTATAAAAAAAAGGTCTTGCTTCTGCTAATGCTTTTAAATTATTTTCGAGAAGACCTGATGAGCTTAAAAAAAACTTTGAAATTTGCTCATCACTAACATCTGAGGAATTTAAAACTTCATTTAATATTGTTGGGTATTTAGTCTTTCTTTTCGCAGACCATTGCAGCATTTTTTCCGCAAACACTATAGACATTTGCTTATCTTTTTTTAAATATGAATAATGGACAAAATCTTCATTTATTTCTTTTGAGATGAAAAGTGTTTCTACGGCTTTTATCGCTGACAGTTTTTCATCTTCTTTAACTTGGTCAATCAGGTAATCAACACAAGGAATCACAGAAACTCTATTTTTCCCAGATATTCTATATTCACCTATAGAATGAACTTGGTCTCTTTCGTAATTATTTATAGCATTCTCAATAAAATTACTGTTTGATAAATCTACCCCTAATTTATCCACTGTTGTTTTAAGATGTTCATATTGCTGACGACTATTTAAAGCTACAGAAAAAACAAAAGCTTCTTTCTCTTCTTTAGTCATAATATCCTGAATTTTATCTATCCAAATATAAGCTATAGAATGATTATTACTTCTTCTCAGATTAGCATATAAAACATTAAAAAAAGCGGCACGCTCTTTAGTATTTTCTTTTTCTTTAAGGTCTTCTTTTAATAATGCTGTAAAATCTTTAGAAAGGGCTTTTTCCAAAATTTCGATATCTGCATCATAAAATGCAAGAAACAATGGGCTGTATTCTGTTGTTTCCTTTCCATTATTTCTTGTTTCTTGTTTATAATTATATAATTTTTCCGAGTTAGCATTACGTTTCCAGAAACCTTCATTGTATCTAAATAAACTCATAACCGTTTAATTTCCTTTTTTATTGGTACATCTTTTTCTTTTTCAAGTGATGTATTTATTATATACTTTTCCATTCTGCTTATCAATTTTACATAAAATAGCTGAATATCAGATAATTCTTCACTGGATATATATCTTTTGGATAAACTATCAGTCTGTTCATTTTCATTAATGTAGTTTTTCTTTAATAAAAAACTAACTATTGTTTTATCAATTGAAAAAGGTGATGTAAATTTATAAGAATATGCACTAACAGAACTCAGTTTCCTTCCTATATCTTCACCAATTTTTTTAGCCACCAAAGCCACCAGCTTCAACTGTTCTTTTTCATTCATATTATCAAGAAAATGTTGAATAATCAGGGCTAAGCTTTTATTTTTTGGATATGAACTACAAATATAATCAGATTGTTTTCCTATAATTTTTTCAAATTCATCAATATTTTTAAAAAAATGTTTTGATTTTAAAGACATACAATGAAGGAAAGAGCATTTTTCTCCTAAATCATTAAATCTTTCATCTAACACAGATATAAAGTCGTCAAGACATAAAAAGTCAGACTTTATATATTTTTCAACAGATTCATCCATTATTACTTTTTTAAAAAGAATCAGGTTTAAAAATTTTACTCTTACAGTTTCATCATCTAAGAAATCAGGAAATTTTTCTTTTAAAGCTATAAAATCAAGTGTTTTAAAATCATATTTAGACATTGCTTTTAGAAACTTTGAATTATTTTCGGCATTTAAAAAGGTAGTCAGTAAAAAAAAATTATCTTTGAATGAAATTTTGCTGCTCTCTATCATTGATTTTTTCATCATAAACTGGAGTGGAGCAGATAGATTTCCATCACATAAACAATGCTGTTCAATAAAAAATTTAAGAATTTCTTTTCTGCCAGACAACATACCAGCTATAAGCATTATTTTCTTAGCATTATCAGAAAATCTTTCCATACCAATAGTGCAAACTAATTTTTTTACTCTTTTTAAACTCCCGCCTTTTATTATAAAATTAACGATTTTTTTCAGATCACTTTCATTAATTTGATATATTGATAATTCTTTTTTAAACGATAAAGAAGACTCATATTTTTTTAATTCTCTTCCTTTATAACTTAATAAATCTTCTATAATAGTCATAATTATATTCTTCTTTTTTTGGTAGGTGTGTCTATGGCACCCAAGTTTTTTGATAACAACCAGCTTTCAATTAAAGATTTCCTCTCTATGAGAGATGTTTCCTTTAATCTTTCCTTAAATAAATCATCCCCTGTATTTTCAAGAAAAAATTTATAGGTATCATGAGTCGCCATTTTATCTTCATATGATTCTTCTTCAGGCACCCATAAAGTCAAAAGATATTTGCCTATAACTATTTTTTTATATTCCAGTTTGCATTCATCTTTTTCATCAAGGAAACTTTCGATGAATTTGTAAGCACATTTAAAAGTTTTTACATCATTTACTATAAAATCAACCAACTGACCATAAAAATGGATATTATTTGCATTTTCAAAAAATGAAGGATTTATGGCCTTTAATAAACATAAATTATTCTTTTTATACAAAAATTCATAATTAAAAGAGTCTTCATCAATGAGTGATTGTTCTTTTATTAAAGGTATTAAATTACGGGCTTTTTTATTTGAGTGGAGCAGTAAAAATTGAATTTTCTCCGCGATCTGCTCTTTATAATCTCTTTTTATCTCATCATTTAAATAATAGATAAAGTCCCACGAATGAATATTTTCTATGATAAATTTTGCCACAAAATTTTTCATAGATGAAGACTTAATATTAAATTCTTCATTTAAAAGAAACAGTTGATCGTTATTTTTGCTATTAGCGATAATATAATCGAACATCTCTCTGGAGGATTGCTGTAAAGAATGACCAGATGAATTATTATCCACAACAACAGGAGTTGAATTTTTCATCAGATTAAAAATTGCACTCAAGTCAACATCTTCATTCATAGAACTTTCAATTATTTTATAAGCTTTAAGGTTTTTAGCAAAAAAAGCAGAAGAGCAAAGCTTATTTTTTATATTTTCAGGAATCCCTATTTGATTAATCAATAGATAAAACAATTTCATATTTTGGGCAGGATAAATTAAGCTATCGAGTAATTCATGATAAGACTCTTGACCAGCATCGGTTTCAAAAGATAAACTGAATAAATCTTTATATTTTTTAAGAATAGCCGCAGTTTTCGAAAAATCATAGGTTTTTAATACAGTGCAAAAAAATTCACTTGGAACTTTTTCTTTATTAGATGTATAAGCATTCACCAATTTTAATTTGGAAAACATATTTTCATCAGAAAGAAAAAGGAACTTCATAAAATCATTAAACATTTTTTCCATTATTTAACACCAATTTTTAACTTAATAATGTGTTTATTATACCTTTTTTTTAATCAAATACAAAAATTTTTCTTGTTAAAAAATAAGTTTAATTTATTTTAAAGATATGATAGTATACAAAAAAATAAAAGGAAAACTGAATGAAACATACTATTTATACTCACAGTAACATTTTCCACATTGATGAGCTAATGGCTATAGCCTTATTAAAACGTTTCTCATTCAAGAAAAATGATGAAGTAGAAATCATAAGAACTCGTGAGCAGACTATTTTGAATGAGGTTAAACAAAATAAAGATATCTGGGTTATTGATGTAGGCTTTGAATATAATGTAGATATGTTAAATTTTGATCATCATCAGTCAGAAGAACTCACCTGGAATGATAAAGAAAAAACTCCTTTTTCTTCATGTGGCCTTATCTGGAAGTGGTTAAAAGATAATAAAAAAATCCATTATAATGAAGATTATATTAATGAAATCGAAGAAAATATTATTAAACTTGTTGATATGCAAGATAATGGTATAAAAATATGGAAAGAGAGTCAGCCTTTTTTCTATTATAACAGAAAAAATCCACTTACTGATGATGTGCAGTTTGAAAAAGCTTTATCAGCTATTGGTGAATTTCTGGATAATTTGCTTTTTGAAATAAAGAGCAATATGGGAGCTAAGAAAGCTGTTAAAATTTCTGTTAAACAAAGCAAAAACAAAAAAGAGGTGGTTTTCTTTAAAGGAAATTTTAACAATGGAGCTTATTTTGCTCAATTTATGACAGATAAAAAATTTGTGTGCTACCCAAGAAACAAAGGACACTGGATAATTCAGGCTATCCCTGATAATCCTGAAAACCCTTATTCTCACAGAGCTTTATTTCCTGAATTATGGAGGGGTAAAGAAAATGAGGAACTTCATAAAATATCTGGGCTTGAAAATCTTGTTTTTTGTCATAACAATGGTTTTCTTTTAGTATTTAAAGGAGAACAGGAATTTGCTCTCGACATCCTTAACAAAATAAATCTTGATTAAGTATAAAAAAGACGATATGATGATGGTTCTAAAAAGGAGAAATAATATGTTTATGATTATTAAAAATGAACGATGGCAAACTAAATAAAATATTCACTTTATTTTATCTACTTTACATTGTACTTTTTTAATAAGGAAAACATTATGAAACAAATTTCTTCTATACCTAATAGTCTTACTGGTGATAGACCAACAGGTCCTCTTCATATTGGTCACTATGTAGGCAGCATTCAAAAAAGACTTGATATTCAAAACACCCATAACTCTTTTATTATGATAGCAGATGCACAGGCATATACTGATCATATCAAAAACAGGGAAAAGGTTCAAAAATCTGTTCTTCAGCTTATGGAAGACTATCTCTCAGTTGGTCTGTGTCCCGATAAAAACATTTTCTTTTTACAATCTGCTGTTCCTGAGATTCAGGAACTTTCCTTTTATCTTTCCAATCTCGTAACAGTTTCAAGAATAGAAAGAATCCCTACAATTAAAAAAGAAATTTTTCAAAAGTTTGGCGAAGGAGAAAAGTCAGGGCAAATTCCAAGAAATATCCCATTTGGTTTTCTTAATTATCCTGTAAGTCAAAGTGCTGACATTTTGGCTTTTAATACAGATATTGTTCCTGTTGGGCTGGATCAGCTTCCTATCATTGAACTGACAAACGAAATCGTACACAGCTTCAACAGTTTGGTTAATCAAGCTGTTTTTAAACCATGCACTCCTGTTTGTGACAGAGATAAAGGCACATTAGAAGGGATTGATGGTAAACATAAAATGAGCAAAACATTGGGTAACACAATTAATCTTAATGCTACTAATAAAGAAATCGCAGGACAGGTTAAAAAGATGTTTACTGACCCTAACCATCTGAAAATTGAAGATCCGGGAGAAATTCAAGGCAATATGGTATTTACCTACCTTGATTATTTTTATCAAGACAAAGAAGCATTAGAAGATTTAAAATCTCGATACAGAAAAGGTGGAGTCGGAGATGGACACACTAAAAAGCTTTTAACAGATACCCTTATTGAGTTTTTTGAGCCAATCCAAAACAAAAGACAAAACATAAATAAAGAAGAACTGGTTGAGATTTTAAAAAGAGATACTTATCTTGCAAGAGAAACAGCACAAAGAACCGTGGATAAAGTTAAACAAGCATTAGGCCTTAATTTATTTTAAGTTTTTATTATAAAATAAAAAGGCACTCTTAAAAAAAGTGCCTTTTCAAAGCCCTCATATATTCAACCAATTCCTATGAAATGTGCTGCTTGCTTCCGCACCTGACACTTTGTTTCATTATCTTTGAAGAAGATATGAGAGCTTGAAATAAATATACTTATTATTATTTAAAAAATCAAGTTTTTTAACCTTAAGTCAAATTGATTCCTTTATTTATCCATAATTTATTTTAATTCTTACTCTTTTAATGTATACTGGCTGTAACTAACACTCAAGGATTTTACTATGCATTACACTTTTGCTAATTATATGCACAATGATATTTTAAAATATAACTTTCATAATTCAGAATGGATGTCTGCCCTGTATATGACTTATGATAATATTATTAACATGAGTCATCAGGAACAAATAAAAAATATTTCACTCTCTCCAGATATATTATTTTCATCTTCAGTGAAAAAGATATCTGATATGTCCAGTAATTATAGTGTAAAAATGCATGAACAACCCCACTTCCTTGATTTTTTAAAAGCCAACTTATTACATGAAATGTATATTTCTACGAATAATCATGAAATTAAGCAGGCTATTATTCATCAACGCTATGATGCTGTAATCTTCTCACTTTTTTTACACGACAAAATAGAAATGGATGAATCCTTATTCAACCTGGTGCAGAAAAGAAACTTTTTCCTGCTCAATTTATTGATGTATGAAAAAGGAAATGATGATAAATCTTATTATAAAATTAACCAGTATCTGGAATATTATAAAGAAGATGATTTCTTAAACTATTTTCTTTATAACTGTGAACAATTAAATAATGTCGATTTTACAAACACCTGTGATATCAGTAGTTTCTTTGAAAAATGTCAACATTATCATTTTGGAACAGAACTACCGGATAAACGAAACAATCTACAAAGACTGATGAGTTCAAGAAAATCCAGAATTGTCACAAAAGTAAAACTTTTAGATTATTTGAAACATGAAAAAGAATTTGGTCGTAAATATCAGAACATCGACTTTAAAAAAATTTCATTTGCTGAAAATTTGCACCATAGGATACAAAGTTCCATTTTTGTAAGTGAAATGAATAAATTATCCAAAGAGATGGATGGTTTATTTACAAAAAAACAAAAGAATGTTTTTTTCAAGAACCCTTCTCTCTATTCTTATCTTTTTTCTTTATATACTGACGAAACAAAAAAACAAAAGAATAAAATTGATAAAGTTTTAAGAATATTTTCTGTTTTTCCAGAACTTAATAATGAATACCTTCAGCATTACTGTGAAGATAAGATAAAACAATTGTATGAGAAAAATGCTCATCAAGTCACTTTAATTCGTAAATTGTTTGAAAATATCAACCTTGATCAATTAGATGACCAATATAAAGTAGAACTGGTAAAACAAAGCTTTAAAAGTAATAATGCAGGATTGCTCAAATTAACTAATCAAAAAATACCTTTTGTTAAATATGCATCTTCTGATATTTTAAATGAAAAGTTTTTTGAAGGTAATTATATCCTGAATAATACCTGGGATTTTCTCCTTAAAGAAGAAAATTTTAAAATCTTTAATCATTTATTCATTAATGAAAGTAACAAGAATAAAAACAAAGAAGATATTCTTTTAGAAAGAGTTGTGGATAACAAAAACGAAAACATTGATTTCTTGTTTATGCTTAATAATAATAATGCAGAATGGTTTAGATCAAATAAAGATAAAATAATAACTAAAATAGATGTTTTATTTAAAGAAACATCTACAAATAGGTACAGTAAACTTTTCCATAAACATAAAGGGTTTTATTTCCTTAATAATGAACAGATAAACCCATTATGGTCAGATATCAATCTCTTAACAGAAGAAAAATGTATAGCCTTACTGAACTCTAATTTCGATGAACAAAATATAGAGTTGCTTTATATATTTAACCCTTCTTTTTTTGAAAGAGATAATATTTTACTTTTCACTAACAGTAAATTTGCATCGAAAAATTTTTTAGCATTAAATAAAATGATTCTTTTATATTGTAAAAAAACATTGGATTCTACTGTTCTTGCGAAGTTTATTGATTTGATAAACGATTATAATGGTAATAATGCCTATTCAGAATTATTTGCAATATCAAAATTATGGTTGCGGGAAATAAGCAGAATGAGACCAGATGACAACGAAATATTGCAAAATGAAATTGCTAATCTTGAAGATAAAAATAAATTAAATTCACCACATCTCATAGCCAGAATGCAGGAATTGAAAGATTATCGTTTCAAAATTTTTATTCATTTTGAAAAAATCCTATTGAATCCTGCAATTGAAAGAGAAAATACTCTAATTAAGAGAAAAAGAATGTGATATGTAATAAAAAAGAGGGATAGCCCCTCTTTTTTTATTTAAGATTTTGATTATTTTTTTCAGACCGCTGGCGGCCCACCTCTGCCACCACGACCGAATATCAAGCCTAAAACAAATAGTATTATGAAAACAATAAATACCATCTTAGCTGCCCAAGCTGCTGTTCCAGCCAAACCACCAAAACCTAAAACTGCCGCTATTAACGCTATTACTAAAAATATTATAGCCCATCTTAGCATAAGAACCTCCAATTGTTATTTTTGTTAATCTAGAAACACAATAACAAATAATAATAACAAATCAAACAAATTGAGAGGCTTCCATAAAAATTGCGTATTCTTTAGTATTTAGATAATGAAATAATATAATTGGAAATGCTCTCAATTTCTTCATCACTCATTTGTTCTATTGTATCTTCTATAGGACGACCACTATGAAGAACTTTAGCATTACTACATTTTTCTACGATTACAGTTGTCTTTTGCTCTCTCACCATATCTGAAACTTTTAATTTTTTGCTTTTAAAATCACTAAGTTCTTTTGCGCTTCTTATTAACGCATTTTTTTTGTCCAGAAGAGCTTTTTGACCCAATTCTATAAAGGTAAAAGCCTTTTTTATTTTTTCCTGAAGATAAGCATCATTAATTTCTAAATTCACATCTTTATGATAGTCAGTTATACTAATTTGAGGTTCTTTATTCAAATCTTTCATCTTTACTCTCCTGCATTATATTTAAAAATATATAAATTATTTTAAAGCAACATTTTATGCTGTGATATTAACATATAAGACTATTCAAAAACAATATATTATAATTTTAAGGGCATAAAAACAGATATAATACTTTTAAAGTGTATTAATGTAACATAAAAAAACTGGATTCTATGCAGGACTATTATTTTATGTTACAAAGCCTAAACTGAAGGATATTTTCCAGCATAAAATAATCGTAACTAATTGTTTTATTTATTTAAAAAACCAGATTATTATTCTATTAAAGAGTAAAATTTGTATTATAATTTGAATGTTATTTATTATATAAGATTTTAATGTTACCTTAACTCAAATTATACTCAATTATTAACTGATTTTAGCATTTTGTGCGGGGTATTGACTTATTTTTTTATTTCTGGGCTATTCCTGATTACTTTTTAAATTTAAAAGCTGGTATCCCCAGCGAGATTCGAACTCGCATCTGTAAATTGAAAGTCTACATGTCCTGACCATTAGACGATAGGGATCTTTGGTACTCTTAATGGGATTCGAACCCATGTTTTCAGATTGAAAGTCTGACGACCTGACCAACTAGTCGATAAGAGCATTATTTTGGTATCCCCAACGGGATTTGAACCCGTATTTTCAGATTGAGAGTCTGATGACCTAACCATTAGTCGATAGAGATATTTGGTGCTCTTAATGGGACTCGAACCCATGTTTTCAGATTGAAAGTCTGACGACCTGACCAACTAGTCGATAAGAGCATTATTTTGGTATCCCCAGCGAGATTCGAACTCGCATCTGTAAATTGAAAGTCTACATGTCCTGACCGTTAGACGATAGGGATATTGGCACTTCCAACGGGATTTGAACCCGTATTTCCAGTGTGAAAGACTGGCGACCTAACCATTAGTCGATAGAAGTATTCTGGTACTCTTAACGGGATTCGAACCCGTGTTTTCAGATTGAAAGTCTGACGACCTGACCAGCTAGTCGATAAGAGCAATTTAAAGCACTCCCAACGAGATTCGAACTCGTGTTTAGACCGTGAAAGGGTCGTGTCCTGACCGCTAGACGATGGGAGTATATTTTAATTGTTCTGTATAGAAATATATTTCAGATACAGGAACACAAATAACAATAGCTTTGATATTTTATGTCCCTGGTAGTTGGAAGGCACTACTTTGAGTTAATAGCTAATTAACACTCAGGGACTTAACGTTCTTCACACTCTCGCATTTTTCTTACCTCGTTAAGTTTAAATTACAATCTGGCACACCTGGAGGGATTCGAACCCCCAACCCCTTAGTCCGTAGCTAAGTGCTCTATCCAGTTGAGCTACAGGTGCATTTTATTTTTCTCACTGCTTCACTATATTTATATACTATCACTCTATTTTTTATATTGCAAGCTTTTTTTCAACTTTTTTTAATTTTTTTCTTTATAAAACAATCACTTATATTAAAAACGAGTTGACCTCTACCTCATAGGCAATAAAATAAAAGCAAAAAAAAAGACTCCACAGGGGAGTCTTCTTATTAACCTGAAAATAAAACTACAGGCGAGGCTCCCCGGAACGTTCCCGACGTTCTTCAGTGCGCTCTTCACGAACAACAGAAATAGCAAATGCAACTAACAAGTTAGCTGTATTTGTTACATTCTGAGAATTCAAATTTGTGTTCATGATTATACCCTGTTTAAAATTGTTATATACATAATAAGGAATGATAATAAAGAAGTCAATTATTATTTATAACCTTCAGGCACTTTTATATCACCTTTAAATACACTTTGTTTAATTTGTTTTTGTTTAACAGAAACAAGATTATGGATATAAACTTCATAATCCATTTTCCTGAAATTACTATAGTCTTTTACATCCACACATTCATTTACTGTTCCTTTATACTTTTCTGTAAATTTAACAGGATCTTTTACATAAAATAAATCTGATAATAATGATTCTTCCTTATTAAAAGTAACATTAATTTTATAATCATCAACGCAAGGCTCAGAAGTTTCACTACCACCACTACTTGCTCCTATTAAAGAAGCTGTTTTTTCTGGCATTTTTACAGGAGGTATTTCTGGAGCATCATAAGCACGATCTATATCATTTTCCAAAGTTTGCTTTATTTCAGCATAATTTAACAACATTGGATATTCTTGTTTTTTATCATTATGAGACATATAAACCATATGCATATACAGATCGTTATTTTCATAACTGTAGTAATAATCAAAAAAATTCTTATCAATTTTTTTGAGTTGATTTAAATTGGTTTCTCTTTTACTCATATCTGACAAAACTTCTTCTGCACTTCTTTCTTTTACTAATTTTTTTATATAATCATTTGTTCCAGCCTGTTTTTGAGACTGTTGCTCTTTTTTAACTTCAGGAGATGTTGCATTATCACAACCTGCAAGAAGAGACAGACAAATCATACTTAACATTATTTTTTTCATTTTTTGCCTCATTTATAATATCATTCTTACCAAATTATTATATTATTTTTTTCTGTCAACTTTGCAAATTATCTTTCTCTTTTTTTAAATTATTATATAATAAAAAATAACAAGGAGTAATTATGGATAGCAATTTTTTAAAACAACTATGTAATGAATATAAAGATCTTAGCGGGTTTATATCATTTACTAATATTAATGATGTTGATCTTTTTTATAAAGAGGGGCTTTTCGACCTTCCAAGTCTTTTATTGCTCAACACCATCGATAATGAGTATTTTAAATTACAGGATTATTATTCAAATGACCTGTTTTCTCAAAAAAACAGCTTAGGTATTCCTTATGATGTTTTTTATTCGCTTTGCTCTATCGGTCATTCTTCCAGATATGTTGTTTCTAATCTCAAAAGTATGGATGCTCGACTTACCGAGGAATTATTAAGTAATGTAGAAGAAGGCACTTCTTTTATTTTATTCACAAAGCAAAGAGAATATTTCCAATCAATTTATCCCGATCTGGAAAAAATTGATTCTATATACGATAAAAAATACTCTGTTTATTTAAAAACAAATGCTTTCCTTTATGTTTATCAAAACGACACAGATGATTTTTCATCAGATGAAAAAAAATTATATATCGAAGCCTACCTCCATGATCTTAAAAAGATATTATGCACTGCAAATTCTAAAGAAAAACTCGATAATAAAAGCATTAAAAATCTTAAATATGCTATAAAAAGAATTTTTGAAGAATTCAACCAAAATGAACTTACGGATCAGGCTAAAAAAGATAATATCTTTATTCTTCTTTATTATAATCATTTTTTACCGTCATCGGGCATTCAACACAAAATAAAAGAAATTTTAGGAACAGCACAGGATATTGATTTTGCATATAACGATCATGAAAAAATTTTATTAAAAAAAATAAAAGAAAAGAACCCTGAGATTTATTCAATGATTTATTCAATTTTAGAAAGAAATTATTTAACGAACAATTTGAGTTCTTCTCTTGATAATGCTAATCTATACAATAAGAAAAGACTTTAAAGAGGATTGATATGAAAACGACAAGAGTATATTCTGATCTTCATCAGGAATTCAAAGAAGAATCTTTTTTCGCAATAGCTGAATCAGGGGATGAACAAAAACAAAACCTTGTATTAGCAGGAGACATTTATCATTTATCTCATCTGCACAAAAAAGAAAAAGGTGTTTTTTACGATAATTTTTATAGCAATCTATCCTCAAGGTTTAATAAGGTTATTATTGTTTTTGGTAATCATGATTTTTATGGGAGCAAACTGGCAGAAAGCTATATCCTTAAATTTCATGAATATCTCAAAAAATATGATAATGTATTTCTTTTAAGCCGATTCACACCTTCTGTAGAAGACGAAGATACTGTATTTATAGGTGCACCTCTGTGGACTGATTTTGGTGGAAAAAATCCAGCTTTGATTCCACATAGAAAATATGATACAGAAACAAATGATTTTAAATATATAACCTATATTTCAAAACAAGGTTATACGAAATACAAACCCCTGTTCTGGATTAATGAATTTACACAAGATTTCAATTGGATTAAAAAAGAAACAGAAAAATTTAAGGACAAAAATATATTTATGGTAACTCACTTTGCACCTTCTTCTTTATCTTATGATTACGAAGATCCTAAGGGTGAAGGTATTATTTACTATAAATCAAATTTAGATGACTTCATTCTCAACAATCCACATATCAAATATTGGGTTCATGGACATATTCACACACCTAATGATTTATTTTTAGGTAACACTCATATCTACTCGAACCCTATTGGATATGAGAAAAAATTTGATGATAACCCTGAATATAGTTTTGTTCATAAAGCATCAACACCCAGAATGAAACTTTAAATAAAAAACAGGCTGAAAAGCCTGTTTTCATATCAAATTCTTTTTTTCTTTACTTCTGCTAAACTCATACTTCCCATTTGATTTCTTATTATATATTTCTCAAAAATAGAATGAATTTCAGAGCTATCCCCTTTAATTCTACACTTAAGTTCAGTTATTTCATGAACCACTATATTATCTGGAATTTTCATTATATCAAATAAAGCATGTGTGTTTTCACTATAACGATCTGTTGTATGCATAATCAGGTTGTAATAAAGATAATATAAACCTTCTCTTAAGACATCCCTTTCTGCGATATAATCTTTGAAATCATACGGTATTTTAAATAAGTTTTCAAACTTATGTCTATACATCATATTTTTACGCGAGACACTATCATCATTCATTATTAAATAATAATGTTTAGATACATTCATTAGCATGGAAAAGATTAATTCGAAATCCTCATTTTGTATAATATCCTTCGCCATTGAATTATAGTTATAGTGATAGCGAGAATATTCGTGTGTATTTTGAGATTTGTACATTAAACCTAAACACAAACCTGTAATATCGAGTTCAAAAAAAGAAAGAATATAACTCAGTTTAACCCCTTTATCCACATTCTCACTTTCAAGATTTTTTTTCAGAACACTACTCATGTTGGTTATTAATACATGAAAATCTTTCGGATTTTTTATAGAGTTGTAAATATGCTCCTCAAAGCCTTTCATATATGAATGTTTAAATAATAAATAATGTGCAGACCATTCATTTTTACAATCCAGGTACGAAATTTCTTGTTTCTCTTCTATCCTTTTTATAATGTAATTGGATTTTGAACTGTCCAGTCTGAATGCATTATGCGAATCCTGATTTTTGTTTTGTGAGAGCTTAGCATTGATATAATTGGATAATATATTTTCGCCGTTATAGTTTATATCTGATAGCTTTTTATTTTTAATAAATTTTTTAAATAAGCTTAATTTTCTACTATATGAAAAAGCAAAAACTAACAAAGCATTTTGCTCCGCCTCTTTTTTTTCCTCTGTAAATTTTTTATTCAGATCTTTATATATTTTTTCACAAGCGACGGCTTTTAATAAAGAAATATAATGATATATTGTTTTATTATCTTTATCTTGTGCAAGACAATCTACCCAATTATGCTCCAGTAACCAATTTACAGTTTTTTCATCCTGGGCATACTTTATAAAATGAAAATCATTTAAAAATTTGCATTTTATTTGAGATTTTTCTAACAGATTAAGTGTATTTAATGCTTTTTTGTCGGACATGATTAATTCAGCAAGAGAATGATTATTTATAACGGTTAATAGCTCTTCTTGTAAATCTACGTTCATATAAGGCTGTAAGAATGAATTAATTTTGGGACTATTTAATGATAATAAAAGAGATAATAAAGTTAAACCTGAAGTGTTCTTTGCCGATAACAGGGAAGGATATAAAGTATTAATATTGTCCTCTATATATCTTATAAAAATAGAAGGCAAAGACTTCTTTTGTGCGAAATAAGATGTCATAACAATAAGCAACAGGTTTTCTTTTTTGATTAATGAGTTTATACCTAACTCATTTTCTTTCATGAATTGCAAAACAAGAGTGTCATCTTGCAACACTCCTGCTTGACTTAATAAAGAATATACAAATTTTTCACTTAACATTCCATACCCTCATATAAAGAAACAAATCTTATTGTTTCTTATTTAAGATAAGGTTGTCAAAAATATTACGAAATAATTAAATCTAACTCTCCATCCAGGATTTTTTCCACTTGTCTTACTTCATTTCCTGTATATTCATCTTTTATAAACCCTTGATCTAACTTATAATTTCTTCTCCTTTCACCAAAACCAATGGAGCCTTCATTTTTCCATTGACTTTTTTGAGCAGCCTTTTTAATTTCAAGCGAGAAATTATAAATTTTTGTTAACAATCTCTCCCATGCGATATCTCTGTTTTGATGCTGTGATCGCTCTGACACAGCTTCTGAAACTATACCTGTAGGTTTATGAACCAGTCTGACTCCGGTTTCAACCTTATTCCTGTGTTGACCACCAGCTCCACTTCCTTTAAAAAAAGACATTTCAACATCCAATTCATTAATTTTAACAACTTCAGGATTAATAACTTCTTCTACTTTTACACCAACAAAAGATGTATGTAATTTGCGACCTTTAGAAAAAGGAGAGCTTCGGGTGAATCTGTGGTTTCCTGATTCATTTATTAGTTTATCTACTCCTTTTCCTTTTATTTTGAATAGAGCAGAACGAACACCACAGTCTGTGGCTTCTACATTTATTTCTGTTACTTCCCAGTTATTTTTTAAAGCATATCTCAAATACATACGTTGAATTATTTCAGCACAGGATTGTGACTCTTTACCACCTTCTCCTGATTGTATTTCCAGATATATAGATTTTTTTTGTGAGGTTTTTAAAGCTGAGGGATATTGACGGTCAAAGAGACTCCTGACCACTTACTGAAATGTTGAAACCATAATTATTCTGTGATATATCTTTTAATTTATTGTTTTTAATTGACTTTTTCATTTTACACCTCATATTTTTTTGTTATTATAATTAAAGAACAGTATTTTTGTTCATATTTATCTTAATATAACAATATCATTTATGTCAATAAAAAAAATGAATTATACATTTAAAAAAATATTTTATTTTTAGTATAACGGTGTGTTAGATTGTTTAAATGTAATATAAATGTAGTATTTTTATGGGGGATACAAAATGGAGACTCTTACAAAATCTCAAAACACAGCCATTGAAATGGAATTTTTGGAACAATACCAAGATCCAGATACTGTTTTCATACAAAAAATTAAAGAGGCAGTATTATCTGATGATTCTAAAAAATTTATTAACATGTATCGTAATCACTCGTTAAAAATACGTAAAATTTTTAATGATAAACTCGAAAAAAACCTTATTATTCTTGGTAAACTTAAAATTGTTAATGCTTTAGTAAAAATTAACTCTTTTAAACTTGACCAGCCTTTGTCAGTATATGCATCGATGATAATTAAAGTCAGAGGAAAAAATAATGATATGCTTTACTTCAAAAGTAAATTTGAAGCTCAGCTCAATACTTTAAAGCTTCTGTTTAAAAGTGGTTTTTATATGTTTGATGGGAAATACGACTGGCATCTATTTTTCCTTAACCAGAATCATAATTTATATGCTTATAATCGTAACAAGCATCTTGATTATATTTTTAATGAATTAAAGGTTCCATTTGAGAGGGATTTAATTAACAACTATAGCCCTATAAGTTTGGCTATTCAATATAAATCGAAAAGCAACCTAAATGTCCTTAAAAAAATGATAGATTTAGGTGCAGATATAAACAAATGCAATTTACATTCAGAGCATTTCGATTTTCCACTTAAAACAGCAGTCGAACATGATAATATGGAAGCTTTAAAGCTCCTTATCGATAATGGGGCATTTATAAATGATGGGCATTTACCTCTTATCGAATTAGCTGTAGAAAATCATAATATAGCTATGGTTAAAGTATTGATAAATAAATTACCTGAATTTGATGTTAACAAAACAGATTGTTTGCATATAGCTTGCATTTATCAATATCATGATATGATAAAATATTTACTTTCTATTAATGCTGATCCGAATAAATGTTCTTCAGAAGGTGGTGAATTACCTCTTGAAATCTCATTAGCTTATCATGATTTTAAAACATGTGATATGTTAATAGCAGCGGGAGCTAATGCTAATTATAAAAACAATCATGGGTATCAGATTGTAGAACTGGTTGTTAAAAATGATGATCTGGAATCATTAAAATATCTTCAGAGGATTCAACCTGTTAATTTCAACCACAGAAACGACCCATTGTTTCTTACTGCTATACAGAAATCATCAGTAGAAATGGTCACTTGGATGGTTGATAATGGAGCTGATGTTAATAAAACTTATCTTATGAACAGAATTTCCCCTTTAAGTATTGCTCTTGAGAAAAATAGATTTGAAATTGTCCAGCTTTTGATAAAAAAAGGGGCTAAAATAAATATCACATCCGCATACAGACCTTTCCTAGCTGCTTTTATGTATGCTGACATTGCTATTATAAATCACCTTTTGAATTTTGAAAAAATAGACAGATTTTCTGACCTTTTTCAGGCTATACCATTAAGAAAGAAAAATCATATTGATGCATATGAAATTTTATTTGCTCAAGGTGCTAATGTAAACGAATGTGGACTCAATGGTGAATTCCCACTAGATGCAGCAGTCAGTTCTCAAAGAAGTCATTTGGTTCCTTATCTTATTGCAAGAGGGGCTGATATTCATGTAAAAAACAGAGACGGTAAATCAGTTTTTGATCATAGTATAGAAAGAGGGCATGTTAATTTCTTCAATGACATAAGACACATTATTAATGAATATAAAGTAGGCAAAGATAGTAATGATAAAAATAACTTAATTTATTATATCTCTCCTCCTTTTATTATCAAGTAATTACTCACTCATAAAACACCTTAGTTCAAGGTGTTTTATTTAATCGTTCTTTATTGACTTCTTTTAATTTATCTTTAATTTAAAAGTATAAATTAAAAGGAGATTTGTATGAAAACTTATAAAATAGATTTTGATTTGTTAAATAAAGAAGTTTATTTGAACTACAATCAAACAAGAACAATTGCCTCAAGTATTACTTTTACTGCTGATAAAGTTAGTTCTTATGCTTTCTATCCAGCTCGCCCCAGCACCGCAGATTCTGAAGATAATATTGTTTTTGACTACTACACAATGGAATGGTTTTCTTCAGAAGATCATTATATTTTTATTCAAAGACATTCTTTAACTGATAGCGACAATAAAGTAATTGAAAAAGATATCCTTTTGAATATTTCTGTTTTTTCTAAAGGATTTATGGATAATCAAGTTACATTCCAGGATCTTTACTCTATCTTTTTGGACAATACAGAACGTAATGACATGGCTGTCAGAGAAGGGTTCCTCGCTGGTATTATTGATATGTGTGCAAAAAGAAAAATAGAAACTTCTTTATATTTAAGATAGTAATTTTCTTTTCTTTCATCAATATATGTTTAAAAATCTTATATAAAATAAAAGAACCATTCCTGGTTCTTTTTATTCTTTCAAAATAAAATTATATATTTTTCGTATAACCTTCCATAAACCCTGACATAATAATTGATTTTTTAGCATCATCATTGTTCAGATATTTAATCATACTTTTTGTCGTCAATTCACTGATTTGTTTTTCCGATACTGGAGGTTTGCTCTTATCCGCCGTTAATGATAAATTGATAAAAACCAAGAGGAAAACTTTTTGGTTAAAATTTAAAGTATTCACAGCAGCATCATAGCAATTTTTATTACCATAGCAATTATAACTTATTTGCACTCCTTTTTTTAAAGTATTGTTAGCTGTATCCTTAGAAAACAGCTCTTCCATTTTGATAGGTTGATTTTTTTCTTTATTATTTACTTGAGGCAATTGCGAACCATTTGTTAAATCAATTTTATTAACCATTCTTTCAGGGCGACTTTTATTAATATAAGTATTATATGTTTTTTTAGCAGCAATATTCCCTTCATTATACCCATAAATATAATATTTATTAAGATGATCTAATACATCCCCTACACCTAAGCTTTCAGGAGAGAGTGAATCGACAACTCCTAAAGTATTAAACTTATCTTTTATTTTCTTAAAATTCTCGGGGTTATCTATCTTCGTCTTTTCAGCTAAAGATTGCTCATAAGCCATATCATAATTTAAATTATTTAAGGGGGTATACCAAACACTAGACTCAGACATATTCATATCTTTTACATAATCATAAAGATGAGCTTCAAGAGAGGTTTTAAAATCAGGATTATTCAATAAATCCTCAAATGTTTTACCTTTAGCCAATGGATTAGAGGCTTTTACACTTATTTTGGTATAGTCATTTTTCTCTCTTTCTATTTTTTCAGCATTGTTTACAAGCACTTTTAAAGAAAGCAAAAGCAACACTGGCATTATAATAAAAAGAAAAATGAATTTGATTTTTTTTGAGTTCATGATTATTCCATGTGATAAAAATAAAATTTAGTATAGACCTTTTTAATTTTTTAATCAATATTTATCAACTTTTTAACTCATTTTTTAGAAGAAAATAGAGGCTAAAATCGAGTTTTAAGTTCACCTTTTATCGGAAAAACCCATATTACAGGGCTTTTTCAATTAAAAAAATTAGGCACACCCTCTTTTTTGGTGTAAAAATATAAAGCGGGATTTCCCGTTTTAATTTTAATTTTTTACACCAAAAGGAAGTGAGACATCGAATGAAGAGTATAAAGTTTCTTGTTATATCTTTATTTCTTGCCTCTTCTGGAACCCAAGCTCAAGGTTTATTGATTAATAAAGAAGAAAGTAAAGAGAATCATTCGATAATATCGACAAAAAACAATAAGAATTTAATAGATATTATGAATAACTCTCTAAAAGGTTCGGAAGATAAAAAGAAGTTCAACACAAGACAAAGTTTGTTTACATTAGACACTAAATTAGATCAGGTCAGTATTAATTACAACATTAAAGAATACCCCTTATTGAAAAACCCATCTTTTATAAACGAAGCTCCATTACCCACTAAAAAAGACATGATGAATGTTAAAAATGAAACTAATCATAAATCGTTGGTTAAATTTATTGCATCAAGTTATAAAGTTCCGAACAAAACAGCAGAAAAAATAGTAAGTTCAGCTTTTAAGGTGAGTAAAAACTATAAGATAGATCCTGTTATTTTACTGAGTATAACAGCCGTTGAATCACGATTTGATCCTAAAGCAAAAAATGGTTCAGGAGCAATAGGTTTAGTCCAGGCTATGCCATCAGCGCATCCAGAAAAGATAAAAGATATCAAAAAACAAGGTAAATCAGTTTATGATATTGAAAGTAATCTTGCACTGGGAGCACAAATATACAGTGAATATCTTCAAAAAAGCAATGGTAATGTTTCTTTAGCTCTACAGAGATATAATGGCTCTGTTAAGGATTCAAAAAAGAGATATTCTCGTAAGGTTTTAAAAGTGATGAAACCCCTACAGGTTGCTTACAACCACTAAATTATAAAAGAGTCTCTGACTCTTTTATTTTTATAGCCAGTTTTCACTTTTTATATTATAATTGACTAAACTACTTTTAAGAGATTATTAAACCATGAGTTTTTATAACGAAGATCCAATAATAAAATCTAACAATGAAACTTTCTATTCTTTGTTAAAGTCTTTAAAGAAAAAACAATCTGTAGAAAGTGTTCTTGATTATTTAGAATCTATTGATAACAAAATCGATTTAAATTATGATTTTAGTAATAAAAGCACTTATGCTACTAAAATACTTAAAAACTTAAAAACAAGACCCGAACATCTAAAAGCATTAATACTTTACTCATTGAAAAAAAACATTAAAAATCCTTTTTCCGAAAGTATTTTATATATGAGTTTTCCCAGAGAACTTGAAAACATCAATGATATGATTCAATTCGCTTTTAACACTCCTGAGTGCTATGCCTTAACAAAGGATAATTATGATTTTTGGGGTAATTATATTATCGATAATTTTGAAATTCAAAGCGAATTTAATACAACTATTTTAAAACATTTTCAAAACAGAAATACAAAAAATAGTGATCAACAAAATTCTATAAACCATGATTTTTATCAAGGTTCAAACTTTTCAGCATATCGTATTCTAAATAAAATGACAGAGCTTTACGGCAGTGATAAATACAAAGAACTTCTTGATTTCTTAAAAATTCAGAATTTTGATTTTTCACTTACCCGCATTATTTCACAATCTCGATATTTAAAAAATATAACTCCAAGATTTATTAATTTCCATAAACCATCAATCTTATATGATAAAACCCCTCAAGAAGTTATAACAGATTATCTTTCGTTTCTTAAAATCGAAGCTTTTCCTGAATATTATCAAAAATTAATTTTTAAAGAAGTTATTTCAGACCGTCATCATTATATTAAAGCTGACACCTTTTTCTTCAATGCTTTTTTCAATAAAAATGAAAAGCTCACATTTCCTTATCAATCATACGATACTGAAATGGATAAACTTTATTCTAACTTTTTCAATTGTATTGTAGACAACAATATATCTCCTGCAATTTTTGACACTGTTTGTATTGAAGAAAAAGAAAAAATCCAATCTTTTGCATATGGTTCTACTGAAGAGCAAATCAAAATTCATGAAAATAAGCTTTTGGAAAAAATTATTCTTAAATTTTTTGATAATAATGAGGGTTATTACAATCATAGTATGCATGAAAAAGTGGGCAATTTCATTGTTGACCAGATATCCAATTTTGGGAGTCAGACTTCTTTACTTATCGAGCAAATGATTGAAAAAGATGAAATTTCCTATTTCCAAAAAATTTATTCACGAAAAATGCAAGAGTTTAATGAAATCTTAACCTGCGAACCTGAAAATCTTTACACTTTTATAAACTCGATAAAGCTAAAGTTAAATTCTCGAAATACAAACATTCAGGTTTATGCAGATATTATATCAACAATAAAATTAAATGATTCTGTATCTTTTAATTTTGAAAAACTACAGCTTGAAAGTACCAGCTTCGACAAAAAACAAGTATTCTTCGATTTCATATTCAAAAATAATAAAGATTTAGGCTTTAAAATTTTTGAATATTATAGTGATTCAATAACAAATTCTCCCTTTGTAGGATTTAAAAATATTGAATTTCACGAGCATTATCTTAATAATTCCTATTTTACTAATGATATGTATTTTTCCATGAATAAAAGGCTTATAGCTTCTCTTAATATACCAAAAATCTCACAACCTGAAGCAGAAATACTTGAAAAAATAAGTATTCACCTTTCTGAAAAAGAAAAAAGTATTATTTTAAACTCAATATATTGTCCAGAAGATAAACTAACTGACAAAAGTAAAAAAAGGATCTAATTATGAAGTATATTTCTTCTGAACATAAAAAAATTTATAATATTTTAAAAAAAGAAAAAGAAAACTATAATTATATGGAATTATTTTCTTTGATTAAAACATCTCGAATTAATTATGATTCTAATGTCACTCACAAAAAAAGTTTAGGATACTATCTTATCAATGAAGCTTCAGAGAGTTTATTAGTAAAATTAAAAGAGGAGGGTTTACTTGATTTGGTAAAAGGTGATCTGATTTGTGCCAAGAATCTTACAAATGAAAATATTCAACGATTGGAAATATTTAAAAAACATAACATATGCCCTATCATGGATTTCTCTTATATTGAAAAACTTTTTTCAAAAGACCCCATTTTACAGGAAAAAATGATAGCTTTGTTTAAAAACAAAATACTTACACCCTCTTATCTTGAAGTACACCAATATAATGCTTATGTGAGTCATTATTACAGCCCTATTGATTCTCTCGAAAAGATTAAAATAATGGAACAATGTGGTTTTATTTTTAATCAGGATAGCCTTTTTTTCTTATCATATTATACCCCTGATAGCGAATGTGATAAAATTATTAATTACTTTAAAGACAAAATAGAATTAGATAAAAGCTTTGAAAAACCATGTTTGACAATTAAAGGCTCTTTTGATGACGAAAGTGATATTAATATCACCTTAAACATTGCAGGCTACTACTTATTAAAAAAAGACAAACATCCCTTTTTTAAAGCACTCATGAGAAACTCATACATTCCGTTTCTTTCAAAAGAAATTCATACTGAAAATATTGCCAATTTTAAAGGGTTAAATAGTTTTATTGAACAAAACCCTAACTTTATTTTTAATCATGAGCAAAAAATAACATCTTTTAGTATAGCATTAGCTCAAAGGAATAATGAGATTATTACTACCTCTAATTCTCTTTGCTTATATTTAGCAGAAGTCTTTCAAAGAACAGACACTTCTAATTTGTTAAATATTGAAAGTTTATTTAACCTTTTAATTGTGGATACGTCTTGTTTAAAAGAAATTCTTTACCCTATTAAAGATAACCCTTCTCTTTTTAGTTTATTAAATCAATCATTGGAATTACAAGCTCGTAGCTCTATCCAAGATATTTTAAATACTATTTTTTATCAAAATAAAAATTTATTCCAGGACATAATATTATTTTCTAATGATTTACGTTTAATCAAACAAAATAAGTTCCTGCAAGATTTTTTCATTTATCAGGAAAGTGCTTTATTTACACAACCTATCTTTCCCTCATATTTGTTACATATCAATGAACATAAAACGATTAACTTTTCAGAGGTTATCAAAGAAAATGGAAACTTATCTCTAAAGCATCATCTTAACTTTTTATTTCATACTTCTAATACAAAATTTTCTTATGATGATGAGTCTTATATTATAAAAAAAGGTCAAATCCTCGATGATATAACTCAGGCTATAGCAAATAATTTTAAAAATCAGTCAGTCAACTATCTTGATGATTTGACAAACTTTCAACTTGAGCACAGTCCTGAAAAATGGAATGACCCAAAAAATATAATAAAGCTTGTAGAATTAAAATCACAACTTCTTAATAAAGATAATGGAAACACTATTAAACATAAAAAAAGGCTATGACAAAATCAAGCCTTAACATGCTCTTGCATGTCTGCAACACCATACTCAATAAAATAACCAAGGCTTTGAATATCTTTACCTGCACCATTCATTGTATTACATCCTGCAAGGGTATTTATTATTACGAACATTGATACTATTTTAAAAATTCTCATTTTTTAATCTTCCTTTCTTAAAATTGATTGATTCATGCTAAATTTTATATAAATATTGCTAATTTTAAGTAATATATTTTACATCTCAAAAATATCAATTAAATTATACTATATTTTTACTAAACGAGAAAATCATGAAAAAGAAAATAATTATTACTACATTATGCTTATTCCTAGTGGGGGCTGGGTATTATTTATTTAAACCTGACTCTAAAGGAACAGATACTTTTATAACCATTAATCCTCAAAAAGGAAGTATATCAAACACTGTACTTGCAACGGGTTCTGTTAAAGCATTACAAAAAGTTTCTGTCGGTGCTCAGGTCTCAGGGCAGATAAAAAAGTTATATGTTAAACTTGGGGATCATGTTAAAACAGGAGATATGATAGCTCAAATTGATAACACGACCCAGCTAAACACTTATAATACAGATGAAGCTAATCTCAATATTTATCAGGCTCAGCAAAAAACGAAAGAAGTTGCTTATCAAATAGCTAAGACTCAATTTAATCGCCAGAATAATTTATATAAAAATAATGCAACTTCAAAAGAGGATTTAGAAAACTCCAGAAATTCACTTTCATTAGCTCTTTCTGACCTGGAAGAAGTTAAAGCACAGGTCAAAAAAGCACAGATAACATTAGATACAGATAAAATCAATTTAGGCTACACTAAAATAACATCACCTCTTGATGGATACATCATTTCAGTTCCGGTAGAAGAAGGACAAACAGTTAACTCAAATCAAACAACTCCTACTATTGTTCAGATAGCTGATCTTAGTAAAGTGCTTATTAAACAAGAGATATCTGAAGGCGATATTACTAAAGTCAAACCTGGGCAGGATGTAGAGTTTACCATATTAAGTGATCCTGAAAAAATCTATAAAACAAAGCTTGATTCAATAGACCCTGCTGATACTACTATGACTGATGATAACAGTTCTGTAACTTCAACATCTTCTACATCGACATCTTCTGCTATTTATTATTATGGCAACCTTATTGTGGATAATCCTAATAACGAATTAAGAATAGCTATGACCACTAATTCAAGCATCATTATCAATAAAGCAGATGATGTTTTATATATTCCAAAAATTGCGGTTAAAAGCAAAGGAGACAAGCAATATGTCATGGTTCTCGAAAATGAAAATAAAACTATAGAAAAAGAAATCATAACCGGAGTTAGTGATGATATTAATATCGAAATTAAGTCGGGAATTAATGAAAAAGATAAAGTTATTACTTCTCAAACTAATTCTAATGAAGTTGTCTCAAGTATAAAAATGAGACCAGGAAGAATGTAAAGGATAACGATATCATGAATATTATAGAAATAAAAAATTTGAGTAAATATTTTGGTCAAAACCAAAACAAAACAGTTGCCCTGGATAATATAAACCTTTCTGTTAAAAAAGGTGAATTTCTGGCTATAATAGGCACATCTGGTTCTGGAAAATCCACATTAATGAATATTATAGGCTGTCTTGATACCGCCTCAGAAGGATCTTACAAAATAAATGGTGAAGAAACTAAATCTCTTGATAAAGATAAACTTGCGGCATTAAGAAGAAAAAGTTTTGGTTTTATTTTCCAACGATATAATCTGCTTAACACACAATCAGCTTTAAATAATGTTGCATTGCCTGCTATTTATTCAGGAATGCAACAAAAAGAAAGAAGTGAAAGGGCAAACAATCTCCTTAATAAATTAGGTCTGGAAGATAAAATAAACAATAAACCTAACCAACTTTCAGGAGGACAACAACAGAGAGTATCCATAGCGAGAGCTTTAATGAATGGTGGTGATGTTATACTTGCAGACGAGCCTACAGGTGCACTTGATTCAAAGTCTGGCGAAATGGTAATGGACATCATCAAAGAACTTCATGCCGAAGGACATACTATTATTTTGGTCACACATGATAAACATATTGCTGAATTTGCAAATCGGGTTATCGAAATAAAAGATGGTGTTATCATATCTGACAAAAGTAAAAATCAAACAACGGTTATTAAAGACGACATTATTTATAAAGAAAAAACAAGCCTGTCATTTTTTAAAGATCAATTTATAGAGTCATTTAAAATGGCTATCAATGCTATATTTTCACATAAACTAAGAGCTTTTCTTACTATGTTAGGGATTATTATAGGTATCGCTTCTGTCGTTTCTATCGTTGCTTTGGGAAATGGTTCTCAGCAAAAAATACTTTCTGACATAAATTCAATAGGCACAAATACCATTGACATATTCCCAGGAGAAGGATTTGGTGATATTCGTTCTGCTAAAGTAAAAACATTAACCGACTCTGATTCGGCTATTTTATCTAAACAAAATTATGTGCTCAGTGCTACTCCTAATGCTTCAACATCAGGTACTTTAGTATACAACAATATTTCTTTATCAGCACAAGTTAAAGGAGTTGGTCAGGAGTATTTTGACGTTAAAGGCTATAAAATAGAAAAAGGAAGAATATTTTCAGAAAATGAAGTCACAATGAGTGCTCAGGTTGCGGTTATTGATAATAACACCCGAAAGAAACTTTTTCCTTCTGGAGAAAACCCAGTCAATAAGGTTTTTATGATAAACAAAGTCCCTCTCAGAATAATAGGCATCACAGAAGATCAAAAGAGTAATTTTGGAGGGAGTGTTGAAAATCTTAACATCTGGTCTCCTTATACAACCGTTATGCACAGGATATCAGGCTCAAGCTCTATAGATAGTATCACGGTCAGAATTAAAGATACTGTAGATACAAAAACAGCAGAAAAAGGAATCATTGAGCTTATTAAATCTAAACATGGCAAGAAAGATTTCTTTACTGTTAATACTGATAGTATTAAGGATACTATCAAAAAAACTACGGATACTATGACTTTACTCATATCTTCTATAGCTCTCATATCACTTATTGTTGGTGGCATTGGTGTTATGAATATTATGTTAGTGTCTGTGACCGAAAGAACAAAAGAAATAGGAGTAAGAATGGCTATAGGAGCACGCCAATACAACATATTACAACAATTCTTGATAGAGGCTGTACTAATATGTCTCATTGGTGGAATAGCAGGTATTGCTTTATCATTCAGCATTAGTCTTATTTTTAATCATTTTGTAAGCAGCTTTGCAATGTCTTTTTCTGGGACATCTATTTTTATGGCGGTTTTCTGCTCATCTATGATAGGCATTATTTTTGGTTTTGTCCCGGCTAAAAATGCATCAAAACTAAACCCTATAGATGCATTATCCAGAGAATAAAATATGATAATTTAATAAGAGAGAGAATCTTTTACTTTTTCTTATTTTATTAAAAACTCTTTTTTATTTTCATATAAACTTGAGATTATTTCTATTTTCTCAAGTTTTTTATCAAGATGTAAATCTAATTTCTTTAAAAGAGAAAAACCTTCCTCTTCAACTATATTTTCTAACACCTGATTGCAATCAAGCATTGCATCATGAGAAATATAATACTCTTCATACTCTTCAAGATTACTTCCAAGAATACAATCATCCACATTATTATCAAATTCTGACATATCGAAAAGCATATCTACATCATAGGGAGCTAAGCCGCCTGAAGACTTAGCAAAAATTAGCATATGACTTAACTCATGAGTCAATGTATTTGCTGAAGAATAGAGAAAGCTCAAAGGATCTGAATCTGAAAATAGATTTTTAATAAAGGTAGCATTTTCTGGAATGAACATAAATGTCTGAAATTTTTTATTGTAATAGCTTTCATTACCATCTTTATCTAACAAAAATCCTTCTCCTGTTGTTACTGCATGAAAACCAAGAGGCTCATCTGTATTTATAGAAAAATTATTGATAATTTCATCTTTAAAAGATTCAGGAACAAAAATAATTTCGAATTCAATCTCAGGAGGAAAATCTAATGGATACACATCTTTGTATATATTATTGATCTTTAGATAAATACTGTTGAATTTAGCCATAATCTCACGATTTAATTCAAGAACAATATTATTTTCAAATAATTCATCTATTTTCTCAAACTCTGCTTCAAACATCCCTTTATTTATAACTTGATCAAGTTTTTTTTCGGTACACTTTATTTTAATAGTCATTCTTGAACCTTTTTTAGTAAAAAATGTGAAATTACCAATCATTACTGGATTTTTTCTTTAATTATTATATAAATTATAACATTAAATCAAAAGGAAAGAATATGCTTCATTATAAAAAAATAACATCATCAATTCTTTTAAGTCTCTTTATCTCTGGATGTTCTGTAGATAATAATGGATTTGAAAAATACCCTGAAAAAAAATTAGCTGAAAGTTATCCTGTTAGCAACATTTATAATATAAATACAAAATGGTGGCAGGATTATAATGATCCACATTTGAATTCTCTTATACAAAAGGCACTTAACAATAACACAGATCTTGCCCAAACAGCGATTAATGTTAATTTAGCTCTTTATCAAGCTAATATGTTAGGCGCTGATTTGGTTCCAACTTTTAGTAGTTCATTATCTGGCAATGCAAGCAAAAATCTTAAAGAGGGAGGTAACTCAACTACCAGTGTTAGTGGGAATGTGTCTGTAAGCTATGAATTGGACTTATGGAAAAGATTAGCTGATTCTAAAGATGCTTCTGTATGGAACTATAAAGCTTCTCAGGAAGACTTAGAAGAAGCTAAACTTGCACTTATTAATAATGTGATTTCTTCTTATTTTAAATTAAAATACCTTAATGAATATTATAACTTGACTAATGATAATCTTAAAAATTATCAGCAATTATTAAGTATATCAGATAGCAAATTAAAATATGGAATTATCAGTAATCTTGATGTGGTTCAGGCACAACAATCTGTCGCTCAATCTCAAAATACATTAAATGATATCAATCTTCAGATTAAACAAACCGAACAAACGTTAAAAAACTTTTTGAATTATGCACCAACCAATCAGTTTATAATTGATAAAACAAGCCTTCTTGATATAAAACTTCAGGGTGTGGATATAAATGTACCTGTTTCTACCATTGCTAACAGACCAGACTTAAAAGCAGAGGAGTATTCTTTACTTAGTCTATTTAAAGATAAAACAGCACAAGAAAAATCTATTTATCCAAGTATTACACTATCATCTGCAATTTCCAGCAGTGGAACAAAAATTAATAATTCATTCTCCGTTCCCATAGGTTCTGTTGGGGTAGCAATAAACTTGCCTTTTCTTGACTGGAATCATATAAAATGGAATGTTAAAACATCACAGGCTAATTTTGAAAAACAAAAATATGCTTTTTCTGGTGCAATAACAACAGCTCTTAATGAAATAGACACTTTCTATTATACCTATCAAAGCTCTATAACCACTTATAAAAATGATGAAAATATGTATAAAAATGCTAAAAAAATAACGAATTATTACAAAATAAGATATGATAGTGGAATTGCTGATATGTCAGATTACTTAAATGCTATTCAATCTGAAAACAACTATAAACAGGCCATACTTCAGGCTAAGTACAATCTTATAGTTAATGAAAATAATATTTATAAAGCAATGGCGGGTAAATACAAAATTTGATATTACCTACGGCCAGAAAAAAGAGGTTTTGCTGTCTTTTAAGATAAAAATATTGCTTTTATCGCTTATTCCTGTAAAATATTTTGATTATTTTAATAAAGGAATAAGCGATGTTTTCTAATCTTTCAGATCATGAACTTTTAAACATTATATTAGTCATAAACTTTGTCTATATAGGATATCGTATTTTAAGAAGTAGTCTCAAAATTATCGGATTTCTTGTTTTATTCATTGTCTTTGGTCTTATTCTTGCTGATAGATACAATTTTGATCCTCTTCATTTAAAGCAAGAAGAACATCTAGTAAAAAGTAAAGATAAAAAAAACCTTGAGAAAGAAAAAACAAATACATCCAGGGATTAATCTTATGTCTAATAAAAAATATGCACAACTCTTTGCACTTAAAAATCTGAATCAGATCCAGCAATTTTCAGAAGAGCATAATCTGGATGTAAATCATAAAAATAAAAAAGGGGAGCACCTGCTTTTTATTCATGAGGATATGAGTATTCTAAAATGGCTGGTAGAAACTAAGGATGTTGACATCGATGTCACAAATAAATATGGTCAAAATGCTCTTTTTAATGCAGGTATTCCTAAAGCACGATATTTAATAGAACAAGGAATTAATGTTAATCATACAGACAATGCAGGTAAAAATGCACTATTTAACCCATTTATTGAAAAAGCACAATTACTTATAGCGGCTGGTATTCATGTTAATCATACATCCCTCAAGCAGAGGAATGCGGCTTTCTATACAACAGATCCTAGTATCCTTGCCTTATATAGTCAGCATGGACTCAATTTTGATCAGGTAGATTACACAGGAAGAGGTATCTTTAACTCGATAGGGTTATACTCCTTAAGAAATAATGATGATAAATTAGCCTACCTTAAAAATTTAATACAAAAAGGTCTCAATCCTGAGAAACAAAACAATAATCTTCTTTTTCATTGCATAAAAGAAAATTTTATCGAGGGTGTCACATATCTCGTCTCGCAACACAATATTAATGTTAACATGAATAATTATGGTAAAAATATTCTATTCTATGCTCGTGATTTTAATCAAATGGAATTATTGATACAATATGGAGCAGATATTAATTCTGTAGATGACAATGGAAATAATTTACTTTTTAATGACAATCTTAATGTTGTGAAGTTTTTCATTACTAAAGGAACCAATATCAATCATTTAAATAATTCAGGTCTTAATTTTATAGATTATTTTATAAAAGAAAATTGCTCTGTTTATAATAACTACGAAAAAGAAATTGCTACTATTATTAATTACTGTTTTTCAGATAAAACAAGGCAAAGTATGGATCTTCAGTATTTCAAAAATACTATGGAATCCTCTCAATTTATCGCAGAAAAAATATTAAAACTCTTCAGTAAAAGAGAATCCAGCATTTTACAAAAAAATATTAAAATTAATCACAATGAAAACAAATCACCAATTAAAAGAATATAAAACAGGTTCTAACCTGTTTTATATATCTGTTAAACCAATCACATTCTTTTTCTTCTAATTACGGCATTCTCTTGTTGATTGCTGTTCTGGCTAACTATATTTAACATATAAGCCTTTTCTACGAATGTTTTTACAGAATTATCTACATTCCTGTTTTCGCGGATACGAGCCACAACAGTTTCAGGGAAGTTTTCTTTTGTAAAAAACCCTTTTTCAGCACAGAGAGTAAATACCTTTTCTATATCAGTAAATGCACCAATTTTTTGAATCATATCTTCAGCAAGTGTCGGGTTGGCTGATATATCTGGATTTAGTTTTAAATAATCAAGCATCAATTCGTATTTTTGATTGTTAATCAAAATAGATTTTTGGAGTAGCTTTTGACCTAAAGTTCCTTCAGAAACATCTTTCAAATCAAACCCCTCTTTAGCACACACATCAAACATAATTTTTAAATTTTTAAGGTCTACATTTCTATAAATATTATTGTAATACATAACAACCAAATCAGGTCTATACACAGAATCGCTTTTAAAATATGATTCTTTATCTGTTATACGCTGTAGAACATCTCCCAATATTGTCATTTTGTTCGTAAAAATTATATTGAGTAAATCATCTGGGAAATACCTGTTTCCTCTGTATTCCAATATCGGAGTTGTTCTGGTGAAGAATATATTTTCATCTTCCATAAATTCATTCAGTATTTTATGTTGCTTTACTCCCGATTTAACCAACAAAGAACAAAACATTAAATCTTTTACTTCTTTAATTGTTTCGCTATTTTTATACTCTTTAACTGGCATTTTTAAAAGATGTTTCATATCTTCTTTTGTAAAGTTAACCTCACTAAAGAAATCAAGCTTATTTACCATACCAGGCAGCATATTGTCTTTAAATATAATATTATAGACAGGGTAATAAATTTCTCTTTCTTTATAAGCATCCAGTTTTGATTGAATATGTAATTTCAGGTCATTTGAAGTCTCTTTTTTTGAAAGATAAGACTGGATGTTATTCTGAAAAGTGAAAAAGTTATCAATTTCTTCTTTACTATCTTTAGTGATATTTTCAGGAGTAAAATTTTTATAAAAGTCGTCAACGATATCAATTACAATTTTTTTCATATCGTTCATCGTGTCACTTTTTTTATATTTATAAAGAAAATAAATAAGGGAATTTGTGACATTAATTTTTCTGTTATCATTATCCTTTCCAGTCAGGACATCTTGAATATCGTAAACCTCTTTTAACAAATCAATTATTTCCTTGAAAAAACCTGGACTTATCGCTTTCTGGTTTTGATGAAAAATACCTTGAAAGAAATAATTAACACTTTTTGCAAGAAATGGTTTTAAAGCTTCTGCATGTTGAATCAGATAATCCTTATCCTTTTTTAACAGAACTTCTGATAAAGAATCATAGATTTTATCGGCCTCTGATTTTCTGTTCATAAGACTATCTACATAAACTACAGTCTGAGGGGTTGCATAATTTCTCAGGATCTGTAAAAAGTCCTTACCGTTTCTTATATATGAATCTATTTCTTCCTTTCTTAATTCATATACTTTCATAAATTCATCATTTTTACGGTATTTTAGTAATTTAAAAATAAAATCGTCATCAAAAATATCTACTTCGTTTTCTATTAGTAATTTAAGAATACTAAAATTTTTAGTCGTAAAAAAAGCACTGAAAGCCACTTTTAAAGGGCTTGTTGTTTTCTCAAAATGATTGAGATCGATTTCATTATTTTTTAAGAAATCTTCTAATTCTTTCTCGTTATTTTCTTTTATTAAATTATTTATTTTCCTGATGTCATTTATATAATTACTCATATCACCCTCATACAAAACACTTTTATTTATTGTAATCTATTTTTTCAAAACAATAAAGATTCGCTTTATTATCAACTTTAAGGTACAATAAAAAATATAATATTACCAAGGCTAATTCATGAAAATTTCAACTAACTATTTGATAGATGAAAATTACCTTTCTGCTCATATTGACTCCATAACTGAATATAATTTTGAAAAAATATGTATTCCTGAAATATCTGAAAAAACTGAGTTACTGGATCTTCTTAATAGTGTTTCAAAGCATAAGTTGAATGAAAATCAACCAGAAAAATTAGCAATAGTGCTTTGTAAGATAATAGAAGGATTTTCTTATCATCATAATTATCCATCTCAAAGTAAATCTGATTATTACTCATCTAATATTTTTCAGATTGCTTATGAACTTTCTGAACAGTTGAATAAAAGTAAGACTTTGGCTTTATTTCAATCCTTTCAGCATTCATTGCATTCTCAGCTTTTCTTTAAAAACAGTAAAATGTCTCAATATTTTATTAGTTTCTATACACTCTTTGCTTCAAAAGAATTTAAAGATTATTTTTTAAATACACATATGCCTTATATTATTAATAAAGAAGATCCTCATCATCGTGTACATATGATGGTCAATCGAATTTCTAAGGGGCGTGATTTTTTAAAAGATAATCCTTGTTTTTTTAATAACAAATATATTTATGGAGATCTAAAAAATCAATCTATTCTTGAATTATCCAATATTCAATATATGAACATACTTATGGAACATTACAATTTCATCAAAAAAAATATAAAATACTCTTCTGAGACGAATGATATCATAAATGGATTCATAATTAACATTAATTCTATTCCTGTGACTGAATTGAATAATGATATTATACTCTCTTTTAACATCCTTATTAGTTTTTTAAATAATATAGACAGCTCTTTTGCTTTTACAACTCATTTTAATGATAAAATTTATTCAAAAGACAGAGAATTGTGTATGTTGTCAAAGTTTGAAAACTCCATCCTGAATGATGAAGATAAGGACAAGTATTTAATGATTAAAAATAGTTATATAGAAAAGCAAAAAATAAACAAAGTGCTAAAAAACGAAGTTTCAAACGAATATAGAAAAAGGTTATAACAACCATCTAAAGCCTTTTATTACCTTTTTCTGAACCTTCTTCTTCTCCAAAATCTACTATGCTTTTATTTATTTTTTTCTTCTCATATAAAGCACGAGCAAAATTAAGTTTGTCTTTAAACATGTCAAGATACTTTGTTCTTGAATAACTTAATTTCTCATGTTTTTTTAATGATTGCTCAATATAAGTATATAAAGGTATTCCCGGATCTTTTATTTCAATGGTTAAATCTAAATTTAATTTATTTATTAAAATATCAAGACAATAAACGTCATCCCCGTCCAGATAGTCAAGATTTAATAATTTTGTTATAAAATGCAGTTCATTATCATTAATTACATTTAAATCAATTTTACTGAACAAATGAGAATTATCTTCATTATATTCTCTAAAAAGTTTTTTTAAATCCCAAGCTGATAGTAAAGTTACAATATTTTCATTAACACTGTTGCGTATATTTAATACTTCAGAGGGAAAAACTTTTATAAAATCAAATATAAAGTTTTTAAGATATAAATTCTCATAAATTTCATTGCTCGCCATACTCTTATCATTTTTATCCCACAAGTAATACGGATTTATAATATATTCAAAAAAATATTTATTATTGCTTCCTTTTTCTTTTAAATCAATTTCTCCCTTTTTATAATATTCATAAATTTCAGAAAGTATTTTTTCCTCATCATGATATTCACCTTCCAGTAATTTAAGAAAGTAAAAAGGAAGAAGGTCTTTATTGTGTTTTTCATATTTTACAGTGGAAAGCATATCTCTATAACCTTTTTTTATAATTATTATCTTTAATATCATTTAACTGGATTTTATCGAGTAATCGCATTTTGTCCACCAGTATAGATAATAATTTTTCTGTTTCCTCTAAATCAATTGTGCTTTCTTTTTTTACAAAGAAATGAATAAAAGGCATATTTTTCATGTTTTTTTCCAAATACTGTGATAAAGTTATAGGATTATCACTTTTTGTATTTCTTTTTACTGGCACATCCATATTTAAAATTTGCCCTGTATTTTTCAATAAATATTCAAATATTTTATGCAAAAGCAATCTTGTTTTTATTGTCTTCATAAAGTGATTATAACTATTCTCGTTCATATTAAATTTATTATCATGAAAAAATATAAAATCATCAATATTTTTTATATCTCCATAACCATAAATTTTCTTACTTTCCATTTCTTCAGTGGATACTCCACAATAATGAAGAATTTTAACTGCATTTTTAGAAAATCTAACGGGATGTTTAAGGTTTAGATTATTAAAACTTCTCTTTATTACTTCAGTGTCTATGTTTTTGGTGATTAAATTAAAAAATCTAACATCTTGTAATTCTTCGATCTCTCTTTCTAAAGCCACAATAAAACACAACCAAAAAGGAATTTCATTTTTTTCATTTTTAAATGCATTTAATCCAAAATGATTTTCTGACTCTATCATTGCATCCAGTTTCCCTCGATACTCTTTTAAGAAGAAATCAAGATTTCTCCATGTATCTTCTTCTTCTATCTTCTTAAAATAATCTCGGCCAAATAAGTTAAATAAAAAAACAGGTGCGACATCTATATTATTATCAATAAATTTCTTATATATAAAAAAACGATTTTCGATGGATAAACCATACTGGCGACCATAATTATGGTTACACATTTCATTCATCGTCTTAAGAAAAAAACAGCCCTTTTTATCAGTATTTATAATATTATCTAACAGCAATTGAAGAAAACTATCATTAACATACGCATCTTTTTCAGTTATTAATTTTACATAAAAACTCTTTTTTTTGATAATTTCAGGAAAAATCTTACTGTAAATAATCGCACAATCTTTCAGTCCTTTATCAAAATAATCATAAAATAATGCAGATAAATCATCAGATTTAAATTTATCATTATTTAGCTCTTTTTTCAGCCTTTTCCTGAGTGCATTCTTTTTAATACCCCCTGATAAAACATCCTTATGAATACTCTGCAATATTTTTAAATCGCTCTGCTTTGTCATAATCACATCCTTCTCTTAACTGATTCTATATGATTACTATTTTCTGCTAAATTTTCCTTAATTATAGCTTTTTCTTTTTCTACAAGTGTCACACGAGCATAATTTAAAATTTCACCTATTTCTTTCTCATTTTTCTTTCTATAATAAGCATTTGCAGGATTGTCCATTATATAATCAATTTTGCTCAAGCCATTTAATTCTTCAGAAGATGATAAAATATCTAAACCATTTTTGATCGCATACTGCATGGTTTGCATTGAATCAGTGTATTCAGATTCTGATAAGGTGATGATAAGTTTTTCAAACCAGAAACGATACCTGCCATCTAAAGGATTTTGCATACTGGAGTTAAGATCAAAGCCATATTCCATTAACTTTTCAATATGTTCTTTTTTTGTATCATCAGATAAATTTATTATGGGGATAAGTTCAAATATTTTTTTCTTATCAAAACCACAGGTTAACAAGTTCTCGACAAAATTCATCTTATTTTCAAGAGATGTAACTAAAATCGCACTTAAACTCATTGAAAAAATACTACTTATTTCTGAATATTTTTCAGTGAATAATCTTTTTATAGCAGGTATTGAGCTTTCCGAAATATGTCTTTTTTCAAGAAAGAAAGAAATATTGTCTATATTATTAAATTTTGTATGACTATAATTATAATTTGAGGGATATTTACCCCTGTAAAAGTCGTTAAATATATCTGAATCATTACTAATTACCGACATTAACATTTTCTCCACTGATTTCCAACTATTATCCTTTTTTGCATTAAAATCCATAGAAGACATCAACATTCTTAAATATCTTGGAGGAAGCAATTCGCCGCTAATTTCAAAACACATAACTGAAAAGTCTATATTAAAACTTAATGGCATTTCAGCAAAAGGCAAAATATAATTATCTGCAAATATTGCTCTGGCATTTTTTGTTATTACTTTATTATAAAATAAAATATGATTTAACTCATTTTCTTTATCTAATACCCCTGTATTTTTCATAAAAGATAAAAATGATTTATTTAAATATTTTACTTCTTTTTCATTTTTAGCTTGCTTATCTGCTCTTGTATCTTTCCTGAATTCCCCGTCATAGAATAACCCAGGGAATATTTGCACCAACATTTTTGCACATTCAACATCATTGTTATTGTACAACTTTTTAAATAAGTCATAAGGATTATTTTCATTTAATGACATTAGTGCATTTTTTCTAAATGCTGGAGTGTGGGAAAGTTTTTTTTCTATAAGCAAGTCATTTAGTATATTCTTTAAATTTTTCATATTAATCTCTTGTCTGTATGTATACTTTATTATAACTTCTAAAAGTTAAAATAAAAGTTCACAAGATTCTTTTTCTGCGATATTATTAATTTCTAATCAGATAGAATGGAAACTTTATGAATAATATTTTTGATAACATGGTAAATTCTTTTTTCTCAAATCTTCCAGAAAAAGGTTCAGATAGATTTGAATATATTGAAAGTTTCAGACATTCCATAGAGGATGATCTTGTTAAATTTTTTAGAAACTCTTTTAACATGAATTACTATACAACCATATTAAATAATCCCGCATATAGCCAAAATAAAAAAAAGGGTTTACTTTCTTTTCTTACAGCATATTGCTCATTTGAAGATATGCTCATTTATACACATTCTCTTGATGAAGAAAATCGACTATTTTGTATTGATACGATTAAAAACTCCTCTCTCTACTATAGAGAAAAAACTTGTTTATTTGATTTTGATGATAAAGCAGATATTATCAAAATATTTAAATCTTTTTTGCAGGCGGCATCTCGCAATGATTACCATTATATTATCAGATATAAGGATAGCTTAGCAGAATTCAAATTTATGTTTCCTGAAACTTTACTTTCAAAAGAAATGGCAAAGTGGAATGTTAGTGATTTTGTTAAACCCCCTACATCTTATTCAGATGAATACAGAAAAACTATGGGATGGCAGCTCTTCAAAAGTTATCCTTTCAATATAGAAAAACAGAAGGAGCCAATAGCACAAATCAATAAGGATATTTTATATAGCTTATTAACACATATTCAAGAAAATAAGGATAATTATGTTAAACACTATCCCTATGCGATATTTGTCTACAATCTCTTACTTGAGATAGATAAACTTTTTAACCATATAATACCTGACAACTTTCAGACACCCTTTCAGGATAAATTGATTCTTGATAATGACACCAGACAATATACCTTGCGTTATTTAAATAATTGTTTATCAACTTATAGCCTGCAAGATTTGGAAAAATCTAATCAAACTAAACTCATTATTGAAATGATGATTGAAAAAGAAATGATAAAATCTCAAATCAGCACATGTGATCAACCTGTCGAAAATAATAACAAAAGAAGACTCTAAAAAATTGAGATTACTCCTGACAAAGTTTGGGAGTTCTTTTAAGAAATATTTCTATTTTCTCTTGTATAAGGTAGATATCATATTCTCTTGTTTCTTGATATGGATGTGTTCTGTAAGAGCATATATTGTTTTTAAGTATTATATTTTCATCTTTAAAATCCAGAACAGTATTTTTTAGACCTTTTCTATATAAAGCATAACGAGTAACCCACTCATCTGAAGTGTTTATCATTCTTTTCGCAAAAAAATCACTATTTATTAACCGGATTATTCCATAATCATAATCTGGCTTTCCATTTATATAAATATCAAGATTAGATAAATTTTTATCTTCTTTTATTTTAAGAACAAGAGTGTCCTCAAGCCTGCTTTCATAGCCTTTTTGTTGTTGGTATAAATACATATAATAATTAAAATACAGTGTATTTATACTGAGAAGAATAACCATCAGAAGAATAAATAATTTTTTGTAAGACGGCATTGAAATTAAAAATGAAAATAAGCAACAACAGTAAAGTCCAAAAACAGGAAATTCACGGGGTAAATCGACATTCTCTTTTATTAAAAGCAACCCTCCCCAAAGACTAAGAAACATACCTGATAATGATAAAAAAGCAATAAACTTATTCTTTGCTTTTTTCATTATACAATAAAACGAAGAAAGGATTAAGAAAGAAAATAAGATGAAGATCATTTCAGGCAATTGAAAAAATAAATCATGAAAGAAAAATATTATTTTTTTCCCTACAACATGTATATCATGGATACCTATAAGTGTTGAGCGGGGGGTGCCATAACCTAATATCTTTAAAACTAATATATTATAACTTAGCACACCTGCTATAAATATAAGTAATTGCTTAAAAAGGAATTTTATGTAATCTTTGAATTTTTGAAAATTTAATAAGATCATGTAATAGAACATAATTACGAGATAAGCATTTACACAGGGCTGGTAAAGGGATAATGAAGATATAATAAGGAACATTGAAAGTGCTATTTTAGCTATCTTATTCAATTTGGTTGTTAACACCAAATAAGCTAATATAGCCGCTATAAGTCCTAATATCATAGGTAAAGAATCATACCTGTATGATAAATTGTGAATAAAAAAAGGGTTAATGATAATAAATAAAAAAGGCAAAATTGCATATATCTTTTCTTTATGCCTGCACACTAGAAAAGATTCTGCTTTTTTATAAAGTAAGGATAGACTTAACAGACCAACCAGTAAGGAATAGGGAAAAAAATCTTTAACATGCATGTATGAAAAACTAAGAGCATAATATAACCAATCCGCAAGAGGCCGACCCTGCCACCCCCAATCTGGTTTACCTGTAACAACTCTCACATTGTCATCCATATAATAATAAGGACTAAAAAGCAATGGCAAAACATACAGTATAAATAATACTGTAATTAAAAAATACTTTTTATTCAGCAGAGTTATTATCTTTTTCATTTTTTTTAATCAACTCTCTGACAACATATTTTGGTCTGCGTTTAGTTTCATTATATATTCTTCCTATATATTCACCCATTACACCCATACCTATCAGTTGAATACCCCCTATAAAAGTTATAGCAACAAAAAGAGAAGGATAGCCTGCTATAGGATTACCATAAAAGATCTTATCTATGATAATAAACAAACCAAAAACAAAAGAAACTATTGCCATTAAAAATCCTACATAACTCCAGAATCTTAATGGAACCGTGCTGAAAGAAGTAATACCTTCCAGTGCCAAATTCCATAATTTCCATGTATTAAATTTTGTTTTCCCCGAAAACCTTTCTGGCCTTTTATATTCTATAATTTCCGTCTCATCATCAAATCCAACCCAACTAAAAATGCCTTTCATAAAAAGGTTTGTTTCTTCAATATTTTTTATTTCTTCAACAACGATACGATCCAGTAATCTGAAGTCTCCTACATTACTATGAATTTTAGGGCTGGATATTTTATTATGAAGGGTGTAAAACATACCTGCGGTTTTTCTTTTTAGATAACTGTCAGTATTTCGGTCGCTTCTCTTAGCTAAAACAACTTTAGCCCCTTCCTCCCATTTTTTTAGCATTTCAGGTATCACTTCTATGGGGTCTTGAAGATCTACATCTATAGGAATAACAGCATCACCTTCTGCCTTATCAATACCTGCAAAAAGTGCACGTTCTTTACCAAAATTTCGGGAAAGATTTAATATAGAAACATCATTTACTTTTTTATGTAATTCTTTTAATACTTTTAATGTACTATCTTTACTGCCATCATTAATAAAAAGTATCTCTATTTTATAATCTGATATCATGAGTGCTTGTTTTACTGCTTGATAGAACGGAAGAATACTTTCTTCTTCGTTAAATACAGGAACAAGTAAAGTTACTGTTTTCATTATTTTTCCTTAAATATAATTTTTTTTGAATAAATAAACCCTGCAATTAAGCTTAATGCAGAAAAAATGACAAGAGTTAATAATGAAGGCATATTTATTTTATCCGCAATATATCCTGTCAAATAACTCAAAAGACCCATAAAAGCAATATATAATAAATATTTTTTGACTTTCTTTTCCTGTTTAAAAGTATATTTTGCATTCATTACATACGAAAAAGAAACTGCCACCAAAAAAGCAGATAAATTACTTACTGACTGAGGAGCTTTTACAATATAAATTCCAAATAAAAAAATAACCCAATGTAATAAGGTATTGGCTATACCTACTGTAAAGTATCGTTTAAAAATTTCCATTTTATTTTTTCCTTGTAACCTTCTTATAAATAAAAATAAATAACAATATATTGACTATTATAATAGTTGTAATAATGGGTAATGTTTGGGAATTAACATCTAGAAAAACTCTACCTAACATAATCAGTCTCCATTCTCTTCATTTTTCGCACCAGGAAACTGAATAATATTATCATCTTTACTTTCAACCAGTTTTAACCCTGTAAATTTTTCAGAAGGAGCATCGAACACTCCGAAGTCAATATCCTCGTCATCATAATCTTCAGGAAGCATGATTTCAGTCTGAATAACAGAAGAAAGTAAATTAAACAACTCAAACATACTCAGTGTTGTCTCATCTATGTACTCAAGCGACTCTTCAGGTTCTTTTAAAGAAAAACCGACCTCTTTTTTTTCTATATCTGTGTAAGATTCAAACAAATACTCTTTAAAATAAACAGGCACATCAAATATGTCTTTATAAGATAAATCCATAAGATAATCCAGACGATTTAATCCTGAACCATTAAAATTATTTATAAATTCTTCTTTTAATATATCATCATCAACTTCAACGGCAGGGTGTTGACTAAACAAATAAAAATGCTTATTTATCGTCACATTCCTTTTTTTTATGTAGGTATATTCCAGAAAATCTGAAAAAACATTATCTTCTCTTTTCTTTATATCTAAAAGTTTACCTTCGCTTTTTTCAATTCTATTTACCTTTAAAAGGTATAATAATTTACATCTTTTATTATTTTTATTAATGAAACCAAGATTACTGGTGGAATCTATAAAACTTTGTAGATCAGGCTGAACAAATATTAATAACGGGAAGCCAACTATGAAATTTCTCAGATCACGTAATGTAGGTAAGTTCTCACCTATAAATTCTATTTCATCGTTTAGATACATTAATATATCTTTAGGCTCAACCTCATACCCAGGATGCAATTCACCTGTCATATCTCTATCTGTAATATAAAGTTTTCTTTCATCTAAATTATAAATAAGCATAACCAAGACTCCTTAACCGTAAATGAATATATTTATACTATTTTTTCATTATCTTTTTTTAATATTAATTTTAAAATCAATTTTCTGGTTTTTACAACAATATACTCTTGAAAATATACACAAGCTAAAATAGTTAGAAATACAAACACTGGATATAGCCATATTGGATGAGAACCAACAAGCAGTGTTTCTATTCTAAGAAATAACATATAAAGTGGTAAATGCAAAGCAAACATTGGTAAAGTTGCACCGCCCAGCTTTTTCCACAGAGTAATATTGTCAGGTTTTTTTATATTAAAAGTTGTAAATAAATAAACAAGGCAGCATTCTGGAATTAATAGTAGACCTGTATGCAATAGATAGTAAGACACATTGCCTTTATCAGTAAATATTTCAGGATGTTTTAATAAATAAATCGAAGCAGCAAAGGAAATAAAAATAAAAAATATCATCGCTATTTTATAAGAATTTTTTAGAATAAAATTCTTTTTCTTTAAATGAAAATAAATATTACACAGCATAATTCCTGCTAAAAACTCAGGCAATCTGACTATTGGGTTTCGGTTTAAAATCCCTGTAAAAGGTTTATCAAATAAACCAGTCAAAGAAAACACAACAGGAAAAGCCAGATATATTATATTTATAATCAGTAATGCGAGGAATGGTCTTTTAACCATACTCAACTTTGGTGCTAAATAAGGAAACACTAAATACATAAAAAGTAAAACAGAGATAGACCATGAAGGTGCATTGAATGAAATAAACCAAGGGTCCCAGGCTTGCAGGAGAAAAATATTTAATATAAAACGACCAGCCACCTCCCAATCAGTCATCATATGAGCAAGTAAATTTCCGGGCGAGTAATTATTTGAATCATACATAACAAATCTATTACTGGTTTTAAAATCGTTTGGTTGAATATTTAACCATGCCACAAGCCAGATTATACCTATTGCTAGGAGTAAAGAAAATATATGAATAGGATAAAGGTTCGCAAACCTCTTACTGAAAAAACTTTTTGGAGTTTCTTTTAAATGAACCACATCTGTTCCGTTACCCTTTAAATAAACATAAGATAAGATAAACCCAGATAAAATAAAAAAGGTACTGGAACCAATAAAGCCCATACTAATTGTTCTATTTATAAAATCGTTTAGCTCTGGAAAATGAAAGGTATGATAGATAATAATATATACTCCTAATAAAAACCTCAAAACTTCAAGGCCATGCAAGTGTTCTTTTTTATCTACCATAATTAACCCTTATTTATTATAATTTCTTAAAATATTGATAAATTTATATAATATTCAAATCCCCCCGTTACTGAAATTTTAGAAATTAAAATCTAAATAACAGACTTTTTAAAGCATTATTAATTAATTCTCATAGGAATTTGAAAATTTTTATTCTTATTCAATTGTTCATCAGCTTTCTTTTGAGCATCCGTTTCCATTTTTTTCTTCATCAAACTTTCTTTTTCAACTAAGCTTTTATATTCTTCAGGATATTTTGTCTTTGCTTTTTCTATAAGAGTGCCTATAGTTTCTTCTCTCATTTTGTTCATTTCAGGGCTTCCAAGAAAAGTAGCGGTATACCTTTTCATAATCCCAATATCTGCTTGTGAATACGATTGTGCCATTAAAATAGCCGCATGATCCATTGTCAGATATTTCCATTTTAAATCTTTAGCCTGCATATTACCTTCAGGAATGTTTTCTTTATTAACATTTTGATAGTTCTGAACAATAGATTGTAAGGAATCGTTTTGATGCTTTTTACGTTCAGCCACACTCATTGCTGTAAAATAAGTATCTATAACATATTCCTCAGCAGGATTAATTTTTTGTATAAGTGGTGCTTTTTCTTTACTTTTTGAAATCACATCGAGCATGGTGATTTCTTTAAGACCTTCATGTTTATTATAAGTTGTTTGTTCTTCAACCTTACCACAAGCTGATAAAGAAAACATAAGAAATAAACTCATTAGCAAAGCAGTTGTTTTTTTCATTTTTACCTCTTTTTTAAAGTCTTTTTTGTCGAGATAGCTCAACATCAGTATTTATGTTATTCATCAATATATTCTTTTCAATAATGATGCTTATTTTTTTCGCTTTATCTGATAAATCAGGATATTTTTCTGCAAATTTTAATAGCAAACCTTTGACTTTTTCCACCTCAGTTGGTGTCAGTTGCTTGCTATCGTAGTGGCTTATTATTTTGTCTATTTTCTGCTCAACAAGCTCATCAGGATCTTTCAAATTTTCAAAGGTATGTTGTTTAAAAGAATTAAATATTTTCACTTCTTTAACCATTGTGGATAAAAACTCTTTTAAGGAAGCATCTTTATTATTAATCAACAAATCATACATTGAATAGTTATCTTTAACATGGAAAAAATTCATAATTTTAATAGCACTTGCTCTATAATCAAACCTTTTAGTTGCAATAACATCCTGCGAATTTTTAAATAACGATGTTACATACAAAAGCATATCTTCTTTTGTTAATTCAGGATTTACAGAAGGTTTTACTTTATATTTTTCCATTATTTCTATAGCTAATTCGTATTGTCTTGTTGCTAATGCGAGATCTACGATATTTTTATCTTTTGAAAATCCTTTTTTTAACGAATAGAGCGATTTTTTAGAAATAAAAGCATATTCAAAACTTTCTATTAAAGGATCATTCCCTAAAGGTGTTTTGGCATGAAAGTCAAATCCTAATTTTTTACAAACCTTCAACACATCTGTAATGAAAGAGATATCTGAATAGTGGGGACTTTCTATACCATGAATAAGACCCAAGAATACACTTGGAAAGGTTGAATTATCTAAAGAAAATTCGTTCTGGTGAGGATATATTTTATGTAAAGCCTGAACAAATGTGTATGGAGCGAGGAAAAATAATTCCATACTCTTATGTTGTCCATAAAAACTATCGTCTTTAATAAATGTATTCAATTTTATTTGATGACTCAATAATGATTCTTTCAAAAAGTTAGCCTGCACTTTGACGGGCAATTCGCTCAAATCGGTATTTTCAATCAAATCATACCCTATAACTTTATTTAATGTTGTCATCATTCACCTGCTTAATCTGCTTTTAATAAAGTGAAATATAACATTATTATCTTTTTAATTCAACAAAATTTTTTATTCCTTTTTTTAACAAATCATGATATTGTATCCGTCATTTATGAGACTTGAGGTTATATAATGATAGAATATCTTTTTAAAATTACTGCTAAAAAAGAAACTACAGAAGATGAAATGAGAATTTTTCAGGAAAATATTGAAAATAATATCACTCTTGTTAATGAAGTTTCACAAGATGTTTTCACCTATGGTGAAGATGTAACTCTCATTGAAACGGCAATAGAAAATAATAATGAAAAGATTATCGAATTCCTCTTGAAATATATCGATATCATAAATATTAAAAATTTCAGTAATCTGCTACTTAGCCTTTCCATGTATTGTGGAGACTTAACAACATTTATTAAAATTTCAGATACATTTGTATGGGATAAACTTGAAGATATTAAAGAAGAAATTAATCCTATTTCTCAGTATACTAAACTTGAAGAATTCATAAATTTGGTCATTTATAATAACAATAACCCATATATTATTAAATTTGTTTTAAACAAATATCATGAAAGAAGCTTTATAAATTTTAAACAACATAATTTCAATTATGATATAGTCAGTCAATTTTACATCGACAGTAATAAATATAAAAATATTATTTACTTTATGGATAACAGTGTTGATTTCTACATTAATCAACATATTCAGGGCGGGATAAACTCTGAACAGCTTAAAAACATTGAAAGAACAATTTCACAGAAGGTAAAAGAATATAATTTTATCGTAAAAAACGAACAAAATTACCAGGATATTTTTAAAGCATATCAGCGTGTTTATTTTAATAAGTTAAATTTTTTAACAACTGACATTCTTCAACTTTGTTGTTTTTCACCTGAATTATTTTATAAAAATAAAGTCTTATTCAAGGATTTTAACAATACTTTTATTCTTACTTTTATTGAATCTCTTTTTAAAAAACATAACTTTTCCAAGTGCTTTAGTTTAGATAATATTCAAAAGATAGCAAGATTTTTAAACGACCAAGTTAAAGGTAACTTCCTTATAGGTGGTGAGGATGATTTTTCTAAAACACAAGGCAATGTTATCGAGTCAATCTTATCTTTTCATAATGACCCAGCATATATTCCTTTTTTCAGAAATTTCAATTTATTTCTTAATAGCAGACAGTCAAATTGTATTGTACAATTATTATCTCGTGAGATTAAATGTTCAATTCAGCATCTTATTGAATTAGTTAGTATCCATAAAATAAAAAAATTAGACTCTAATGATCATAATTTATTTTTGTTCAATATAATAAATGGCTGTGAAAAAGAGAAAAATATTAATTTTTCCTCTTTAACTCCCCTCCTTAAACTTATAAAGCCAGATTTTTCACTGATAAATTCTTATAATTACTCAAATATGCATTTTTTTGTAACTTTAAGCAAATCTCCTTATTACCAAAATCTTATAGACTTTTATAGGCCTGAAACTGAGCACATACTTTCAACTCTTATTTTTACTGACAGAAAAAATTCTGATTTTTGCATGAAAACAACAATCATTAATCTTCTTGAATACATAAAAAAATATGAACTTAATACTGATATTGTGAAAGATACAAGAGCACTCATTAATTCTTACCCCCTTTCACGATATTTAAAATTAAATGAAGAGGAAAGTGAACTTTATATTTCAGAGATTGAAGCCTATAAAATTAATTACGAAATGCTCAATAAGCTTAATATTCATGAAAATAATGATAACAATATTAAAATAAGAAAACGTTTATAATTTTATATATTAAGGTATAATATATAAAAATAGATAAGGTGAAAAAATGGCATATTATAAAAATCCAAATGTAGAAGCTTTGTATGATATTGTTAACAAACATAATGTCAAAAGCCCTAAAAAAATAGAAGAGTTAAAGCAAAAATTCAGGGATATTATGGATCAAGAAGTAAAAGATATTAATATTCCAAGCCGACGCACCTTTACTTTTTCAAACCATTCTCATCTTTTCAATGTAGCATTAAAAAGAAGTCAGTGGGCAACAGATTTAGTTATGGAATATAAACAAGATATCCAATTTTTGACTGAAAATAATCCAGATGAAATTAATTATCAAGTATTCTTAACTCTGGCGGCACAAAGATTATCCTTAGAAGATTTGCAATTTTTCATGGCTAAAAACCATAATTTATTTGTGGATATACAAAAGAAAAAAGAGGAAAAGAAAGATGCTTTTTCTATTTATCATCAAGATTATATATTAAAAGAAACATATTCAATATACATTGATCTATACTATGTTCAGGATAAAGACAGATACTCTCATATTTTACATAATGCCTCAAAAAATACAGATCTGAGAGTATTTCAATATCTGCTGAAAGAATCTAATCTTGATTTTAAGGATATTCCTTTAAATATAGAAATGTCCAATATTGAACGAACTGATTTTATGCTTACTTTATTAAAAAATAAATTTGGCAACCTTAACATTAAGGATACAATTGGTTTTTATAATACTTCTGTTTCTCAGGATGTTTTAAGATGGTTGATTGAAAAAAATACTGATTATTTTTATTGTGATGTTAAAGAAAAACACATTGATAATTTGCTCTTTTTAGCCAATGTCAGTGAAAATTGTTCTTTTGATAAGCCATCTGACATTTGCACAGACATTAATTTAATTTTAAACAAAATAAAAAGCATAAAAAAATACGGTGATACTCGTAGATATGCAACAGAAAAAATTGATAATCTATGCATTCATTTATGTAAGGCATTACATAAGAAAGACAATACAAATAATTATACCATTAATTTATTAAATAAAAAACATGATATTGAATTATCCAATTTAAAAATTCTTCTTGATAATCATTTTCATCAATTTCATTTAATCTTTAGAAAAGAAAACTACAACGATCTCTTTGTTGAATCTAATCCTGAAGCCTATTCTTATCTTTTCTCTGATAGAAAACTGGATATTAAAAATAAGTATTTTCAGGAAAAATTCCTTATAGATGGAAATAAAACCAATATTCCTCTTGCAGAATTTATGAAAACTTTAATAAAAACTCATAATTTAAGCTGGACTGATCTAAATCTTGATTTTAAAACTTTATTTATTATTTACAAACACTCAAAATCAAAGACTGAATATTTTGATAAAATAGATCTGCTTGTTGCTTTAATGGATTTATTTAAAATTGAAAATTTGAAAACAAATGGGGCATTAGTTAAAGAATTTGAAAAAAAATATAAAGAATCCACTTATGATAGACATATTTATAGGATTTATAATGATATCTACAGGCTTAATTCTGAAAACTCACCTTATTTATCTTTCCTCATGGAACCTGAGCTAAAGGAGAAGATCATAGAATGTGGGTTCTCTCCAGAAATGATCCTGCATAATATTTTTAAGATAGAATTGGAAAGTATCGAAAGAGACCATAAACTATCATTTGTTTTTAACTCGTTAGAAGAAAAGAAATTTACTATTGATGAGTTTATCAAATATGCCATAAGTAATCTTATCAATGACTATATCAATGAAATAGATCTTACTGAAGAAACTTTGACTTTTTTAGATACGATGAAAAAAAAATATGATATTGAAAAACCTCTATTAACCCTTATGGAAATTGAAAAGCATTTGATTCATAATAAATTGAATCACGACAAAAATGAAGAAGTAGAAGTAGCTAGTGTAAGGAAAAGATTATAATGAATACTCACTATAATAAAATAGTCGAATTATTATCTAAAAAAAATAATATAGCTCAAAAATCTGATATAGAATATCATGCTAGAGAAATGTTCAAAAATCCAAACGGTTATATTCATCATTACATTGAACAACCATGTAAGATTCTTGCTTTAATTTTTGAAAAAAATTACTGGGCAATTTCTATTATTGATAATAATAAATCTTACTTTAACTTATCCGATATCGTTATTTACCATGCAATGTATTCAAATATTTCTGTTTTTAAAAAAGAGCTTGAACAACTTTTTTCTAGTATTTCAAATTTGACTGAATCTTATATTCAGGCTAAATATGCATCTCGTAAAAAATATTCTCATTTAAAAAAAATATTAAATCACGATCATAAACGTTTCGAAGATATATTAATGCAAGCAGCTCTTAGCTTTAAAAATAAAGAAGTAGTGCTTTTCTTATTATCAAAATACACTTATTTAAAAATAACGACTTTTAAAATTTCTTTTGATATTCATAAAGAAGAACATGAGAATTTAAAATTCCTGAACGATATTTACCCACGGCTAAATATTATTATTGATTTCCCTAACCCTGAAAATGTAAATGAAAAGAGTATAAATAAATTGATCAAAACCTTACCATTTTTAAATAAAATTCCTTCATGTTTTTCTGTTAAAATGGAAATTTATAAAATTATTCTTAATGATATAAATTTTTACAGAGAACATAAAGAAGTCATCAGAAATATAGAGATTAACAATATCGAATGGAATTGGCATAAAGAAAAACTTTCTGGTTATTTTTCAGCTTTTTTAAATCGTTATTTGTTCGACATAACTGCCAGCCAAATCTCAAATATTCCTTGTGATATAAATATTTACCCTACAAAAAGTCAATTCATATCTATAGAGAATTCCTGCAATATACTTACAGATGAGAAAATATTAGAATTTTATACTTCATCCATGACTTCAGAAGATAAAAAAAGGGCTTTTTCTGAATTACAATGGAAAATCAATGCAAATAGTATTATAAAATATCAAAATGAAAAATGCATTCCTTTAAGCTACTTTAAAAACCATATTTCAACTGAAAATTCAGAGATGGAAAAAACATTGGATATACAGCACTTAGTTAATAAATCTGAAAACAAAGCTACTTATTCATATACAAAAGAACTCTTTTGTTTATTAATCGACGAATATAAAAAAATGGGTTCACAAATTAATTACTATGATAATATTTTTGATGCTCACATATACTTTTTTACTCTAAAACGTAATTCTGAATTTGCAAATATAATGGTAGATAAAAACTGTCTTGATTTGAATGAAACCAAAAATTTCTTATTAAAATCAGTAGATTTTTACCTTAGAGGCTATAAAGGATCTTCAGACCCATTACTTTATATAGACAATATAATTTCTATTGATAATGATTTATCAGGCTTTGATTTCGTAAGAAAAGAAGAAAGATATTACGATGATAGAGTTGAGCAAATCAGAAATTATCTTGTTGAAAAAGAAAATCAAATGTTAAAAAATATGATTTTCTTAGATGAACCATTAGTCAACAAAAAGCGAATTTAAATTTTTAAGGTCTAAAAAATTTAATAAAGAAGAACAATATTGTTCTTCTTATTTTTTATCATATAACGAGTGTTGAAATAACCACACCATGTTCTGCTCCAAAAACAGAAGCTGGTAAGGTTAAAAATCCTTTTTCAAGCCAATACTCAAAACTTCTACTTGAATAAAAAAAATAGCTTGGGTTTTCATTATTAACCATCAATCCGAATTCAAGACCTTTTTTACTGGTAATATCAATTTGGTTAATTAGCATTTCACGAACTATATCTGGTCTGCTTTTATAATTATTTAATGCATCATACGCTATTTTTAATTTTTCAGGATCTGTTTTTAATGTCTTGAATATATTTTTTAAAGAATCCATATCTTTTTTAGCTATAAAAGTTATTCCAAAGACCTGCGGTAAAAGCCAGGTCTTTGAGAGAGAAAATAAAAGATAAACTTGACCCGTTTCATTATATAAATTAAAAATTTCGGCATCTTCTTTTATATCCATCATATATACACAGTCTATAATAAGTCTTCTTTCAGGATTACCTTTGAGCCAATGGCGTAGGTTTTCAATTTCACTACCCAACATCTTACGGCCATAAGGTTTAACGGGGTTAATTGATAAAATAATATCTGTATCTTCAGGAATACCATTTACTTTAAAAACATTATCATAAAATAAAGTTGAATATTCCTTATATTCTTTTTGTAAATTAGAAGTTGCTTTTTGCTGGTAGACGGGATAAACATCTTTTGGTATATACCAGTTTTTATTTTTAAAATGATTCATTAAAATATCTAAAGAGTGCCTTACACCTTCTGAAACACCTATAAAATTTTTAAAATTTTCAGGCAATGAAAAGTGACTTAACCAATCCTCAACGAGATGGCAGCGATGGACATTTCCATTAATATGCCCTTGTATAGATTCACCTGTAATCTCATTTAAATTAAGCTTTTTTTTGGCAAATAAATAAAGATTATTTTCTGACAAATCTACGAGTTCAGGATTCTCTTGTAATAATTTTTCTTTTTTTTCTTTAAACTCTTTAAAATTCATAGTTACCCCTTATCCATTTTTAATATGCTATTCATATCTTCAAGCGAAGCATAACATTTTTTATCAGCCATATAATTCCAGCTCCGAGCAATACCATTCTTCCTCTCCCATCCCAACGAGGGTTCTGTGTACATAGCAACATCGACATATTTATTATTTATATATATTCTATAAATTGGAGACCCCCAAGGTAGTTCTGCTATTTTTTCGTTTTTATAATTTTCTGTAATCAACGTATGAATAATATCAAGACCAACCTGATTTTGCTTACAGTAAGTATTCTCTGATGTATTGGAATAAAGAGATTCATGAGTGGAAGCTACATATAATTCTTTAAAACAAATTTGCTTTACTTCATTATTTACAGCGAACTTTAAATAACTTTCTAAAGTATCCTTATCATAAATACCTGATTCTTGTAATACGCAAACCAACCTTAATAAAGGAGACAATTCGGAATTCAGTTCAGAATGTGCTGCAAAAATTCGTTCTATTTTTGTGTCTATCCCCATAATTTCTTTATTGATTAAGGGATCGAAATGATGGTAAGAAAGAGATAGAACATTTAAACCCGTAGACTTCAAAATCTGCAATTTACTTTGGATCTCAGATTTTTCTTTTTTAGACAAAAAAATTCCATTTGAAATCATTGTATTGTTGTCAAAATATTTATTGCTAATATTTAAAATATTTAGAATCTCTTCAAATTTCATTATACCAGGCTCTCCTCCCCCTGTAATAACAAAACGTTGAGCACCTTTTTCTTTTGCTTTTTTACACCAAAATTCCAGTTCTTCAAAGTCTTTAACTTTTCTCTCTTGCTCTATAGAAATAGAACTTTCCGAAAAGCAAAATTTACACTTCGCCTGACATGCTGAGGCTACAGGTAGAAAAGAAAGGGAGCGAGGTGATAAATCATTATAATTTTTTAAGCCAAAAGATAATTTATAAGCGAGGGCATTTGCATCTTCTATAGAAATACTTTTCCATTTATGTTCCTCATATATTTCTAAAGAATGCACTGAAATAAAACTTTGGTTAATGAAATATCCTTTACCATTCCTCGTATTTTTAAAGATTTCGGCATCAGGTAATGTATTTATTTTTACTATCTTATTATTTGACAATAACATCCCATATTCTGAATCTATCTTTTTAAGCAATTTTTGAGCTTTTTCAATACCTATAGCTAATTGATCTTGTTTCAAAAGATAAAAAACATCAGGATAAGTACTTTTAGTGATATTCTTTTTGGAATATTTTTTCGAATATTTTTCATATCCTTCCAGCCAGTTTGACAGAACAGTAATATAACTATACATCCTTTTATCCTTAAAAAATTATGTTTTCAACTTACTTATTGTATTTATAACAATAAGATGTGTCAAATATTTTTACAATCTTTTCTTTTTTTCTTTTTGTTCAGGATATTGTGTAAGTGTTTTTTCAAGGATTGTATTTTTACTCAAAAAAGTATGAACATACCATAGGGTTCTTAATATTTCTTTATCTCTTATATTCTTTATAACCTCTTCACAGATTTTAATCATCTCTTCATCAGTGATTCCTTTTGCTTTAACAAATTCATACATCTTCATAATTTCTTGTTCAAGATGTGTTATATTGTTTATATCCATATAATGATGAACGACTTTATTTCTTAATTCGTAATGAAATAAAGATTTTAAATTCTCTTTATTCTTATAAAGGTGATAATTCACTATTTTTGATTGTTGAGCACATTGTTTTATAATTTGTGTGAATTCTTTTTTCTGGTAATAATTCAAAAGGTCATCACATATTATATTTGGATATTTTTGCACTAACCATGTTATAAATTTTCTTAGATCATATCGATATATGTCTTCTGTCTTAAAAGAACAATAGGATATAAAAAAATTAATGTTTTCTTTTACAACTTCACGGAACATATTATTTTCACAAAAAATCATAAAATTACTACTTTTCAAAGCACTTTTATTTTTACTCAATACGGCATTAAAAAATGATTGTCTGTAATCACAATGGTTATCATTATCAAACTCTATATAAAAGTCCCATTGCCGTATGTTTTTTTCTAAATAAACCTCATATTTATCCATATACGATTTTAAATAATAAGGAGATATGTTGTTAAGACCTTGTATATCCATTATAGCTCTTAAATCTCGTGGTGCATCCGATGTTGTCTGCAATTCGTGTAGTGAAGTATTTTTTGATAACAAAAAATCATACACTGCTTTTTGCCTTGATAGCATGGCATAACTAAGAGGGGTGATATATGCATCTTCTTTTCTTGAATACCAGGTCTCTTCATCTCTTTCTTTTATTTTATAAACAGACAACTCCTGTTCAGAAAATTCACTCAATTTTTCTATCTTTTCATGCTGAAAGATTTTTGACTCAATAATTTTAAAAATTTTATTTTGCAAATGTATCTCCATTTGAGGTTTTGTTAAATTCGGACTATAATATAATAAATTAATACGAAATGGAATACTTACAATGTCCGATAATTCAATTCATCTGTTAAAAAGAGATGACTTCTTTCCAGATAATATAGAAGATTTAAAAAAAACATTAAATAAAATAGAGTTAACTCATAGTGACTTTATAGATTTGAACAATAAATTTTTTACAGATGGGAATGTAATAGAAGGTTCTGTTGAAGCTAATTTTTTTGTTGATTATATTACTTTTCTACATACTAAAAAAGGGTTCAACTGGAATCAGGTATATTTTGACATTAAAGATGGAAAACCAGAAAATTTAGCATTGTATCTTATAGAAAATGAGTATCCAGAGTCAGTCATTAGAGCATTATTTAAAAATGGTTTTAACCCTAATGTTTATTCTATGGCAGAATTCGAAACTCCCATATTTATGCACTGTTTACGCTATAGAAAAGAATATATTCCATTACTTCTCGAATCAGGTGTTGATGTTTATAAAAGCAATTCTCTGGATGAGAATTTTATCAAGTATTGTATTGATAATAATGATTATGAGTTATTCAAAAACATAATAAAAGATAATCCTTTACCAAAAAATTTTAAATCTAATGAATTAAACAGGTTTATTTATGGTTTTTCTAATTTAATTCATTATGATAAGTATGACAATATTATTAAATTTTTTAATGATTTAAAAGAAACAGGAATTAACGAAAATAACAGGATGTCTGGTATTTTTAAAGATTTATTTGATAAGTATAAATATACTAATGCTAAACAGCCTATATTTAATTTAGTAGATAACCTTTTTAATAATGGACTTGAATCTAATTTATATAATAAAGATACAGCGGCACATGACCCTATCATTCTTACTTTTATTGAAAAATTCTGGAGTTATGAACAAAAAATTGAGGACCTTTTAAATGACAATCTTTTTTTATTAATATTTGATAATACAGTAGGATTAGAAGTTTTTAAAACTATAAAGTGGGATGACTATTTCTCGGACGAAGAAATAGTTGAATTTAAAAAATGGGTAACTTTAAAAGAAAAAGAAAAAATTATTGATTCTATAAATAATGATAATACGATTATCACCCCCATTAAAAGAAGAATTTAGGAGGCAAAATGTCAAATACAGATCCTCTTTTTGAAATAATTAAAAGTAAGATGAATGAATCAGACAAAATTTTTTTTATTTCCCATTATCTTTCTTTTCACCCTGAATATAAGCCTTTTGAAATCAACCCAGGTGCGCAATGGAGAAAAGATGTTTATGGATGCCAGACATTATTATCACTGGCGGCGATAAACAAAGAAAAAAAGCTTTTTGCTTATTTACTCGAAAAAAACATGGGCGATTATGAGTACGATAGATTAAAACAAGAATTAAAAAACCATACAGGAGATAATTTACTTCACTTTTCTTATACTATTTCTTCTTTACTGGAGAATGGTATTAATCATTCTTATTTAGAAGAATATTTAAATATTTATTTTACTTATTATGAAAAAAATATTGAATTATTAAAGTTAGCTAAATTTGACACTTACACTGATGAAACTGGCGAAAATTATTCTCTTGATTTAGTAAATCTCTGTATGTATGACCAAAGGCTACCATTATTATCGAGAGTAATAAAAAATAATCAGTATTTAAAAGAAATTATGTATAAACATCTCATGGAAGCCGCATCTAATATTAATTTTGCACCTTACGATGAAAAACCTGGAATTATAAATTTTTTTAGACATAATATAGATATAAGCCGAGCAGAGTTTATTAAATGCAACTCTATTCTTTCTATGAGAGAAAAAGAAAGCGAGTTTAATTGTTCTTTATTTTTGTGTTTGTTTAAGGATAACCCTCCTGTTCTTGAAAATATGGTGAATAAACTTACCAAGAGTGAAGAAAACTCATATTTTTATTTATCTTCATTTATTAAAAGAGATTTTGCTATTTTACTTTCTTCGGATACTGGAATATCTGAAAATAGTGTAAATGAAAGGATAGATGAATTATTCATTTTTTATTCTGAAAAATTTAAGCTTGAAGAAAGTAAAATTTTTAACATCCTTGCTTCAGATGATCTTTTATTTAAAAAACCATTCTATCCAGTTCTTACTAAAAACATAGCTACCAGAGAAAGGCAAATAATAAACTCTCAACTTCAAGATGAAGAAAAAAAAGTTTACAATGTAAATAAAAAAAGGCTATAATAATTTTTTTCTGGAGAATAATTATGCAAAAGATACTTCTGGTCATTTTATGTTTTATGTCAAGCGGATGCACTGTTGTTTCGGTAGAGTCAGGTATGTCTGAAACTAAAAAAGTATACAGCATTGATTGCAGTGGAGGACTTAACACCATGAGTAGCTGCTATAAGGAAGCGGAGTCTCTTTGTCCCTTTGGATATGAAAAACTTAGTGAAAGAAAACCAGAACCAGAAATTTTCTTTCTGACAAATCCAGGCATCATTAAACAAACACAGACATCACCAACTATTAATAGAAAGCTAACCTTGAGATGCAATTCTCCTGAGATTAAAAAGGAATTTTTCCCCGATGACGATACAAGAAAATTTTGAAAAAGTAATACAAAACCCAGCCTCTATTTACAATTTTGATACATCCTATATTTTAAAACATAAGAAACTATTATTAAATTATATTGTTAAAGCTATTAAAAACGGTGAAGTAAACAAGTTTAAAACCATAAACACATTACTGGGGTATGATGGCTTTAAAAGACTTATAGAAGATAGAGAGGAATTTAGGATTGCTCTCGCTCTTTTATCTAATAATAAAAGGAATACGGCAAAAAGTGCTGAATTATATTTTGAGCAATTTAATGTTAATCCATTAGAAGTTAAACATTATAAAGATGGTATTTATACGAGACGAGTTTCTTTTTTAAATGAGGCCATCAACAGTATCAACCAACCTTTACTTGAATATTTATTAAAAGAAAAAGAAAAAATAAGTTATCTTCCCCAAATCAACACTCCTTTATTTGATCACCCCGAAATATTGTCTTTTTGCATAAAAAACAACTTTCAATTTAGCGAGTATTTTTTCCAATATAAGCCAGAGAACAGTAAAAATCATTGTTCTCGTTCTCTTACAAAAATAAAAAAAGTTATTAAATCTCTATATCACATGGATGATTATTTTAATGATAAAGAGGGTCATAACAACTGTCATTTATACCAGGCTTACAAAAAAATGTTATGTAAAATGCTTGAATATTATGTAACAACCACAGGAGGTAATGACTTTTTACTTAAAAATATTACACCTTTAATTGTTAAAAATAAAATAAATGCAAGTAACTTCATCTCTTTTGTTTGCAATCCTTCGATTATTAAAGATAAAAATATATCCTTGTTAAAAAAATGTGGTTTTATTCTGAATAAAGAAAGCACATTTAGTACATTATTCGAATTTACTTTAGAACAAAACCATGAGGAAAGAAAATCTTTTTATAATTGCTTCGATGAAAGAGAAACTGAATTTATAGCTAATGAACTTACTAAAATTGAATATCAGAAAAAATTAATTGGAGAAGAAGATGTAGAGTATATGCTTTATTTACAAAAAAAGTTCAATATAAAATTTGAAACGGCAAAAGTATATTCAAATTCGCTTCATATAGAATTAATCAAGAAAAAAATACATAGTAATCTTAAGTTCTGGAATGATGCTATAAAAAGTCAGGAAATAGCGATTCCCGAATATTTGTATGCTTACAATTTGTATTTACATGAATATACAGACTCTCTTAAATCATCCAAACATAATTTCAAGGATTCTTTTAAACCTAAAATATTGTTAGATGCAATGAAATATATTTCTCAATTTTATTATCCAAGTTATCCAGATTGTATTAATCGTTTTTTCTTTAATATTGAAGAAAAAATGGGTTTAAGTTCAGTGGATATAAGAGATGTTTATAATGCTATTTTTATAAATTATATTCCTTTAGAGTTTCAAAACATGTATAATATTTATAATGAACAATCTATCTTAAAATCTCTTATAAAGAACAATGCTAATGAACCAAGGGATAAAAAAAGATTATAAATGAGGCTTTTATGGATAATATTTTTATTAATTTATTGAAAGATAATTTTTTCATAAATAATGATGTGTTAAAAAATACAAATTTAGAAACAGAAATGCTTAAACTATTGGCTATTAAAAATAAAGAAGCAAATATTGATAATTATTTTTATGAATGCTTTATTTTTAATATAGAGCAAATATTTCAGAAAACTAATATCGATAGCTTGTATGTCAACTTTGAATTAATGGACAGATATTTAGATACATCTGCAAATAATGCAGACTCATTGATACCCTATATTTCTTCACCAAGTACAGAATATAATAAAATAATAGAAGAACATAGAAATAATTTATATACTGGACTTAATTTTCATAAATTAAAAAAATATGCAGGAGAACAGGCTGAAGAAGGTGGATATGGGTTAAATTTAAAATTAAAACTTAATCGAATTTATAATATTCCTTTAACAAGAGAAAATAGATTTTTCGCATATAGTTCTATACACACAACATTGCAGCGAGAGTGTAAAAATAATAACTCAATTATTAATTATGATTTAAAGAATAAAATTGAACGACAAACACCTATTAATATTTTCAACAAAGAAATAAACTGGCCATTACTGGCTAAAACTCAGGAATCACTAGATTTTAAAGCTGAGTTTATTAAAGATTATTATTATTTTCTGGACAATGTTTATATCAATAAACCTTTTGCTGTTTATGAATTATCTAAATTTTTCTTTGATTATTTTAACAATAGTTCTGCAAAGAAAATAAAGGATATCAATTTGGTCATATTTGATAAGGGAAATTTTAGTAATTTATCTTTACCTGAGTTAGGAATTATACAGCTAAAAAACGGGCAAAAAGAAGTGCTGCATAAATTTAAAGCATTTGGAAGTTTTACAGAAATACCTGAAGAATCCATGATGACTGAAAACTCAAGCTATCATACTTTTTCAAAAGAAAATATTTTTCCAGCATTCAGCAGGCTTCTAGGCGTATCTAACAAAAGAGTTGATCCGCAAATTTGTATATATTATAATCAATTAGAAAAAGACTCTATCTCTCTTCATATTAATAATGATAATTCGTCAAAATTCAAAAAAAGAATATAAGGATAAAAAATGTATTTATTTGATAATGCTTATTTAAAGTTTTCAGACATTTTAACTCTAGCTGAAAGACACACTTCTGATGAGCTAATTACAGAGCACAATCTTATTAATAGCATTAATAGTAGTTCTGATAATTTTCAGGCATTCTTATATTTATTTAAACAACACCCTGTATCTTTTAACGATCTCTCACTACGAAGAATATATAAAACAGTATGTAAAATTCCTTTATTTAAAGAATATGTTGATTGTCTTTATGAGCACAACATAATTCCTTATATAAAAGATAAGCATGGCAATGACTTTATTTCTTCTTTTTATGATGATGAAAAAGAATTTTGCAACTACCTACATATAAAAGGACATCCTAAAATAATGAGTGGTATAGATGCAGTTTCTAACTATGCTATCATAAATAATGATTTTAGTAAATTTCAGAATATAATCGGTGAAAATTATGAAATCGACTCTATATATACAGGAATTAGCCTCGCTATATGTAAATTTCCTAAAGACGAAAAAACGGTAAAAGAATATATAGATGCTTATAAATATTGGTTATCTAATGCCTCACAAAAAGCATTAGAACTTTCTAAAGACAAAATTCACACGAAAATATTTTTATTCAAACCATTAAATAGTGAAATATTCGATAATTTATTTGAAGAATTTCCACATATTAATTTTAATATTGATTTTCACATTTATGACGATAAATTTGATAATAGCATTATGAATAATCTTTATCAAAATAGGGAATTGCTCATATATTTATATAGAAAACATTCTGAGGAAGAACATTTTCAACGATATAAAGACACATTATTTTTAGGTTTTCTAAAAAATAAAGAAAATTCATATCAAGATATAAAAATCATTTCTGATTTATTCAAGATAAAAATAGATGATGAAGAAGCTTCTTTCCTTTTTCACGATTATTTGAGTCACCCTGATTTAATAAAATTTATTATAGAGCATAATCAAAATTTCGATATTGACTATTCAATTTTAAAAAGACAAGTAATTAAACATCTTACCGTTTCTCCAGAACACTCAGAAAATTTTTACTCTTATCATACCGATGATGGCTTTTTGAAAGTTTTATATGAAGTCTGCTCAAAACATGATTTTAATCCTAACTTTAAATACACTATTGATTATTTTGAAAAAGACAGAGAGAGGAAAAACCCTGTTAATCTACTCGAAATTTTTATTAACAATGATCGAGATGGATATATGATAGATAAATTAAAGGGGCTTAACCATTTTAATTTCCAGGATAATTTATTTTTTATTCTATCTAAATATCAAAAACTCGGAAAGCTTATACAATATTGTGAAATAAATTACAGTAACATATTTAAAATGGGGCTAAATATAGATAAAGGTGAATTTATTTCTTCTCTTTCTTCATGCAAAGAAGAATTACAACTTGAAATACAGTTAAAATCCTTATTTGAAAAGTCTGATATCGTAAAAAATTTAGATTTATCATTTAATACAGAAAAATATAATAAAACAAAAAGACTTTAACATTTCGATTATAGTCAATCTAACTAATATCCTTTATAATATTTTCTATAAGGGATATTATAAATGAGAAAAACATGAATTTTTTAACAGGTAATTTTAATTACTATGACTTACAAGAAATGTATCAAGATTTACATGGTAATGCAGAAAAAGAATTAAAAGAATTATCAGGCATCATTATAATGGCTACATGTTTGAAGTTATATTCCCAGTAGAAAAAAGAAATTCTATTCAAAGTGAATGGGCGTATACCAAATTAATAGAATTAAATAAAATTGCTGGAGTCAAACAGGAAGTGATTGGTATAAATTATTTAAAAAATCTGAAAAACGAAAACAGCAAATTATATTATGACAAACAACTTGTAATGGCTTGTTCCAATTTTGAAAGAGATACTCTTTTAAAAAATATGCAACCCATAGATAACCATGTTCAAAAAAGGAGAATTTAATTTGATTGATAATGAACAGCCCAATTTTTTCAAAAACCAGATAGATCAATTTATAGAAAAATCCTTATTACATGCTTATATGGTTTTGCAAAAAGATATTGAAGAACACCTCATTAAAAAAGAGATTGATGTCGCTTTTACTTTATTTTGCCAAAGTGAATATAATCAAGATAAAGATTATTACAGTATTGTAAACAAAAGGGTGAGTATAAAAAATAAAAATGGAAATACTAAAAAGACTCAATCTTCTAAAATCATGACAGATAATTTACTTTTAAAATTTCAAATGTTTATGCAATATACTAATTATTTATTAGAATATGCTCATATTTATGATAAGCCACACTCTATAAATCTTTCAATGAATCTTCCTGAGTACATAGATATGTCTTGTAAAATTGCTAAAAAATACAATGTAAATATGGGAGAAGCAAATTTCCAGCATTATTTCACTAATATCAATAATCCAAGCACTAATTATCATGTTTTAAAAAAAGATATTCTGAAAAAGACAAATGATTTAATATTAGAACTAATCCTTAATCATGGACCAGATATTAATATTGATTTTGAAAACATAAATAAAGATGGACAACAGTTTTCAGAGGCAGATTTAAAACGCATACACCAGATCAAGCATTCTTACAAAATAGATTCAAAACATTTGAAATCTATTAGTATTGAGAGTTATAGAGCACATCTTAAGTCTGGAGATACTGAACTTATTGAACATTTTGAAACAGGTCTTGTTTCTGCACTGATTGCATATGAAAAAAAGCAAATATTATCTAATATTAATATAAGTGAAAATTATCAGATAATAGAGAAAAAAAGATTATAATATTTTATTTAATGCAAATTAAGTTATAATGAATTTATTATATATTACTAAAAGGGAAAGGATATGAGCTTTTGGAGTGAAGATTTTAATTACAAGGATTACAACAACACTGATTTAGATTTCAAGAAAAATCTGAAAGAAGAACTTAATGAATTTATAGAACGATCTTTTTTAGAAATATATGAATCACTTCAAAAAGAAAACCCTGTAAAACCGTTTAATTATAAATTATCGATAGATTTCAAGAGGCTTTTTTCTGATAAATATTACTCTTCAGAAGAGACTATTAACTTTTCAGATGATTACACTAATATCACTATTTCAAAAGATGAAGAAGAAGACCATAACTATGGAGTTTTTAACTCCAAAATGAGAAACTTTTTATTTTCATTAAAAGTTATAGCTGAAAAAATTACCGTATTAACACAAGAAGATTTTTCTTTGTCATTAGATATTTCAGTTGCAGATTTTATAAATACTTGTAATAAATTAAAAGAAAAATATAATGTATCAAATAATGATGTTTATTTTGAAAAATCACCATCAGAAAAAATGTTTAATTTATTTTTTAACAAGTTTCATATAAACAGAGTTAATTGTTTTTGTAATTTAGTTTCCAAATATGGCGAAGATGTTTATATATTTATAAATAAAGATAAAGAAGGTAATATTGCTGAAGCAGAAATTATGCCACAACAATTTGAAGAAGAAATAAAAAATGAATTTAGCTTTAAAAATTTATTCTTAATGAGTCATTTTATCTCCTCAACAACCGAATATGTAAGTGAGGAAGAACTCAATCGTCTTTGTAAAGATGACCCTATGATTAACACTCATTACTACAATTCTATTAATGGGGCTAAATCTGAATTCCAAAAAAATCAAATTCTTAAAAATCTTGAAATTACATGTCAAAAAGAACCCTTAACTCAAAGGAGATTATAATGAGCTTCTGGACACAAGAGTTTAGATTTCAGGATTTTCATGATGACAATAAAATTCAACATATCTATAATAATTTATTAGATGAATTTTATGAACTTTTACATTTAAATATTGCTCGTATAGCTAACGATAACAAATATAATAATTTCTCTATTCATCTGAAAAGTCATTCTATTGGAAATGAACTATTCAGACATAATGCTCCTGAGATGTTTCTCCTGCATTGGGAGTATAACAGTTAACTAAAAACCTATTCATTTTTATTTATGGTATATATTTCTTATCATTTAGTAATTATAAGGAATAAAAAATGGAAAAGGAATATTTAAGTATAAAACAAGCGGCTAATTATGTTGGAGTTTCTTTATCAACACTTTATCGTTGGCATAAATCAGGCAAGCTATTGCCTGATTTATTTACTTTAGGTGGACACAGGAGATACTCTTTATTATCTTTAGAAAACAGGTTTAATAATAAAAAGAAAAAGGAAACTGAGAATTCAAAACAAGTCTTATGTTATGCCAGAGTATCAACATACAGTCAGAAAAATGATCTTACTACTCAAATACAAGTATTAAATCAATACTGCGACACTCATCATTTTAAAAACTATAAAGTTATTTCTGATTTAGGTTCTGGATTAAATTATAATAAAAAAGGACTTAATTTACTTATAGAAAACATTGTTTCTGGAAAGATACAAAAAATTATTATTACACATAAAGACAGATTATTAAGATTTGGTTATGAATTAATTGTAAAACTCTGTAGTTTATTTAAAACAGAACTCGTTATTATTAACAATCAGGAAAACTTAACCTACGAACAACAATTTTGTTCTGATATCTGTGAGATTATGACGGTGTTTTCCAGTAGACTATATGGTCGTCGTTCTCATAAAAACAAAAAAGAATTAGAAAAAAATAAATATATAGAACAGATAAATTGTGATAAAAATTTGATTTGACTGTTATTTAGAGTATATATTAGTTATTATTTTTAAAGGAAAATTGTTTTTAAATGACAGAAAAAGAAGATAAGAGAATTATTACTATAATGACTAATATCCATCCGGGAAAAGAGAATTCTCTTGTTCTGGATGAAGTCTTTACTGTGTATAATTCTTACAAACATCTTTTCTTTAAACAATCCTTAGTTAATAAAAATTTAACAGAAAAATCTTTTCGTCATAATAGTGGTAAACTCGACAGAAGATGGTCTCGTTCTGTCGAGGAAGATATTAAAGGTATGAAAGATTCCATTCAGGCGAACCGTAAAAACTATATTGCTGATAAAGAAGAAAAAATTAAATCTGTTAATAAAGAAATAGAAAAAATTCGGGTTAGTTATAATAATGCAAAAAATCATAAAGAGCATTTTGCTCATAAGATACCTTCATTATTAAAAACTCTCCGTTATCTTTCCCGTAGAAAAACACTATTAGAAAACAGTTTAAAGCAACTTAAACACGATTATGATAATGAAAGATATTCGATTTGTTTCGGTTCTAGAAAATTATTTAATCTACAGTATAAAAAGCATGTGACTTATTTAGACTGGAAAAGAAAATGGCACGAAAGCAGAAATCATAGTTTCAGATTAACAGGTGCAAAACATGAAACCTGCGGTAATAGCAATGCTCAGCTACGACTGGTTAAAAATAATAATTATCAGTTGAAACTTCGCCTTCCTCTGTGTATGGAAGAACAGTATGGTAAATATTTATTAATAGATAACATTTCTTTTTCTGATAAAAGAAAAGATATTATTCAGCAGGCTGTGCTTAATAATCAAAGTAATGATACAGAGGCAAGACTTCCCCTTACTATATCTGTCAGTAAGATTAAAGGAAAATATCGTTTAAGTGTTCAGTTAAAACCTGTAAAAGCGGAAGTCGCTACAACAGACCTTTATGGCGTTGTGGGTATAGACATGAATGAAGATAATTTTGCTGTAGCTGAAACAGACCAAAACGGTAAGATTATAGAAACTAAAATTTTTCGTTTTGATTTAAAAGATAAAAGCAGTGGTCAGAGGCAAAACATTATAATCAATCATATGAATAAAGCGATTGATTATGCATTAAGCAAAGGTAAAAATTTAGTTTATGAAGATTTAGATTTCAGGCAGAAAAAGCAGCAGTTATACAAAAGTCAGAACAAAGTTTATAATCAGATGTTATCATCGTTTTCTTACAAGAAAATGACCGATCAGTTAAAAGCAGGTTCTTACAGAAAAGGTGTAAAGGTCTGTAAAATTAATCCTGCTTATACATCATTACTTGGCCGCTTATGCCATAGTAAGAAATACGGTTTAAGTATTCACGAGTCAGCGGCCTATGCTATAGCCCGTAAATATTATCAGATAAAAGAAGTAATAAAAGAATTTATAACCATAAATCACCTTGGAAAAACATTTATGTTTACAGTGCCAGAGAAGATACTGAATTCTGAAGGTAATTATCAGCTTGCACAGTTGAAAAAATGGTATAATAACCTGTTTAAGTCTCAAAGTTTGTGGAAAGTATACAAAAACAATCTTTCCATGAAAACCCAGACGGGGTGACGAAAACAGTTCAGGCTGTCCGTTAGCCTAATCTATTTTTTTTAATATAAGTTAAAATGAATAGGTTTTAATAATCGGATAATCCCCAATATGAAAATTTCCAAGATTCTATGAAAACATTATTAAATGGATGCTCTTTTTTAGTAGACAGTCTGAGTAATATTTTAAAAAAACCTCTTGATATTAAAATCACTCTTAAATCAGATGAAGTTGTTGATTTTATTAACAGGTATAAAAATCCATTTCATCTAAAACTAATTGAGAACCAAATACCTTATAACATGATAGATAGTTTTTATAATAGTCATAAAAAATTAAAAATATCTTTATTTTGCAACCTTGTAAGTAAATATGGAATTGATACAAGTATAAAAATATTAAGAAGTGCAGAAAATGATATTATAAGTGAAAATATACAGCCTGTAAGTAAATTCCATATTATTAAAAATGATGAAGTTTACAAAATGCTTATAAATTATAGAGACTCCTTATCTTCAGATGTACAGATTTTCACAATCGACAAACATAATCTTGAATATGATATTGGCTCTAAATTGTATAGTTTTTATACAAATGAAATAAATGGAGCATTATCTTTTTACCAAAAAAATCAAATTATCAGCAGTATTTCTGATGTTAGTTACAGAGATAAAGAGTATAATATTAAAAAAAGAATATAAAAAGGATTCAATATGAGTTTTTTAATGCGAGATTTCAATTTTAAAGATATTGAGAAAAATTATGTCATATTAATGGATAATCTTGAAGGAGATATAATTAGTTTAATTAATAGTTCATTATTATCCTTATGCATAACATCGCCATCAGATAAGATAAAAGATTTTAGTATTCAAATAAAAACAAAAAAAAATACGAATAATGAATACTATATATCTTTTGAAAATTTGCAAATTTCAGGTCAAGAAAACTGCAACTATAATGTTTTTTCATTTGAAGATAGATTAAATGAAATTTTTAAATATATAACTAACAGTTTAATAACTTTTAGTTATATTATAAATAAACCAATTAATATAGATATTAATTACGACACCTCCACAATAATGGAAAAACACTCGAATCCAAAAATTTCGGATACTGGTGTTGAAGATTTTCATATAAAAATAGCAAGATTTCAGCTTTCTTGCTTTTTAAGTCTGTCATCTAAATATGGCTTTGATATTATGTTAGATTTTGAAAAAAATTTAGACAATAAAACATTTGAAAATATCAAACCATTAAAAATAAAAGATGAAATAAAAAATGAATACAGCTACTTAATTCTTAATCGTATAGCTTCTTCTTATCTTATGAAATCTGAAGATTATTCCTTTTCTTTACCGCTATTTAATCTAATTTATAATAAAGTAAGAAATCAAAATGAGATAGATTTTTTCAAACACTCCTTAAAAGAAGCTCAGATTGAATATGAGAAGAACAAAATATTATCTTCTTTACAGACTTATGATATAATGACTGTAATTAGAAAAAGAATTTGATAGAGGTGAGAGTGAGCTTTATAACAGAGGATTATCATTTTAATGATTTAAAAACAAAAGAAAATAATTTATTTAAAAATATAGAAGAAGATATTCAAACTTATATCGAAAATATCATTGCAGATCATTATCAAAAATCATCTGGAAAGGAATTATTGTGTGACTTTAATCTTTGTATATCTACCTTCAAAAGCAAATATGAAAATTACCAATCCTCGGGTAAATTCGACAGTAATATTGATTACCTTAAACAATATACAGAAAATCAAGATGCTATTATTGTCTTTGAATCTAAAATGAAAAAAATTTATTATTATTTAGCTGATAATCTTGATAGGATAAGCACACTTACCGAAAAACCTATTAATATAGATTTTTCTTTTTTAAATAGTGACTTAGATAAAAAATATAAAAATTTTTCAGTTAATAAGAAAATTATTAATAAAATGTTATATCCAGAACTTAAAAAACTGCTCACATCAAGCTTTTTTCAAATTTTTTCAGAATGCGGGGATGAAACCAAAATTGTTTTTGATGATGGATCATTAATTGCATTATTACCTCAAAATAAAACTGAAATAAAAGAAAATTACAGTTTCTTTTTATTACAAAATTTTTCTAAAATATATGATTTTGGATTTAACGATTCTTTAAAAGAATACTCATTAGAAACAATAAAAAAGATCAACTCTAAAGATATACATTTTTTTGAACATTGTTTTCAGGAGGCTAATGCCCTTTATCAAAAAAAGAATATTTTAAATGAGATTTCTATTGATAACATACATAACAACAATTATTTAAAAAAAAGGATATAAGCATGAGTTTTTTAAAGGAAGATTTTAATTTTATAGATTTTTATGACACATCGTTTAATCCCAATGAAAATATAGAACAAGATATACAAGATTATCTGTCTCAATCACTCGCTATGTTTTATAGTTATTTAAAAAAAGAAGGATTTTACAAAACGATTAAACATAAAGATCAGAATAAAGCATTTCTATTTACCATAGGAACTCATTATGACAAAGATACTAATAGTTACTTAGTCAATGACGAAAATAATAACTTACATGAATACGAGAATGAATTTGGGGAATTTAATGCCGTAGTAAATCATCATACACTTTTTTTTACTAATATTTATATGACTATAAAAGATATTTTAAAATATTCAAGTAAAATTCTCAATAAAGAACTTCTTTTCCAAATTAATCATGACATGATATCTCTTCAAAAGACATCGGAAGAATTTCTTAAAAAGCCAAGACCTTATAAACAAAAACACTTCAAAGATTTGCAAAATAAAATAAAAAAACTTGACATCTCTGCCTTTTTTCATCTTATTTCTATATATGGTAAAAAACTCATCATAGTTATAGATCATGATGACTGCTTAAATAGTGAAGTTGCTGTTTCTATTGACAACAAAAAAGAGTCAATTTTAAATGAACAAAGTATGATCATCTTAAAAAATATTCATCATTTAAAACTTATTTATGATGAATATTTCATCATATTGAACACTCCAAAATACAAAGAAATTCATGGCAGAGAATCTTCAGGAGAGATAAAGGAATATTTTGATAAGTATTTTAAAGAAGCCTTAGTGTTATCTGAAAAGAATGAAATTATAAATTGTATTGGTCTAAATATACAAGTAGATGATATTATTAAGAAAAGACTTTAATTATGTATTTAAATTATTATATTAAAAGGCATTAAAAATAATAATTTTGACATTGAATTTTTAACATGCCATTCTTTAACTTGTATATACAAGTTAAAATAAAGGAATCGTATGACTAAAGATGACGCTATTGTTACTTTGACATCCTCGTCCTTTAGGGCGGGGAGTATGTCAATGCACTAAAAAAGATAACAACAAGTAATGTTTCTTTAAGTCCTCTTTGATAAAAAATTCAAAAAGATGTTAATCATTTTCATTTTTTTGTTTTGGTGCATCAGGATGGATTCGAACCACCGTGCCTTTCGGATCAGATTTACAGTCTGCTGCTTTCAACCACTCAGCCACTGATGCATATTTGGTGTGAGTAATAGGATTTGAACCTATGTGTCTTTCGAGGTAGATTTACAGTCTACTGCCTTCAACCGCTCGGCCATACTCACATTTTTGGTGGTGCAGGTAGGATTTGAACCTACGAAGTCGTATGACAGCGGTTTTACAGACCGATTGCTTTAGCCTCTTGCATACTACACCATTACTATTTTCTAAACTTATAATTTAAATTGGTGCATCAGGATGGATTCGAACCACCGTGCCTTTCGGAATGAGGTTACAGCTCATCGCAATCAACCACTCTGCCACTGATGCATATTTGGTGTGAGCAATAGGATTCGAACCTATGTGTCTTTCGAGGTAGATTTACAGTCTACTGCCTTCAACCGCTCGGCCATGCTCACATTTTGGTAGTGCAGGTAGGATTCGAACCTACGAAGTCGTATGACGGCGGTTTTACAGACCGATTGCTTTAGCCTCTTGCATACTGCACCATTAATTTTTACAATAAATCTTTATAAACAGATTATATTAAGAGCAGAAGGAAGATTCAGAGACCCACTTTGTATCATGGATTCTCTTTAAAACAGGAGTCTTCATGATACTATCTTAATAACGATGCTCTGGTAAGATTAAGAAATCAAACCTTAACATGATTTAAGTTAGTATCAATAATATCGATGAGTTAGAACGGCAGTATTCAGAGATACAGCTACACCAGCAACATTTGCGTTGTTGCTAACGCTTTTGCTCCCAGTAGTAGTTTTTAATGTATTCATTTTGTATCTCCAAATATGTATTTGATTAGTTTGTTTTGTTACTATGAATATAGTCTAACATGATTCTTTTTATTTAGTCAACACTTTTTTTACTAAAAAAATCTGTTTGCTTATTTACTAAGCAATTTTCATGAGAACCTGCAATTGCAGGTTCTCTATCCGGCTACCACTTACGATTTGCCTCGCGCAAATACAGTTAACTGCTGGAGAGGTCTTTCTCATCCGGTCTATACCTCTGATTAAAATCAAAGCTTTTTTCTGGAAGCTTGATTCGCTTGTTGATTATAAACCTGTTTATTTTTTAAATCAATAAATTTCTTAAAAGAAGAAAAACAGTCTTGCTTTGAATAAATATACTCAGAAAAATTTCTTAATAAATAGTTTTTTTCTTCGTCTTGATTTACAGGCAATATTGTATTTTTAATAACAGACAAAATATCAAAATACAAAGAATCTGTAGATTTATCATCACCAATAATAAGGCTTTTACTCGCAGGAAGCTTAGCTTTCACAATAACTTCTTTATCTTTATTCACAAAACCTATTACATATACCACATCCTGCAAAACATCTCTTTCATGCAAATCTTTTGTTTCTGCAATCCAATTTTGCAGAATAGTTTCTTTTTTAGTTTCTGAAACCACAAAATCATTTACATTTTCAGTTTCCAGAGTAACATAGTTGCCAAAGGAGTCTCTTGTCAGAAGAGATAGTGTTGTTTCTGTGTTATTAATAATGATAAATTTCTGACCAGGAAAATAGATCTCGTTTTTATTGATAGACAATATTTCTTTTTTATTTTCCACATAGTCTCCCTTCTGTGGTAAAGCAGACATATTATTATCAGCCTGTGTAAATAATGGTTCAACATAGTCATTTGGGATTTCTGACAAAAAGAAATTTTTGAGTGAATTAAACACTATTTTTTTATTATTTATCATAGTTTCAATAGTTAAAAAACCATCTGTGTCAATATGCTTAATTTTGACAATTTTCCCTTTGGGTAAAATAATATCATCATCAGTCAGATGAATTCCCTTATTTAAGAGATAACTTTCATTTTCCATTATTTTTTTCATATTTTACCTTTTAAATTGATTTACTGGGCTGGTGTTTAAAACATCATTTAAAACTTCCTTTTCTTGCTTTATATTATATTCTTTTACGTCTTTGTAATAACTACCCCCAGGATAAAGTTCATATCCTTTAGTTTTTAACCATTCTTCAAGTTGATTGTTAACAACAGATTCAAAAACAACTCGCATATTTTTTGATTCTGCTAAAGCCTCCACTTCATTGAAAAAACTTTTAAAATATCCTTTTCCTTGTTTTTTTTCTTCAACATCTACACTTCCCACAACAATAGAACCATTTGGAGCCAAAGGATACATCCTTACATAATTTCCTGCACCAAAATACACATGCACAGGACCAAAATGGGTATGCTGTATATCATATTTTGACAATCGACTTTGAGCATTTCTCAATAGTTTATCGACAGTATCTCTGATTTTTTCAGTTTGTTTTTTTGTTAGCATACACTATCCTTCAATTTGATTTATTGTATTTATTATTATATTATAATCGTTTTATAAATAAAAAACAGGATACACGATGAATTTAAATTTTAATAATATCCTTAAAAATGATACTTATTTTTCAAATGAAAACTTCGAGTTGTTAAACGAAGAAGAATCTCTGAAAGAATATTTTCGTTTTCTTAATAATCATAACGAATCATATATCTTTATTCATAAGTTTTATCATTTACTTAATGATATATTTAAAAACAATGAAAAATTGAGTAGATTTAATCTTGAAATTGAACTACTGATTTCTCAGGATAAAAATTTGAAAATAGAAAGCACTCTTTCTTCTGATTTTAAAGGTGAAAAATCTTTTATTAATGAATCAATTAATAATATCAGTGCTTTTTTAAATAATGAGCTAAAGGTTTTTTATAATAATAAAAGTGGAGCATTTATTCATCGCAATCCTGGATACTATCTTACACACCATGATCTTTTATTATCAAATATTAAGTCTTTTTTTAATATTTTAGATATAAACGAAAAAAATCACTTTACAGTAGACTCTTTTAAAACTGTCTATAAAAAAAATGAACCTCATGTTTCTTTTAACATAACAGGATATACTAAAGATATTAATATAGAAAAAAATAATATTACTGATATTTTTGAACGATTATTTAAAAATTTGCTGCCTGATCTTTTTAATAAAAAAATTTTTGATGATGCATTCTCAAATAAAAACAACATAGAATATATAATCTTTGGTAGACTTATTAATTTCCCTTATATTATGCATACATCAGATGAATTAATTCAATTTGAAAAACTCAGAAAGCATTGTTTATACTTAGAACATGCTTTTACAGATTATAATCATCTACAGGCTTATCAGATTACAAAATTTCTTTGTTTGAATCCTGAAGTAATAGAAGATAATGACCTCCTTGTTTTAGGCAGAATAAATGATAACTATATCAATGATGATGTTCATAGCTTATATCTTTATCCTGTGAAATATCATGATGGAATTTATGAGTTTAATAGCGATTCTTTTGTTTGTAAGATAACATCAACATCAAGAGGGCATAACATAGAAAAAGTTATGACTAACAACCTCCATTCACAAAGCCAAAGTTTATTTTCAGATGAGATTTTTTTTCAAAGAAATCACACTTTTTTTGAAAAAATACTAAAAATACAAGGGATGACAAACATAAATCCTGAAATTATCAGATACTACATAAGTTATCATTTCAGTTTATATGAAAAAGATAAAATACAAAGTAGTATAAAAGATCCAGAAATTAATAACAAAATAATCAATAAAAGATTATAAATAGATTTATTTTTACTTATATTTGTGAGATAATCTCTGAAATTTTAAGAGGATAATTTATATGAGTATTCAGAACCTGATAAATAAAGGTGTTTTTTTCTCGGATAGCAACTTTGAAAAAATGAGTATAAAGGAAAACTTAGAATCGCTGGCTGACTTTAGATCTCATTTTAATTTTTCCTATATTTTCTTTCACAATATTTATTATTGTATCAAGGATTTATTTTCACATCGAGAAGATATCCATTCTATTACTTTCGAGGGCAAATCAATTCAAAAGGACGACGACATTTTTATGGATTGTCTTATAATTTTGCGAGATGAACACTCTAATATTATAGAATATCCACAATTTAAAAAAGAATTTGATAACATTATTAATTGTGGAAAAGAAGAATATATTTCTGTAACAACTTATTTTTATCAAAGACAATTATATAATGCAAATAATAGAGAGCTTATCTCTTTCTTTGATTTTGAGGTTGACAGAGAAAGTGCACCTGAAATTTTTGAGCATATTTTTAAATTTATGAATCCCGCACTTTATGAAAAATTTTCCCCATTTGAATCCTTTGGTGAACATAATTGCCCTGTTTATTATCATCTTTTTGGTAACACTATTCAATTCGATCTTATCAAATGCACAAAAGAAGATTTACAATATTTTCAGGACTTTCTTGAAGATATTGAGACAGTTTGTGCAAAATGTTCAGATGCTGTATTTGCTCATCAAATAATCCCTTTTCTTCTTAGCAATCCAGGACATTTAATCAACAATGAATCTATTGTTATCGTCTTCCACGAAGAAAATGAAATTAATTTTTCTGATGAAGATGATGAAGAAGAAACTCCTGTATGTTACAATGCTGCCTTATATGGCATTAAGAAAGGAGAAGAGGTAGTCTATAATAAAGAGAATATAATATTAGAATTTTGTTTACCAAAAGAAATTTCTAATGTTCAACATATTCACTATATACTCAGAGATTATAAAGACAATACAGACAAATACAAATATGGAAGTAATGTTTCAGAAGTTGATAAAATAAGAAAAATTATAAATCGATTTTTAAATAATGAACAAATGGAAAAGTATATTGCTTACTATGTAAGTGATATAGATAAGAATATTATTCTGGAACAATTAGATATTAATATCAACCCAGATGTAATTAAGAAAAAAAGAATCTAAAAGCCGCACATTATGCAATAAACCTAAAAAGAGATATTCTTCTCTTTTTAGGTATTTTATTTGCTATTTTAATTATCGATTCTTGTTTTTCTTTGTCCAGGAATATTTGATTTTTTATTTGCCATAATTTTCTGTGCAAGCATACTTTTAGAAGGTAATGTTTTTATAAGTTCTTGTGGTGCTACTGGTTTATTCTTTTCAACTTCTTGCTTTATACCTTGTATAGAACGATTGAGAACCTGATTATTAAAATAATCTGCTGGACTTTCTGTTATTCCAGCTTGCTTTAGAATATTTTCTATATGTCTTTTACTCTTCAGGCGTTCTTCATCTATAATATAATTCTCATTTTTTGCATCTTTTTTTACTGGAATGTGAAAATTAAAAATACCAAATGATCCTGCAATGGAAACTGCGATATTAACTCTTTCATCGATAATAGTTAATAATCTTTCCCTTAGTGTTTGTAAACCTAAAATAGTCACACCTGCAACAATAGCCGCACCGGATATATTCTTTGATTTTTTCTTTTTATCAGCAGTATTAACCCTTAACTCTTTATTAATATTATTTTTAAGTTGTTCATCTCTATGTTCAGCTAATCTTCTCAGATTTTCTCTACGATCTATAGCTTCTTTTTCTTGTGCTTTTTGATTATCGTAATCCTGCACAGCGGAACGCCAGTCTATAACTTCACTGGTTTTAACTTCTTTATTTTTTGACTGATTATCTGACATGTTATATCCCTGTAGTTTATTTAAATAAGACTTTCTTATCTGCTATAATTAGTTATAATAATTATTATAACAATTTATATTTATAAGGCAAAGCATGAAGACACCTCTATTTAATAAAATATTTACAGAAATTTTCAATAAAAAAACCGAAATTTCACGAAAAAAAGAACTTATTGATCAATTGGTCATTGAAGATCCTCAACTTATCAACAAAAACTCAGGTCATGATACTTTTAAATATGGTAATATTGTATTTAACAGTATTTTAAAGGAACCAGAAATTTTCGAATATATAAAAAATAAAAACTATCCAATTGATTATTCAGCTATTACAGGCAGGAACAGAGGATTGACTTTACTTGATGGTATTATTTTGGGTGAAAGAGATGAACTTTTTACAACAGAAAATATAGAACTCATCTTAAAATCCTTGGCTGAAAACAATAAATTTATGGATACATCTACTATATTGGGTTATACAAATCATAATTTTGATATTGCAGATATTATAAAATCTTTTTCTTTTAATCCTGATATTCTTCTTTTAGATACAGATAAGTATGATTATGCATTAGATCAGTTATTTAGAAAAGGACATCCTGAAATTGAGACAATTGTTGAAAGATTAGAATTAGATTCTGATTGTATAAATCTCTACAGCTCAATTATTTTAAATAATTTACATCTGCATAAAAATCCAGAAGCTATGGTAGAACTTCTTGAAAAAAATAATATCAATATTCAAAAAATTTATGATAATATAGAAAATAAGTTTTCTTTTTTAGAAGATTTAAATTTTGAAGCAGGCAATGTTTTAAAGAAAAAAGGAATTCAATTATATTTAAATCTCGATACTCCTGAAAAAATTTTAAATAATATTTCTCCCTGGTTTCATGCTAAAAAAAGTATAAATCTTTACCTCAATAATAAAGATTTCACTGATTTAAATACAAATTATAATAATATTGAAGCACAGGATATATTCTTTTTACATTTAACTAAGCTTAATATTAAAGAGTATGTTTATGAAACAGATTATAAAATTGATAGAATGTTGCAAGACATTAATGATTTTTTCTCAAAGTGTTCCCCTCTTTTCGTTTCTAATAATTATGGCACTTACTATCAATCCCTTAACCTGGACGAATTGCAACCAAAGTATATTTTTAGTGTATTAAATGATATCTTTCTTAATATTTTTATTCATGTTAAGGATGAGACCCGAAGAGAAAAAATTAAAGAAAAAGCAAAAGAAATAATTGTTAATTATATTAACAATAAAGAGAAAAATATTTTTTCAGACAATGAAATTTATAAAATGAAAAATGATGCTCCACTACGTCATTCTATTTATACAACATCGCCAAAAGATTTAGCTTTTGAAAAAATCGATAATGCAGAAGCATTATTGATTAAAAATAATTATATTGTAAATTTTGATCTTTCTGAATTTGGAAACCTTAATGATTTTTTCAAAGACAAGGAAAATGCATTAATTCAATATTTTTCAGAAGATTTTGATATTAAAATGAACTTATTCTTAGCAAGATACATCCAGAAAGAGTTTAGCAGAGCAAGAGATAGTTTTGATAATTTCTATTCTGATTTTGTCGAAATAGAAAATTCATTAACAGAGATAACTAAAAAAGATATATCTCCATCGATACAAGAAGTATTCGCTTCTTTTGTAAATGAATCTATTAATATTCCTTCTTTATATAGAGACAAAGAAACAATATTTTTAAAATATTCTTTAAGAAGAAATAATACAAATGAGGAACCTTCTGTAACAAAGAAAAAAAGGATTTAAAAATAGTAAAGGAGGCCGGAGCCTCCTTTTATTATATTCTTTTTTTAACCTTCGTGGCTGGTTCAACTTTTAATTCTTTAAGCAGTTTATCTAAAGTTCTTTTTTCGTTAACAGAAACATGTTTAACTAATGACTTTTTCAAATCTTCTGGAATCATATGTTCATGTTTTATTCCATAAAAAGAACACCCTACTTTAACAAGATCTGTTAACTTCATAAATCTGGCTTGATTACTCATTCTATGCAACAAAACATGGTCAATAGCTGTTAGACCTTCTTTATTGACATGATTCGCATTTACTCCATGTTCTCTTGCCTTTTCAAGTTTTTTAATAACCACATGACCAGTCAAACCAGAGTAAGAGAATAGATTTTCCCCATCATTATTAATATGCTTCCAGTCAAAAGAAAACTTTCCATCGATTTTCTTAATTAAGTCATGAGAGACATAAAATAAAAATGTATTGCCAATTCTATCCGTAGCATTAATGTCTATCAAGTTGTTTTCAAGTAAGAAAAACCCAACTTTAGGTGAAGACAACATCAGAAGATTTGAATCTTTATCTGTATGTCTTAATGAATTCAAATCCTGTATCTTTTGCACTTCCATAAGTTTTTTAAGACTGCTCAATAGATCAGGCTCATCAATATTATTTTTTAAAAAGCAAAAGAATAACTGAAAGCGATGATGTGCTTTTTTATTACCAATATAATTATAATCTAAAGCTTCTTGCATATTCATTTTTTCAAAAACGGGATTCATGTCTATTCCTAAATTTGTTGATTTTTTACATTAGATATGACATTATACCATGCTTACAATAACAATAAAACAAGGGTTTGCTTTTTATGACATTAAATTTTCATGACTACTTAAAAATAATGAGTTGTGAACTCTCAAAAGAAGGATTCATTACTTCTAAAACAATCTCTCATTTTGAAAATGATATGCATTTCTTTGAAAAACTATCTGAAGATGTTAATTCTTTTACTTCTAGTAAACTATTCACATTGCTTGCTTTTCTCAAATGGAATGATTCTTCAAGAGAAGAAGAATATCGATATTTCTTATTAACGATAAATAAATTTTATCAATGCTATTCAAATGAATATGAAATATCTTATTGGGATTATAATCTGGGAGCAATGTTTAACGAGCATATAGTATCACCTTTTATGATTTCAGGTAGAAAACAGCGCGATTTTAAACAAGAATTCACATCACTTGCAGTTACCCTCAAAAATAATTACAACTTTTATATGAACTATAATTTTAGCCTTTTTTTAAATATTCAGGAAATTTACACTGACCATGAATCTTATGATAAAAATTTAAGAAAATATTATGAGTTCTTAGTTAATGACTTTTTTTACTATCCACGAAATGATCTTAAGGGTATTAAAACAACAGAGTATTTTAAAATAGTATTTTCAGAAAATATAACTAATTTGCAAAATTATTATAATACAATCTATCCGGCAGTTTCTCTTATCTCACAAAAAGAAGATTTTAATAAATCCATTGAAAGAGCAATAAATATATTAATAGGGGATGGTTATTATTCTAATCATCTTTCAGACAGTATGCTTGATAGTATAAATAAATTAGCATATGAACTTTCCTCATCAAGAGAGAAAGAATATATTCATCAGATTTTGAATTCTGATGAAACCAGTAAAAAAAGGAAAAGAATATGAAACATATTATTGAAAAACTAAAAACAGAAGAAACAGTTACTTTTTCTCCTCGTGGAAATTCAATGACACCTAAAATTAAAAGTGGACAGAAAGTTACCATTAAGCGATTAACAAAAGATGAAAAATTAAAACTCAGCAAAAATGATATTGTGTTTTGTAAAGTAAAGAATAATATTTACTTGCATCTTATTTCCGCCATAAAAGGCGAGCAGATTCAGATTAGTAATAATCATGGTTATGTTAATGGATGGACTCATTTAGACAATATTTATGCTATTCTTATTAACAAATAAACAACAGACAACATGTTGTTTAATATAAGTATTCCTTTTGTCTTATTAAGAGGAACCTCTATCTATTTTCTCCTATACATTTTATTTTATAGTGGTATTAGTTTCCTGTAGTTACAATGTTATCTTATACCAGGAAGGTTTTTATGTCATTTTTAAGGAAAAATAAAAAAGGTTTTACATTAACAGAAGTTCTATTAGTTTTAGGTTTAGCTGCTATCATTATCATCATTATTTTCATGTCATATCCTAAAGTCAGAGCTTCTCAACAGGTAGAGGCTGAAGCTAAGAATATTGCTGCAATGCAAGCAGGAGCACGCTCACTGTATTCTTCTACAGCTAATTATGCGGGACTTACAAATGAGATAGCTATTAAAGCAAACATAATTCCAGATAATATGCTGCAAAACTCTGATGGTTCTACAATCTTGAATGCATGGAAAGGAGATGTTACTATAAAGTCTGATGGTAATACACACAGTGGAGAAGATGACTCTGGTTTTTATATTCGTTATGTCAGATTGATGCCTGAAGCATGTTCTAAGTTAGTTACAAGTGTAGCTGGAAGTTTTTATGAAATAAATGTTAACGGAACTACAGTAAAAGATAGTGGTGGACAATTAGATATTCAAAAAACAACGACTGCTTGTAGCATTACAGGTTCAGGGAATTATGTTTTGTTTTATTCTGAATAAAAATAATTCTAAATATATTTGATTTCTCTTTTATTCATAGATTATATTTTTTTTAGGCCACTAAAAATAAGAGGTGATTTATGAGTCAAAGTGATTTTAAAAGATTAGTTGAAGATTATAAGGGTGTTCTTACAGAACAAGAAGTTAAAGAACATGTAGAAGAGTTGGCTTATCTGAAATAAAAATATTAAATACTATCAAAAATAGAGATAGATTCTCTATTTTTTTTGTATAAAAGAGTAGCAACTAAACACTTTGCCATTAAAAAGTCGCCACACACTTTTTTCTTCCTGAGATAAATAAATATAATTTTTTTCTTTTGAGGGCCATATATAAAGATATTCTTGTTTTTTCCTGAGTAAAGTGCAAGAATAGTTTGAAAAAATAATTGATTTTTCTGTCTCTGTTTTCACATTGAAAATTTCTGACAAAGTAACATTCACTCCGTTATTATCCTTATAACTAAACTTTTCAAAAGGCTTTTTATAACTAATATTTATTATTTTTTCTTTAATTACATAATTATGATCTGCTATTTCTTTGAACAAGAGATACTCTTTCATTTGTTTATAAATAAGCAGAACAAAAATTGTAATAAGAATTATTTTTAAAATATCAATAATCTTCACATCTTTTTTATTTTCATACATTGTCTATTCCTTTTTATCCGTTATATTTTTTATTATACCTTTTTTTCGCAAATATCCAGGATTTTTATGCAAGAAAAACTACAAAATTTTATAAATTTTTCATATCGTGATGATTTTAAGTCAATGGAAACTCTTTTAAAACAAGAGCCTTTGCTATTTTTTTATAACCACGATCTTATAAAAGAAGACAGGTATTTGCTTCCTTATTTAGGTTTACATATTTTTTCTCATTATAGGTTAAAACCTGCAAGTAAAAAACAAATAGCAATAACTTCACTTATCAACGATAATATTGAATTTTTAATCAATAATGACCTTTATAATATAGATGCATATATTGATGATAAACTAATTCAGGGAAATGTTTTACTCTATAATTTTGCCAAATTAGTTATGGTATTTAATGATATTTTTGAAAACTCTATTGAAAATGATCTTTTAATAAAATTACTTCAAATGGGAGATCCTAATACCATAGTTAGCTATGAAAATAAAGAGGAGGTTTTACTTTTTTCATTGATATACCATTCTTCTCTTGATTTTAAATACATAAAACCATTCTTCAATCAGTATCTCGATGTTAATCTTCTTGAAAGAAAGGATACAGCTCTTTTTACTTTTAATCCCGCTAAAGAAAGGTATCTAACTCTGGCAGGAGTATTAATAGAAAATATGCAATACAGAGAAAAAGATCTTTCTTCTGTTTTAGAACTTCTTCTTTTCCTTTTCAAAGAAAAAACACGGTTAAACAATCCTTATAATAATATAGAAGATAATAATATTTATAAACTGTTTAAATTTTCACGAGGTGTAGAAGGCAATAATTCTGACAATGCAAAAATACTGGAATTTCTGATTAAAAATATAGAAAAACATTATGGGCGAAGCTTATGGAAAAGTATAACACCTGAAAATATTAAAATTTTATCTACCATCAATCCTGACTTTTACCTAAAATGGTTTTCTTTTTCTCGATGAAGGTGCTATACTTTATCCAATTTCATTGAAAATGATTATTTAATTATTAACAATCTTAAAAAAGAGGACTAAAAATGAAAAAAGGCGATCCTTATTTCCTGAGTTTTATTTTACGACATAAACCAGAAAGTATTGAAGTTGATATGGATTCAGAAGGCTGGATTAGTATTAGTCAGTTTATTCAGCAGGCTAAAGATTTTGAAAAAAAAGAGTATTCTGTAGAGCTTTTAAAAGCGATTGTAGCAGAAGATAATAAAGGACGATTTGCTATTTCTAATGATGGCACAAAAATCAGAGCATTGCAGGGCCACAGCACCACTTTAGTAAAAATGAAATTACAGGAACTTGCTCCACCAGATATTTTATTTCATGGAACTGCAACTAAAAACTTGAATAACATTTATCAGACTGGGCTTTCTGCAATGAAAAGGCATCATGTTCACCTTTCTGATAACGAAGAAACTGCAACAAATGTAGGTTCACGACACGGTTCACCTTTTATTTTATATGTTGATGCTAAGAAAATGTTTGAAGACGGATACAGGTTTTATCTTTCTGAAAATAATGTATGGCTTACAGAAAAAGTTCCCGTAGAATACATTCACAAAGATTTGGCTTTTCAACATACTCCTAAAAAACTTGGCTTTTGATAAAAAATAAAATTTAAATATAAAAAAGCTCGGTCATGAGCTTTTTTTGCTTTATAATATTAATACAAAATAAGAGAACAATAAATAACAGGTGAATAATGGAAGATTTTAGTAAATTTGCAAATAATGATTTTAAAAAGATTTTTTTTAATACAGAAAATCTTTTTATTGTTACAGAACAGATTATTAAATTATATAAAGAAAAACCTGAATTATTTATTGATAATCTTGAAAATGCAGAATTTTTTCTTAGCATCTGCATAAATTTACTTTTTTCAAAACCTAAGAAAAAAGCAGTTCAAACCTTATTTTTTAAAAACAAACATGATATGAGTGTTAAAGAACAGAACCAGATGTCATTTTTTTTAGAGATGAATAAACAAAGTAATCAAGAGAAATCAAACACAGCTCTTGATAAATTTTTTAAAACTACTTTTGGCATGTTTAAAAATGTATTTAAGAAGAACCTTTTTACAACACAAAATGATTGTTTTAAGTTCCCCTTATTTTTTAAACTGTGCTGTATAAAAGCTTTTAATCCTTTTACACTCAATATTATTGATTATTATCATAATGATAATAATTTTATTAAATGCATTAATGACAGAAAAAGCATCATGGCAAAAAGTCCTTTAAATGCCACTGGCTCAAGCATTGAGATTAATTTTTATAATAATTTATTCCTTATAAATCCAGCAATATATCTGGCTCTTTCAAAAAAAGAGTATTCTTTTAAAATAGATAGTGTAACAAAAGAAAATCCGTTGTTTTATTTGCAATCATTTGAAAGTCATTTTTTCCCTTCACTTGATATTTTGAATATGGAAAAGCAAAAAAATACTAACGGAATGACTTGTATAGAAAAAATAGTGAATTGTGACATTCATCATATGGATAAATATTATTTGTCGGTTAATACCTGCAATCAACTTAATCTTTTATCTGACAATTATGAGCCAGAATATAAAAATCACAATATTCTATTAAATAGTTTAAAAGCAACAATAGCTTTTGATAATCCTTCCTTCCATCCAGAAGAACTTAAAAAATATCTTCAACATATTAATTTGGAAAACTTAGTATTTATACCTTTGTCTGAACAAGCAAGAAAATATGAAGATCTAAAATTTTTACAAAATATACATCCTTTTCAGTTATTTCAAAGAAATCATCTTTACAGTACAAAAAATTTAAAAATAATATCCAGCCTTTACAAACAGGAGTATTTTTCAAAAGATGTCTTTGGTTATCTTATAAAACAAAGGTATGAGCATGGCAGAGGTCTTAGCAAATATTTTTGTGAAAATAATAAGCTTACCGAGAGTGAAATCATAGCCATTTTTGAAGAAGGTATCAAATATAAAAACCTAACATCTTTATATACATTAGAATTAATCTATGACAGAAACCCTAAACTTGATATGAAACTTAGCATTTTGAATGAAGAACAAAAGCTATCTGCTCTTCAAGCTTGTTTATCTGTGTTCAAAAATACAAATAATTACCCTAAAGGTTTTTTTGGCGATCAATTTTATATATCGAGAGCTTTTATGCACTTATTCACCAATGAAAATTTAAAAAATAAGATACAGTGTAATAAAAATAATGCCATAGCTATCTTAAATTATTATGCCACAAAAAAATCAGAATCAGACTATAGTGATATTTATGAACATTCTTATTTATTAAAAGGAATAAGCAATGATGAGAAACAAGAAATACTTCAATATTTCTTAAAAAATGATAGTATCAATCAAGGAATTATCATTACATTTCTTGAACATGCTTTATTAAAAGATCAGATAATATATAATGATATAAAAGAATTAACATATAAGAAAAGGATTTAAAATGAATAGTATTAAAAATCTTGATGATTTTTTACAGTTAAAAACTCCTATGCCATTTGAAAGAAACGGAAAAGTACTTAACTATTACTTTGAATCTTTTAATGATTATAAAAATTTTGATTTCAATAATTTATTACAGCATAAGGATGCCGAGCAGAAAGCCGAGGAGATTAAAATATATTCCTTATGTCTTCATATTGAAGAACTGTATCAAAAGATTCCAGAACTTGTTGCGTTTAATATTTTACCAAAAAACGACGATGACGATAATATTCATTTAGGAATAAGCACATGTGATTCACGAGGAAATATAAATTATAACTGGGATGACATAAAATATCGTCTTAACACCCTTCTTAAATTTATTGATGAATCCATGATAGATTTGTTCAAAGATAAATTTGTTTTTTCAGATAGAAAAGAGCGTTTTTTAGCATACAAAAAAATCACACAGGGGCTTGATGCACAAAACTCATTCTTAGAATTTATCGAACATAATAAAATTCCAGAAAATATGGCTGAACATAAAGGTATTTTTTATAAAAGTATTTTTTCTGGTCAGTATCCTGTTTTGCCTTCAAAACCTCTTGAAAAAAATTTTAAATATTCTGATTTGATGGAATATAAAGTTGAGAAAAATATAGATTTTATTAAAAGTGCTTTTCAGATTTTACAGACATCAGGATATATTGCTCTTTTAAATGAATTCTTTGTTTCTCTAAACAAAGAAGAGTCATTATCTATATCGTTACACCATAATGAACATTCACTTGCAATTACATATGATGTCAAAGATGATAAAGGAAATAGTGTTGATTCAGATAAAAACAGTTACTACAAACAATGTTTAGATATGATAAATAAAAATTACCTCCCTGAAATGGGAAGTAATACCTTATATTTACTTTTTAAAAAAGATTATTTCTCTGAATTTGAAATTGCAAATAAGGAAAACAGAACACTTTTAGATACATATTCAGAGACTGGGGATTTATATTTTAGTGAAATGACCAGAATTTATAGCAATAAATACAAAACATTAAATTTCAATTATAAGGCGGGCGATTTTGATAATTTTATTTGTTTTTCAGCAGGGTTAATAAAAACAGTTTATTGTGAGCAAGATGGTATTATTTTAGATAATACAAGTGATGATATTGTTCTGGAATTAATGAATATATATAAATCAATCATTCAAAAAAATATTATTTTGAGTAATGTTAAAATAGATAACAACGAAAATAATAAAAAACTCAAAAGGTTATAAAACATGGAAAGAAAAGAAATAGATTTGTTAATCAAACATAGAGATTTTGAATCTCTAAAAAACTTTAGATTTAAAGAAAGTGATACTAATATTTTTTTATTAATCACTATAATGAAAAAAATGAACACTGATCCAGAGTTAACACTTTCATTACTTTCCTTAAAAGATATCAATGTATTAGCTAAAGTTCCAAGAAAATTATTTCTAATTCAAAGAAATGACTGGCAGGGCATCTTCCCTACAACTTTAGTTGGCAATGCTATTAAAAATGATGATATCAAAATACTTGAAAAACTTTATAAATTAAAAGCAGACTTTTCTTTTAAAACCAATGTTAAATATAATTATTTAACTTATGCTATAGAAAAGAACTCTTTTAATAGTATAAAATTCCTCATTGACAAATTTCCAGACTTAATTACTCAGGAAACAGTCAATGGTGAAAATAATATCTTTTATATGGTTTCTAATAAAAAGATGACACCCTTCATAAAAGAAGTCATTAATAAAACTAATTATGACATTGGTCATACCACAACATATAATACAACATTGCTTGATGAAGCTATCGATAATTACAATAAAAATAATTTTGATTTAGTTACCTCTATATATAGTGAAAGAGAAATAGCTAAACAAATGAGTAAGCAAAATTATAAATTATTATGGAAATGTCTGTATAATAAAGTTGATGGAGCTTCATTAAAAAAGATAACAGATATTTTATCTAAAGATAAAAATCTTGAACATATTATTCATAAAGAAAAGCAATTAAATTTTTATGAAATGTGTATCTGTTATACAAAAACCTCTATACTTCAACAATATGATTTTAAAATAAAATCTGATTTTACTAAAATACTTTTCTCTCCCGAAAGAATTCTTGAATTATATGACTCTCCATCAAAAGAAGATTTTACATTAAAAAATCTGGACAGCAATTTATTGTATATTATAAAAAATAAACTTATCGAGGTAGATATAGGAAAAAATTTCAAGTTTAATCCTTATGCTGTAGGACTAATAAAAACAGGAAATTATTTCTATAAAAATGAGTTAAAATTTAAAAATATAAAAGCAGATGATCTTATAAAAATGGTGTTTAAATCTTTAGATTACTCTCTTATGGATTATAAATCTCTTTATTCCTTTATAGAACTCATTAACTCCAATAAAAAAATTAATGCAGAAAATAGTTATTTTATACTTAATAATGCTCAATACGGATGTGATAATGACATTAATAAGGTTGCTTTTTCTCAATATATTAATTCAATAACACATTTGATTTTCCAAGGTTATATCTCCAACTCAATAAAAATAGAAGATTCACGCTTTTTTTGTAATGCTTTTTTAATAGCTAACTTAGATAAGAATTACCTTGATAATAAAAATTCTAAACTTTGGCAAACATTATTCAAAAAAGGATTTGAATGCGATACTTTAGATGCTTCCATTTTATGTGATAATGCCCTCAATATTCTTTACGGAACTTCAATAAATTCAGAGACTGAAAATTTCATCTTCGATTCGTTTGCAAAAATTCCTATGAAGTTTTTTAAAACTGATTTAACACCATTTGAAAGTTATAATATGCCTTTTATAAAATCTGTATGTTTATTATCTAAATCAAAATGGAAAGAATTTATTGCAAACCAAAGAAATAATTTGTTAGACTCTCTGGAAAGTAAACAGGAAAATAAAAATGATATTAACAAAAAAAGAAGAATATAAATTAAATTATTTTCCAATTGAAAATGATGTTGAATATGACTTTTATAATATTAATTGGAATACTTTTAATTCTCTCAGTAGAGTATATCAAAACTTATTTTTTCAAAATATCATTTATCTTTTAGAGGAACAGTTTCAATATAAGAATTCTGTTCGATATGAAATAGAAAATGGTAAGGCTTTAATAGGCTTTCATTTTTATGTAGAAATAGAACCTTACTTATCTGCTTTTGTAACAAAGGGATTTTATAATAAAAAAAGTTTAGAGATCGAAAGAAAACAACGGGTATCTTTTTATCAACATCTTATAAAACAAATAAACCCAACTTATGGTTCTATTTTTATCAATGCCTTCTTTAATAATCAAATTGAAAAGCTTAAGATTAATCATCAATATATTACATTTCATCACTATCAATATCCCTTAGTTTTAAATCAAAGAAACTATCAGGACGAATTTAAAAAAGTAAGCGAACACTATTCAAATTTAAAAAAAATGAAAGAAATATTATTCTATAAACAATTTTTTATTGATATAGAAAACCTTTTTAAACAATACAAAAATATCAGCAGCATTGCTATTAAAAAAATTAACGATAATATTGTCTATTCCATTGAAACACATGTTATGGATAGCGAAACTTTACTCAATATAGACTCCATACTCCACAAATACTTTGAAAAAAATAAAAATATTTTAAGAATATCACTTAGTGAGAGAGAACAATCTTTTATTTTTACACAGGAAGAAAACCAAAGATTTAAAGAATTTATGAAACTTAAAAATGCCAGCACATTTAATTTTTTCTTTTTTCCTGTATTTAGTATCGACGATAAACAATATATTGATATTTTTCTAAGCCAGTTTTTAATACAAAAAGAAAAAGAGTATTTATGCAATAGTATTAAAAAAATTGAAGAAAAATCAATGATTAATACATATAAAAGAATTTGAATGTTTTATAAATTATTGTTTTTATAGAAAATTGTAAGTAAATAGTGACACACTTCAAAGAAATGTTTTAAAAATGTGATATAAATAATAAAAAACATTAATATATTACTTAAAAGAAGGAGACACTATGACTATAATTTCTACAAAACAAATGTTACTTAAAGCTCAAAAAGAAAAATATGCGGTTCCGGCATTTAATATACATAACCTTGAAACCATGCAGGTTATTATTTCCGCTTGTTCCGAAATGAAAAGTCCTGTGATACTTGCAGGCACACCAGGCACATACGAATATGGCGAAGTTAATCCTCTTGTATCTTTAGCAAAAGCTTTTTCCTTTGATTATAATTTGCCATTGGCTTTGCATCTCGATCATCATGAAACTTTTGAAGACATTCAAAATAAAATATTAGCAGGAATTCGCTCAGTTATGATCGATGGTTCACATTTACCTTATGAAGAGAATGTCGAACTCGTAAGGAAAGTTGTACAATTTGCTCATCGTTACGATGTTTCTGTTGAAGCAGAATTGGGAAGGCTTGGGGGGCAGGAAGATAATATTACCGTTGATGAAAAAGATGCTATTTACACGAACCCTCTACAGGCTAAAGATTTTGTGGAAAAAACAGGCATAGATTCGTTAGCAGTAGCTATAGGGACTGCTCACGGACTATATGATAAGGAGCCTAAGCTTGACTTTGAAAGACTTAAGGATATTAGAGATACCGTAGATATTCCTTTAGTTCTTCATGGTGCTTCAGGTCTTTCAACAGAAGATATAAAACATTCTATTTCTCTTGGTATATGCAAAGTCAATGTGGCTACTGAATTAAAAATAGCTTTCTCTGATGCTCTTAAAGAATATTTAATCAACAACCCTTCCGCAAACGATCCTCGCAAATACATGACAGGAGCAAAAGCTTCAATGAAAGAAGTTGTTAAAAAAGTTATTCGTGACTGTGGTTCTGAAGGTAGAATTTAAGGAGGTTATATGATTTATACATTAACATTAAATCCGGCTATAGACATGAATATCAGTAGTAAAAGTATAACACCTGACATTGTTCAACGAACAGAGGGTGCTGTGTATTCGCCCAATGGGAAAGGTGTTAATGTATCTATTGTTTTAAAGAAAAATAATATAAAGAGCACTATATTAGGCTATTTTGGAGGGTTTAGTGGAAATTATATTATTGATGAAATTAATAAATTAGATATAAATATATTGCCTTTTCCTATTGTAGAAAACACACGCATTAATGTTTTTATCCATGATGGAAAACATGAATATAAATTTGTATCTCCTGGGGGGTATGTTACCGAAGATTCCCAACAAGATTTGATAAATTATATCCGATTGAATCTTAAAGAAAATGATTACCTTGTAATATCGGGTAGTCTTCCTCCAGGTATTAACACTTCTTTTTATCATGAAATATTATCTGTTTGTAATGATAAAAAAACACATATTATTTTAGACATCAGCTCTCCATGTTTAAAAGAATTACTTAAATATAATCCATATCTCATTAAACCCAATGACGACGAACTTAAGGCAATTTTCGGGCTGTCATTAAATGATGAAAAAAGCATTATCAAAGCATTGCAAATGTTAAGAAATCAAGGAGTTAAGAATACTTTATTGACAATGGGTGATAAAGGTTTGTACTTTTTTGATGGGGCAAATGCTTATTATGCAAATGCACTAAAAATAAATCTATTAAGCTCCGCTTGTGCGGGTGATTCTTCTTTAGCGGCCTTTATGAGTGAATTCTTATTTGAAGGCGATATAGAAAAGGCACTAAAAAAAGCTTCAGCTACAGGAGCAAATGTTGCTGAAAGTGAAGGAATTGGAAATTTGGAAAAAGTTGAAGAATATATACAGCAAGTTAACATAAAAAAGATAGAGGTGAAATATGAGTAAAAAAATAATAGCAGTTACTGCTTGTCCAACTGGAATAGCTCATACTTTTATGGCAGCAGAAAGTCTTAGTAAGGCTGCTAAAGAATTAGGAGTAGAAATAAAAGTTGAAAAAAACGGTTCTGGCGGCATAAGAGACCCTCTGAGCAATAAAGATATTCAGGAATGTATTGGTGTTATTGTTGCAGCAGATGTAGTTGTTGATATTGAAAGATTCAATGGCAAGCCTGTGCTGCAAACATCTGTTTCTGAGGGAATCAAAAAACCACATGAATTGATAAATAAATTACTTGATAATAAGGTTCCTGTTAAGCAAGGCACACTTAAAGCAGGTAATGATGTTAACTCAGGAGCAGGCGTAGGCCAAACTATTTACAAACATCTTATGAGTGGGGTTTCACACATGCTTCCCTTTGTTGTAGCGGGAGGTATTTTAATAGCCATGTCTTTCTTATGGGGTATATTCTCGGCCGATCCTAAATCATCAGAATATAATGAATTTGCCGCAATGCTTATGAAAATAGGTCAGCAAGCTTTTGGAATTATGGTGCCTGTTTTTACAGCTTACATAGCTTATTCAATTGCAGGGAGACCTGGTTTGGTTGCAGGCTTTGTTGGTGGTTTGCTTGCAAATGTTACAGGTTCAGGATTCCTGGGCGGCATTATAGCAGGTTTTGCTGCGGGATATTTAATGCTCTATATTAATAAATGGTTGTCATTTTTACCCTCACAATATGAAGGCTTGAAATCTATTTTCCTTTTACCTTTAATAGGTGTCTTTACTATAGGTGCACTAATGATAGGATTGGGAACTCCTGTTTCTGCCATAAATCAGGGTGTTATGAGCTGGCTTGGATCTTTACAAAGTGCTAACCCTATACTATTAGGTATTGTTGTAGGTATGTTTGCAGCCTTTGACTTTGGTGGACCTGTAAACAAAGCTGTCTATGTAACAGGAACTGTATTATTAGCTCAAGGTAATTATTACTTTATGGCAGGTGTTTCAGCAGCCTGTATCACTCCACCTTTAGTTATAGCTCTGGCAACTACTCTTTTCCGTAAAGCATTTACAGAAGAAGAGAGAGCCGCTGGTGTAGTAAACTATATTTTAGGATGTACACATATAACAGAAGGTGCTATCCCATTTGCAGCAAAAGATCCTCTTCGTGTTATTCCAATCATGATGTTAGCTTCTGCTATATCAGCAGTATTGAGTTATGTTGCTCATATCACCGTTCCTGCACCTCATGGTGGATTTTTAATCCTCCCATTAGTCAATCATGCTATTCTATGGGTTGGTTGTATTCTTGTAGGTTCACTTGTGGGGGCTGTTATTTATGGAATGTATAGAACAAAGGTTTTGAAAAAAACATTGCAAAATGAACATTCAATGGAAAGCTCAGAACTAATATCGCATGAGGTTTTTAAAATTAGTGCAGATGATATTATTATTAATGACGACTTAAATAAGGATGATGCTTTAGCAACTCTATCTACTGTTTTTAGAGAAAAACAATATGTTTCTGATGATTATTTTGGAGCACTGAAAGAAAGAGAAGCTCAGGGTAATACTTATCTTGATAATGGTATCGCTATTCCTCACGGAACACTCGACAAAAAAGTATTAGTTAAAAAAACAGGTGTAGTTGTTCTGTTTAATAAGGATGGGATACTTTGGAATGGTTTAAATAAAGCAAAAATTATTGTGGGTATAGCAGCAAAAGGTGAAGAACATATAGATGTTTTAAAACAGCTTTCGTTAGCTTTATCTGATGATAAACTAAATGAAAAACTAGAACATGCTTCAAGTAAAGAAGATATCCTTAAAATTTTAAATAATGAACATTATGATATTAAAGAACATGTTCCACTGGATAAAAACGATTATTCATCTGTTGAAATTAAGCTGAACACTAATAATGGTTTACATGCAAGACCTGCAAGCAGTTTAGCCAAATATGCAAAAACTTTTGAAAATGAAATCTTTATCACCAACTTAAAAAGTAATGTTAAGGTTTCTGCTAAAAGTATGATGAAGCTCTTAACTTTAGGAATTAAAGATAAAGACATGATAAAAATAGAGGTTTTTGGAAGCAAACATGATATAGTTGCTGAACAAATATCCAATTTTATTAAAAACAATTTAGATAATTAATAAAAAATGGGGAAAGCATTCCCCTTTTTTAATGGAGGTTTAGATGAAAGCTGATTTAAGACATAAAAGAATTATTGATGAAATTAACAAATTTGATTTTTGTGAAATTTATGACATGGCTAATCTATTGAATGTTTCAGAGTCTACTATTCGAAATGATCTTAACTTATTAGAAAAAAAAGGATTATTAATAAGAAATCATGGCGGGGCTATAAAGAAAGAAGATAAAAATATTGTGAATTTGACTAACAATTCTTATAGTAATGAAGAAAATAAAGAAAGAATTGTTAAAGAAGCCGTCAAATTAATTAAAGAAAATGACACTGTAATTCTTAATAGTGGTAGCACAGCAACCCTGTTAGCTAAGGAAATTTCCCTTATCAATAACATCAAGGTGGTTACAAATAATTTAATAGCAGCCTACATTATTTCTAAAAACTCAAATATTATCTTAATGGTTACAGGCGGCACAGTTAAACACAATTCTTTTTCAATGCATGGTGAAGCCGCAGAGTCATCTCTTTCGGGTATTAAGGGCGATATTTTATTCATGGGAGCAGATGCTATTGATTCAATATCAGGTATTACAACTTTTAAAAATGATAATGCTATCAGTAAGGTGATGTCCACAGTTGCAAAAAAAATAGTCTGTATTATTGATAGTTCAAAATTTGGGAAAGTTGAAGCTAATAAAGTTCTTGATATTCAAAAAATCAATTATTTAATTTCTGATATTTATGTTCCACATGAAGAACAGATCAAATTTAAAGAAATATTAAATGAAAAATTTATTATGGTTTAAAACCTTTTAAGTTTATCTCTTTTTTTATATAATGATATAAATTAATTAAAAGGAAAAATAATGATTAAAATATATCAGGTTGGGGGTTCCGTCAGGGACGAATTGATGGGCAAGCCATCTTCAGATTTAGATTATGTTGTCGTGGGAGCAACACCTGAAGACTTAATAAAAAAAGGGTTCACTCAGGTAGGAGCCGATTTTCCCGTTTTTTTACATCCACAAACTAAAGATGAATATGCTTTAGCCAGAACAGAAAGAAAAACTGGAAATGGTTATCACGGCTTTGAAACCAGTTTTGATTCAGATGTAACTCTGGAAGATGACTTAAAGAGGCGTGATCTCACTATAAATGCTATGGCAAAAGATAGTTCTGGGAACATTATTGACCCTTTTGGAGGGAAAGCTGATATTGAAAATAAGACCATAAGACATGTTAATGACTCTTCTTTCCCAGAAGATCCCCTTCGTATTTTACGAGTCGCTCGTTTTGCTGCACGTTTTGATTTTTCTGTTCATCCCGAAACTATGAACCTTATGCAATCCATACATAATTCAGGAGAAACATCTTTTTTAACTAAAGAAAGAATATGGAAGGAATATTATCGAGTTTTAAAGCATGAGCATGTTAGTTCTTTTTATAAATGTTTAGAAGAAGTGGGCATTGGCAAAGACCTATTCCCCTCGTTTTATATTTACGAAAATCCTGAATTTTATTTAAACGACAAATATGATATCTTTTTAAAAAATAAAAATATCGAGCAAAAGATAGCTTTTAATATTCTGCCACCTTCCGATAATTTACCTGTTAAAGAGAATGTAGAAGACAATTTAAGAAACATCTCAGCACCCAAAGATATAATTGATGCTGTTTTATTAGTTAAAAAAATTTGGAATGAAATACAAAAAGCAAAAAATAATATTAACCAGGAGTTTTATTTCAGTCTCATGATGCAAAATGATGCTTTAAGAAGACCTTCAAGGTTTATAACTGCCTATGAATGTATTTTTGAACATATCGATAATATTGGGTCTTGCATATCTCTAAAGTCTGTTGCCAAAATGGAACATTTGATGAATAGCTTAAACATCGATGCTCAGACCATAGCAAAAGAAGGTAATAAAAAAACCATCCCAGAAAGGGTATTAAATGCGAGAAAAGAATCTTTCGATATGGCATACCGAAAATCTGACTTTAAACTTACTTAATAAAAAAGAGCCATTCGGCTCTTTTTTTACAATTCAATCACACTTTAAATGCATTTGCAGGAGGTTTTGCATTTAAATCAGCATCATCATCAAAACTTGAACCTTCACTTTTATCAACATCCTGTGCCGGAGATACATTATCATCTTCGAAAGCTTCATCAGCATTAATAACCAATTCTGGCTCATCTTTGGCAAAAATAACATTGGCTGGACCAAATGGAGTTCTCGAAGAAGAAACAGTTTCAAGAATTAAACCATCATAAGCTTCATAACCATTTGCTTTATCTTTGCTCAAAGCCTTGAAAGCTTGCTTTCCATCCTTAATAAACATAAAAACAATTTTATCTGGATGTTTTTTTTGAGCATCTTCTAAATTTCTATAACGATTATCCATATTAGGTTTTATTTCAGCACGGAAAATGGCCTCATATTCTTTCATAAGTGATTCTGGATTGAGTAATGCTTTTTTCTTTATTTCTTTTATTTTTTTGACATCAAGACCTTGGTGGTCTGATACAACATCAATAAGTTTATCAAGTCTTAGTGGAAGTCCATTTGCTGCCATTTTATTATCCTCATTAAAATATTCATTTTTTGAAGAATAAGTATGCTTATAGCTCCCATTTTCTCTTCTATTCTGTCTATTTAATACAGGTCGGGGGCTAGATTTCTTATCTGCAACATCTTCTTCTTTTATAAAATCATCAGCACTTACCGAATTATTACTTGGGATTGAATCAAACTCATCTTTTGCTGAATTTTCTGGTTTATTATCTTTATTATAACTGCTATTTCTATTTATAGAAGGTCTTCCACCAGAAATATTAGGTCTTTTGACACTATTTGCAGTGTTTTCAGTAATTTTTTCAGAATCATTTCTGTTTAAGTTAGGACGTAAAGGTCTTGTTGAAGGTTTTTCAACAGAAGGAGCTTTTGTTTTTTCTTGTTCCAATTCTTGTTGGGTAACATCATACTGGTTGATTGATTGATTGATTTCTTCTTCATCTTGATTTGATTTATTAAATTTAGAGGAGCCAAACATAATTTTTTCATTCCCTATTCTATCTATGCCATCTTATTAATTAATACATTTTAATATATTATTTATCAATAACCAAATTTTTATTTAAATAAAAAAAGGTCAAACTAATGACCTTTTTATTTATTAACACACTTTCAATTATGCATTATTGCTATCGTCTTTCTTCAGATTCAAAGATGACAATGATTTACTCATATCAAGTTCACCCCAGGTAGGTTTCCATACCTGAATCTTATCTGTCAGTTTTTGTTTGATGGATTTTTCTTCTTTATCAGAAGAATCATCATTGTCAACATCGTCTTTCACCAGTTCAATAACTTCTGGTTTTTTCGACGGCAGATGACCATGTTCAAACAGGTAGTTCATCTGATGAATATCCAGAGTTTCTTCTTCCAGTAAAGCATCAACTAATAATTTCATTTCTGTTGCATGTGTCATCAGAATTTCAGAAGCACGAGCATACTGTTCAGCTAAGATAGACTTAATTTCTTCATCAATCTTTTGACGAGTGCCTTCTGCAAATCCATTCATACCACCAGAGCTGCTACCTTTGAAACCATTACCTTGCATTTCACCATAGTTAACCATACCTAGGTTTGACATACCCCATGACATTACCATGTTTTGTGCAATATTAGTAGCTCTTTCAATGTCATTAGAAGCACCTGTACTCATTTTCTGAAGGAAAATTTGTTCAGCCAGACGACCACCTAAGAGAACACAGATATTCGTAAGCAGGTCTTCACGATCATATCCATAACGATCTTCTACTGGCAATTGCATAGTTACACCTAAAGCACGACCACGAGGAACAATTGTTACTTTATGCAGTGGATCAGCTTTTTCAGCAAATTTAGCTACAATTGCGTGACCTGCTTCATGCCATGCAGTTGCAACACGTTCATGCTCAGGCATAGCCACATTTTCTCTTTTGAAACCCATCATAATTTTATCTTTAGCTTCTTCAAAATCGTGCATATCTACAGCTTGTTTTTTACCACGACCTGCAAACAGGGCTGCTTCATTTACGAGGCTCTCAAGTTCAGCACCAGAGAAACCAGGAGTCCCACGGGCAATAACTCGCAAATCAACATCGGCATTCAGTTTTACCTTACGAGAATGCACCTTAAGAATCTGCTCACGACCATTGATGTCTGGCAGAGAGACTACAACTTCTCTGTCAAAACGACCTGGACGACGTAAAGCTGGGTCTAAGACATCAGGACGGTTAGTTGCAGCGATAACAATGATACCTGAGTTTTCAGCAAAACCATTCATTTCAACCAGCAACTGATTAAGAGTTTGCTCTCTCTCAGAATCACCACCACCGCCATGACTACTACGAGCACGACCCATAGCATCAATCTCATCAATAAAAATAATAGCAGGAGCATTTTTCTTAGCTTCTTCAAACAGACTTCTGACACGAGAAGCACCTACACCAACATACATTTCAACAAATTCAGAGCCTGATGCTGTATAGAAAGAAACACCCGCTTCACCAGCAATAGCTTTAGCCAGCAATGTTTTACCTGTCCCTGGGCTACCTGTCATAAGGACACCCTTAATCATTTTAGCACCAAGCTGGGCAAAATCTTGTGGATTTTTCAGGAAACTAACAATTTCAGCCACTTCTTGCTTAGCTTCATCACAACCAGCAACATCACTAAATCTAACATTGTTTTCAGACGGACTTACTTTTTTGGCAGTGCTTTTACCAAAGCCTGACATGCCTGAACCGCCTTTAGGCATCATGAATTTAAACAGCAAGAATATAACAAGGAAGAATACAAGAGCACTTACAAGGGTGCTACCAAGCGATTTTAGGAAACTTGGTGAACTTTCTTTAGTCACTTCAATATTAACTTTCTTATCGTTTAACAATGTGCTTAGTGAGTTATCATTTTTTAGCACTGAAGTTTGGTAGGTGGTGCCATCGACAGATTGAGCGACAACAGATGATTGTGTGTCATTGAATTTTACAAATTTAAAGTTACCCTTTTCAACTTGGTCTTTAAATTCAGAATAACTGATATTTTGAATCTTACTATCCGTAGATGGATTAAAATAACCGATCATTCCCACAGCGAAAATGACAATAAGAGCGATTAGAAAAATGCGAGTTGGTTTTTTATTCACATTATACCTCATTAATATTAAACTTTCCATAAAAGAACAGACTTAAAAAATCTATTCAATTCCCCTAAATAGAGTAAATAAAAGCTTTTTTTGTTTTTTCAATACATAAAAGCTTTTATTTTTTACAACGGGGACAGTATATCTAAATTCCATTTCTAAATCAATCTTTTTTATACCTTTCACTGTAAAAAGTATTAACTATCTTGTTTAATTGATTATCTTGTGTTCTTTCAGCCCATAACCCCCAAGGTTCATTTTCTTTTTTAGGATATTTTTCCAAATAAACACTCATTTCTTTAAGAAAATCTTTTTCTTTTTTATGAATATTCTGCAATTCTTTTCCACCTGTCTGAGATTTTTTCCATTTTTTTCTACTAAGAAAAAGCACAGCACCTATAATAACAAAGAGGACAATAAATAATTTGTTTGTATTTTCTGAATTATTTACAAAAGTTGATATATCAATTTTAGAAATTTTATACTGAATTGTTGATATTGAATCTGTCAAACTTGAAAATAAATCAAATCTATCATCTGCCTTACCCATAGGAACAGTCATATCAACACTTCTCCATGCTTTACCATCCCAATAAAGTGTCCATGCATGTTTATCTCTGGCTCTTACCCAATACATCCCCTCTTCTTCAGAAGGATGTGCTTCTTTAACGGAAAAACCTAAAACATATTTAGTAGGTATACCTAATTCTCTTAAAATCAAAGCACTGGTAGTTGCAAAAAATTCACAATGACCTCTTCTTGATTGCATTAAGAAATTTTCAATTGTTCTTGGTTTTCCATTTTCATCCAAATCAAGAGTATAAGAAAAATTTTTCCTATACCACATTTTTAATTTTATAACATTTACACTGGCTGGATCTGACGCTTTTAAACCAGCCTCTTTGATAACTTTGTTTAGAACAATATCAAGATTTTTAGGAACTGTCAGATTCATATCACTTGGTGAATGCAATGGAATCTCTGGATTAGCACTATAAAGAGCTTGTAGGTTGATTTCTCCAGAAAATCCACTGTATAAGATGTTACCACCTGAACTCATTGACATATCAGCTTCTTCTGCACCTAAAAGAGTATGTGTATTATAAGGAACGGGTAAATAAGTTCTTCCGTTTCTGTATTTCAACGGAGTACCTATAATAATAGCATTTCGATCATCTTTAGTTTTCTCGACTTTTAACTCTTTAAAAGAAAGAGTAGATTTTTTTTGCATTAGTTGTTTGTTCCAATACTCTTCGTTCTTTAGTTTATTAAAAACAAGAGGTAAAGTATTAGGAATAGGTATAATCCTTGATCCTGCATCATTTACCAATACATTATTTCCACCCAAATTAGTTTGCCAGTCTTTTCCATCCATCGTCATGTCATAATAAGATGCTGGTAAGAGTGAACCCGCCTCCTCTTTCCATATAATCCTTAATAAGACATCTTTACTTGAGGTATAACTTCCTTCCTCTCCAATTGAAGTTCTATTGAATTCAGGATTAAACCATGTAGCTGCTCCTGATGACCATGAATGTTTTCTCTGATAACTTTGAACAGAATCAAGAATAACCGTGTAAGATAAGAAAAATAATCCTGAGACAAGGGCTATCATAATAACAAAAACAGATATTTCTTTCTTTGTTTTTTTTACAAATACCTCTTTTATGTTGAGTAATAATATAAAAAAGCAGAGGGTTACAGCGATTCCCGTAGCAATACCTGTTGGAGTTTTATCTATTTTTTCGTTTAAAGAGGATAAAATAGAAATCATTAGCATCAATAAAAATAATGCTTTAGGATAAATTACAGGACCTGTATTGAACTTCGAAGGAAATGTAAAATTGAAAAAAACCTTTCTTTTTTGAAGATATTCTGGTTTTTTGATTTTAATTTTTTTACTACCTTTTCTTTTCCATATATAAGCTTTTCCCGAAGACCAATAATACTCAATGATGTATAAAGAAGCAAATAAAGGAAGCCACCCTCCCAAATCTTCAAAAAAATTTGTTTTTTGTTTATTCAAATAGAAAAGTCCACCCATCAAAACTAAAGACAATAAAAACAAGAAATGAACCCATTCAGTCCATCTTATAGAAAAATCAAGTCTTCTTTTTATAAATTTTGGAGCTAACACAATAAAAAAAAGAAAAGGCGTAATTAAAAAACTATGGGATATTACACCCCAAAGTGCTATCAATATTAATAAATAAGAATCTTTTATTTTCCATAAATAATTGTTTTCCATTTATACATCCTTTTCTTCAACAGATGGAACTTTTATTAATTCCACATAAATTCCCATTTTTTTCCAGTAAACAAGCCAGTCTTTTAAATCAATTTCATTTCTCGTCGTAATAACTCGCAATGCAGCAACTCTTTTCCAATATGTCTCAAGACTATTCCATTCTTTTTGTATTTCTTCTTCAGATAAAGGTGTAAATAAAGCTATTTTTTTATATATTTCATCCCAATGTTTTTTATTATTAATGGAAAGTGGTTCTTTATCTAAAAGAAGCCAGTCTATATCTCTTTTAGAATGAGTATTCAAAGCTTGCCCTACAACCATCTCAAGCATTTGTTCAAACCTCTCTTCTGCATACTTTGAGTTAGAAAGACCGGGATCAATAAGTAAAGACATTTTCACAGGAAGTTTATCCTCACGTTCCATTACAAATCTTTTTCCTGTTTTCGCTAATGTTTTCCAGTGTGTATTTTTAAGAGGGTCTTCTTTCCTGGCTTCACGCAGTCCCATCAACTCATCGCCATTGGGGTCTAATACCCTTTTTCTAAGGTATTCCTTTTTTTTATTTTTCGCTGCAAAAGATTTCATTGCTCTGGCTGAAGGCCATTCCGGCATAGGTCTGGGAGACGGTATACAATAAATTATTCTTTCTTTTTCTATTTTCTTATTAATCAAAGCCTGTGCCAGGTAGAGGGGGTCTTTTTTTCCAGCAATCACATTTTCAATTTTTTGAACCCCTCTTTTTTTCACGAATCCTTTTATTTCAAACGAATTTTTTACATTAAACTCTCTAAAATCGCATTCTGATGATTCAAACACTACAGGTTCATTCTCACGATCTAAATAAACCTGAGGATTTTTTAAAGCCCACCTACCTGCCCATTTGGAATCATTCGGGTCAAAAAACCAAAATTTCCATTGTTTTTCGGCTTCCATATCTTCTTTTTTACGAGAGTTCACAACTTTGAAAATCCATTTACCTTTGAATCCTTTTTTTATAAAGCAATCGACATTAATAGTGAATGTTTTACCTACCATAACCCAGTAGGGTGTTTTCACTTCAACATCCATCTTTGTTTTTTTTATTAATTTAACTGTAAAAATTGACGACATAACAATAATAAATAAAAAACCAACTGAAATTCTTGCTATTAGGTTATCCATATTTACAGTAGCAAAAAGTAGAAGAATAAGAAGTAAAATAATATATCTTAAATTTTCCGTAGCATATGCATCAATAAAGCTATTTAATCTTGACTCAAATGTTTTGAATCGAGAAGCCTTCTTAGTCTTTTTCATCGAATGTTAATCCTGGGTTAATATTTTCTAATATTTCATTTATAACATCTTCTTCTGATTTATTATCAAGATAAGCATCTTCTGTTAATGAAACTCTATGAGATAAAATACTTGGTGCCAGTTTATAAATATAATCAGGAATAACTTTATTATTTCCTTCCAGTAATGCATAAGCACGAGCACAATTTATCAATGCTTGTCCTCCACGAGAAGAAGAACCATTTAAAAGCATTGAATGTTCTCTGGTTTTTCTTAAAATATTCACAACATATAAAGCTATATCTTCGTGAACTTCGATAGTTTTCAAAGAAGATTGAAGTAATTTCCATTTTTCAATAGAAATAACAGGGTCTATACCTTTAAAATTATATTTACCCATAATTATATCCATTTCTTCTTTTTTGCTTTTTTCACCTAAAGATAATCTCATAGCAAATCTATCATTTTGTGCTTCAGGAAGCATATAGGTGCCTTCAAATTCAAGTGGATTTTGTGTTGCAATAACGAAAAAAGAATCATCAAGTTTAGTTGTTATTCCGTCTACTGACACTTGATTTTCAGCCATTGCTTCCAGCAATGCTGATTGAGTACGAGGAGGTGCTCTATTAATTTCATCTGCCAGAACAATATTAGAAAAAATAGGACCTTCATGAAAATCCCAATGTTGAGTACTTGTATTAAGAACATTTACACCAATAACATCGGAAGGTGTAACATCTGGAGTAAACTGAATTCTTTTAAATTTAGCAGAAACTAAACCAGCTAAGATCTTTGCTAATGTTGTTTTTCCTGTTCCTGGCTTATCGTTTAACAAAAGATGTCCACCAGCAAGCCATACACATAATATTTTTTTCAATACATCAGGTTCAGCTTTGAAATTCTCTTCTATTTTAGAGTAAATATTTTTAGTTAAATCAAACGATTCTTTTAGTAGCATAGCAGTCCTTTTATTTTTTGATAATTGATCTATAATTTATTTATAGGTATGATATAATACTATAAATAATCAATGTAAACCTTGGAGAGAAAATATGTATGATAATTTGTTCCAGCAAATGGGCATTTCTACATCAACACACGATGACCTTTTAACAGCAGCAGCAACCAATGATATAGAAAAAGCAAGAAAAGCTATAAATGATGGTGTAGATGTTAATTATATTCCTCGTGATAAAAGTGTACTGTTTGTAGCAATAGAAAACAAATGTAAAGAAATTGTTGATTTGCTTTTAGAAAATAGTGTAAATGTAAATAGAGGTAATCGAATCAATTGGACCCCTTTACACGAAGCAATAAATCAAAATGATTTTGAAATGGCTGATAAGCTTATCCGTCATAATGCTTCACTTTACACATGTGATCATGATGATGTTTCACCTTTATTTTTAACTATCAAAAATAAAAATTTTGACTTTCTTAAAAGCATTTTGGATAAAAACCCAGAATATATAGAAGCAAAAAACTCGGAAGGTGATAATTTATTAGCTCAATCTATTCAAATCAGAGATATGGAAGCAGTTCAGCTATTGATGAGTTACAACCCTGATCTTAATATTGTTAATAATGCTCAACAAACTATTACTGAAATTGCTCAGACATGGCCTGAAATCCTACCTGTCTTGAAAACTGAAGCAATGATTAAAGAAGAAAAAGCACAAAAACAACAAGTCGAAGCTGAAGAAATTAAAAAGCAACTTGAACAGGAAAGCTTATTAGGAATTACTAAAATTTCTAAAAAGAAAAGATCTTTTTAAGTTTAACATTAAATTAAATAAAAAGACCTTCGGGTCTTTTTTTATTTATATTAAAAAATATTGAAAAATCAGAAAAATATTGGTATATTCGCTTTAATTTATTAGCAGAAAATAAAAGAGGAATATAATGATTAAACACAGGAATGCTTTATTAGCAATATTGATATCAGCAGTCTTTACAGGGCCAGCTTTAGCAGATTCTTTTATTGGGGGAAGTGGTAATATCTCATCAGAAAGCAATGATAACATCCAAGATAATTCTTCTCAACAATCTGACCCTAATTATATGAACCCTAATACAGGCAACCTTCAGCAAAGCACACCACAACAGCCAGCAGCTCCTGAAGCTTTTCAGCAAGGCACTGATTATTACCAAATTAAACCAAGTATCCCTTCTGATAGTGTGCGCGATGTTACAATTATTAATTTTATGACATTTGGATGTGAAACTTGTATTGAAACCAAAAATAAGCTTGATAAATGGAGTAATTCAGCACCTTATTTTGTTAGTGTTGTTAACACCCCCGTTGCAGCCGACATGCGCTTTATTATGCCTGTTAGAGCTTATTTTGCACTTAAAGCTATCAACAAAGCAGATGTCGCAGAAAAATTACTTAATGAAAGCTCGAAACAAACAATGGATTATATGAAATACAGTGTCATTAAATCATGGATAACAAAACAAAATGTAAATATACCTGCTTTTGAAAAAGCCTTTGATTCTAACGATGTTATTGCTATTGTCTCTAATTCTCCACGCATTGTGTCTCAATATCACATATCATCTGTTCCTACCATTGTTGTCGATGGCAAATATGCCGTGACATATGATACTATTCAACAACAAACTAAATTAAATCAATTATTAACTTTCCTCTCTAATAAAGTAGCTAAAGAAAAAGCGATAGAAAGAAATAAAGATTCAGCAGGGGGTTAATATGAATTCTAACATAAAATTTTTAGTAAATAATGAGCCTATATGGTTAACAGCAATAAGTAACAATAATGTTAGTTTATGGAGTTTTTGGCTTAAACAAAACCCCGATATACACATAAAGGATTCTACAGGACAAACACCATTACACTGGGCATGTTTTTTAAAGCGAAAAGAAATGGTTTTGGATTTGTTACAATTAGGAGCTGATCCTTGGGAAACAGATAAAGATGGATATTCTGCTTACTTTTTAGCAATGATTCATCCAAAGTGTGATTACTGGAATTTCCATGAATGGCCAACTATATTTACTGCTAATTTCGAAATAAAAAATAATACTAGTTTATATTATCATTTTGGAAATTATATTTTTAAACTCTCTAAAAGTAAAAGATATGAATGTGTTAAATCTCTTTGTCAAATAATGCCTTCTTATAAAATGAATGAATTTATTTTATTAAAAAATAATAATGTTTACAATATTCCCTGGATTCAAATGGCATATGCTTGGCGAGATCAAACCTTAGCTAAAATTTATATTGACTGGGGGGTGGATATAAATGCTATTGATCAGCATGGCTATAGTGTTCTTGAAATGGCAATCGTTGATGAGAATATGGAATGGGTTGATTTCCTTTTAGAAAATGGGGCAGTATTTAATGAAAATAAAAATTGTGACGATTATACTTTAAGCTGTTTGGTCTCTGGGGAAAATGCTTACAATATTTATTCTATACTTGAAAAAAAGAATTTAAATACACAAAAAATCGTAGATAGTTTACATCAGATAGATAATAACGAAAATAAAATGGTTTTTCTTCGTAAATGTTTCAACATTTAAAATTTATTTAATCAAAAAAAGAAGTCTTATGACTTCTTTTTTATTTATCTCCATGATTCAGGAAACTATTTTGTCTAAATCAAAATCTCCTTTAGGAGCTATGGTTGAAATAGATTGTTTTAAAATCATCTGAATGGTGGATTTATTGGATTGATTCATACTTTCATTTCTTAAAATGATATTATGGTTATCAAAATCCACTATAATTCCGCTTAACTTTATTCCGCTAAACAGATAAATGCTCACTTCTGTTTTTTCTTCTTTTAAAGTTTCTAAGAATTTTTGCTCCAAAGATTGGTTTGTTTCCGACATAAACACCTCCTACTTTTATTATTCTTAGATCACAATATAGTTTCTCATTTGATTAAAACAATATTTAATGACTAATCTCCTTTATTTTTCCATTAATTGAGAATGCCTGCCAATTAAAGTCATATCTTTTTCAAGAGATAAAAAATAAACAGAAACATTTTCCAGACCTGCATTATCTTTAAATACTCTTCTCACAGTTCCTATACCGAAGCGAGGATGTTTAACCTTCATTCCTTTTTTAAATTCTACGATATATCTACTATCAATTTTAGGAAGTTCCACTTTTACTTCTTCAGGGACATTATTCCTTGTTGCGGAAGATGAACTAATAATATTTTTACCTTCTTTTAAGAAAAAGCGCCCTGACATTTTGCCCATATGCTCTCCCCACATATAAGGTTCAGGCTTTGGAGGCCACATGCTTTGCATAGGATAGAGCAATTCAGGACTTATTTCACCCACAAATCTGGAAGGTGTTTGCTCATAGATCTCACCATTTATTAATCTTTTTTCACAAAAATACATATTCAATTCTTTTTTTGCACGTGTAATGGCTACATAAGCAAGTCTTCTTTCTTCATCTTCTCCATGTTCTTTCAAAGCCATTGCAGAAGGTGTTATTCCTTCTTCTAATCCTACCCAATGCACATAATCGTATTCAAGTCCTTTTGAAGCATGGATAGTTGATAACTGAACACCCCCATCTGGACCTAAATCAATATTATCAAGAGCTATATTGGTTACAAATTCATTTAAATATCTACAGCCTTTATCTTCAAGTTCTTTTATCATTGATACAAACTCTTCAATATTTTTTACTCTGTCTTCGTAATTCTCTTCCTTTTTGAATAAACCACAAATATCATTTTTTTCTATCCAACTTTTAAAACCTATGGATATTCCATATTTTGCCAATTCCATCCTTCCAAACTCAATTTTTTTTATAAAATTCAGAGCAGAATCATCGGATTTAATATGACTTTCTTTGGGATAAGCCATTAATTTTATAACATCTTCTAATCCCATATCATGTTCAAAAGAATAAGTTAACCACTCCTCCAATTTTTTGTTCCCTATTCCCTGAGCTGGTTTTTTAATAGCTTTTGTTACTGCACCTACATCATTCAATGACACCAGCATTCTGGCATGAGCCATCAAAATTTTAATTTCTGCCCTGTCAAAAAATTGCATACCACCTACTACTTTATAAGGTATTCTTGATTTTATTAAGAATTGCTCAATTGCTCTTGATTGAAAATTTGTTCTGTAGAGAACTGCAATATCTTTTGGTTTTACTTCTGTAATTAATAAGGCACTTTTTATCTGTTTAACTACCATTTCGGCTTCTTTATCAGCATCTTTTGCTTTATGCATGAAAATAAGAGAACCTGGTTCTTGTAATGTCCACAAACTTTTACCTGTTCTGTTCATCCCCTTATTTATAACCTCATTGGCAGCTCCTAAAATATTACCTGTAGAACGATAATTCTGCTCAAGTTTTATAACATTCTTCTTTGCATAATGTGTTGCAAAATCAAAAATATTTTGAACACGAGCACCACGAAATCCATAAATAGACTGGTCATCATCGCCCACAGCAAATATTGCTGTTTTTGAACCAATAAGATAAGAAAGAAGTTCATATTGTAAAGGGTTAGTGTCTTGAAATTCATCAACCAGTATTGTTGAAAAACGACTGCTCATTTCTTGCCTATATTCATTATCAAATTTTAGCCTGTCTCTTATAGCCATTAAAAGCTCTGCAAAATCAAGAGCATTTTCTTGTTTCAATTTCTTCTCATAAGACTCATACATGCTTTTTAAAAGTTTATTTTCATATTCATTTAAATTAACATCTTTAGCTCTGATTCCTTTTTCTTTTTTTGAGTTAACAAATGAAATAAAGGTTGAAACTTTTACAGTAGCATCATTCCATTTCTTTTCTTTATAAAGTCTTTTAACTAATGATTTTTGGTCATCAGTATCTATAACTACAGGATTATCTTTATACCCAAAACCTACAGGATCTTCTTTTAGCCATTTGAAAGCTATTTTGTGGAATGTTCCAACCATAATTCCTTTAGCTTTTTTACCTATAGAATCTCTTAATCTAAAAGTCATTTCTTCAGCAGCTTTAGTCGTAAATGTAACGGCCAAAATTTCCTTAGATGGAATATTTAAATATTCAAGAAGAGTTTGAATTCTTGCTATAAGAGTTTTTGTTTTTCCAGTTCCAGCCCCTGCAAGAATAAGTGCATGATTATTGGGTAAACAGATCGCATCTTGTTGTTTATTATTTAATGATAAATATATTTCAGATTTTTTAAGATTATCTTCCCAAAGCATAACCAATCAACTCCTGTTTTAAAAAGAAAAAGAATAGCATTTATTTTTATAAATAATCAAAAATATATCAAATTCTTTTCTTTTTTTGGATAAGCGGTTTAGGTTCTTTTATAAGAGGCAGACTATTCAAAATGTAATTTTTTTCCATAAGATTTTTATTTTCTTTATAATATGAAATCATTTCATTTTGTCTCTTTTTTTCTGTTTTATTAGAAAAATATCCTCCAAGAATCTCACTATTGAAAAACTGTTCAATACTTTGCGGAGCTGAGTAAGGATCTTTTACAAAGGGAAAGTCCGTATCCAGACCTTTTTTTAACATAAAATCAAGAGCCTTCTGAATAATTGTCCTGTTTTCTTTCTTTTTTTCTATAGCATACCTTTTCATCAGGATTGCAAACATGAATGGATTATACTCCACACCTTCTGGATTTAATAATATATTATTTATCTCATTTAATTTTCCAGATATAATTACATGATCAAAATAATTATTAAAAAAAGAAGAAGTCGTTTTATCTTTATGAATATTTTTAATTTCAGGCACAAAACCTTCTTCTAAATAACTTTTTAATAAGCTTTCAAGAGGTGACAAAAGCTTACCTTCATATTGTTTTTTTGAAAATAAAGAATACTTTAAATAATCAGATAGTTCACAATTTCCTTCAATTATAGGATCGTATATAGATTTAACATCCTTATAATTTAAATACGAATCAATATTAAATAAATTTTCTATAAAATATGAATCAAGGAGTTTATCTATAAGTGCTACAGAAGGAAAAAATAAATCTTTTTCTTTAAGTCTATTTAAAAAATAATTTATATTATTTAACAACATCTTTTTATCTTTATTTTGAAAATTTTTTTGAAAATAAAAACTATTCCTATTTCCAAGCGACTCTATAATAGAAACTACGATATCACAATAATGATTATCTTTATCTTTTACATTTTCTAAAAAATAAGAAAGAGTTTTACAGTTTCTCTCTGCTTCTTTTTTTAGATACTCAATCTGCGGGATTGTTAATTCAGTTAAATTGCTATAAAAAAGAGCAGGATCAAATTTGCTTATAATAAGTTCATACTCTTCCTCTTCAAAATGACATGCTAAAGATAAATAAAGAGGATTCGTTAAAGTTAAAACTTCAGCTTCTTTTCTGAAATACCAGAAACTTATAGGTTCTTTAATTTCCTTTAATAAAGAAAAAGCTTTTTTTGTTTCATTCTTATTTATAGCATCTAAAAATTTTTTGTAGTCTACATCTAAATCTTCAAAAGCAATAATTTTCATTTATTTTATCTCAACAATTTTTATTTATTATAACATATATTTTTTTATTTAAAATTGTCGTCAACTTTATCTATAGCCATATTTAAAATTTTTCGTGCTTGTTTATAATCTATTCTTCTTCTATACTTACCATCTTTCCTCAATCCTTTAAAGGGAGAAAGAAAAACGTCTCCTGTTGTTTTACGACGCTCTCTTAAAATATCATTAGCAATAACAATAATTGTTTCTATTTCTTTTCTGTTATACTGCTTATGTAATTTAATTTTAGTCGCACTACGTGATGTCTTTTTTATTTCTGTGTTATTTATTTCTTCTGAAAATTTGAAACCAATAGATTCTTCTTTAGTATTATCTATTGCCTGAAGACCCAATTCTCCATCAGGACAATTAAAAATAATTTCATAATTTTCTTTAAAAATATATTCATTTATTTTCTTTAATTGTTTATAGGTGCCTAAGCAATTATCGTTGGAGTAAACGAAAAAATCATCGCTTTTATGGGGAGTAAATAAAGCCAGACATACTGGGCAGTAAGTATCAGTAAACATTTTATCTGTGATTGAGATAACTGCTGCTAATCTGTCTTGAAATAAATTTTGATTGATAAAAGTTTCTGGAATAATCGCAGCAACATACTCTACATTTTTAAGCATAACATCTAAAGCATCTTTATAAAGATCATCATAATTTACATTTTTAGCTTTGATGCCTCTTCTTGTTGCGGAGTTTTTAGCAAGGTAAGGAGGGTTTGTTATTGCTACACTATATCGCTTGGGAAATCTTTTTAATACATTACGTATTTTTATAGGTGTATCTGTAACATTTTTTTCGTTAGATTCAGGGTCAATATCATAACTATCCCATTTTAAATCAAGACCTGTAGCCTCTTTCATTAATAAGAGGATACTGTTTGAACCTGCAAAAGGTTCCAGTAATGTTTTATTTTTAGCATGTAAATAGGCATCTTCAAACCATTTTAAAAACGGTTTGTAAAGAAAGGGGTTTCCTTTTGTATAAAATTGTCCTTTTATTCTTTTTTTATCCATTGGATTTATTCTTATAGTTTAGGTTTTTTATCCAGATCGACCGTAAAACCTCGCCATTCATGGCGGGGATATAAGAAGGTCTATTATCTGTATAAAAACTTGATTTTTCATATATTAATGCTATAAAATTAATAATATTAAGTCAAATAAAAAGGTTTAAAATATTTCAATGAAAGCGGCAATAAAATACAGATTTTATCCTACTTTGCCACAGGAAACTTTGTTAGCTCAGAGTTTTGGTTGTGCCCGTAAGGTGTGGAATCTGGTTTTAGATGCCAGTAATCACAACAAGGAAAAAACAGGCAAAGGTTTCACGGCAAAAGAAAGAAACGAACATTTAATCAAAATCAAGAAAATGCCAGAGTACTCTTATTTAAATGAAGTTTCCTCTGTCTGTTTACAGCAGAAGATAATACATCTGGGCAAAGCCCTGGATGCTTTCTTTGCTAAAAGATCAGGTTTACCCGTATTTAAAAGGAAACACCATCGCCAGAGTATTACTATGATGAAGAATTCCCTTTACCTGAAAGAAGAAAAACTATATATGGCGAAAAGCAAAGAGCCTTTAGATATTCGTATAACAAGGGAATTACCAGCCAACTTTTCATCTGCGACAATATCAAAAACTAAATCAGGTAAATACCATATTTCTTTTGTTTACGAAAAAGACATAAAACCTTTAAAAGAAAGCCAGAATAAATGTGGTATTGATTTAGGCTTAAAAGATTTTCTGGTGTTTGATAACGGAGTTAAAATAGCCAATGAAAAGAAATATCTGGCTTATGAAGAAAAAATGAAGTTTTTACAGAGAAAACTGGCTAAGCTTGATATAAACAGAAAAAAACTGGGTTTATCTGTAAAAGTGGAGAACAAAAACAGAAATAAATTAAAAACAAGAATCGCTAAGCT